>JACCEA010616368.1_pt1 | contig 14594 bp, 15 predicted proteins | sample 7449851 | NCBI WGS metagenome assembly JACCEA01 (sample SAMN15323453, study PRJNA562643) | freshwater metagenome | isolation source: river surface water | place: USA:Blue River Watershed | collected 2017-08-18 | reverse complement strand
GAAGAAATTGTGTACCGATCTTAAATCGCACCTCAACGACCATGTGATCGTGTTGTGCGCCAATATAGATGGCAAAGCATTTGTAGCCGTGGGTGTGGATGACAAAGTAAATGCTGCCCGCGGACTGGATGCCGGCAAGATCATTAAAGAACATGTGGCGCCGCTCATCAAGGGCGGTGGCGGAGGTCAGAAGTCACTGGCCACTGCCGGTGGACAGGACGTTGCAGGCCTGGCGGCGGTAATAGAAAAAGTAAGGGGACTTTTGTAAACAACAACAACTCAGAAATAGCACAGGCTATTGCAGGATATCTTCCTTGCAATAGCCTGTAGTGTTTTGTAGCGGATCATCGTTTCCATAAAAGGCTGCCGTCTCCATAACTCAGAAAACGATAGCCATTATTCAGAGCATGGTCATATACCTTGCGCCAGTCGTTGCCTATAATGGAGGCCACCAGCAGCAGCAATGTAGATTGTGGTTGATGGAAATTGGTGACGATACCATTTGCCACACGCAGGTTATAACCCGGCGCAATCATAATGCGCGTGCGTGTTATCAGCCGTTCCATATCATGCTGTTGCATATAGTGCAGCAGTGCTGTCAATGAAGTTGTTGTGTCATGCTGTGGTTGAGAAGTATAGGCATCCCACTGATCGATGGAAATATCGTGCAGGTTCAGCGGTTCACTATTCAGTATTTTATTGCCCAGCCAATACAGGGTTTCTATGGTGCGCAATGAGGTGGTACCCACTGCAACTATGTTACCATTCAGCGCAGAGATCAGTTGTTGTACTGCGGCGGTGGTCACCTCTATCCATTCGGCATGCATGTTATGGTCTTGCATGGTCTCGGCTTTCACTGGTATAAAGGTGCCCGCACCCACATGCAGTGTCACAAATGCCGATCCTATTCCTTTTTCGGCCAGCTCGTCCATTACGCGTGGTGTAAAGTGCAGTCCCGCAGTAGGTGCAGCCACACTGCCTTCATCTTTTGCAAATATCGTCTGGTAGGTGGTTTCATCGCCCTGCTCTGCCTTGCGGCGCAGGTAGGGTGGCAACGGCACCTTGCCCATATAATGCAGCACCTCCGCAAACGTCAGCGACTCATCGGTCCACTTCAGCCGCAGGATATAGCTGTTAGCTCTTTTCTCTTCAATATGGGCGGTCAGTGTGAAGGCCGGTTCTTCGCACACCATTTGCGGCACTGTATCCTTCTTCCATTTCGATGCGCCGCCCACCAGGCATTCCCATAGCACCTCGCCACGGGTGTGCATAGCCGTTTGTATGTCGCCATATTGCTCGTGTGGTGCCAGACAGAAGACCTCTATGGTGCTGCCAGTCTCTTTCTGAAACAACAGCCGTGCATGCACCACCCTTGCCTGATTGAACACCATCGTGGTATTGGGGGGTATGTGCGTAGCCAGATTGCGGTAGGTGTCTTCCGTAATCTGTCCTTCACGATATACCAGCAGGCGCGAGGCGTCGCGTTCCGCAAGGGGATAGCGGGCTATCCGTTCATCGGGCAGGTCGTAGTTAAAATCTTCTATGCGCAGTTCTCCGGGGTGCATACTCATTGATTCAGGTGGGCGAAATTACGTATTCGCGGCTTTACAGACCTATCCCTATCCCCATCTCTCCCATTTCAGCCACATTCAGGTGGGCTTTCAGTGCAGTATACAGGCACAGTTCCTTCAGCGGACCTTTCTCGCGCAGCATGCAGTAGTAGTTGAGGCTCACTTTTTCGTAGATGTCTTCTTTTTGCAGATAGCCTTTTACCAGATAGGCACCTGCTTGCACCGCTATGCCCACTCTGCCCATCAAAAACTCGTTGCCCGCCACAATGGCGCTTTTGTAACTATGTTGCCGTTCGTTGCCCGCTTCCAGACCGTTGTTGCGCATATGTGCTGCCAGATTGGTGTGGTAGGAGTAGTCGATACCTGCAAAGGCTTTATTCATGCCTCGCCATCTACGGCTCATGGTTGCGGTGCCTATGTATACCGGATACAACGGTCCACCCGCGGTATTGGACGACACCAGCGACATACTGCCACGCAGTTGCAGCAGCCAGCGGTTGCTCAATTCAGGCAGTTCCCGCACCATCAGCGCCGGCCTTGCCGTTACCGGAAAGTAGCTGACCCCGATTGATCCGCCTGCCACATTTACGCCCAGGTTGGGTTTGCGCACCGACCCGTTCGAGATATGGGTCACAAACCCGCCCGCATGTAGCAGCCAGTGTTTATTGACGTGCCAGGTAGCCGCCGTGTTGATCATGATAAGGTCATTCACATGCGCGCCTATCGCCACATTTACCGTGTTCACGGGGTCGGTACGGTTGAAACGGCGGGTCACATAACCTATTCCGTTGCCCAGTCGTAGCGTCCATTCAAGGTTACGCCCCGTCACTAGCGGGAACGTGATATTGGGGTAAATGCCCGCCATATTGCCGTAAACAGCGTCGTTGCCGTAATGCAATCCCACCACACCAACGCCGATTTTGGGATAATGCCTCCGTTGCTGCCACGCCTTCCTGCCATCGGTATGCCATACCAGGTTCACATCCATCCCTGTAGTGAATGCCGGAATGGGAAGGGTGAACTTTGCTTCATGCTTGAACACCCTCCCGCCAAGTATGCAGGCATCTATCCCGAAGCCGGGTGCGGTCTGTGCGCGCAGCAATGAACCCGGAATGACTATCCACACCAGGAGCACCGCACACAGTATGTGTCGGTAGTATTGGTGTCGGAAGATGCCCTGGTTCATGTTGTTGCAAAGTAACACAGAAATCAGCCCCCGTGTACACCTGCACGGTCCCTGCCGCCTTATCCCCAATAATCTGTAATTTCGTTGCCGCAAACAGTAAATATGATTGGCAAACAATATCGGGCATCGCTGCTCATAGCAGAAGATGAAGAGACACTGAGGGAGGCGCTGAAGCTGAATATGGAGCTGGAAGGGTATGAAGTGACCACTGTCGATAACGGTCCTGCGGTTATCAAGGCGGTGAAGAACGAATACTTCGACCTCATCATCCTCGACATCATGCTGCCCGATATGGACGGTATCACCGTTTGCGAGACCATACGCATGCAGCACAACGATGTGCCAATCCTTTTCCTTTCGGCACGCAACAGCGGGTCCGACAGGGTAGAGGGCCTGCGCAAGGGGGGAGACGACTACCTAACCAAGCCGTTCAACCTGGAAGAACTACTGCTGAGGGTAGATAAGCTGGTAACCAAGAACAAGAAAATCAAGGAACCACAGGCAGTAAGCGACACCTACGAATTTGAAGGCTGTGTCATCGACTTCAGCGCGCACGAATGTGTGGACAAGAACGGAGAACGCCGCGAATTGAGCAAGAAGGAAGCCGCCCTGCTACGCCTGCTCACCGAGCACGAAGGAGAAGTAGTATCGCGCGAGCAGATATTGCAGATCGTATGGGGCTACAATGTGTATCCTACTACACGTACCATTGACAATTTCATCTTGAATTTCCGTAAGTTCTTCGAGACCGATAGCCGCAACCCGCGCCACTTCCATTCCATCCGTGGCATCGGGTACAAGTTCACGCGTTAGTTCACATTACATGTCGTAGCGACGGTCCACTTCCTTCTTCACACGATCTACCATAGAGAGTGTGGCCGGGCAGTGCATGATGTTGGCCTTGAACATATCGTTATACAGATCGAATGGCTTCAGATGGTGGTGCGGGAAGCCTGCACAATCTGCCGGGCGCACCTCGTATATGGAGCACATATTGTTCTCAAGGAACTGGCAGGGCTGAGTTTTGTTCACCCAATCACCTGTTTCCTTTTCATGTAGCAGCCATTTGTCTTTAAACTCCTTCGGCTTCATGCCCAGGTGTTTGGAAATGCGGTTGATATCCTTTACAGTGAAGGTGGGGGTCATGGTTTTGCAACAGTTGGCGCAGGTAGTACAGTCTATTTCTTTCCACATGGCTGCATCGGCCCGGTCAGCAATATCCTGCAGGTCGGGCGGAACGATCTTGTCCAGTTTGTCAAGGAAGGTAGAGAGAGATTTCTGTTTGCGTTTCGCTGAGGCTCTGAATTTGGCTAAGTCCATACTGCTGTAAATATATATTGTTTCCTGTAACGTTGTCAACAGGTACCGAATTTATCACAGCGGCCGGCCACCTTCGTTCTGCATAGCCGCCAGTTCGGCCGGGGTGTAGTCGTCCGTCCAGCCCGGTTTCAGCGGTGTGCGTGTCTTTACCAGCACAAAAGCAGCCACCACAAATACCACCGCGCCGGCTACCGCGTAGTAAACAGGAACGGTATCGCTGTCCACAAACGCCTTTATGGTAGCATTGCTGCGTCCCATATAGCTGAGCACAACCTGGAACCCGTTAAAGAAAATGTGCCCCGCTATGCTGCACCAAATGGACCCGGTGAAATAATAGAGCCCGGCCAGTAATGAACCCGCAAGGAATATGGACAGATAGCCATAGACATTGGCATGAGAATAGGAGAATACGGCTGCTGTGAACAGCATAGGCACAAGCATGCCCCGCGACCGCTTCTTTACAAACCGCATCATTACTCCTCTGAAGAATAGCTCTTCCCCGATGCCGGGGATAATGGACATCACAACAAATGTGCGCAGGAAGTCACCAAACGTCGGCATCAGCATGATGGCCTCATTCATCTTCATTTGTGCCTCGTGTGCGGTCTTTATATCTGCTCCGAAGTTGAATTGCTGCATAGCAGTTTGTATCAGCAGTAGTAGCGGCATAGCGCCTGCCATTATCAGCACCGATAGAAGCAGGTGCATGGGTCTTGCAGGTTTGCGCAACCCCAGGTACTCAGCAGGCCGGGGTGTGGACAGATAGGCAAACGCCGCTGCAGGAACAAGAAATACAAACAGGTTCTGCAATCCCTGAAGTGTGACAAAAGCTTTTATCAATGCCGTAGGACTCTGTGGTGTGATACCCGACAACTGACTTACTGCAAAGCCCGTCAACTTAGTGAACACGCTGAGTGTAATGGCCCCGATACCCGCCATGAACGTGAACGACATCAGTAAGAACAGCATCAATTGCATGCCCCACGGATACGTCCTGAAATACCTCATTACCATAGAATGTTATGTGGCTGCAAAGGTAATGGAAGCTGTTGGATCAGTTTGCCGCTAATTAGCGATCAATTGTAGTCTATCTCACTATCCTTCCATCCTGCATGTGCAGTGTGCGGTCGGTCATGCGGGCCAGTGCATCGTTGTGGGTGATCATCACGAACGTCTGTCCCAGTTTGTCGCGCAGGTCCAGAAACAGCTGATGAATGTGGTGCGCATTCTCGGTATCCAGGTTACCCGTAGGTTCGTCGGCCATCACAACAGATGGTTTGTTCACCAGTGCACGGGCTATCGCCACCCTTTGCTGCTCGCCCCCCGAAAGTTCGGACGGTTTGTTCTCCAGCCGGTGGCCCAGTCCCACTATATTCAGTATGTCACGCGCCTGTTCTGTCGCTTCTTTTTTGCCCAGCCCCTTTATCCACAGCGGGATACATACATTCTCCACCGCGCTGAACTCAGGCAGCAGATGGTGGAACTGAAACACAAAACCTATGTGTGTATTGCGGAACTGAGCCTGCTTTTTCGCAGGCAGCTTCAGCATATCGGTATTGTCAATAAGTACGCTTCCGTTATCAGGTTTGTCCAGTCCGCCAAGCAGGTGCAGCAGGGTGCTCTTACCTGCGCCCGACGGTCCCACGATAGATACGATCTCACTCTTGCCTACTTCTATAGACACATTGTTCACTACCGTGAGTGAACCATATTTTTTAGTGAGGTCCTTAGCCGAAAGCATGATGGTGCAAGTTATCTATTAATTGGAAAGAATGCGGCGAACATTCAGCCAAACCTATTGTTCGGCAACACTTTTTGTTAACATTTTCATGTCGTAAAAATTGTCTTTTGTTTTTTGATTTTTCGCTTACATTTGCGGAAAGTAGTTAAAAAATTAAAATATTACAATATGTTTTGGACGTTAGAACTGGCATCACATCTCGAAGATGCACCATGGCCTGCCACTAAGGACGAATTGATCGACTACGCAATCCGTTCGGGTGCACCACTTGAGGTAGTAGAGAATCTGCAGGAACTTGACGACGAAGGCGAGATCTACGAAGGTATCGAGGACATTTGGCCCGACTACCCGACACAGGAAGATTTCTTCTTCAATGAGGATGAGTATTGATGCCTTACGGCCATTACCCTCAGTCACTATTTACTGTATCGAATTTTCAGGACCCGCCGCAAAGGCGGGTCTTCGTTTTGTGCAGCCGCTATGAAATGTACCCCAGATACATCAGCACGAAAATGGCCACTGCCGCTACTATGCGGTACACGCCAAATGCACGCAGACTGTTCTTCTGCAGGAACTGTATGAATGTTTTTATGGCAATAAACGCCACTACAAACGCTATCACATTGCCCACACCCAGCATAGCCAGGTTGTCTTTATTCTTCAGCATCTCGGGGTGTTCTTTCACCGCCTTCAGCAGCTTGTAGCCGGTTGCCGCCATCATAGTGGGCACCGCCAGAAAGAACGAGAACTCTGCGGCAAACCTGCGCGAAAGGCCTTGTTGCATACCACCAATAATGGTCGCTGCACTTCGGCTGGTGCCCGGTATCATGGCTATTACCTGCCACATGCCCACCATGAAGCCCTTCTTATAACTCAGGTTCTGCTCATGGTCTATCTCGCTCTTGGCAAAGAGCTTATCTACAAACAACAGTATGATGCCGCCCACCAGTAATGCCACCGCTACAGTGGTGGGGCTTTCCAGCAACTCGTCTATCTTGTCAGAGAACAGTTTCCCGAACACCAGCGCCGGAAATACTGCCACTATCAACTTGAAATAGAAGTCCATCCGCTTCACGTCCAGGAACTTCTTCCAGTACAGCACCACCACTGATAGTATGGCACCCAGTTGGATGCACACTTCAAACAACTTCTTGAACTCCTTCTGATCTGCGGTAAGCTGCTGCCCATTGTTCATAATGGCATCCACAAGTATCATGTGGCCGGTTGAGGAAATGGGGAGGAATTCGGTGATCCCTTCCACCACGCTGAGAATAACGGTATCGAGCCAGGTCATTACGGAATGTTGATGTATTTATGAGTTTGCAGCGACAACTGCCACTGCGGATGCTGTTTGATATAGTCGATGATTAGGGGCGTTATGGCGTCGCGCTTGCTCCACTCGGGTTGCAGAAAAAGGCGACAATGGCTGCCCACGCGCGCGGCGTGCTGCTCGGCCCATTCCAGGTCCGACTTGTGAAACACCACCACCTTCAGCTCATCGGCCAGCGCGAAGTTCTCTTCCAGCGGTGCCTTGAACTTCTTGGGCGAAAGTGTCACCCAGTCCAGGTGCCCGCTCAGCGAGTGCGCCCCCGATGTCTCTATATGCACCTTGAAGTCGTAGGCGTGCAGTGCGTCGCACAGTGCCGAGAGTGGGTGCATGGCGGGTTCGCCACCTGTTATCACGGCTATGCGGCCTTCGTGTGCTCCGGCAATACGCACCAGCTCTTCATTGGTCATTTGCGGATGCTGCGATGCATCCCAGCTTTCCTTCACATCGCACCACACACAGCCCACGTCGCAGCCGCCCAGCCGAATGAAGTAGGCTGCCCTGCCTGTATGTACTCCCTCGCCCTGAAGCGTATAAAAATGCTCCATTACAGGATAGCCGGCTATTTCGTAGTTGTTGGTCAATGTGAAGACTGAATGAAACTGAGGCACAAAAGTAAAGCATGTAATTGAATACATGCTTTACCGCTTATTCTTCTATGGATGCGTTACTTATTTGCCCTTTAGCTTGGCTGCCAGCAGTGTGTTCTTCATCAGACCGCAAATGGTCATCAGGCCCACGCCCTTGGGCACCGGGGTGATGTAGCTGCACAGTGGCGCCACATTGTCAAAGTCCACATCGCCCACCAGGCGGCTGCCGCTCTTCTTGGTAGGGTCGTCTATGCGGTTGATACCCACGTCTATCACGATTGCGCCTTCCTTCACCATATCGGCGGTAACGTAGCGCGGACGACCTATTGCTGCAATGATGATATCGGCATTGCGGGTGAAGTCTTTCAGGTTTTTCGTTTTAGAGTGACACATGGTCACAGTGGCGTTGCCCGGATTGGACGCACGGCTCATCAGCAACGTCATGGGTGTGCCCACTATGTTGCTGCGGCCTATCACCACGCAATTCATGCCGGTAGTGTCTATTTTATAGTACTCCAGCATCAGCATGATGCCGTAGGGCGTTGCCGGCAGAAAGGTGGGCTGACCCAGCACCATGCGACCCTGAGAGATGGGGTGGAAACCATCCACATCCTTGCCCGGGTCTATGGCGTTGATCACCGAATCGGGAGATATATGCGCCGGCAGGGGCAACTGCACCAGTATGCCATCTACCTTGTCGTCATTGTTCAGTTTATTAACCTCGGCTATCAGGTCAACTTCAGAAATATCGGCCGAGAGGCGTAGCAGCGTAGAGTCGAATCCCAGCTCTTCGCAGTGTTTCACTTTAGAACCCACATATGCCTCGCTGGCCGGGTTGTTGCCTACCAGTATAGCGGCCAGGTGCGGCTTCTTGCCACCCGATGCCTGCCATTCCAGTGTTTCTTTCTTTATCTGTTCTTTTATGTGCCCCGATACGAGAACACCGTCAAGTAGTTGCATATGGTTTATTTTTTGATGAAGATAAGCAAAAAGTGTTTTGGGAAAAGTGTTCGTGGTCAGTCCCCACTCCTTTATTAACTTTACTTAGATAGTAATGAATAAGGACGACCTCAGAAAGAACACCCATCACACAGTTCAGTTGCCTAAAATGGCGTTCTGGACATGGAATGCAAGCAGGCTGCCTGCTGTGATCATCATTGCGGCTGTACTCTCCGGTGTCGCAACCATCCTTTTGGGTGCATTCGGGATCCTGGATCTTCATAAGGCCTTCATTCCCTTTTTTGCCACAACCATTTTCGTGTACTTCACCGGTATATACCTGTACAAAACGATTAGGACCTTTATCGGAACAAGGCACCTGCTTATGACAGGTTGGGAATGGTCCATCCAGGACTTGTTTGATGATGGCTTTATCACCGTTCCTGCCAGGGTCAGCGGCGTTTATAAGCTGGTTACCCCCGAGATTCGCGGCACAATTGCGGGATACCCCGTTGTTCTTACCTACAGACCCATGAAAGACCATGACCCTCCCAGCATTCGTTTCGATTTCTTTCCAATTTACGGTCCTGATGACACAGAGCCGGTCACAGAAACACTTTACATCGACCTTGATCGTGATAACGAAAAAAGAGGCTTAAGGCCTATCGTTGGGTTTTTTACGAACAATCTTCTGGATAACGGGTTTCGGGTTTCGCTGGCTGTCACTTTATAATTGATGGTATCTTCTTATTTAATACCACTTGATAATGAACGTTTCTTGGCATAATTTTTGTTACAATATTTAACTGACAGGAACGCTCTATCTTCCTATAACTGCATCTGTTCAGCTTTGCCCGACATTTGGTGTTGAGGAAGGTGTTTACCGGTCTTGTCACGCGTCCTTATTTGTACTCAAATGAAGTTCTGGGAATACAACAGCAATAAGGTCCTCTTCATGGCAGCACTCACCTTTCTGGCGGGTGCGGTCATCCTCATCCTCACAGGGGCGGCGGAGGCCGATCCTGTGGGTGTAGTGATGTTCTCTGCCGTTATCTGCGCTGTGTTCACCGGTACTTTCGTTATCCGCGGCATCAATCACTTCCGCACCATGCGCCGCATCACCACCGATACGACCGACCGATCCATTCTCAGCCTCTTTGACGACGGTTATTCTGTTATTCTCAACAACGAGAACAGCCGTCTGTTCTATACCACCGAGCGCCTGAAGGGCGAGATATCGGGCTTCCCGGTAATAGTGTCTTTCGAGCAGGGTAGCCGTGCCAGCTGGCCCACATTGGTGTTTTCGTTTTTCCCGCTCAACCATCCTACTCTGGGCAACCGCACCAGTGCCTACTTTGGTGTGAAGCTCACCCTACGCAACCGGCTGCGTAAAGACGTGAAACCCGATGTGCTGCGCTTTGCCAAAGACCTGCGCGACAAACGTTACTCATCGGCCGAGTACTCTCAATATTTTGTCACGGCAAATTGAGTGCGCAATTTTTTTCTACTTCCCACTTTTGATTTAACATGTTGATTATCAATAAAAAGGTGGGAAGTTCTGCTTCCCACTGCTTCCCAAAACTGCGCAAAAACTTCCCACTTCTGCGCACTTGCTTCCCAAATCTGCGCAGGTGATAAGTGTGATATTTTTCTCATACAATCCACTTTGCCCCATTTTCTTCAACTTCTATTCAAGTTACACCCGTGCATCAAAACAGGCAAAAGAAAGTTTTATGATAGTGCGTTTTTGGGGGTATGATAGAAAATAGTTGCGCGAGTTTCACCACCCCAGCCGTGCGAAAGACTTTGCTTTCTCCGGCATCCCCATCCTTAACAGGAGGGGAGCTTTCCCTGAATTTCAAATTCCTCTTTATCCTATTGCGAGATTGCTTCGTCGCCGGCGGGCGCACATTGCCACAAGGCTTCTCGCAATGACGAGTATTATGATAGTGCGTTTTTGGTAGTGTGATAGAAACTTTTTGTTACTGAAAGTGAAAAACACTGGTGCCAACTGGGGCTATTTTTCGGATGGATAAGGGCAAAGGTAGAATGATTGCATAGACATATTTGCAATGATGGATGGACTTTTCCTTAGACAATCCTCCCAAGTGTGATCCTGATGTCTACTCTTCTTTTTGGTAGTAACAAAGACATTATCAAACCACATTTGAGCGACCGGGTAATTTTTACCACCAATTTTTATCATTCGTTTTGTGCGCTTAAGGATATCAAAGATATCCGGGCAATCCGTCCAATCACTTGCATATACAATTCCGATACGCCAGTTGTGAAAGTGACACCCTATATTATACTCATTACAGCAGCCTCGGCTTCTGGAATCAATTATAAAACCTGCTGGCTGTTCAGTTTTGCTATTTAGCACGCCCACTAAATAATTTTCTGCGGAATCGAAAATGCAATAAGCCTTATCCGAATCTGCTTCATTGACAGATATACTTCTGATCTGTGAAAAGGCAGTAAGTGAGAAAAACAGTCCAACAATCACTATAATTGTCCCAACTATTTTCTCAGTTTTTTTTCTAGTTTCCATATCGTATTGATTGTATAGAACTTACGAGTTCTATTGTCAAAAATGTAGTGTTCCAAACCGTACCAACGTTGGTATCTAATTAAATTTTTTCCTTCTAATGAAGAGAAATTTGATTTACAAGCACTGTTGGAAAACGCGTCGTCTGTTGACCTGAAATAGATAGGATACCTTTTATTTCTGATTTCCAGAGAATACCCCGACTTAAATTCTGGATTTGGCGAATATTCACATAACACAAGTTCGTAAAAACGATGGTCTTGTCTATAGGCAAGTTGATCATATATAGAGATAATGCCCTTGGTGTCAATCAGAAACGAAATATCATCCTGTTTTTCATCTGGTATTGAATGTATTAATTTCTATATATGTCTTTCCATTTTCGGGAATACTCGATAAACTATACCTTTATCTTCGTTCGCTACTTGTGCTTGAATGAAAAGTGGTAGATACAGAAAAAATAAGACAATAAGACGTTGCATATGTTTCCTTTTATATTATAACTGCCTAATGAACATCAAGAAGGGGATAATGAGATAGCAAAGATTCGACTAAGATTTCGTTTCGTCGATCAAAAAACTCTTCTTTCGTTTTTAAATACTTTCTTGCCATCGCCATTGTATCCAAAATTGCCTGTTCCGGCAACCGTAGTAATTATCTGCGACCCTGCCGGCAGAGTAAGGCTCAACAACGATATGATAATTATAAAACGTATCATGTGCGATATATACAAATGTAGCGAAAACAGCGGTTCCGTCGTCGTCGAGTCTCCCCGCTTTTTCTGCAAGCGACTCGACGGAAACAGGTTACCGCAGGCAGGTTCAGACAAAAGGCATTTCCCGTAACTTTACTATACTGTAAACACTATGCAATGCGCAGTATAATTGTAACGCTAGCCTCCTTCGCTGTCTTTCTTGCTGTGGTCTTCACTGCCTGCAAACCCCGCAAGCCGGACCCCGTACCCACGCCCGACTACGGCAACTTCCCCGATGCCATTGGCCGCATCATAGTGGACAAGTGCGCCACTGCAGGCTGCCACAATGCGGCCAGTTATCAGAACTGTGCGGGTCTGTTGCTGGATTCGTGGGCGCATCTGTTTGAGGGTGGTGGCAGCGGTGCAGCAGTTGTTCCCTACTCGCCCGAGTATAGTCCGATGCTGTACTTTGTGAACACCGACCCCGCGCGTGGTGTAGTGGCATTGCCCACCATGCCCTATGATGTGACGGGCAGCAACACAGGCCATCTGTCGGAGATTGAATACAACACACTGAAAAGCTGGATACAGGAGGGCGCACCCGACAAGGCGGGCAACATAGCGTTCTCGTCAAACGACGATACCCGCCAAAAGGTGTACCTGACACAGCAGGGCTGCGACCTGGTGGCGGTGATAGATGCAGCGACCAATCTGGTGATGCGCTACATCAACGTGGGCACCATTCCCGGTTCTATAGAAAGCCCGCACTGCCTGCGTGTATCGGCCGATGGTAAGTATGCCTATGTGAGTTTTCTGGGCGGGCCTGCCATACAAAAGATAGATACCCGCACCGACAAGGTGGTGGGGCAGATACCATTGGGCACGGGCTCGTGGAACATACTGTATATAGCCCCCGGAGACACCGCCCTGTGCACTACCGACTGGACCGCCAATGGCAGCATTGTGTTTGCCAACACCACATCGCTCACCACACAGCCGTGGCTCACGGGCAGCGGTGCCGGTGCGTTTGTGTTTCCGCACGGCATCACCAGCGATGCCCGCTTCGATACCATGTATATAACGGCACAGTATGGCAATGTGATCTATAAATATGCACCCAAGGAGCCGTGGTATGCCAAGGTGAGCCTGAACGGACTGCCACCCGTCACCACGGGCAGCGGCGACAGAACGTCGCCCAATCCGCACGAGATCATGATGTCGCCCGACCGCAGCAAGTATTTTGTGTCTTGCGAAGGCACCAACGAAGTGCGTGTGCTGGATGCCCGCACCGATGCGGTGCTGGCTGTTATTCCGGTGGGCACGCTGCCGCAGGAGCTGGCCATGTCGCGCAGTAAACCCTACCTGTTTGTGACCTGTATGGAAGATGCCGCCAATACCCTGCCCGGCCGGCGCGGATCGGTTTATGTGATCAACTACAACACCTATGAGGTGGTGCAGAAGATCTATGGCGATTTCTACCAGCCACACGGCATATGTGTGGACGACCGCACGGGGCAGTTCACGGTGGCCAGCAGCAATGCCAACCCCGACGGGCCCGCGCCCCACCATGCCACAGCCTGTGGCGGCAGGGCCGGCTGGTATAGTGTGTACAGCCTCAATACGTTGCAGCCGGTAACAGGCAGGCGTTTCCAGGTGGCGGTGATGCCTTATTCGGCCGATGTGCGCTTTCATTGATGCGCTTTTCGTTTTCCCACACCCCGATCTGGGGAAAATATTCCACACTGCATTCCACACATTTTGAGTGTGTTATGTATTATTTGTTTTCTGTTCCATTTTGTTCGTATTTTTGTTCTTGTAAAAGATAATTTATTTTAAATCTTTGATTGCTGATTATCAATGTTTTGATAATTGTTAGTAAGTGGTTTAGCAACTATTTGTTAATAAAGGATCGGCATTTTTGAATTTTGGCAAAACATGGCGTGATAATTGTCTTTTCAACTACATAACGTTCACATTTTAAAACAGTTAGACCATGAGGAAAGCAGACATCGTAGGCAGCATCGCCGAAAAGACAGGAATTCCTAAAGTAGATATCCTTGTAGCCCTCGAAGCCTTCTTTAAGGAGGTGAAAACTTCGCTTGTAGAAGGAGAACCCGTTTACGTTCGCGGATTCGGCAGCTTCATCCTGAAGAAGCGCGCGGCTAAAGTGGGTCGCAACATCAAGAAAAATGTGGCGGTAGATATTCCGGAGCATTTCATTCCTGCGTTCAAGCCGGCAAAAGAGTTCGTACAGGCCGTTAAAGAATCGGCACACGAGCTGGTAGAACACAAGGAAGCCGATATGGCCGACTAATACAGTAGCAACAACCAGGGCCTGCAGTGTAGCGACCGTTCCGTACCTTTGCCCGCAAATTGACAGTCAACTTGAAGGCAACACATTACATCGCTATCGCGGTCAGCATCATACTCATTGCACTTTTATACTGGGGAGGAAATACCGTTCCGCCAAAGAAAAGCGAGCCGACGCCTGTGGCAGCGGCCGCCCGCGGTGCCCAGGGTCCTAACACTATGAGTGCTGCATCTTTCGATGCCATACTCGCCGATGCCCGCAAGCAGCTCTCAAAGGCTGCCGCCGACTCGGTAACAGCTATCGAAAACGAACTTACAGCCATTCGCGACTCCTCGCGGATGGCTGCTGTTTTTACACGCCTTTCCGG
>JACCEA010021005.1_pt1 | contig 14595 bp, 14 predicted proteins | sample 7449851 | NCBI WGS metagenome assembly JACCEA01 (sample SAMN15323453, study PRJNA562643) | freshwater metagenome | isolation source: river surface water | place: USA:Blue River Watershed | collected 2017-08-18 | reverse complement strand
ATGACATCTCAGTTAAAGGTGGGATGACTGCAACGATTGATCTATTGGTTGAAGTTGCTGGAATCGAACGTTTCCAATTGGTCCATGCCAATGATTCGATGGATGTGTGTGGTGCGCTAAAGGATCGACATCAAAATATTGGTGATGGACATATCGGTGTTGATCCATTCAAAGAACTGTTGTCCCATCCTGCAGTTGCAAACGCACCATTGATCCTTGAAACACCAGGCATGGAGCCAGAACATGGCAAAGAGGTTGCGCTACTAAAGAAGCTTCGCGGCTAATGTCTGCTCGCCATCAACTACAGCTCAAGTTAGCTCCGTGGGCGCTGCTATCAGTTGCTGCAGCCTGGGGCTTTGCCTTCGTAGTAATGAAGGATGCGATTGAGCGACAGAGTGTTAACAATTTCCTGTTCACTCGCTTTTCTTTAGCAGTTCTTGTGATGATTTTGATTCGCCCTCACACAGTGAAGCATTTCAATAAGGATTTACTACAAAGAGGATCACTGGCAGGAGTTTTCTTAGGCCTTGGCTATATCGCCCAAACATTAGGACTTGAGCGAACTGGTGCTGCAATTACTGGTTTTATCACTGGACTATACGTTGTTCTGACCCCGGTTTTAGCTTTGCTTGTCTTAAAGGAAAAGATCACAAGATTTGTGTGGCTGTGCATCATGATCGCAACGATTGGGTTGGGCTTACTTTCAATTCGCGGATTTTCAGTTGGCATCGGAGAAATGTTTGTCTTGGCAAGTGCTTTCTTATTTGCCGCTCATATCATCGCCTTAAGCAAGTGGTCTTCGGGTCGCGATGTGTATGCAATGACAGTTGTGCAGCTAACAATCTGTGCAATCCTGTCAGGAGTTGCATCTATTCCTGGAGGATATTCAGCTCCTCCTGATTCGGGGGTATGGGCGGTTGTTGTATTCACCGCGGTCTTTGCCACAGCAATAGCCTTCATCGTTCAAACTTGGTCCCAAGCACATATGAGCGCTACAAAGGTCGCGGTCATTTTGACCATGGAGGTTGTTTTCGCAGCTGTATTCGCAATTTTGTTTGGTGGAGAGCGCCTAACCCTTCAAAGTGCGATAGGTGGAATTCTGGTCATCGTTGCCATGTATTTGATCGTATTAAAAGAACAGAAGTAGACTGAAGAAATGGCAATTGATCTTCGAAGCGACACAGTCACACGTCCATCCGCTGCGATGCGTGAGGCGATCGCTAGCGCACCTGTTGGTGATGATGTCTACAGCGATGATCCAACGGTTAATTCGCTGGAAGAGCGCGTTGCCGCAATGTTTGGCAAGGAAGCAGGATTGTTTGCCCCAACTGGATCACTTGCAAATCAATTAGCGATCAGAATGCTGGTTGCACCTGGTGAAGAGTTAATTGCTGAAACAAATAGCCACATCGTTCGCGCAGAACTTGGCGCTGCAGCGGTATTTAGCGGAATTACAACCCGTACATTTCCTGCAAAGAATGGTCTGTTAAAGGCTGCCGATGCCCTAGAAATTGCACGTCCCAACAGCGGTCCATACCTGGTATCTACTTCCGCTATCGCAGTTGAAAACACACATAACTTTGGTGGCGGAACTGTTCAGCCGATTTCGGAAATCGCAGCACTGCGCAAAGGTGCCGATGAGTTAGGTCTGGCACTTCATTTAGATGGTGCACGAATCTGGAACGCACATGTCGCATCAGGTGTTTCATTTGCAGAATACGGACAGTACTTCGACACGATCTCTGTCTGTTTATCAAAGGGGTTAGGCGCACCCGTGGGTTCGATCATGCTTTCAACCAAGGAACGTGTGGCAAAGGCCCGTGTATGGCGCAAGCGCTACGGTGCCGGTATGCGCCAAATTGGTTTATTGGCAGCTGGCGCGCATTACGCACTGGATAACAACATAGATCGCTTATCTGAAGATCACCGTAGAGCTCAACAATTAGCGGTTGCTATTGCCGCGATCGATTCTTCTTTGATTGATCCAGCAACTGTTCATACAAATATCGTTGGCTTAGATCTTGCAAATCTTCCAATCACAGCGGCAGAGCTTGCAGCTCGTTGTAAGGAAGCTGGCTTATGGATTAGTGCACTGGGTCCAAAGTATGCGCGCCTTGTCACACATCTTGATTTTGATGATGCTCAATGTGCAGAGGCGATTGAAATCCTAAAGAAAGCCCTCGTGGCTTAAAAGCCACTGTTTCTTCTCAACACCATACGCGTAATTTCCTAACGCTCCCCCAGTTTTTACAACGCGGTGGCATGGAACAACAAGCATGATCGCATTGTTTGCACATGCACTACCTGCTGCACGTACCGCTGCAGGACTTCCCGCTTTTTCCGCTAAATCAGAGTAGGACCAGGTCTTACCTGGAGCGATCTTTCTCATCGCCTTCCAAGCAGCTTGCGAAAAGGCAGCTCCGGGTTGGCGAACTTTGATTCCGTTAAGCGCGATGAGATCCCCATCAAAGTAATCATTGATGAGATCTGAGATAACAGGAATTGATTTAACAATCTTTACATCTTTGCCAGCTTTGAAAGCTGAGATAGTAGAAAGGTTTGCACCGATCAGGATTTGATCATCAGCCAATAAGTTAAGTGTGCCTACAGGGGTCTTGTGTGAGGTAATGAGAAGTGGCACTTGCCAAAATTAGCGATCGCGCAACATTTCAGCAACTAAGAAGGCAAGCTCAAGAGATTGAGCGTGATTAAGGCGTGGATCACAGGCTGTTTCATAACGTGAAGCAAGATCCTCGTGGGAGATCTGCTCGCCGCCACCAACACATTCAGTGACATCATCACCGGTTAGTTCGATGTGGACTCCACCAGGGTGTGTTCCCAGTGCTTTGTGCACTTCGAAGAAGCCCTTTACCTCGTCCATAACATCATCAAAGCTGCGAGTCTTGTAACCAGTTGGTGCCTCGTAGGTGTTTCCATGCATTGGATCGCAGACCCACAGCACCTTGGCACCTGACTTTGTAACGCCATCGACAAGTGCTGGCAAAATCTCGCGGATGTTCTTTGCGCCCATTCGTGTAATAAATGTGATTCGACCTGGTTCGCGATTTGGATCTAACTTGTCGATCAATGCAAGTGCATCTTCAACAGTTGATTTTGGTCCAAGCTTGACTCCGATTGGATTGCGAACCTTTGAAGCGAAATCAACATGTGCGCCATCTAGCTGACGTGTGCGCTCACCAATCCAAATGAAGTGGCCTGAAACATCGTAGGCATCACCTGTACGTGAATCGATACGTGTTAACGCCTTTTCATACTCCATGATCAACGCTTCATGGCTTGCAAAGAAATCAACTGATTTAAAACTTTCAGGATCTACACCTGCAGATTTCATAAAGGCTAATGCGCGGCCAATCTCATCAGCCATCTTCTCGTAGCGATCGCCAACCTTTGAATCACGGATAAAGCCCTTGTTCCATTCATGGACTTGGCGAAGATCTGCAAAACCACCTTGGGTAAATGCGCGAACTAAGTTAAGGGTTGCAGCAGATGTGTTGTACACGCGAACTAAACGCATTGGATCTGGCGTACGTGCCGCCTCTGTAAATTCGATGTCATTAACCGCATCTCCACGGTATGCGGGAAGCTTTACATCGCCGCGAGTTTCAAAATCACTAGAACGCGGCTTTGCAAACTGCCCCGCCATTCGGCCAACCTTGATTACTGGAAGGCTCGAGTAGTACTGCAGCACAGCTGCCATTTGAAGAATTGTTTTGATGCGATTTCTAATGGAATCGGCTGTGGCTGATGCAAATGTTTCTGCACAGTCGCCACCTTGTAACCAAAAAGCTTTTCCTTCTGCTGCGAGCGCGATTCGAGCTTTGAGATCATCACATTCACCAGCAAAGACAAGTGGAGGCAAAGCTTTGAGCTCTGCTACCGCTGCTTTAACTTGTGGACCCTCTGGTCCACCTGGCCAAGTTGGTTGCTGCGCAGCCACAAGACCAGGTGTGAACAGAGTGTCTAAATGTGTGCTCGAATTCGAGTTCATTGGAGAAGTCTAGAGAGTTCAAAGGTCATTGCGCGGGGCAATTATCCGAAGAAGATCTCTGATTCCTTGTAGAGCTCAAGAGGTACTGTCTTTAGCTTCTCAGTTGCAGTGGCAAGCGGCACGCGTGCGATATTTGTGCCGTGCAGAGCAACCATCTTGCCCCAGTCACCTTCGTGAGCAGCTGTGATCGCATGGAGACCAAAGCGAGTAGCAAGCACACGGTCAAATGCTGTTGGAGAACCACCACGCTGGATGTGACCTAATACAGATGTGCGTGCTTCCTTGCCGGTTCTCTCTTCGATCTGGCCAGCTAGCCAATCACCGATACCTGAAAGCTTGACGTGACCAAAGGCATCAAGGGTCTGATCCTTTGTGACCATATCGCCATCTTGAGGGATCGCGCCCTCAGCGATAACGATGATCGGTGCGTAATGTGACTTGAAACGAGATTCAACCCATTCACATACCTTTTCAACAGAGAACTTCTGCTCTGGAATCAAGATACATGTCGCGCCGCCTGCAAGACCTGAGTGAAGTGCGATCCAACCTGCGTGACGGCCCATAACTTCGACGATCAGTGCGCGATGGTGTGATTCAGCGGTTGTGTGTAGACGGTCAATCGCTTCAACTGCGATATTTACTGAGGTGTCAAAACCAAATGTGTAATCAGTGTTGTTGAGATCATTATCGATCGTCTTTGGAACACCGATCACCTTGACGCCAAGGGCATCAAGCTTTGTAGCAACACCAAGAGTGTCTTCTCCACCAATTGCGATCAACGCATCGATGCCAGCCTTCTCAAGGTTTTCCTTAATCTTCTCTACGCCACCCTCGATCTTGAAAGGGTTGGTACGTGATGAGCCAAGAATGGTTCCACCGCGAGGCAAGATTCCACGAGTTGTCTCAATGTTCAAAGGCATTGTCAGACCTTCTAGAGGTCCCTTCCAACCATCACGGAAACCAACAAACTCGTGACCGTACTCTTTTACACCTTTACGAACTACCGCGCGGATAACCGCGTTAAGACCAGGGCAATCTCCGCCGCCAGTGAGGACACCAATACGCATGATTTACTCCAACAATTTTATTGTTTGATTGTGTGGCTCAAATAAACTCCGCCACCTGTGGTCAACGCTGACTGGCACAGTCTAGCCTTGCCCCATGGCTAATCGACAACTCATCGCCGGCGTGGATTCTTCGACCCAATCTGTGAAGGTTGTTATTCGCGATGCCCACACAGGCGAATTAATACGTCAGGGTCGCGCCTCGCACCCTGATGGCACCGAGGTCGATCCAGCGCATTGGTTAACCGCAATTCATGCCGCCTTTAAAGAGGCTGGCGGTTTAAATGATGTTGAAGCGATTTCTATCGCGGGACAACAACATGGCATGGTCGCACTGGATTCAGATGGTGAAGTAATTCGTCCAGCGCTTTTATGGAATGACACACGTTCTGCAAAGGAAGCTGATGATCTCAATCGTGAAGTCGGTGGAGATGAAGAGATTGCACGAAAAGTCGGTTCAAAGCTAGTTGCATCATTTACCGCATCCAAGGTTCGTTGGATGGCAGATCATGAACCTCACAACGCATCCCGTGTTGCATCCATAGCTTTGCCACATGATTGGCTTTCATGGCAGCTGCAAGGTGGAAAAGATCTATCAAAGTTATTTACCGATCGCAGCGATGCATCCGGAACTGGTTACTTTGATCCCAGCACATCTCATTACCGCGAAGATATCGTGCGGTTAGCCCTTCGCCATGATCAAGAGTTAACCCTTCCAAAGATTGTTGAGCCATCACAGTTTGGTGGAACAACCCTTACCGGAATTCCTATCGCAGCAGGTGCTGGCGATAACGCCGGTGCTGCTTTAGGAATACAGGCACAACCTGGAGATGTCATTATTTCTTTAGGTACAAGTGGAACAGCTTTTGCAGTTTCTGAAACTCCAACACATGATCCATCAGGTGCTGTGGCAGGTTTTGCAGATGCAACAGGTCGTTACCTACCGTTGGTGTGTACATTAAATGCTGCACGAATTCTTGATGCCGCTTGCCGAATTCTTGGCAAGACTCATGATGAGGTTGCACAACTTGCATTAGCTGCCAAGCCTGGTGCTAATGGTTTGACCTTGTTGCCTTACTTTGAAGGCGAAAGAACTCCTAATCGCCCCAAGGCAACCGGTGTCTTTGCAGGAATGAACTTAAGTAATTCAAATCCTGAAGATATTGCCCGTGCAATGGTGGAGGGAATGCTGGCTGGATTAGCAGATGCTGTTGATTCCCTTGTTGCATTAGGCGTAGGCGTCAATCGTATTTTGCTCATTGGTGGTGCCGCTAAAAACCCTGCAGTTCCTGTTATTGCTAGCGCCTTGTTTGGTCGTGAAGTTTTAGTTCCACCTGCAGGTGAATATGTTGCAGATGGTGCAGCAAAACAGGCTGCGTGGGCGCTACTGGGCACATTGCCAGCTTGGGATTTAGGTGAAGTTACACATCACATCAGCGCGCCAACACCAGATGTGATGGAGAAATACAAAACGCTAAAAGAAAACACGCGGGATTGGTCATGACCCTAAGACCTGAATATGTGAGGTTACTCAGTGAGATGGCAGAGATTGCTGCTCCAGAGCTGTGGGAAGTACCGATTTCTCTCTCAAGAAGTTTTTCGCAGAATCAATTAAAAATCGCTGCCGATTTGGCTCCGATCCACTCCATCACCGATAGATATATTCCAGGGCCAACCTCAGATCTGCATATTCGTATTTTTAGACCAAATGATTCGGCGGAGCTTCCATGCATTGTCTACTTTCATGGAAGTGGCTGGACTCTAGGTTTTATCGATCTCTTTAATCCTTGCTTATCAATGTTAAGCAAGGAAAGTGAGTCAATTGTTATAGCCGTCAATTATCAAAAAGCACCCGAGCATCCTTTTCCAGAACCCTTCAATGATTGCTACGCAACTCTGGAATGGGTGGTTAAGCACAGCCATGATCTAGGGATCGATTCGAAGAATATCTCTGTTGGCGGAGATAGCGCCGGAGGAAATTTGGCCGCTGCCGTTGCATTGCGATGCAGGGATGAAAAGTTAACTTCCATAGCATCCCAACTTCTTGTTTATCCATGCACAAACAAGGATTTTTCTACTGAGAGCTATGAAAAATTTGCATCCGGTTTTGGTTTAACCACAAAATCTATGCAGTGGTTCTGGGATCAGTACATACAGGATGCACGGCATGCAGATAATCCATACGCCTGCCCTGCGCGCGCAGTTTCTCTCAAAGATTTACCTCCAACGGTTCTGATAACAGCTCAATATGATCCATTAACGAGCGATGGGACCAATTATCGAGATCGACTCATTGAAGATGGAGTTGAGGTAATTAGTAAGGAGTTTGAGGGAGTAATTCATGGCTTCTTTAGAGCGCCAGAGATAACCTCTGCCTCAAATGAGGCGATTTCCTTTGCGGCTAATGAACTTGGAAAATTTAGACTGTGACGCGAACACCTTTACCAACAATCACAATTCCACCTTCGCTGACGGTGAAACGTTGACGATCACGTTCTAGATCAACACCGATTTGTGCGCCGGGATCGACGATGACGCTCTTGTCCAAAATAGCTTTACGAATGATGGCTCTTTCACCGATGCGCACATTTGGCATCAGTACGGTGCCTTCGACAATTGCAGCCTTACCTACTGAAACATCGTAGGAAACTACTGATCCATGCAGGATTCCACCAGAGATAATTGAACCTGCTCCAACGATTGAATCATGTGCCGATCCACCTTCGCTGAACTTTGCAGGTGGCAGTGATGGTGGATTTGTAAGTAAAGGCCACTCACGGTTGTAGAGATTAAAGATTGGGTGGATTGAGACAAGATCCATATGCGCGTCGTAATAAGCATCGATGGAACCTACATCGCGCCAGTAACCCTTATCGCGTTCAGTCTCACCTGGTACAACATTGTTTGCAAAGTCATACACCTTTGCCTGACCTTGTGATGTTAAAAAAGGAATGATGTTTCCACCTAGATCATGTCGAGACTCGATATCTTCAGAATCAAGGATCAACGCCTCTTCCATGACATCGCGCTTGAAGATGTAGTTACCCATAGAAACGAGTGAAAGCTCAGGGTGTCCAGGCATCGCAGGTGGGTTTGCAGGCTTTTCATGGAAGGCCTTAATGGTGATTCCATCATCGGCTAACTCGATAACACCAAAATCATGCGCCTCTGAACGTGGCATACGGATTGCTGCAACGGTTACTCCAGCGCCAGTCTCAACATGTTGTTGGAACATCTGCATTGGATCCATGCGGTAGACGTGATCGGCACCAAAGACCAAAACATGCTTTGGGTCTTCATCATGAATTAAATTGAAGTTTTGCAAAATCGCATCGGCGCTACCTGTATACCAACGTGGTCCTAGACGTTGTTGTGCTGGTACCGGAGTGATGTAATTTCCAAGAAGTGATGACATGCGCCAAGTTGTGGTGATGTGACGATCCAGTGAGTGAGATTTGTACTGGGTCAATACTGCGATCTTGAGCATGTTGGCATTTGCCAGATTTGATAAAACAAAATCAATCAATCGATATGAGCCACCAAATGGAACAGCAGGCTTAGCGCGATCTGCAGTAAGCGGCATTAAGCGCTTTCCTTCGCCACCAGCAAGAACAATGCTGAGCGGAAGTTGCAGTTTGGCCATGTCTTAACGATAGCCTTTCACCCTTGTCCAAGGAAGAGGTTTTCAAAGATATGACCGCGTTAAAGGTTGGAATCGTTACCAAAGAGTGGCCACCGGCCATTTATGGTGGCGCTGGGGTGCATGTACTCCAGTTAACGCAAGCCCTTCGCACCATCAAGGATGTTCATGTCGATGTTCACTGCTTTGGTGGAGAACGTGACGATGCCTTTGGATACTCACTACCTTCAGGTTTTGCAGATGCAAATCCCGCGGTTCAAGCTTTGGCAATTGATCTTGAAATGGCAACCCATCTTGGACATGTAGATGTTGTTCATTCACATACTTGGTATGCAAATATGGCAGGACATGTTGCAGCGTTACAACACGGAATCCCCCATATTGTTAGCGCTCACTCTCTTGAACCATTACGTCCATGGAAAGCAGAGCAGTTGGGCGGCGGGTACCGAATTTCTTCATGGGCTGAGAAAACCGCGTATGAGGCGGCAAGTGCGATCATCGCAGTTAGCGATGGAATGCGCGCCGATGTTTTGAAGTCATATCCTGCAATTGATCCAGCAAAGGTTGTGACGATTCGTAACGGTGTAGACACCAATAAGTTTGCGCCAAACCATGATGCATCAGTTCCTGAAAGTTTTGGGATAAACGGGCCGTATGCAATCTTTGTTGGTCGAATTACCCGTCAAAAAGGTTTAGCCCATTTACTGCGCGCTTGGAAAGATGTCCCAGCCGAGTATGGATTAGTTCTGGCTGCAGGCAGCCCAGATGAAGAGGGTATTGGCAATGAAGTTGCTGCGTTAATCGCCGAACTACAATCAACCCGCAGCAATGTGTGGTGGATCAAGGAAATGCTTCCGCATGATCAGTTAACCGCGATGCTGACCTCTGCCGATCTCTTTATCTGTCCATCAATTTATGAACCTCTTGGAATCGTCAACCTTGAGGCGATGGGCTGTGAAACCGCGGTTCTTGGTTCTCGCGTTGGCGGAATCCCCGAGGTTGTAGCCGACAAAGAGACAGGTGAACTTGTTGATTACCTTGGTGAGGCTGCACCCTTTGAAAAAGCTTTGACCGAGTCGATTACACGTTTGATGTCACAGCCAGAATTGTTAAAAAGGTATGGTGTCGCAGGACGTCTTCGAGCTCAAAAACTATTTGGCTGGGATGCGGTTGCAGCGTTGACTGTTGATCTTTACCGCAAGGTGATTGGATAAATGAGTCGTAAATCCTTGTTCCACTTTGTTTTAGTCGGAATTTTATGGGGTATCCCATACCTATTGATGAAGGTAGCGGTAGAGGATTTTCCTCCTGCAGCGGTAGTTGCTGGCCGTACATTGATTGGTGCATCAATTTTGATTCCGATTGCGATCTATCGCAAAAAGTTTAAAGGCGCGGTTCTTGGCTTTAAGTTTGTGGCCTTTTATGCGTTGATGGAGATGATCGGTCCATGGATCTTGATCACAACGGCTGAGCAAAAGATTAATTCAGGTCTTGCTGGACTGTTGGTTTCAACTGTTCCGATTTTTGCAACCATCATTACATCCTTGCGTGGAGATCACAGCGTGTGGGAGTTCAAACGAATCATTGGAATCATTGTTGGATTTGTTGGCTTGATTCTGGTTGTCGGTATTGAAAGCTTGACGGGTACTAGTGATCCCCTGTCTATTGCAATGGTGATTTTGGCAGCGATGGGTTACTCATATGCGGTCATTATGGTTACCTCTAATCTGCCGCTAGTTGATGGAATCGCAATCAACGGGCTTGCAATGGCTTTAACAACTATCTTCTGGGCACCAGTTGCGATCGCGCAGTGGCCATCAAGTATTTCTCTAGAATCTGCTCTATCCCTTATCGCTTTGGGAGTCTTAAGCACAGCTTTTGCCTTCATCTTGTTCTTTAAGTTGATGGATGAGATCGGGCCTGCACGAGGTTCGCTGGTTACTTACCTGAATACCGCGGTTGCAGTTGTACTGGGTGTAATTATTTTGAAGGAGCCACTGACTGCGGGAATTATTATTGGATTGCCGTTGGTATTAATTGGCTCTTACTTAGCAAGCAGAAAGAACCAGGAAAAAGCGGTTAGTTAAGCTTTTTCTCCGAAGCCAAGTTTTGCAAGTAGCTTTGGATCCTTTTGCCATTCTTTTGAAACCTTGATGTGAAGGCCTAAGAAGATCTTTGCAGCCAATGCGCGCTCGATATCTGCACGAGCACGGATGCCAATCTCCTTTAAACGGGCACCTTGATGGCCCAACAAAATTGCGCGTTGGGTATCGCGCTCTACGTGAATCGTTGCGTGAACATCGAAAAATGGGCGTGAGCCCTTCTCTTCCCGCTCACCGAACTCATCAATGGTCACAACTATCGAGTGTGGCAGCTCTTCACGAACATCCTGCAGCGCTGCTTCACGGATGAATTCGCAAATTAGCTGCTCGATAGCTTGATCGCTGGTTGTTCCTTCAGGGTAATACTGAGGACCGGCAGGAAGGTTCTTTCCAATTAATTCATTGAGTAGATCTACCTGATCGTGAATTGCAGCAGATACCGGAATGATTTCGTCCCATACAAAGCCTTCTGCGATCTTCATGATGCCTAGCAAGCGAACCGCAAGCTTTTCCTTTGAAATTAAATCTGTCTTTGTAATGACTGCAAACTTTTTTGCCTTTGGATGCTTAGCGATTTCCGCAGCAATAAAGGTGTCGCCCGCTCCTGATGTTTCATCGGCTGGAATACACATGATCACAATGTCAACAGAATCCATACTTTGATCGACAACTTGATTAAGACGCTGACCCAACAAAGTCTTTGGCTTGTGTACTCCTGGAGTATCTACAAGCACCGCTTGAAATTCAGGGCGATGCACGATGCCTCGAATAGCTGTACGTGTCGTATTTGGGTGATGCGAAGTGATTGCTATCTTGCTGCCAACCAGTGCGTTAATGAGAGTTGATTTTCCTACATTTGGGCGGCCAACAATGGCAACAAAGCCCGAACGGAAATCACTCATGGGCTTATTCTCTCATTAATTAACGCCGACAAACTCCACTGCATCTGCCACAGATGTCACGATCTCTGCAGCTCTTTCGCCAATAAGGCGATGACATCCTTCGCTAGTTGGTGAGTTAATCGGTCCTGGAATAGCCATTACTGGACGAAAGATCTCGGCTGCATCTCTGGCAGTTCGCAAAGATCCGCTGCGAAAAGCCGCTTCAACAACAAGGGTTGCTTTAGACAGAGCCGCGATGATGCGATTGCGTGTCAGGAATCTATTGGGCAAAGCTTTATGCCCCGGCATGAATTCAGTAACCATCGCACCTGATTCGCAGATTTCAGCAAACAATCGTGTATTTCCAGCTGGGTAATTGATATCTATACCTGATGCAACAACGGCCACCGTCACACCTTCGGCGATCAGCGCACCTTTGTGGGCATATGAATCGATCCCGTATGCACCACCGCTGACAATCCCCCATTCACGATCTGCAAAACCTGCAGCAAAATCCCCAGCAATTCTTACTCCATAAGAGGTTGGATTGCGTGTTCCAACAATTGCTAGAGATGGCAGATGCAAGGCACTGATATTTCCTTTCACAATTAATCCAATTGGAGGTGCTGCAAGATCATTGAGCTGCTCTGGCCAATCAGAATCTGCCGGTGTAATCAAACGTGCATAGTGCTGATCGATTTCTGTAAGAACTTGGTCGCCGCTGGTAGACCGCAAGGTAGCAATCAACTTTTCATACTTAACTGGGTCATATCCCCCGTTCATTAATTTGTTATAGACGGCAAGTGCGCCATGGGAAGATATTTCGGCACACCAAAATGTATGGCCACCTTCGATAATGCTAAAAAGCGAAGCTCTTGCTAAATGTTCATTCACGCCTCCACCTTGCCTCTCATGGCGTGTGCCGCTTGAACATCCTCCATAGTCGGAACCGAATGTCCATTCAGATCAGCAAAACTCCATGATGTTCTGATGATCTTGTGTAATCCACGCGCGGTGATGTGCTCACGATCTAGCTCGTCATGTAAAAAATTCATTGCTGCACGTTCTGGTTGAAAGGTTGATCTCAGGGCACGTGCAGGGATTTGCGAGTTAAAGCTCCAACCCATTCCGGCAAAGCGTTTTTCAGCAACTTTGCGGGCGGTGATTACACGTTCACGGATTACTGCGCTACTTTCGCCTAACTCATTTCGTGCCATATCAACTCGACCAACGGGTTCGACTTGAACACGCAGATCTATGCGATCCATTAAAGGTCCAGAAAGCTTTCCTAAGTAACGTCTAACCTGTTGGGATGTGCATGTGCAGTTGCGACCACGCCCCGTGAACTTGCCGCATGGACATGGGTTTGCAGCCAGTACCAATAGAAATTGGGCTGGAAAGGTTAGGTTGCCAATGCTTCGGGCAATGGTGATCGTGCCTGATTCAAGGGGTTGGCGCATAGAGTCCAGAACGCCAGGTCCGCATTCAGGTGCTTCATCAATAAATAAAACACCGTAATGTGCCAGCGAACATGCACCTGGTTTTATCGCATGTGAACCACCACCCACCATCGCAATACGTGTAGTTGTGTGATGCGGAGAAACGATTGGTGCAAGTAAGGACAAAGGTGAGCGTTGGGTCAAAGTTCCGGCAATTGAATGCACCGCAGTTACTTCAAGTGCTTGTTCAATCGATAAGGCCGGCATGATCGTTGGGATTCTTTCAGCGATCATTGTTTTACCTGCTCCAGGTGGCCCGATCAACAAGATGTGATGTCCGCCAATCGCTGCAATTTCAGCTGCTTGCCTGGCTGCAGATTGACCAGCAACATCGGCAAAGTCCAAGCGGGTATCTGTTTGCTCCCACTGCAGATCAATCTCTTGAACAACTTCGCGTTCTCCTGTTCGAAGCCATCGCAAAACCTGCTTTAAGTGCTCCATCGGAACAATCTTCATCGACTGCATTAACTGCGCTTCTTCGTAATTTGCTGCAGGTACGACCGCGGTGCGAACACCAGCTTTGTATGCAGCCATTAACGCCGGTAAGACTCCGCGTACTGAACGAATCCTTCCATCAAGTGATAGCTCGCCCAAAAATAAAAGCTCTGCGATCTTTTCATGCGGGATGGTGTCATGCGCCGATAGCAATGCGATACAGATTGCAAGATCAAAGCTAGAACCACTTTTTGGCAACCATGCCGGTGATAAGGAGACGGTGACTTTACGGTTGGGCCAGACCTCCCCGCAGTTAACGATTGCACTGCGAACCCGATCGCGAGATTCAGATAATGCAGCATCTGGTAATCCCAACAATGCATAACCCGGAAGACCATCTGCAATGTCTACTTCAACAGTTACTAAATGTCCTTCAAGCCCCAGCAGCGCAACTGAGTGAGTCAATGCCAGCGTCATAGCAAATTCTCACGGAATTCAATTGTTAATTTTCCATCGGGCTGAACCAATACCGCGGCAGCATCTATTTGGTAATCACATCCAAGACAGCCATGGGTTGCAAGCCAAGCAAGGGCCAATCGCTGCATTCGATGTGATTTATCTCGATTAATCGCTTCAAAGGGATGGCCAAATGCAACTGAACTTCGGGTCTTTACCTCAACAAATGAAAAGATCCCACTTGGATTAAGGGCAACAATGTCGATCTCGCCTTCTCGGATCCGCCAATTACGTTCGATTACCTCGCAATGGCGTTTTATTAGAAATTGAGCAACCGCTTCCTCGCCCAGAGCACCTGTACTTTGATTGTTCTTTGTCTTCATGGTCAGGGAGGATAAATTCCCCAACCATTGGTGCAAGAAGTATTGAACTTACTTGTGGATTAAGGCAGCAACGTTGGTAAATGATCGGCGATGTTGCGCGCAGGGCCCATGTTCATTGAGCGCTTT
>JACCEA012041947.1_pt1 | contig 14598 bp, 9 predicted proteins | sample 7449851 | NCBI WGS metagenome assembly JACCEA01 (sample SAMN15323453, study PRJNA562643) | freshwater metagenome | isolation source: river surface water | place: USA:Blue River Watershed | collected 2017-08-18 | reverse complement strand
CGGCCGTCAACGGGCCTTGGCCGTGCACCAGGGGCAGCCAGCGGCCGGTGCCGTCGGCGTCGAAGCGCGCCACATACAAGGTGCCGTGGTCCAGCAGCTCGCGGTTGGCCTGCGCGGCCGTCAGCCCACCGCCGGCGGGCCTGATGCGGTCGCGGCTGACGAACTTGTAGATGTACTCAAAGCGTGCATCTTCGCCCGAGTACACGACGGCGCGCCGGTCGCGCGTCACGGCCACCCAGGCGCCTTCGTGCGCGGCGCGGCCGATGGCGGTGCGCTTGATGGGCGTGCTGTTCGGGTCCATCGGATCGAGTTCGACGATCCAGCCGAATCGGTTGGGTTCGTTGGGGTGTTTGGCGGCGTCGAAGCGCTCGTCATGGTCAGGCCACTTGTTCCAGCCGCCATTGGGCCGGATGCCCCAGCGGCGCTCGTGTTCGCTGGGCTGCGCGGGGCCGCGGAAGTAGCCGGCCCAGTTCTCTTCGCCGCTGAGATAGGTGCCCCAGGGCGTCTTGCCGCTGGCGCAGTTGCTCAGGGTGCCCAGGATGCGCTGGCCCTGCGGGTCGGCCGCCGTGCGCATCAGGCGGTGACCGGCGGCCGGCCCACCCACGGCAAACGGCGAGGACAGGGTGACGCGCCGCGCATAGCGCGAAGGCCGCACCATCTGCCACTGGCCGTCGCGCAGGGCCACTTCCACCACGCCCAGACCATGGGCGTTCTGGCTTTTGCGCACCTTCTCGGCCGAGCCTTCTCCCAGGCCATCCGGGTGGAGCAGGCCCTCGTCGGTGTACTCGTGGTTCATGGCCAGCAGGCCGCGGGTGTTGCCGGCGCCTGATGTCGATGGGGAAGCAGGGCCTGACCCGTCATCGGCCAGCGGGTAGAAATGCAGGCCATCGTGGTGCATGCCCATCTGCACCGCCTGATCGGCAGCGCTGTTGGACGCATCGAAGCGAAAGGCGGGCATCTGCCCCGCCACGCCGATGGGCTCGCCCCAGGCGGCGATCGCGCGCGCCACATAGCCTGGCGGTACGGTGATGGTGTCGGCGGTGCTGGTGGGGATGGAGGCGAAGCCCAGACGCGGAGCTGTCGCCGCCGAAGGCCCGGCGCTGGCGCAGCCCGTCAGGCTGGTGCCGGCCGCTGCGGCTGTGGCCAGGCCGCCCAAGGTCCCCAGCGTCGACGGGGAGAAGGGCGCCAGGGCTCGCAGCGCCGCCAGCGTCGCGCCGCCGCCAGCAGCCTGTACCCAGGTGCGGCGCTCGGGGTTGCTCAGCTCGTGAATGCTGGGGTTGGAGGAGCGGTTGCTGTCCTCCATCTCATCGAAGTTCTTGGGCATGGTGACATCGGCCGGTGATCGATCCAGGCACTCTAGCCTAGACCCCACGAGCCCGCGTGCGCCGGGTGTTGGGATCCGGCGGTTCCGCGCCTAAGATGGACCAATGAACAAGACCTTGCTGATCACCGGTGGCGGGCGCGGCATTGGCGCGGCCGTGGCGCGTCAAGCCGCCGCCCAAGGATGGGATGTGGCCGTGAATGCGGTGCGCGACCTGGCCTCGGCCCAAGGCGTGGCAGACGAGGTTCGAGCCCTGGGTCGCCGAGCCTTGGCCATTCAGGCTGACGTGGCGGATGAAGCCGCGGTGCGCGCGATGTTCGACCGGGTGGACGCCGAGCTGGGCCCCCTGGCTGCGCTGGTGAACAACGCCGGCGTGGTGGACATGGCGCAGCGTGTAGACGAGATGAGCCTGGCGCGGTGGCAGCGCATGTTTGCCATCAACGTGCAGGGCACCTTCCTGTGCACCCGCGAGGCCCTGCGGCGCATGAGCACCCGGCACGGTGGACGCGGCGGGGCCATCGTGAATCTGTCGTCGGCCGCCGCCCGCCTGGGTTCGCCTGGGCAGTATGTGGACTACGCTGCAGCCAAGGCGGCCATCGACACCTTCACCCTCGGGGTGGCGCGCGAGGTGGCCGCCGAGGGCGTGAGGGTGAATGCGGTGCGCCCCGGGATCATCGACACCGAGATCCACGCCAGCGGTGGTCAACCCGACCGAGCGCAGCGCCTGGCGCCCCAGGTGCCCATGCAGCGTGCCGGTACGGCCGACGAGGTGGCGCAGGCCGTGGTGTGGCTGCTATCTGACCACGCCAGCTACGTCACCGGTAGCCTGATGGACGTGACGGGTGGGCGCTGACAGGGGCCAGGGTGGCCGCGCTACAGTCGGCGCCATGTATGCCCCCGACGCCCCCGACGCCCCCGACACGCCCGATACCCCCGACACCGCCCGCCGGGCCACACACGCTGAAGACCGCGATGCGGCCACACGCCCAGGGGCTTGGCGGCGCTGGATGCGCGCCGCCCTGGCTCTGGGGGCGGTGTTCGCCTTTGGGGCCTATTGCATCGGCTTGCCGGTGCAGGCGGCCAGCGTGGCCGCGTCCTCGGCCACTTCCTCGGCTTCTTCCGCAATCGACAGCCTCAGCACCTCGGTGGGTGCCTTCTCCGCCGCTGTCGGCGCGGTGAGCACTTCATCCTCCTCGGGGCGAGGCAAGGTGGCGCAGGGCGAGTACCGAATTGAAGCGGCGCAGGACCTGCCAGGCCTTCCCGCGCGCGTGGCCCTCGCCCTGCAGCCCACAGCGTCAGCTGTTGACGCGGGGGCTCAGCCCTGGCAGCTGCGTCTGCCGGCCCAGGTGGCGGCATCTGGCGAACTGAGACCGGGTGGCGTGCTGGAGGTGCGCGAGCGGCCCTATGGCTTCGCGCTGTGGCAAGCCGGCGCCGGCCAAGCCTTCTACCTGGTGGTGCAGGACGAATGGTGGCAGGCCATGCAGGTGCGCGCGGTGGATGGGCGCTGAGCCACTCGGAGCCGAATTCAAGGGCACCAAACCAAGCGCTGTTTGGCGGCGCCGGCTCGCGGCGCTGATGTGGGCGGCGGCGTGCATGCAGGCGCAGGGCCACACCCATGAAGAGGCTGCAGCGTCCATGCCCTTTTCGTCTCCCTTTTCCTGGGCATCCTGCCCCAACCCGCCGGTGGCCGAGGCCGCCGATTGGGATGTGCACCTTCAGCTGGCGGCCCTGATCCAGGCGGAGTGGCGTGCGCGGGCGGCCCCTGTGGCCTTGATTTCGCGCTCGGGCTTGAACCTGCAGCCCATCGGGCACCACTACTCCCATGCGGGCTTCCTGACCTCAGCCGGCACGGTGCGGCAGCTCTACTTCGATTGCGAGACGGCCCGCCCGCGGGTGTTCGACGAGGGGCTGGCCAGCTTTGTCGGCGGGGTGTCGCGCGATGGCTTGCCTCGGTTCAGCGTGGTGTGGTGGCCGCCTGGCCCGGCCGGTGATGTCGCCCGTACCGTGGCCGATGAAAGCCTGGGCGCGGCGATGGTGGCGCCGGCGTATCAGGCCCAGGCCCATGTGTGGAGCCCGCACACCCAGAACTGCAACCAGTGGCTGGTGGAAATGCTCGGCGTGGCCTTCGGCGGGGGCGCGGACCGGGCTGCCGCACAGGCCTGGCTTCGGGCACAGGGGTATTCGGGCAGCGTGGTGCACCTGCCTTGGGTGGGGTGGCTGATGGCGGCGGCGCTGTTGCCGCACATGGGCCTGCGCCACCATCCCGATTCCGACCTGCAGGCGCTGCGCTTTGAGGTGTCACTGCCGGCGGCGGTGGAGCGCTTCGTCGAGCGCCGGTGGCCGCAGGCCGAGCGGGTGGAGTGGTGCCTGCGGGGGCGTGAGGTCGTGGTGCGGCGGGGCTGGCAGCCCTTGGATCGACACTGCACGCCGGCCGATGGGGACGAGCGGCTGAGCCTGGTCCCCTAGGGCAAACCCTGTGCACTCGATGGGGGATTTGGGTCGATTCAAACAAACGTTTGATTGGTGGCCTAGACTGAAGGGCTGACCGGGTTCGCCCTCATGCCCTCGCCCCTCGACACCGCCCACACCCGCCAGCGCATTTTGGACACCGCCCTGCTGCTGTTCAGCCAGGGTGGGTATGACAAGGTGTCCGTCCGCGACATCGCGCAGGCCGCGCAGGTGAATGTGGCGGCGGTCAGCTACCACTTCGGCGGAAAGCCGGGCCTGTACCGGGCCGCGCTCAATGAACCGCTGGGCACGGTGAGTGACGACATCCCCCTGTTCGACCAACCCCACTTCAGCCTGCGAGAGTCCCTGGAGGGCCTGTACCGGGCGCTGTTGGAGCCCTACACCGCCGATCCGCGCGCTCAGCAGTGCGTGCGCCTGCACCTACGCGAAATGCTCGACCCCACAGGGGTGTGGGCGGAACAGGTGCAGAACGACTTCCGGCCGGCACACGAGGCCCTGCTGCGTGTGCTGCAGCGGCACCTTCAGTTGACCGCCGTCGACGACGACCTGCTCTACCTCAGCTTGGCGCTGACGGGCCTGGCGCTTCATGTGCACCTGTCACGCGATGTGGCCCACGCCGTTCGGCCGGGTCTGTTGCAGGGGCAGGAGGCGGTGGGCCGCTGGGGCCAGCGCCTGGTCGAGCAGGCACTGGCACTTGTGCAGGCCGAGGCCGCGCGACGCGGCCTTGTCCTGGCGCCCCCCGGGGCATGAGGAAACCATGACGATGAGAGAACCGAAACTCCCTTGGGCGCCACTGACCGCCCTCATGCTGCTCACGGGTTGTGCGGCCCTGCCGCCGGTGACAGCACCACCGGCGGCACCACCGGCGGCATGGTCTGCGCCCATGGCGCAGGAGGCGGCTTGGCCGCACGAAGGCCGCTTGAGTTCCCTGGTGGACTGGTGGCGCCAGTTCGGCGGTCCGGAAATCGCGGCCTTCGTCGAGGCAGCGCAAGCCGCCAGCCCCAGCGTCAGCAGCGCCGCCGCGCGCCGCTTGCAAGCGCGTGCCGAGCGCGTGGCCGCCGGTGGCACCCTCGTACCGCAATTGGATGCATCGGTCAGTGCCCAGCGCCGCAGCGCCACGCCTCCTTTCCCCGCGGGTGAGGTGATGCAGGGGGCGGTGCAGATGAGTTGGGAGCTGGATGTGTTCGGTGGGCAGCGCGCCCAACGCGACGCCGCGCAGTGGCGACTGCAATCCGCTGACGCCGCCTGGCACGAAGCGCGCGTGTCACTGGCCGCCGATGTGGTGATGCAGGTGCTGTCGTGGCGGCATTGCCATGCCACCTGGGGCTTGGCAGAGCGCGACGCGCAGGCCGCCACGCGCAGCGCGCAGTTGGTCGGCCGCCTGGCCCAGGCGGGCTTGCAGGCGCCTGAGCAGGCGGCGCAGGCCGAATCGGTGGCCGCCCAGGCGCGCAACCGGGTGCGTGCCCATGCCCAGCGATGCGAATCGGACGTGAGAGCCCTGGTGCAGATGACGGCCTGGAGCGAAGCCCAGGTGCGGCAGCGCCTGATGGCCATGGTGGCCGCGGATGCGCCTTCTGCCGGCTCAGAACTGAGTTTGTTGGCCCGCCCCGTGCGCCCCATCGGGGACGTGCCGGCACTGCCCGCGGCCACCCTGGCCCAGCGGCCCGACGTGTTCATGGCCGCCGCGGCGGTGGCGGCTGCGGCCGCCGACGTGGGCGCCCAACATGCGCAGCGTTTCCCGCGCGTGGGTCTGACGGGCAGCATTGGGCGCCTGAACAGCCGCACCAGCGGCGGGAGCTTGACGCTGGACACCTGGTCGGTCGGCCCGCTCAGCGTGAGCGTGCCGGTGTTCGATGCGGGCCGCCGGTCGGCCATGGTGGACGCTGCCCGCGCCCGCTATGACGACGCGGTCACGCAGCACCTGGCCGTGGTGCGCCGCGCGGTGCGCGAGGTGGAAGAAGCGCTGTCAGGACTGGACACCACGGCCCGTCAAGAGCGCGATGCGCGCGTCGCGCTGGAGGGCGCCCGCACGGTGTTGAAGGCCGTGCAACAGCGCCAGGAACGCGGACTGGCGTCGGCCCTGCAGGCTGATGAGGCGCTGCGGGCTGCCCTGGGAGCCGAGTCCGCTTGGCTCGACCTGCAACTCAATCGCCTGAACGTCTGGATCAGCCTGTACCGCGCCGCCGGTGGCGGCTGGGTGCCGGCGCGTTCAGCCAACTGAATCACATGACCATGAGCAGACCCATGAACAAGATCCCTTTGGCCGCCCTTGCACTTGGGCTGGCTGTGTCGACGGCCTGGGCACAAACGGCCTGGGCACAAACGGCCGAGACCAAGCCGGCCGCTGCGGCGGCCGCCGGCACGAAGGCGGCACTGACCGTCAATGTCGTGAGCCCCCGCGCGGGGCAGTGGACCAGCACCTTGCCGCTCAACGGCAACATCGCCGCCTGGGGCGAAGCCATCATCGGCAGCCAGGTCGGCGGACTTCGCGTGGTTGAGGTGCTGGCGCAGGTGGGTGATGCGGTGAGCGCAGGCCAACTGTTGGCGCGACTGGACGAAGCCCCCGTACAACAGGACTTGGCCCAGGCGCGTGCTGCCCTTCAGGATGCGCAGGCCCAACTGCAGGACGCGGCGGCCAATGCGCAGCGCGCCAAGGGCTTGAGCGGAACGGGCGCCTTGAGCGCGCAGCAGCAGGGGCAGTTCGAGGTGGCCGAAGCCGTGGCGCGTGCACGCGTGGCCACGGCACAGGCCTCGGTGGCCGCCCAGGAACTGCGCCTGCAGCACACACGGGTGGTGGCCCCGGATGCCGGCCTGGTCAGTGCGCGCAGCGCGACCTTGGGCGCCGTACCGGGCGCGGGCCAGGACCTGTTCCGACTGATTCGCCAGGGCCGCCTGGAGTGGCGTGCCGAGGTGCCCGCCGCCGAGCTGCATCGCGTCAAACCCGGCACCGCGGCGCGGTTGACCACGCCCTCCGGTGCGGTTGTTCAGGGCACGGTGCGCAAGGTGTCGCCCCAGGTGGATCCCCAGACACGCGTGGCCTTGGCCTATGTGGACCTGAAGACCGGCGAGGGCAGCGATGCCCGCGCGGGCATGTTCGCCCGCGGCGAGCTGCGATTCGACTCGCGCCGCTCGCTGATGCTGCCGTCCACGGCCGTGCTGCTGCGCGAAGGCTTCGATGTGGCGCTGGTGGTCGATGCGCAGCAGCGCATCCGCCAGACCAAGGTGAAGGTGCTTTCGCGTGAGGGCGACCAGGTGGCCATCGAGGGCCTGGATGAGAAGGCCCGTGTCGTGGCCCGCGGCGGGGCCTTCCTGGCCGATGGCGACGTGGTGCGCATCGTGGAGGCATCGGCCAAATGAACGTCTCCGCCTGGTCGATCCGGAACCCGATTCCGGCCATCATGCTCTTCGTGCTGCTCACCTTGGCCGGCGCGATGAGCTTCAAGGCCATGAAGATCCAGAACTTTCCGGATCTGGAACTGCCCACGGTAGTGGTCACCGCCGCTTTGCCTGGCGCATCGCCCGCCCAACTCGAAACCGAGGTGGTGCGCAAGATCGAGAACTCGATCGCCTCGGTGCAGGGCCTCAAGCACATCTACGCCAAGATCCAAGACGGTACAGCCACCGTGACGGCCGAGTTCCGTCTGGAAAAGGGCACCCAGGAGGCACTGGACGAGGTGCGCGACGCAGTCAATCGCGTCCGCTCGGAGCTGCCAGGGGACTTGCGCGATCCGCAGATCAGCAAGTTGAATCTGGCCGGCGCGCCGATTCTGAGCTATTCGATCGCCAGCGCGCAGATGGACGATGAGGCCCTGAGCTGGTTCGTGGACAACGAGGTCAGCAAGGCCCTGCTGGGTGTGCGTGGTGTGGGCGGTGTGGCCCGAGTGGGTGGCGTGACGCGCGAGGTGCAGGTGGCGCTGGATCCGGCGCGCATGCTGTCGTTGGGTGTGACGGCATCGGACATCTCGCGCCGCTTGCGCGCGGTTCAGCAGGACTCATCGGGTGGCCGCGCCGAGTGGGCCGGTGCCGAGCAGGCGGTTCGTACGGTGGCCACGGTGCAGTCGGCTGAACAGTTGGCCGCGCTGGACATTCCCCTCCCCGATGGACGCCGGGTCGCCTTGTCCCAAGTGGCCACGATCCGGGACACGGTGGCCGAGCAGCGAAGCGCTGCGCTGCTCAACGGCCAGCCGGTGGTGGGCTTTGAGGTGACGCGCAGCCGAGGCGCCTCGGAAGTGGAGGTTCGCTCGGGCGTACAGGCCGCGCTGGACAAGGTCAAGGAGCGACACAACGACGTGAAGATCGATGAGGTCTTCAACTTCGTGGACCCGGTGCAGGAGAACTACGACGGCTCGCTCACCCTTTTGTATGAAGGCGCCATCCTGGCGGTGATCGTCGTGTGGTTCTTCCTGCGCGACTGGCGCGCCACTTTCGTGGCCGCCACCGCGCTGCCCTTGAGCGTGATCCCGGCCTTCATCGGCATGTGGGCCTTGGGTTTCTCCATCAACGTGGTGACCCTGTTGAGCCTGTCGCTCGTGGTGGGCATCCTGGTGGATGACGCCATCGTCGAGATCGAAAACATCGTGCGCCATCTGCGCATGGGCAAGAGCCCCTACCAGGCCGCCATGGAGGCGGCCGATGAAATCGGCTTGGCCGTGATCGCCACGACCTTCACGCTGATTGCGGTGTTCCTGCCCACGGCCTTCATGGCCGGCATCGCGGGCAAGTTCTTCAAGCAATTCGGTTGGACCGCAGCGCTTGCGGTGTTCGCTTCATTGGTGGTGGCGCGCGTGCTCACGCCGATGATGTCGGCCTACCTGCTCAAGCCCATCGTCACCCGGGGCGAGCCGCCGGACGGCCCCATCATGAGCCGCTATATGAAGGCCGCAGCGTGGTGCGTGAAGCACCGCTGGATCACATCCTTCGGCGCCGGCGCCTTCTTCGTGGGCTCGATCGCGCTCATTCCGCTGCTGCCCACCGGGTTCATCCCGGCCGACGACTTCGGTCAGTCGCAGGTCACGATCGAGCTGCCTCCCGGCAGCACCTTCAGCGACACCAAGACGGCAGCCGAGCAGGCGCGCCTGCTGCTGAAGGACCACCCGCACATTCGACAGATCTACACCGCCATCGGCGGTGGGGCAGCGGGCAGCGACCCCTTCATGCCCGGCGGCGCGCCCGAGGCTCGCAAGGCCACTCTCACCCTGACGCTGACACCGCGATCGGAGCGTCCCGGCCTGCGCAAGCAGGTCATCGAAGGCGAGATCCGGCAGCGCATGCAGCAGTTGCCGGGCGCGCGCGTCACGGTGGGCTTGGCGGGCGCCTCAGGGGAGAAGTACGTGATGGTGCTGGCGGGCGACGACGGCAATGCCCTGTCGACCGCCGCCCGCGACGTGGAGCGGGAACTGCGCAGCATCCCGGGCATCGGCAACGTCACCTCGTCTTCCAGCCTGGTGCGGCCTGAGCTGGTGATTCGTCCGAATTTTGCGGCGGCGGCCGATGCGGGCATCACCGCCGAGCAGTTGGCCGATACCTTGCGGGTTGCCACCGCGGGGGACTATGACCGCGCCGTGCCCAAGTTGAACCTGTCGCAGCGGCAAGTGCCCATCCTGGTGCGCCTGCCCGCGCAGGCCCGGCAGGACCCGAGCCTGTTGGCGCAGCTGCCGATACCCACGCCGCGGGGCCCTGTGCCCTTGGGCACCGTGGCCTCGATCACGCTGGAAGCCGGCCCTGCCCAGATCGACCGCTATGACCGCCGGCGCAACGTGAACCTCGATGTGGAGCTCAATGGGCAACCCCTGGGCGATGTGTCGGCCGCCGCTGAGAAACTGCCCAGCGTGCAGCAGTTGCCCGCAGGTGTGAGCCGATCCACCTTCGGCGATGCTGAAGTGATGGGCGAACTCTTCGAGAGCTTTGGTCTGGCCATGCTCACGGGGGTGCTGTGCATCTACATGGTGCTGGTGCTGCTGTTCGGCGGCTTCATGCAGCCGGTGACCATCTTGGCGGCATTGCCGCTGTCATTGGGCGGAGCATTCGTGGCCCTGCTGGCCACCAAGAGCGCGTTCTCGATGCCTTCGCTGATCGGCCTGATCATGCTGATGGGCATCGCCACGAAGAACTCGATCCTGTTGGTGGACTACGCGATCATCGCCATGCGCCAGGGCATGAACCGCTGGGACGCCTTGCTCGACGCCTGCCACAAGCGGGCGCGCCCGATCGTGATGACCACCATCGCCATGGGCGCAGGCATGATGCCCATCGCCCTGGGTTGGGGGGCCGATCCCAGCTTCCGGCAACCGATGGCGGTGGCCGTGATCGGCGGCCTGATCACTTCCACTTTCCTGAGCCTGTTGGTGATCCCGGTGGTGTTCACCTTCATCGATGACTTGGCGCAGTGGTTGGGCCGCCAGGTGAAGCGGGCACCGGTGGAGAGCGAACAGCCCTAGGGCGCCCAAAACACCCAACAGTTCCAATAGGCCCCGGGGCGGGCGCGGTGGCATCATGGGCCCATGATGAATCGTCGCAACAGCCTCAAGCTGGGTTTGGGGATGGGTCTTGGTTGGGGCCTGGGTTTGGCGGGCCCCACAGCAACCGCCGGCCCGGTTTCCTACGCTGCAGCCGACCTGGCGGTGGCCCGCCAACTGATCGAACAGGCCCGCGGCTCAGGCGAGGCTTGGCGTCTGGCCAACGAACTGGCGGTTGGCATCGGTGCGCGGCCTGCGGGATCCGACGGCGACCGGCGTGCGGTGGCCTGGGCGCAGCAGGCCTTGCGTGGTTTGGGCCTTCAGAGTGTGCAGACGCAAGCCATCAAGCTGAACGTCTGGCAGCGAGGCCCCGCTTCGGCGCGGCTGCTGACGGCACAGGGCGAGCGCGAGCTGGTGCTGGCCGCGTTGGGCAACAGCATCTCTGCGCCTGACGAGGGCCTTCAGGCCGAGGTGGCCTGGTACCCCAGCCTGGCCGCGCTGATGGACGAGCCGGCCGACCCCGCGCGGTCGCGCGCCAACGGGCGCATCGTGTTCATCGACCAGAAGACCGAGCGCGCCCGTGACGGCAGTGGCTACGGCCGGTCGGTGGGTGCGCGGCTCAATGGACCGGTGGAGGCGGCGCGACGGGGTGCGCTGGCCTTTGGCCTGAGATCGGTGGGAACATCCGGTGGCCAGACCCCTGATGGCGCGCCCACCAACCCGCAACGCGACGCGCAGCGCGTAGCCCATACCGGCGCCACCCGTTATGACCTGCGCGTCAAGCCCATTCCTGCCTTTGCGGTGTCGGTGCCCGATGCCGACGTGATGGCCTTAGCCGCTGCACAAGGCCGCACGATGCGATTGAACCTGCGGATGGAAAACCGCAGCGACGTGCCGGCGACGACGCACAACGTGATCGGTGATGTTCCCGGTACCGACCTGGCCCATGAGGTGGTGCTGATCGGCGCGCACCTGGACTCCTGGGACCTGGGCCAAGGTGCGGTAGACGATGGCGCTGGCGTGGCCATCGTCAGTGCGGCCGCGGGTTTGATCGCGCATGCCGCCCGCACGGGGCCGCGCCCACGGCGCACGATCCGCGTGGTGTTGTTCGCCAACGAGGAAAACGGCTTCGATGGTGCGGTGGCCTATGGCAAGGCCTACGCAAACGTGCCGCACCAGGTGGTGGCCGAGAGCGATTTCGGCGGCGGGCGCATCTACCGTTTGTCCAGCCGCGTGCAGCCTGCAGCACGGCCGCTGTTCGGGCAGATGGCCGAGCTGCTCAAGCCGCTGGGCGTGGAGGCCGGGGACAACGACGGCAACCCTGGCCCCGATGCGGCCTTCCTGATGCGCAACCACCAGTGGCCGGGCCTGCAGCTCAGCCAGGACGGCACGCGCTACTTTGATGTGCACCACACCGAGCGCGACACCATCGACCAGCTCGACCCCTCCGATCTGCAGCAGAACGTGGCCTGCTGGGCGGCGGTGACCTGGCTGAGCGCTCAGGCGCCGTTGAGTTTTGCGCCGCTGCCGGCCTTGCGTCGGTAGAAGGTGATGGGCTCGGCCTTCAGGGATTCCTTGAGCTGAGCCTTGAACTGGCGGTGGATGTTCTGGCGCATGGCGCCCACCACGTGCATTTCGCAGGGCTTGCAATCAAAGCGCAGCGTGAGTCGGTCCTCGCCGTGCTGCAGCACCAGTGGCTCGGCGCGCACGGTGCCCTGCACACCCGTCACGCCTTTGGCCTGCTTGGGGCACAGGGATAGGCTCCAGCGCACACAGTGCTTGGTGATCATCAGGCTGACCTCGCCCATCTCTTCGTGGCTTTCATAGGCCGCGTCGATCAGCTTCACACCGTGGCGTGCATAAAAGGCCGCAGCCTGCGCGTTGTAGACGTTGGCCAGGTAGCTCAGGCTGTCTTCCGGATAGGCAGCGGGGGGCTCGATGGCCTTTGCGCGAGGCAGTCGCGGCAACACCTGCAGGCGCTGTCGATCGAGCGCGCTCACCGCATCGCGCCGAAGCGCGTTGAGCATCGCTGCCGGCAGGAACCAGGGCTGGTGCAGGGCCAATCGCACACGGCGCGCGGTGTAGAGCGTGTTGCCCAGCTTGGCGATCTGCTCCCGCGTGGTGGCCTCGGCGCGTTGGGCGTCGCGGGCGGGCTCGGGCTTGAAGGGTGTTCGAACGCTGATCTTCACGCCGTCTTCGCTGCGCAGGGTCAGCTCCAGCGCGTCCACCGTGTCGCACAGCGCCTCCATGCAGGCGGCTTCGCCTGCTCGGGGTGCGGTCGAAGCCAATGGGGTGACCTTCATCCGAAGCTGTGCCAGGGTGATGTCCACACCGATACGCCGGTCGGCTGAAGGCCGCGCCAACATACGCTCCCAGGCCATGTCGCGGTTGCGGCTGATGGCCACGTCGGGCCACAGGTCCTTCAGGTTGCGCACCGACAGGCCCTGCGCCTGTTGAGGCTCGATGCGCCAACGGTTGCCACTGACGCGCGTGGCGGTGTTCACCGGTACGCCCTGCAGTTCGCCCTGTCGGTCCCACCAGGTCAGGGCGTCGCCGTTGTTCAGCGTGATCGCCGCGTCGCCCGTGTCCATGTCGAATGACGTGTCCGTCAAGGCCACCACATGCCCCACCGGCATGCCCGCGTGCTTGGGCGTGTCGAAGGCGCCGATGTCGCCGCTCTCGGGTGCGCGGCGACCGTTGACGAAGTAGTCGGTGCCACCGCGGTTGTAGGCCTGCTCGGGCTCGGGCGTGAAGGTGTAGGTGCAGCGCCCGGCGCTGGCGCGCGCCAGCTCGGGCCGGCGCTCGAGGATGGCATCCAGAAGCAGCCGGTAGTGCGCGGTGACGTTCTTCACCGTGGCCATGTCCTTGTAGCGGCCCTCGATCTTGAAGCTGCGGATGCCCGCGTCGATCAGCGCCTCCAGTTTTGCGCTCTGGTCGTTGTCCTTGAGGCTCAGGACATGCTTATCGTGGGCGATCACCCGGCCATCGGCATCCGTGACGGTGTAGGGCAGGCGGCATTCCTGCGAACACGAACCCCGGTTGGCACTGCGCCCCGTGTGCGCGTGGCTGATGAAGCACTGGCCGCTGTAGGCCACGCACAGTGCCCCATGCACGAAGAACTCGAGGGTGGCGTCCTGCACCTGCTGGGCGATGGCGCGGATCTGCTGCAGGTCAAGCTCGCGCGCCAGCACCATCTGTGAGAAGCCGACGTCTTGAAGGAAGCGCGCCTTCTCGGGTGTTCGGATGTCGGTCTGCGTGCTGGCGTGCAGCTGAATGGGCGGAAGGTCAAGTTCCAGCAGACCCATGTCCTGCACGATGAGCGCATCGGCGCCCGCGTCAAACACCTGCCACGCCAGGCGGCGTGCGCCTTCCAGTTCGTCGTCACGCAGGATGGTGTTTAGCGTGACGAAGATGCGCGTGCCGAAGCGGTGCGCGTGCTGCACCAGGCGCTCGATGTCCTGGATGCTGTTGGAGGCCTTGTCGCGCGCACCGAACCCTGGCCCGCCGATGTAGATGGCGTCTGCGCCATGGTTGACGGCCTCGATGCCGATGTCGGCATCACGGGCGGGGGACAGCAGTTCGAGGTGGCTGCGGGGCATGGGCGGATTGTCGCCGCGCTGCCCTCAGTTGGAGAAAGCCGCAATCCCCGTGATCGCGCGCCCCAGGATCAGTGCGTGCACATCGTGCGTACCTTCGTAGGTGTTCACCACCTCCAGGTTCACCAGGTGGCGCGCCACGCCGTATTCGTCGCTGATGCCGTTGCCACCCATCATGTCGCGGGCTGCGCGGGCGATGTCCAGGGCCTTGCCACAGGAGTTGCGCTTGAGGATGGAGGTGGCTTCGATGGAGGCCTGACCGGCGTCCTTCAGCCGCCCCAACTGCACGCAGCCCAAAAGGCCCAGGCTGATCTCGCTGCACATGTCGGCCAACTTCTTCTGGATGAGCTGATTGGCCGCCAGCGGCCTGCCGAACTGCTGACGATCCATCACATATTGGCGGGCACGGGAGTAACAGTCTTCGGCCGCACCCAGGGCGCCCCAGGCGATCCCGTAGCGGGCGCTGTTCAGGCAGGTGAAGGGGCCCTTCAAGCCGCGCACCTCGGGGAATGCGTTTTCCTCCGGCACGAACACCTCGTCCATCACGATCTCGCCGGTGACCGAGGTGCGCAGCCCGACCTTGCCGCTGACCTTGGGCGCACTCAGGCCCTTCCAGCCCTTTTCCAGAATGAAGCCGCGGATCTGCCCGCCGTCGTCCTTGGCCCAGACCACGAACACGTCGGCGATGGGGCTGTTGGTGATCCACATCTTGGAGCCAGTGAGTGAGTACCCACCATCGACCTTGCGCGCGCGGGTG
>JACCEA011328515.1_pt1 | contig 14598 bp, 17 predicted proteins | sample 7449851 | NCBI WGS metagenome assembly JACCEA01 (sample SAMN15323453, study PRJNA562643) | freshwater metagenome | isolation source: river surface water | place: USA:Blue River Watershed | collected 2017-08-18 | reverse complement strand
GGTAAACCTCTGAACTTGGTAATAAAAAGCCTATTTTTGAGGGCATAAATTTAAAATAGTATTAGTTTCTTGAAGGATAGATTCCTTCAATTGCAATGATAAAATTCAAACCTAAATATGGGATTCTGATAGAAAATGGCTGGCTTCCTCCAGCAATAGCAACATTGCCAGAAAAGCTTGGTGCTAAATTTTGATTCGAACCGAAAGATTCAGAATAAGCCGCCGCATGGCTGGTAAGCACTGCACCTACTGGTGAGTTAGCATCGCCAGCAGCACCATTAACTGCAATTTTAGCAGCACTTAGTGTATGTGCGTGTGCAGGCATATTAGAAGATAGCATGGTTATGTTTTCTGTGCCAGCCATTTCGCCTAATTGGACTTGGGGAAGTCCTGGTCCCGCTGAAAAATTTGCTCCAACGGGCATTCTCGAACGAAAATCTGGTAACGCAAAAGTAACTTGACCATCGCCACCGTAAGTAGTACCTAATAATGAAAATAATGCACTGTTTTGTGCAATAGACATCAATTGACCTTGGCAAAGTGCCCAACTTCTTGGAGCGAAATTTCCTGCAAAGCACTGTATTTCTGCCATAACTGGATCCATATCTTTATTTGTTTAAATGTTAAAAGAAAAAGAGAGACATTAATTTCGTGCTGGGAAAATTCCAAACTGGCAAATGACATAATTCATACCCAAATATGGATTATATATATTAAGAGGTGAACCCGAACCCGCATTGTCTGTTGTTCCTGTTAAGCTACCTGCCGCCAAAAACTGGTTGTTTCCAAAACCTTCTGCATAATTTGATGGGCTGTTTCCTAACACACCTCCTACCGGTGAGGCAGCATCAGCAACATTATTTACACGTATTTGAGCCGCCGAGAGCCCATGGATGTGCTGTGGTAAGTTATTGGTTGTAAGCGTTACTGAATTAGACCCGCCTTTTTGCCCCAAACTGATAGTCGAAAGTCCAGGTCCCGTACCTTGTCCGATGGGAACTCTTCCTTGCAAATCAGGTAAGGCAAAAGTTGTTTGTCCGTTACCGCCATAAGTAGTACCGAGTATTGAAAATAAAGCTGTATTTGAGGCAATGTTTATAATTTGTCCTTGACAAAATGACCAATTTTTTGGTGCAAAATTGCCAGCAAACATTTTGATATATCCGATTGTTCCTTCCATATTTTTAATTTTTTAATTTTGAATGGTTAAAAATTAATAAGCTGCCTAATTGCGAGAGGGGAAAATTCCAGATTGACAAATGATATAATTCATTCCTAAATACGGATTGGCAACACTTAATGGTAAAGTGCTACCTGTCGAGTCTGTGGTTCCCCCTACGCTTCCTTGAGCTAAAAATTGATTTGCACCAAACCCTTCAGCATAAGAACTGGCTTTGCCAGCAATAACTCCACCTACTGGTGAAGCACTGTCACCCGCTGCACCATTCACTTTGATATTTACACCTGTAAACCCGTGGTTGTGGCTTGGCATATTTGAAGGCAAAACCGTTAACGAGTTACTTCCCGCTGCTTGTCCCAATTGGACATTGGCAAGCCCTGCACCTGTACCAACCCCAACTGCTACTCGACCTCGTAAGTCGGGTAAAGCAAAAGTTGTTTGCCCGTTACCACCATAAGTAGTACCGAGTAGGGAGAAGAGTGCCGTATTCTGAGAAATAGATAGTATCTGCCCAGAACAAAAAGCCCAGTTTCTGGGAGCAAATGTTGCCGCAAAAAATCTGATTTCAGCAATGTATCCTTCCATAGATTAATTGTTTAGTTGTTAAGAATTGATATAAATATTGAATTGAATAATTGATAAATCTTCGTTTTCATGCTTGGTTTTGGGCAACTCTTCTCTCAATTTTTCGTGTGTGTTTCCTACATGAAATCCATCAATAAAAGCCTTTCGGTCTGCTCCAAAATACAGTTTGGTTAGGGTTTCTTCTCCATTTTTTTGTGTAATTTTGAAGAAAATCCTTCTCATTTTGTAGTTGTCTTCTTCAAAATGCTTTTCGGGAAAATCTGTTTCAAACTGATAATTGCCTTCCGAGTCTGTGATGAGTTTTCCTTTGTATTCAAATTTTGAAGGATTACTTTCTGAATTATTGTGCCATATTTCAAGCATGGCATTTTTCACAGGACTCAAATCTATATATCGAATTTTTCCACTGACTTTTAAACTTTTTTGTGTGTTCTTTTTCAAGCATAATACATTTTTACTGATAGATTGATTAGTCTTAGCGTGAGTAATCAGAGGGGAAAAACTAAGTCCAAGCCCGATATAGACAGAGTTTTTGCAAAAACTTCTACGACTGTTTGACATTGTATTTTTGTAGTTTGGGTTCTAAATAATTTATTCTGAATACCACATCTACAACCATATATCAATAATCATAACTTTGCATCTTGGCAAATTTAGAATTGATTTTTTGTTTGTGGGAGGGTAAAAATACCTGTTTTATGTTTTTCAGTTGTTGAGGTTTAATAGGGTGACATTTCACTTGTTGAGTTCTTGTCATCCAGTATTTGTAGGTAATTTGTTAAAACTAATTGTATACAGGTACTGATTTATTCAACTATAGCATTCAACAAACTATTCAGTAAGCCACATCCTTAATAAATTGCTATGCGTTTGGAGCAATAAATTTGCCTCCATCGAATTTGGGTCTTTTTGATATAATGAACCGTGAATTTGATTCAAGTCAAATAGTATTTGTCTTTTTTCTACAGAACCCACTTCACTCTGAATCCATGTTACTGCTGCCCGACGTTCACCTTGTGTAATCGGGTTCACACAATGTAGATACGTACATGGATATACTACCGCATCACCTTTGTTGGGTTTATAGGCAGTTATGCCTTGCGAACCTTGAATCAATAATTCACCACCTTGATAGGTGCTTGGGTCTGACAAAAAAATGGTCATGGCCAAGTCTGTTCTAATTGCAGGACTACCCATTTGCGGACTGTCAACGTGCCATCCGTAGGTCATGCCTTCGGAATATTTACTAAATACTATGGGATATATATGCTTGGGTAAAATAGCAATCTGAAAAAGCGGACTTGTTTTTAAGGCCTGAAGAATTATTGATTGCAGTTGGGGGAGAGTTTGAGTATTATTTTTATCAATTTGTAGATTCTTTTTTACAGATTGTGCAGCCAAAGAGGCAGTTTTTGCCCCATCAACAAACAGACTGCTTTCAAGGAGAGCATCTATTTTACTTAATTCTTCATGTGTTAATAGTTGAGGTATTTGTATCAGACTCATGGCTAATATTACGTTCTCAGCCAAGAAACCATTCTTGGATAAGACTGCGTATTGTTTTGTTGTATATCAGTGGCTCTGTCGGTCATACCATACCATTCCAAAATAGGAACACCAAAGTAATGACCTTGATTGAAATTAGATAAAATACTCTCGCTATCACCTTTGTACCCATCTGAATGGAAAACCACTACAGGGTCAATTCCAATTTCCAAGCAAGCAGCATATGTCCAAGCAATTACTGCCATTTCTGTGGCAGCAGCATTATTTTTATCTTGTCCTTCCAACGACCCAAATAAGTTTTTGCGTTCTTCAGGAAGCATCAAAGCAATATGACCTGCTTCATGTAATGTATCGCCTATATAGCTTAGTTTATCAATATCTATCTGTAAAACACCTTTTTCAATTCTCAAGCCTGGTAAAAAAGCTTCGCTATTTATGGTACAAAACTCAATTTGGATACCTATTCTTTTTATAAACTCAATGATTTTTGAAAATATAACTTCATCTATCTTAGCCATATATTCTATCGTAATTTCTTCAAAAAATATATTTTATTTTGAATTATTATTGCAATGTATATATTTACTTTAATGTTCAATAATTATTTCATTTTTTTTTATTGAGCGGTATTGGTTTAAAAAAAACTTTGATTTTTGATGAAAAAATAGAGCTGTTTTGACAAACTATACTATATTTGAGAATTGAAATTTATAGCCATAAATCACTAATTGACACATGGAATCGTATCAGTTTTCATTTCACTTCGATACCCAAAAATTAATCAATGACCTTCGGATTTGTCAGTCAACAGATTGGCCTTTACATTTCAATCAAAATGATTTTACTGGCCATTGGTCAAGCTTTTCGTTGCGTTCTATTTCAGGCAATGAGTCGGATATTTTAGCCACTCCAAATGCTTCTTTTCAAGATACACCCACCTTAAAAAAATGCAAATACTTTCAAGAAATCATTAATCAGTTCGATTGCCAGAAGGAGGCTGTTAGGTTATTATCGCTTTCGCCCAATAGTTTCATAAAAGAACATACCGATACAGCAAGCGGCTACAAAGATGGTTTTTTTAGAATCCATATTCCGATTCAAACCAACGAAAAAGTTGTTTTTAAAGTAAACGGAAAAGTGCTGCCAATGCAAATAGGCGAGTGCTGGTATGCCAATTTTAATTTACCTCACTATGTGTCAAATGATGGTGATTGTGATAGAATTCATTTAGTTATTGATTGTCTGAGAAATGAATGGTCTGACCAGCTTTTTGCAATGTGTGGCTATGATTTTGATGCAGAAAAAAAGAGTAAGTATGATAAACAAACTAAGTTGCTAATGATTGAGCAATTATCATTGATGAAAACCGACACCGCCGATGATTTAATTAAGTTATTGAAGCAAGAATTAAATCAATGAGATTTGTTCATATTTTTAGTATGTGTGGAAGCACGTACCTCAACGCTATTGGCTAAATTATTCAAACATAAGATTTACTGATAAATACATTGATTGTTTCAAATGAATTTTTTAAACAGGGATACGAAGTGTTTCCTAATTTAATTCCCAAAGAATTATTAGAGCAACTAAGAAGTTTATTTGTCTCACTTATGGATACAGATAACCTAACAGATAAAGTTGTTATTGAAAATAATCAAGTAAAATATGTAACAAATTTAGAGAATTTATGCTGTAAAGGTAATCTGAGTTGTTTGGTCGTGTTGGGTTATCCGCCAATCTTATCCATAGCTGAACAAATTTGCGGAGAAGATTTTTTTATGATTCAGGAGTTTGCAGTAATAAAGAACCTCGGAGACAATCTACCTGTTTTATGGCATCAAGATATGAAGAATGAGCGAAAAGGGCGATGTTTTACGATGGGTATCTACTTAGATGATGCCAATGAAGATGACGGGGCATTGTGTGTTATTCCCGAAAGCCATTTGACTGACCTGCCTATTTGTGAAATATCAGAAAGTGCTATGTTACAAGTTCCAGTTAGGGCAGGGGATGTTCTTATTCATGATATGATGCTTGCACATAAATCCGAACCCCTGCAAAAAAACAAACTTCGTAGAGTTCTTTATTTTGAATTTTTATCTGTTACGCATGTGAGATTAGAATCTATTTATTCAGAAAATTTGATTGAAAGACGAGCTAAACTTATTCCTATTGCCATTCGACATTATCAGGAGATTTATCCTCTTCAGAATGTTTTTAATTACAAATATCCAATAAGTTTCGATATGAATAAATCTGTGGCAGAATCGCTTCAAGAAATATATGCTGAGCCAATCAGAGCCAGACCTTCTGCTTATTGTTTTGCAAATTTTATGTAATCTTTTCACAGGTATCTTATATAGAAAAAATGAACTCACATCCACTCAACAATTGGATTCCATTTCGATTAAATTTTTACGAGAATGAATTGAATTGTCGGTGGTTGTATGTTGCTGATAAAGCATATACCGAGCCTTTTTTTCATGATACTACTGCAAAGTGTAGCATTATTGAAGAAAATCGTAAGTTTTTTAAGGCAGTTTCAACTTTGGAGAGCATTATTGAATTTGCCGAAAATTTACCAACAATACCACCAACGGCATTTATTTTTCATGTATCTCGTTGTGGTTCAACGCTTTTGGCTCAGTTGCTCTCGTTAGATGAGCAAAACATAGTTCTTGCCGAACCGCCCATATTTGATGAAGTATTACGTGAAATTGCTTATAAGAAACCAGATTTTTCAGATAAAAAAATAGAAGAAACCTTAAAAGCTGTCGTAAAGTTTTTAGGTCAAAAACGAACGGGCAACGAACAAAATTTCTTTATCAAACTCGATAGTTGGCACATATTTTATTACGAAAAACTAAGAAACTTATATCCTGATACTCCATTTATTTTTTCGTATCGAAGACCAGACGAAGTAATTCGTTCACAGATAAAAGAACCTGGTATGCACGCAGCCCCAGGTGTGATTCAACCAGATTTATTTGGATTTACTCTGGAGGAAATTTTACAGGTAGAACGCCCAGTTTATGTTGCTAAAGTATTAGAAAAATATTTTGAGCAATACTTAGAAATCATCGAAAATGATAAAAATACCCTTTTTGTCAATTATGCCGAAGGTATCTTGACCAGTTTCGAGAAAATAGAGCATTTTTTGAAACTACAGACAGAGCCTGCCATTAAACAAAAAATGTTTGAAAGAACCCAATTTCATAGTAAAAGACCTAATACGGTTTTTGAAGAAAAACCCTTGGATGATGAAGTGCCTGATTATCAAAAAAAGGTATTTATGATGTATGAAAAACTCTCACAAAAATGATAAATCAATCAACATTTAATATTTTTAGAGAACATATTTTAACTAATACACCGATTAACCAAAATGATTGGAATATTTTTCAAAGTTTACTTTTTGAATCTGGAATCGGGATGGAAGAAACCTTACAATTTCTTTATTTTAATCGACCTACTTCTCAAGACTTTTATGATTGGATTGAAAAAAATAAATGTGTTTATGAAAATAAAAGTCTGGAACAATTTTCCGATGTATTAAGTCAGGAAGATTTGAAGTTTTGGAAAGAAAATGGTTATGTAGTTGTTAAAAATGCCATTCAAAAGGAAGATTGCATCGCAACTCAAAACGCAATTTTACATCTTTTGGGAGCTTCAATTGATAAGCCAGATTCTTGGTACAAAAAACATGAATCGAAAGAAGGCTTAATGGTTTTGTTTACAAAACATCCAACTTTGGAAAAGAATCGTGCTTCGGTAAGAATACAGAAAGCCTATCAACAACTTTATGGAACTGATAAAATTTATCGAGTAATTGATAAAGTAAGTTTTAATCCTCCAGAAAACGATTCATATAAGTTTATGGGTAGTTTGCTCCATTGGGATGTAAGTCTGACGCTTCCAATTCCATACAAATTGCAAGGCTTAATCTATTTAACGGATGTAAAACTAAATAGTGGGGCATTTCATTGTGTTCCAGGTTTTCATAGGCAGATACAAAGTTGGATGAAAAACTTGCCTGAAAATGCTAATCCAAGAGAGGTAGCCATTCAAGAATTAAAGCCAATACCAGTGCTTGGAGAGGCGGGCGATTTAGTGATTTGGCACCAAGCATTGCCTCATTGTGCTACACCTAATACCAGCGAACTGCCAAGAATGGTTCAGTACTTTACCTATTTACCTTTTGAAACTAAGGATGAAACCGATGAATGGATTTGAGTATTAGATTGAAATTGTATCAAATACATCGCCTATATTTACTCCCAGTTCTGTTAGCATTTCACCTGCTAAAAAGCCAATAGATGCATACACTACTTTTATGCCAATAGCGGTATCATTGATACAACTTACATCAAGTTGATTTTCGTTGATGCCAATTACTTGCCCTGCTTTCGTGGTTGGTGTACTTTTGATACACACCTCTAATATTTTCAAATCTAAACCATTGATACGTGCAATGGCACCATGATTCCAAGGATTACAGGCTTTTACCAATGCCACTATTTCAGAAGCAGGCATAGTTTGCCAATCAATCACAATATCTTTTAAAGATGGTTTTGGATAAAATGTATGAATTCCAGTCAATTGTGGAGTTAATTGCAAAGCAGTACTTAGGATGGCATCAATCAATAAATAAACACCATTTACCGCCAAATATCCGAAATTTAGCTCAAGCATAGCATAGTTTAGTTGGGGCGATAGGTCGAACGTGAGCTCAAAGGCAATTGGCCCAGTATCGTAGCCTTCATCCATCTGATGAATGGTTAACGTTGCTTGTTTTTCTTGGTTTTTTATCTGCCAAAATGCAGGATGTCCGCCGCCATACTTTGGGAGTTTTCCAAAATGAATGTTAAAAAAACCAAATTTAGGAAGTATCAAAACTTCCTTTTTTATTTTATGTGAAAACGCCATTACTAATACAATATCAGCCTTGATTGTTTCAATCCACTCCGAAAGTTGTGCTGTTGTATTTTTTTTACTCAAAATTCTCGGAGTAATTTGTTTTTGGATACACACTGCTTCGAAGTTTTTAAAAAATTCGTTGTCTTTCTCCGTTGCTGCCACACCCACTAAAACACCTTGTGTGTGTAACCAATCAAGTAAAGGAAAAACGGCGTTGTTATTGCCAATAAGAGCTATTCTCATAATATAGAAGTTTAATTTTTTAAAATAAAATCTACAACTTTAGAAGTTGAATCTTCAATACTTTCAGAAGCAGTGTTTACGACCAAATCGGGGCTTATGGGAATCTCAAAAGTATCATTTATACCTGTGAGATTATGGATGCTTTCGGGGTGGTTTTTTGGTAAAAAAGCTCTTTTATAAAGTCCCTTTGTATCTCTTTTCTCTAAAGTTTTGATGTCACATTCAACGAAAATTGTTTTAGCTTGATATATTTTTGTTAATTCCTGACGAATTTCATTGTAAGGATTGATAGCCGAAATAATTACAATGACTTTGTTTTGAGCCAAAAGATTGGCCACAAAGGCCATTCTACGAATATTTTCATTACGGTCTTTTTTTGAGAAGCCCAAATCGGGACAAATATTTTTGCGAAAAATATCTCCATCTAAAATTTCGATAGCGTAACCCTTTTCAATAAGTTTTGCTTTAACATTTTGTGCAATAGTAGTTTTTCCAGCACCCGAAAGGCCTGTCATTTGGAAGATATTCATGGCTATTATTTTTCAGATGTCAAATAAACAAAAAAGGTGAACAACTCAAAGAGTTATTCACCTTTTTCAGTGCTATTTTTAGGGAATTATTACTTAGGCTGTGCAGCTGGAGTCGTTGCTGGAGCAGGAGTTGTACCTGTAGCTGGCGTACCTGTTGCAGGTGCTGCGGCAGGAGTAGCTGCTGGAGCAGTTGGGCGAGCAGTTGCTTTTTCTACATTTAGGCCATTATCATCAGCTGCGGCTGCACCTGTCTTGTCAATGAAAATTCCAGCAGTCAAAGCACCAACAATGATAAATGCAAAGAAACCCCAAGTGAGTTGTTCAAGAATATCACCAGTGCGTTGTACACCAAACATTTGTGAACCAGCACCACCAAATTCGCTTGAAAGACCACCGCCCTTTGGGTTTTGAATCATAATCACTAATACTAATAAGATGGCAACGATTACCATTAAAACTAAAATTGTAGTGTACATTTTTTCAATGAATGATTAACTTATGAATAATATTTTTATTTTTCTTTTACGTTAAGAAATCTCAAAAAATATGCCGAAAGTATTGATAATGAATGTGTTATTTTTCTGTCAAAACTTTATCTTACAACATTTTCTTTTGTAAGTCAGCTATTTTTTCCGCAAAGTAAGCACTTTTTTCGGGATTTTTTACTAAAAGTTTCTTATAAACTTCAATCGCTTGGTCGAACCGACCTTGGCGAGATAAAATTTTTGCGTAACTTTCGGTCAATAATGGTCCTTTTAGTGTTGTACTACGTTCACTCAAATCTTCAACTTCTTCGTTATTGATACCTGGCCGAATTGGTTGAATACGAGGTTCTTTTTTTATAAATTGTTCAATAATGGCCAATTGTTCGTCTTGAATATTTTTTAATGCTGGTTTCGCAATCGATTCTATTAATTCTTCTTCCAATTTCTCACGGTTTAGTTCATCTTCTATAGTGCCTTGCGAAAATTTATTTTCGAGTGGGGTCTCTGAAATTCTGATTGTAGGAACTGTATTCCAGTCCATATCATTTTCAATGACTTTTCTTAGTGCATTTCTGCTGAGTGCATAAATGGCAGCCTTCCGAACGGCATCTTGTGCAATTTCGGGAGCTTTTGTATAAATACCTTTAGCAATGAGTGTATAACCCAATTGAAAATACGGGAATTTTTTTGTTGCATTTTCGAGTAGCATGATATCATTGAGCGATAATGCTTGAGGGCTACTCATATATTCTATAAAATTATTTTTATCAAGCATATTTCTTCAAATAGATACGGGGTCGCCCGTGCGATGTATAATTGACAATGAATAAAAGTAATTTATTATACATTTTTTATTGTTCACTAAACGGTTACCACTGTGCAGCTGTATCGGTAAAGATATTTAGCACAAGTTGGTCAATGATTTTCGGAACTAAACTGCCTTCTACTTGAGCAAGCGTTTGTTCCTGTGGAAAATCTTGATAAAACGAAAACTCTTTTTCAAAGTTCTCTTCTTCTTTTTTACTATTTACAAAGCGTACTTCTACTCTGATAGTCAGACGGTTGAGGGCTGCTTTATCGCCTGATGTGGCCGAAACAGGGGTTAATTCATACCCGACTATCGTACTTTCGAGCAGTAAATCAGCATCGTTGGGTTTTAGCTTTAGACTGGTATTTCGCTGATAATATTCTTTTAGTTTTTCGGTAAAAGAAAGCGTCAAATTTGCGGGTCCACCTGCTGTTCCCATCACAACATTTTGGATTGTAATGGTTTTTAAGTCACTCGAAAGTGTCGTGCCTGTAAATGAGTAAATTTTGCAGCCAGTTATTAGTGTACAACTGATAATTATCAATAACCATTGGCTTATTAATAATTTAAAATACTGCTTTTTGCTAACTGATGATTTCAGACTGTGGACCGTTGACTGTGGATTATCGACTGGTTTATTCATCTTCAATATCATATTGTTTGATTTTTCGGTAAAGTGTACGTTCTGAAATCCCCAAGTCTAAAGCTGCATATTTACGTTTGAAGTTGTTTTTCTTCAATGCCCGAACAATCATTTCTTTTTCTTGTTTTTCGAGCGAATACGAATTTTCTTCGGTTTCGTGCGAAATGTCCTCTACATTAATTCTATCTCCCTGAAGGCTATCAATCTTGATAATGTTTTGATTATCAATAGGCTGATAGGTCGGAAAAACATTAGGTTGTGGAGGTGTATAGACCGTTGGCGGAATCAAAGCCACTGCATCTTCTTGTTGAATATCTTCAAATAAACCCTGATGTTGTTGCAGAATATCTGCATTCATTGCAACGCCGCCAGTTTGCCCACCCTGCATAAGCGAAAGTACCAATTTTTTCAAATCAGTCATGTCTTTTCGCATATCAAATAAAACCTTGTAGAGTAAATCTCGTTCCGAAAAATTACTATCACTACCCCCATTTAATCCTTTCAATAAAGTAGGCAGCCCACTTGATTGCTCACGAGGTAAATATTTTGCCAGAATTTCGGCCGAAACAAGGCGTTCGAACTCAAGAATAGTTATTTGTTCGGCAATATTTTTTAGCTGACGAATATTTCCTGGAAAACGGAAATTCATTAATAATTGTGCTGCACTTTCGGTGAGTTCAATGGGTCTGATATGATTTTTTTCAGCAAAATCGGTTGAGAATTTTCTGAAAAGTAACTCAATGTCAAAGCCACGCTCTCGCAACGCTGGTACATGAATCGGTACGGTATTTAAGCGATAGTATAAATCTTCACGGAAACGCCCACGCTCAATGGCATCAAGTAGGTTTACGTTGGTTGCCGCCACAACCCGCACATCGGTTTTCTTTACTTTTGAAGAGCCAACTGGAATAAACTCACCATTTTCGAGTACACGAAGTAGGCGGGCTTGGGTTCCGATAGGCATTTCGGCAATTTCATCTAAGAAGATTGTTCCAGTGCTGGTTGTTTCAAAATACCCTTTTCGGTCATCAATTGCACCCGTAAATGAGCCTTTTACGTGACCAAAAAGCTCTGAGTCAATCGTTCCTTCGGGAATTGCTCCACAGTTGATTGCGATGAAAGGCCCGTGTTTACGAGAGCTAAGTGCATGAATTATCTTTGAAAATGATTCTTTTCCACTACCACTCTCGCCATTTATCAATACTGTCAGGTCGGTAGGGGCAACCTGTATTGCCACACTCAATGCGTGATTCAATGCAGGGGCATTCCCGATGATGCCGAAGCGATTTTTGACTGACTGTAATTCTGCGTTGTTGCTCATTTTAATTAGCTTTTAGCAATTGGCTTTTAGCTATTGGTTGATTTCAAAAATACTGATTGCTTTTGGCAATAGTGCTTATTCGACAATGTGTCCAATCAAAGTTGCCGATGAACATTCGGTTACTAAAACATTCACGTAATCGCCTTTTTTGTAGGTCTCTTTCGGAAAAATTATCATTTTGTTTTGGTCGTTGCGGCCAGATAAATGTTCTTGCGAACGCTTCGAGAAACCTTCAACCAATACTTTATAGACTTTTCCGACAGACATTTGATTGCGTTCTAAAGAGTGTTCTCTCTGCTTTGCTATAATTTCTGCTAATCGGCGACTTTTTACATCATCTGGCACATCGTCAGTCAATTTCTTGGCGGCTGGCGTGTTTGGTCTTTCTGAATAGGCAAACATATAACCGTAGTCATATTTCACGTAATCCATCAACGAAAGGGTATCTTGGTGGTCTTCTTCGGTTTCGGTGCAGAAGCCCGCAATCATATCTTGCGAAATACCACATTCTTCGCCCAGAATCTCACGAATACGGTCGATTTTGCCCATGTACCACTCACGGTCGTAGGTGCGATTCATTAATTCAAGAATTCGGCTGCTACCACTTTGTGCAGGCAAGTGAATGTATTTACAGATATTATCGTACTTTTTGATGGTGTAAAGTACTTCATCAGTAATATCTTTTGGATGAGATGTTGAGAAACGTACTCGTAAGTCGGGACTGACCTGTGCCACCATTTCAAGGAGGTTGGCAAACGTAACAACAGAGTTATCGGCTGATTGCCACTTATAGCTATCTACGTTCTGTCCCAAAAGTGTCACTTCTTTATAGCCTTGATTGAATAAATCGGTTGCTTCCTTAACGATTGAGTGGGCATCACGGCTACGCTCACGTCCACGTGTATAAGGCACAACGCAGAAACTACACATATTATCGCAGCCACGCATGATACTGATAAAGGCAGTTACACCGTTAGAATCCAAGCGAATTGGGGTAATATCGGCGTAGGTTTCTTCTCTTGAGAGAAAAACGTTTACGGCTTTGTGGCCTTCTTCCACTTCGTTGATGAGGTTGGGTAAATCACGATAAGCATCGGGTCCAACAACCATATCAACAATTTTTTCCTCTTCTAATAACTTGGTTTTCAAACGTTCGGCCATGCAACCTAAAATCCCGATTTTAACATTCTTACGTTTGTTTTTCATCGGCACAAGGTGCTGTAAGCGATGACGCACTTTCTGCTCGGCGTTTTCACGGATGGCACAAGTATTGAGCAATATTAATTCAGCTTCTTCGATTTTTGAAGTGGTAGCAAAATCATTTTCTCTCAGAATCGAAGCCACAATTTCGCTATCGGCAAAGTTCATCTGACATCCATAACTTTCAATATAGAGTTTGCGAGAAGCCGTACTCTTTTCGTCTTCGCTGATGCGAGCCACATCAAGGTCTTTCTTATCTTCTTCGTTGAGAATCTTTAATGAGTTTGTAACTAATTCCATGTTATTTTTGAGTGTAAAAGTTCAATTTCGAGAATTGAACTACAAAATTACAACAATACTGACAGATTGTCAGTTTAAAATAACTTAAATTTTTAGCGAAAAGTTATACAAAAGGCAAGAATAAGACTTAAAACAAAAAATACTACTGATAAATGGCTAATTACTAAGTAAATAGAGATTTCAAGTTTTATAAATTGGGTTTACAAAAAAATGTATATTTTGCAGACTAAATTCAACCTATTTTAAAAACAATGCCTCTACTAATCACAATTATCGGCCTTATTGTGCTGATTTTGCTTATTTCTTATTTTAAAATCCATACTTTTTTGGCTTTTTTGATAGTTTCGTTGGGGACTGGATTAGCTTTGAGCATGAAGCCAGAGGCGATTCTGAAATCAATTCAGCAAGGAACAGGTAGCACGCTCGGTTCGATTGTGGCGATTATTGCACTTGGAGCAATGCTCGGAAAATTGGTGGCTCAAAGCGGGGCTGCTCAACGGATTTCCACCAAAATGATGGAACTCATCGGAACGAGTCATGTGCGTTGGGCATTTATGATTACTGGGTTCATTGTGGGTTTACCATTGTTCTATTCGGTTGGATTTATGTTGCTTGCTCCGTTGGTCATTACGGTGGCTTATCGCTTCAAATTACCTGCGGTTTATATCGGTTTACCAATGTTGGCTTCGCTTTCGGTTACACAAGGTTACTTACCGCCGCATCCTGCACCTTTGGCAATCGTGAAGCAATTTAATGCCGATATGGGGCTTACACTTTTCTACGGAATCATCGTGGCAATTCCAGCAATTTTAGTTTCGGGGGCTTTGTTTGGTTCGACGCTGAAAAAATATGCCACTTTACCCAATAAAGCCTTTATTGC
>JACCEA010548498.1_pt1 | contig 14598 bp, 14 predicted proteins | sample 7449851 | NCBI WGS metagenome assembly JACCEA01 (sample SAMN15323453, study PRJNA562643) | freshwater metagenome | isolation source: river surface water | place: USA:Blue River Watershed | collected 2017-08-18 | reverse complement strand
ACATGTCATGCATCTAATTGGAATAATCATATTTAATTTTAATATATATAAAAAATTCTTTATATATTTCAATTTTTATTTATAAATTTTCTTTATTTTCATAATTTTTATAATTTTGTTCATATTCTTCTTTTAATTTATCCAAATTATCTATATCATTATATTTTTTTATTTTTTCTAATGGATATAATGTGAATTTATCACTTAGTTTTTTGTTAAATAATATATTATATACTATTGTACCTATTAATAATGGTATTAATATATAGTAATACTTTGATTTTTCTGTTAGAATACTTATTATTAATATTTGATTTATATATAAACCATACATGATTTTTTCTGGTATTATCTTCCAATATTCACCATATGATTGATATGATTCTAAATAAAATTTAGCAATTTGATATTTATAACCAAATAAAGCTATTATAAAATATATATTTGTAAATATTAACACTAGCGGAGAACATACTGAAAATAATGTACTAATATTAAAATATAATATTATTTTTGGAATTAATACCATATAATTTATATTTGAACGAGTATTTAATTCTTTTTTTTCTTTTTCTGTTTTAACAAAGTATTTATTTTTAATATGATAAATTATTAATCCAACAATTTGTAATATTTCTGCTGATACACTATTCCATCCATCTATCATTATATACGATATAAAAAATAGATATCTTGTTGGTATTGAATTTACAATATTTTTATAATCTATATTAGATATTGAATTTAATATTGTTCCTATAACAATTGAACCAAGTAAAACATTAAAAAAATTAAAATAATATAATTTATTCATTCCACCTCTTTCAATTGAACTGTTCTGAATTCTATTTTCTTTTATACTTAAAAATCTCATTAAACTTGGAAGTATTGACATAAATATTACTAATACTAATCCTGGTAAAAAACCTTCAAGCAAAGTAATAAGAAATGGAATTTCTAATATATATGTAATTGGTTTTCCAATACTTTCTAATGTACTAATATTAGCAAAACTTTGAACAAAACCAACTGGTATCATATAAAAAAATATCAATAATGTAACTAAAATATTAATTAATATTTTAATATAAATTGTGTATTCTGTATTTTTATATAAATTATCATAATATATATCATTTTTCATTAGACAATTTTTTACAGTCATTTTACCATCAATTCTATTATGACAATTTAATGCAAAACATTTAGATTGATTATTTCTAAATATCAATAAATTATTATTACTATTTTTAAGTTTTTTATTTTCAAAATCTATTAATTGTCTTAATTCATTTATTTTTTCTTTATAAAAATTAACAGCTTTTATTTTTTCAAGTGAAAAAAATGATTTTCTAATTAATTTATCTTCACTTGTTTTATTTATTAAATTTTCGTAATAATTTAATTTATTTATATGTTCATCTATCTTTTTAGTAATTTTTAATTGAATAGAATTATAATATTTATTACCATATAAATTTATAAAATATGTATCTATATCTTCATTATTTTGTATATTATTATTTTTTTCTAAAAATAATAATCCATTTAGTCTTTCTTCTGTACATTCAGAACGTAATTTATTTATATTTTCATAAAATATCCACAAAATATACATAATATATATGTGACATATATACTGAATAACATATACAGACCATATTTTAGAGCTATCATTTGGTAAGTTTGCTAATGTTAATTTATCTAAAGTATCTGTAATATTCTCTATTGAATTAGTATAATAAATAGGTAGTAAAATACCCAAATTTAAAATACTTATTGGAATAAATATTTTTATTGCTAAATTTAAAATTTGTAAAAATATATTAGCATCAAAATTATTCTCAATTGATATATTTTTATTTGAAAAATAGAAAATTTTATTTATCTCAATCTTAGATAAAATTTTGTATAATAGTAAAAATAATCCAGATATAGCAGTATTAATACCAATTGCTACACCCAGAGAACTCGCAGATGAAGTCATTTTTTTCATATAAAAAAAATTTACTTATATAATATTTATAAGCGTCTAAATTTAAGTTTTTTAAATATAAATTTATCTAAAATGAATAATCTAACAAATTTTAGTCAATTAACTAATGCTTTACAACAAACGATTGCGAATTTGGCTCTGGGATTAAGAGATTTAAGAGACAAATATGAAGAATTAAATAAAAAAATCAATTTAATAGATCCAAATCTTACTTTAGAAGAAAATGAAGATGAAACTATAGATATAGAAGAAATTGAAAATATAATTGACAAAAAAATAATTCATAAAATATCTAAAGAGGATGTAGAAAAAATTATTACAGAATATATTAAAAATACTCAAGTAGCACAATTAGAAGTATTAACAAAGATAATTGATACTAAACTAAACGAATATAAATTATTATCAACCAATTCTTCTACTAATAGTTTGGATGAAGATTTAAATACTAATGTAAATAATGATGAAATTAATATTACACTTACAAATGGAACATCACGTTCAATTAATTCTTTAAATAATTCTAAAAAAAAAACTATTCGTAAAAAAGCATAATTATAATTTTTGTAAATATTTATAAACTTTAATAAAATCTTTTAATAACATACTTTCATGATTTACTATACAACCTTTCATTACAAGTGAATTATATACTTCTAAGTAAGATTGAACAGCTTCAACATATTTTTTTTCTCTTGTCAAATATTTACATTTTAAATATTGAAAATCTGGATGTAATTTAACAGTTGAATTATTTAATAATAATTCAATAGTTTCTTTATCTTTATCAGTTAATATATCTTTATTCAATAATTCAGTTGTCATCATATATTCTTTGTTAAATGCTAAAATATTATTAGCATTTAATAAACTTGGAAAAATTCCATATTTACTTCCGTCTATAAATATATTAGGAACAACTTGATATGTTTTAATATTTAAAGAATCAAAAATATATTGATATTGAATATGTGTCAAAAATTTAACTGGTAAAAATTTTTCTCTAATTTTAAGTGCTACTTCTTTTTTAAGAATATATGAATCTATTAGAGGTATTATTTGAAATAAATCTTTTGTTTTATTAATTTGAATTTCATTATTGACTACATCAATTTTACAAGGAAAACCTAAAAATAAAACATCATGTTCTTTTTCATCAATTAATAAAATTAATTTATCTAATTGTTCACACATATTTTCTTGAAATAATATATCATCTTCTAATATTAAATTATAATCATTATTATCACTATTTTCACATATTAATTGAATAGCTTTAAAATGCTTTAAAGAATTAGATAATTGATTTTTATGTAAATTTTTTTTAAATTGGTTTAAATAATTTAATTCATCTTCAATTGGTCTATCATAATTTACTACTTTTTGTATTATTTCAACACCAAATTCATCACAATCATATGAATCAACAATATGAATCGAGTTTATATTTAAATTATTAAAATTATATCTTGCTAATGTTGATTTAAAATTATTAATTAATCCTTTTCTCTCTACTAAATTTTTAGAATGTATGAAATAAATATTTAAATTTTTCATAATTTTATTATTAATTTACAATATTAAAAAAGATAATATTAAACACATAAAAAAATTTGATTTAAATATATTAAAATATTTATTATAATTAATAACTAAAAATGAGATTTTGCAAATTATGTGATAATATGCTTTATATTAAATTAAATACAGATAAAAAACTTGTATTTTATTGTAAACATTGTGGTGATGAAACATTAGAAAATAAAACAAATGGTAGTATTTTAATTATTGATGATAATAAAACTAATGATGAAATTAAATATTCACAATATATTAATAAAAATATAAAATTCGATCCATGTCTTCCACGTGTAAACAATATTATTTGTCCTAATATTAATTGTTCTAAAAAAGAACATGAAGATAATGAAGTTATATATATTAAATATGATCCAATTAATATGAAGTATTTATATCATTGTTGTTATTGTGATAATTTTTGGACTAAAGCTAAATAAAATTAAAATTTGATTTTTATTTTATAAAGATATTATAATTATAATATGAGTTCATCAAAAATTATAGATTATCATGATTTAATATCTTCATACAATCCAAGTAATAATACGACACGTAATATGATGACAAAATATGAAAGAGTAGCAATGATTGGATTAAGAGCTGAACAATTACAAAGAGGAGCAACACCTTATGTAAGTTTTGATAAAAATAATTTTGATCCTTATTTAATTGCTGAAAAAGAATTATTAGAAAAAAAACTACCTATGATGGTTTCTCGAAAACTATCTGATGGAACTCTTGAATATTGGAGAATTGAAGACCTTATTATTACATAAATATTTTTTTATTATCTAAAAAGATGATGAAATAAATGCTTTATGTTCTTTAAATTGTTGTGGTGTATTAATCTGTTGAGATTGTGACATCATGATACTTCTCATTGAACCACTATATAATTGATCATTCATATCTTCAAGATTTCTCATATATTCTTCAACATATAAATCATCACTTCTATAAATATCTCTAAATTGGTCAAACATAAGCTGAGTACTTTGATTAATATGCATAAATTGATAGGTATTAATATTACAATAATCTACTAAATTTCTTAGTAATACATAAATATTTCTATTTTCTTTATCTCCTTCTGGATAATTATCTGAAATATATGGTTCATGAAAAATAGAACCATGACAAGGAGCATCTGCGAAATGAATTAGAATTCTTGCTTCTGAATTCCAATTCATTAAATTAACTTGTTGTAGTCCTGTAAATACGTCTTCAGCTTGATCATCTCCACCTTTTGCTTTTAAATTTTCTAAAAAATTTTTAAATTCATCAATATTTTCAGTAAAATTAAGAGTTTCATATCGTGGTTCATCATCATAATCTCTATAAGCAACAATACTAAGACGAATAATTTTTGTATTTTCACTTGAATTATGAATTGAATTTACAAGATCTTGAATTTTTCGTTTAACTCCATCAATTACCTTTGTCATACTTCCAGTTGCATCAATCAAAAATAGAATATCAAGAGAACTCATTTTAATTATTCAATAAAATCAATAATGTAATAAAAATAAATAATAAAATAAATCAAATTTTTATAAATTATTGATATGATATAATAAAATTTTATAAATTTATTGTCTCCACTTGTTACCACAATTTACACATGTAATAAATATGGTCATTGGTTCATCCGCTGAACGAGTTTGTTGTTCATAGAAAGTGCATTTTCTTAAACCACATTTACCGCATCTAAACATTTCAGTTACAGCAAGTTCTGCTTTTTCATAAGCATGTTCGTATTTTTTAGTATAATTTTCTAAATTATATTGCCACTTTTCAGGAAAAATATCTTGAGCTTTCATAAATGCTACTTCATGTGGAAATATTTCTTTTTGATTTATTTTTTTTTCTAAATTTGGATTATTAATATAAGAATCACTTTTAATATTAATATAAACTGATCTTGCTTTTTCTAAATAAATTTTAGAAAATTTAGGATTTTTCCAATTTTTTGTTATTTTATATTTTAATGCCATATCAATCGTCCAATTATAAAATCCTATCTCCAAATCTTTACATTCTATGTCACTTAATTTTGTATTTTCTTTTAAAAATTTTACCATATCATCTCTAATAGTTGTTGATAAATTGTTTTTAAAACTTGTCATATTCTAATAATATAATTATTTAAATTTAAATAATTATATTTTTGTAAATATTTAAAAATTTGATTTATTTTAAATTAAAATCAAATTTTTAATAAGATGGAAGATAATTATACTTTATTAAATATTCCAAATTTATGTAATTATATAGAATTCTATATTGGTAAAAAATATAATGATGAATGTTTTGATTCTTCACTTGATGAAAATATTTTTTATGATTATTTGAATAAATATTCAAAATTAAATTATAAATTTTTTCAATCAGATTTTAAAATTTATAAAAAAAATGATTTAACACTTCAAAAAACAATTGATAAAAACCAAGTTATTGAAACAAAAGTTTATCAATATAATACTTTGTATTCAAATGATACAGATAAAACTCGTACAATTTTTTATGAAAAAAAAAAATTGTCACCTGTTGGATTTCCATCTACATCTAATCTTAATGAAATTATTTTAACAAGAAGACTTACTATTCGTATTAATAATAAAATATATATCAATTTTGATATTGATAAAACAACTGACAATATTTTGTATTATAAAATATTTATAAACATAAATATAAATAAAAATACAGATTATCAAGATATTGATAATAAAATAAATGAAATTAAAAATATATTAAATTTACATTAAATTTCTGGAATCCATTTTTTAAATTTATCAGAATATATAAAAGGTAATTTTACTTTATCAATCATATTTTTATCTAACATAATATTTCGTAATAATTTACTTATTTTCATTGTGGGAACACAAGCAATACCCAAAACATTATTTTCATTATCTGTTAATTCATATATATCAGGACTATTTGTTTTTCTAATCCAAAAATATTTTATATTCAAATTTACATCTTCTTTTCTCTCACAATTCTCAATTAATTTAGAATTTATTTCTTCTAATACATTTTCATTTTTAATATTATTATCTATTTTGATTTCATCTTGATTTGTAATAAATTTTTTTATACTATTATACTTAAATCTTTCAACTTTTTTTATCAAACTATCGTCAAAATTATATAAAATATCTTTAAATTTTAAAAATAATGGTTTAAAATATAATCCTCGGCTTGTATATGGTAATTTCTCTAAATGATGAGTTATTAGATATTCTAATTGATTATAATTAAAATATTCTTTTACACATATTCGAAATGTATCATATTTATCATATGTATAATAATTATTTAATATATCATATAATCTATTAATTCTATTAGGAAGATTTACATTTAATAAATGTTTTCCGGATATAGATAATATATCATTTATAATATAAAACCATTTATTATCTTTACTTTTAATCATTTCTCCTTCAAATACTGTATCTTCAAATAATATATCATTGAATTGAAGTTGAACTATAATCATTCTTGGTAAATAATAACCTTGTTGAATTTTTTTATCAATAAATACACAATATTGAACAAGATTGTGTTTTAATAAATAAAGATAATATGGATTACCATTTGTTCTAACACATATCAAATATGGATTTTTTGCTAATATATCTAATGATTTATCATTAAATTTTTCATAATGTTTTTGAACTATTTTTATTTGATATAATTTTTCTAATCTTTCTAAAATATATTTTTTGGTTTCATCGGATTTAATATTAAATGCAATTTTACCACAAAATGAAATTTCTCCAACATGAACCATTTTCTTTTAAAAATTTCTTACATTATAAATATTCAATTTTTTTAAATATTTTTTATTTACAATTAAATTCAAGATAATTTAAACCAGATGTATCATAAGCATCTAATCCACCATATAATTCACCTCCATTCATACTATTTTCTTTTTCATATTCTGATAATATTAATACATTTTTATCTTGAACAATATTACATTCATTCTTTTTCTTTTCTTTATCATAATTAAATGTTGGTTTTTCTAATTGTGGCCCACAATTTTCTAATTCTAAATAATCTTTTGTTATTCTTTTTTCTGGTTCAGGACAATTTTTTTTTAAACTTTTAACATCTTTTGATACATCTTCACCTGAAAAATATTTATCTATATCCTCATGTGTTAAATTTATTTTTGAGTCTCCAAATACATATTTAAATAATTCTTCTTTATCGTCACTATCTACTTTTATCTCTTTATTTTTTTCTTTACATTCTTCCAAATTAAATTTTTCAATTACTTTGTCATTTACAATCTTTTTTTCATTTTTAATATTATTATCTAACATTTTGGTCTTAATATAAAAATGAATTATTAAAATTATAACAAGAACTAATAAAGAATTTTTAATTCCAATAGCAAACATATTTAATATTATAAAATAAAAATTTGAAAATAAATAATCCAATAATTAAATTAATGAATACTTTTTTAAGTTCCCAAGGTTATTCTTTATATAAAAAGGATTTAACCGATGAGCAGATCAATAAAATAAAATCAGAATTATCAGTTTCGCCGTTTGTACCTTTAGATTTTGATTTTATACCAGTATCTTCTTTTAAATTATATACTGAAAGCGAAAATAAAATATATTTACCTAAAAGTTATGGTTTAAAAAATTTTGGTATTCCTTCAATTGACAGAACACCAAATGGAAAAAAAATTAATCTTGAATTTGTTGGAAATCTTAGAGATGAACAAATAAAACCAGTACAAACTTTTATAGAATCATGTTATAATCCTCTTAAAAGAGGTGGTGTTCTTAATCTTCGTTGTGCTTTTGGTAAGACTACTCTTGCTTTATATATTATTACTAAATTATCAGTTAAAACACTTATTGTGGTTCATAAAGATTTTCTTTTACAACAATGGAAAGAAAGAATTGAACAATTTATACCTAATGCACGTATTGGATTGATAAAAGCAAAAATATTTGATATTGATGACAAAGATATAGTATTAGCTTCTTTACAAAGTTTAAGTATGAAAACATATGATAAATCATTATTTGATTGTTTTGGTTTTTCTTGTTTTGATGAATGTCTTCCATATAATCAAACTATTACTACTGAAAATGGACCTATTGAAATTGGTTTATTATATACTATATGGAAGAAAAAACAAATATTACCAAAAGTTTTATCTTATAATTTAACAACTCAGAAAATGGAATATAAAAATATTACTTATGCTTGGAAAAAAACAAATCCAAATTTATTAGAATTATGTTTTGAAAAAATAAAATTAAAATGTACTTATAATCATAAAATTTTAACAAAAGATGGATATAAAGAAGCTCAAAATATAAATATAGGCGAACTTGTAATATGTAATTATAATAAATTTTTAGAATCAGGAACTATGACTGTTAAAAATATAAATAAAATAACAAATTCTACAAATGATGTATATGATATTGAAGTTGAGGATAATCATAATTTTATTGCATGTGGGTCATCTGGAATAGGAGTAGTTGTTCATAATTGTCATCATACATCTGCTGAAGTTTTTAGTAAAGCACTTAAAAAATTTTCTACAAAGTACACTTTAGGATTATCTGCAACTATTAAAAGAAAAGATGGATTATCAAAAGTATTTTTATGGTATTTAGGAGATGTTGTATTTACTAACTGTAAAAATAAAGATAATGATAATGTTCAAGTTTTATACAAAAAATTTTATGATCCAAATCCTAAGTATTCAAGAGAACAATATATGATGGGAAGTAAATTGAATATATCTAAAATGGTTAATAATATTACAGAATTTAAAAAAAGAACTGATTTTATTGTTAAAGAAATTACAACTATTTTAACTGATGAACCAACACGAAAACTTATTATTTTAAGTGATAGAAAATCTTTATTGATTGATTTATCTAATCAATTAAATAAAAATTATAAATGTGGTTATTATTTAGGAGGTATGAAACAAGAAGAACTAAAAAAAAGTGAAGAATGTCAAATATTATTAGCAACATTTTCAATGGCTAGTGAAGGTTTTGATGTTAAATCACTTGACACTCTTATTTTAGCTACACCTAAATCTGATGTTGTACAATCTGTTGGCCGTATTTTAAGAGAATTACCTGAAAATAGAAAAAATATTCCTTTAATTCTAGATATTGTTGATGATTTTAGTTTATTTTCTAGACAAGCTGAAAAAAGATTGACATATTATAAAAAATGTAAATACAATATTGATGGTGATATAGAAAATAATAGAGATAAACATAAATTAATTACTCTTACAGGCTGTCAAATAAAAAATCTTGAAGAAAATTAAAATTTAAATTATTTTTTATTTTTATAAATTTATTCAAAATTTTTTATTAATTTATTTATTCTATAAATTTCCCCCCCCTTTCATCTTCATATAAAATGATATATCATTAATTTAATTGTATATTTACTTTACATTTACTAATTTTAAATATACATTTACTAATTTTAAATATACATTTACTAATTTTAAATATACATTTACTAATTTTAAATATTTAAAGATAAAGAATATATTAATATATAATTATATGGAAAACGATATTTATACTTTTTCTAGATGTGGTTATAATGCTAAATTAAAACATCATTTAGTAAATCACCTTAAAAGGAAAAATGAATGTGATTGTATTTTATCAAATATTTCAAGAGAAGAAATATTAAAATCTTTTGACAAAATTTATAATGAAAAAACTTATGATTGTGAATTCTGTGGTCGAAAATTTAATAGCAGTGGTAATAAATCAAAACATAAAAATTTATGTAAGAAAAAAAATGATATTATTCAAAGAAATAATAATGAAATTCAATATAATAATACTCAAAATAATAATATTACAAATAATACTACTATAAATAATATTAATAACGGAGTTGTAAATAATATTACTATAAATGCATTTGGAAAAGAAAATATTGATTATATGTTTAATCATCCTAATTATCTAAATTTTATGAAAAAATGTTTAAGGAATAATGCAAGTGGTATATTAGAATATTTAGAAAAAAAACATTTTAACGAAAATTGTCCAGAAAATCTAAATATAAAAAAACTAGTAAAAAAAGATAATTTCATTGAAACATATGATGGAAAAAAATGGTTATTGAGATTATCACAAGAAGTAATAGAAGAATTATTTGAAAATATAGAAAATGATTTCACAGATTTTATAAATGAGTATGTAGATAAAGATGGTGGAATAAAACAACATTTAGTAGATAATTTTATGAGAAAAATAGGTTACACACTAGATTGGTCTATAGAATATGATGATTATGGTGACGATACTGATGAACTAAAAAAATCTAAACAAAAAATAGAAATTTATAAATTAGCAATAGAATATATATATAGAAAAAGTAAAGAGAAATATAATTAGATTCCAAAAGATCTAAAAATTTTTATTATTTGTTCAAAAATATTATATCTATAATTTTTGATTTCTTTAATATCATTTTCTAAAGTCTTGATCATAAAGTCGCCTTGACCTTTATCATTAATATAACCAAATTTCTTATAATATTCTTTAACACCATTACCAGAAATAATAGACATTTTATTAAATCCTTTTTCTTTTGCTAGATTTTCAGCTCTTTCAAGTAGAATACGTCCTAAACCTTTATGTTGAGTATTAGATGTTATAGTTTTATCACCCACGATATTTAATTGTCCATATACATGTAATTCTCTAATTAATGCACAACCTTCTAATTCAGGTAAAATATCAGTTGCTGTATTACAAAGTCTTAACCGAATAAATCCATATAATGTTCCTTTATTATCAATAGACTCAGCATTGATGAAATATTCATCACCACCAGAACTTTTATAATGACTAATAACAATTTTATATTGTCCATCCCATTTTTCTCTTTTAACTTCTCTACATCTAATACAATTACATGTTTTTCCTTCTTTTTTAAGTAAATCTGGAATTTCTTGTCCCCAATGTGGTTGATCTGATGATGCTAGTCTATATACACTTGTAATATCTCTAACAATTCGATTAACACGAATCCATTTAAAAACATTAATTTTAGTATCCATAAGAAGTCTTAATAAGTCTTCTTCTGGATAAGGAACATATTTACCTTCTCTCCATAATTTTTCTACTTCAGTCCATGGCACAACTTCCATTGGATATAATTTCCATTGATCTGCTTGAACATCTTCATCAATTAAATCATAATATTCATATATTTCATTATTATTTTCTTTAATTGTTTTAGATTTTAAACCCAAAAATCTATTTAGTAACATATCTCTATCTTTTTCTGGTGTAGCACCAACAAGATTAGGCATAATATGAATATCAACTTTATAACCGGAATTCTTTAACATTTTAAGTGCTCTTATAAAATGCTCTGTTTTACACATTCTATTCATTGTTTTAAGAATATCATTATCAAGATGCTGAACTCCTATTTGAACTCTTGTACATCCATAATATCTATATCTTTGAATTTCTTTTGGATTAATACAATCTGGTCTTGTTTCAAGTGTTAAACCAATAATACGACATTTACAAGTTTCATTTATAACTTTTTCTTCAGTTAGTGATAATCTGTCTCTTTTTTCAATATCCCAAAATGTATTAGCACCATAATATAAATCTCTAATAAATTCTTCACGATATTCAAGCGGATAACTTGAAAATGTACCACCAAGAACAAGAACTTCTAATTTATCAATTGGATGTCCAATATCATAAAGAGATTGCATTCTGCTTTGTAACTGATCAACACAATCAAAATTATATTGAAAAGCTCTTTGTACTCCTGGTTCCATTAATAGATAAGAACGAGGTAATGGAAATTTAGCATTTGTTGTATCTGGACAAAAATGGCAATTATATTTGCAACTAAATTGTTGTTTTACTCTTTCACCATTTTGATTTGTATATTCTGGAAAAGCATTTGTAAAAACTGTTACTGATATAATACCAGAATGTGATTTTCCTCTTTTAATTCTAAGAATTTCACGAATTTTATTCTCATGTTCTTCTTTATTAAACTCACCCATAGAACATAGTTGATAAAATGATCTAAGTAAAAATGAGTTTTTTAATGTTTTTTTAAAATTAATTTCACTTAACATCATTTTAATTTCTAATGGAGTTGCTGAACCTTTTTCAATTATTTTTTGTAAAACAATTTTAAGTTTCATAACTTCTTCATTTGTAGGAAGATCAAATGGTTTTTTATTATAAATTTTATATGTCTCATATTCTTCAATATCATTAGTAGTTCTATTAGGATCACGAGATTTATTTTCAATAGAGCACATTTTACAAAAATATAATTATATAAAAATAAAAAATAATTATAAAATCAAATTTTCATTTTTTCAATATAATTTTGAAATTATTTTCATTAAATTTATAAAGTTGTAAAGATGAAGTAAAATTTAAACTAATTGTTCTTTTTGTATTTATTTGAATTATTTTGAATTTATTTATATAATTATTTAAGTTTATTATTAAATTATTTAGTGATTTATTCGATATATTAATATTATATTTTTGTAAAATTTCTTTCCAAAAAATTTTAGATAAACTAATATCATTATTAATATTAAATAAACTATTATTATTTATCTTATCTATAAAATTATCAATATTTCTATATAATTCAAAATATAAATCTTTAACAATATTTCTTAATTCAAATAATCCAGGTATAAAATCTTTATTCCAATTATTTAATACTGGTTCTACATTATTTCTTATCTGACCTCTTTGACTCCATTTAGGAGTGCTTGTTGGCAAATATGGTATATTATTTTTTTGTGCGAATTCTATAATTACATTTTTATTAATATCTAAAAGTGGTCTATAAAAATTAATATTATCTAATTTTATAAAGAAATCCATACCATATAAATTATCATATTTATTTTTATGTGCTAAATTTGTCATAATATTTTCAAAACAATCACATTTATTATGACCCATAATAATTTGTGCGTTTTTACCAAATTTTTTATATAAATTAAATCTCATAATTCTAGTATATTTTTCATAAATTTCTCTTAATTCATTTTTCATACAATATTTCCTGTTAATTTCATCTAAAGTTCTTACAAATAATTTAATATCTAAAAAAGAACACCATTCTATTAAAAATTTAACTTCTTCATCACAGGTATCTCTATTAGAATAATTAACATGAACAGCAATAAGTTTTTTATTAGGAAATTTATTACGAATACTATAAGAACAAACCATTGAATCAACACCTCCAGAAAGAGAAATTATAATAGGTAAATCTGAATTTAATATATTATAATTTCCAATATATTCATTATTATTTCTAATATAAAATCCAGGATAATAATGTAAAATTGAATAATCTGGTTTAATTATTTTATAATTTGATACATCTTTTATCCATTTAGTTGTATCTAAAAATAATAATTGTTCATAAGATGCTTTTAGAAATTTTTTATAACTAGGATGACGTATTTTTTCAGTGATGATTTGAATACAAAATTTAATCAAATTTATATCTTTTGTATGTCTTAATGGTAATAAACAAAAACATAATTTTTCATTATTTAAATTATTTAAAATATCAATATTTTTATTAATTAATTTAATTGATAATAAATTAAAGTAATCAATAATATGATTAGATAAAGTATTTCTAAAAATATGTCTTGGAATTTGATCATAAAATATAATAGATGCGAGTATATTACTATTATTATGTTTTATATCTAATAAATTCTGATATTTTAAAATTATATATTCATCAATTTCTTTTGTTTTTGAAAACCAATATTTTGGATTGTTTAACCAATCTACTAAAAAATTATCCATTAATAAAAATTAAATAAAAATAATTTCAAATTTTAAATAAATTTAAAGATTTTGAAATTCTGAACATAATAATTTTAAAGCTTTTTTAGAAGCATCATTTTCTGCTTCTTTTCTATTATTACCAGTACCAGTACTAATAACATT
>JACCEA010243483.1_pt1 | contig 14598 bp, 14 predicted proteins | sample 7449851 | NCBI WGS metagenome assembly JACCEA01 (sample SAMN15323453, study PRJNA562643) | freshwater metagenome | isolation source: river surface water | place: USA:Blue River Watershed | collected 2017-08-18 | reverse complement strand
GATAGTGTTGCCAACAGGAACAGCGCTAAAGCCAGGTAGAGCCATGAGCGGAAGGTTGTTTGCACATAGCGCACATATGCACTGACAGATAGCACCGAAAGAAGCGCGGAGAGGATGAACCCGCCACCGCTGATCCAGGCCACCGTCCCCACGTGTAGTGGATGAACGGCGAAGAGCATTGCGCATGCAAACGCTGTTGCCGTGCGCATGCCCAATTTATTGAAGAGGAAAAAGATGCTGACTGCCGTGATTGTATGCAGTGCGAGATTGGAAATATGGAACAGGAAAGGCGTTTCTGCAGATGCCCCCAATAACTGCAGCACCTTTAGCAGCAGGACGTAAAGCGGTTGATAAGCTCCATTGACAGCAGTTGAAAAGACGGCTGCAATACTGAACGGACCGTTGCGCAACGGATTGTCGGTTATTGTATTTCGGTCACCCCATTCAAGGGTTGTGCCTGATAGTGAGGGATAGAATACAACAACAGATGCTATGCTAATTACCGCAACGAACATCCATCGCCATGCGGCAGATGTGAATCGGCTATTGTTGACTATCATATTGTCAGCATTCAGCATTTGGCTATAAATGGGTGACCGCTAAGATAGGGAAATGACCTGTACTATTATTCGCCGCCCGTAGTACGCGCCTTGCGTGACACAACATCGCCAACGCTGATGAAGAAGCCAAATACCAGCACCACGATACCTATCCACAATACGTTGATGTAGGGGAATACAAGGGCTTTCAGCACAATGAAGTCATCCATTGGGTTGGTCTGACGCACCTGTATATCAAGTGAAGCAGAGTCTTTTGAATGTACATTCAGGGCAGCGAAACGGGCATACAGGCCAAGGTCGGACACCGTATCGTCGACCTGTACTATGTACTGTTTGTCGCGCAGGATATAGAGTGGTGCGATCTCCTTTTTCAACCCCTGCATGTCGTACACTTCCAGACGGGCTTTTACTGCCAGGTCGCCTTCTTTAGGTTGGTAGCGGCGGTCGTTTATCTCGTTGCTGAAGCCTTTGAAGATCATGTAGCCGTTGCTGAGGAAGATGGAGTCACCGGGTTTGTTGACGGTATGGGAGTAATAGCCGCTGGTGTCGGCTTTGCTCTTATCTGTGGCGCCATTGATGTAGGTGAAGATATCCCTGTCCCAGTAGTGTTGGGTAGATGGGTTGGCACTGAAGCCTTGCTGTCCTTTGGGGTTGATGAATGCGTCGGGGTACAACATGAACCGCTCTGATACCTTTTTAGAGACAGAGTCGCGTTTTTCGAAAGCAACCTTGTAGTACACACGTTTGTCCTTGCCTGCAACCGAACTGTCGCCAATATAGGTAGCGAAGTAAGGGCCCATGGCAACAGGAATGCCGCGGAACATGATCATATTTTCCATGTTCTCCTTTATGGTCTCGCTCTCGGTGCCTTTTTGCAGATTGAAGGACATGCCCGTAGTATTGAGCGAAATAGCATGTTTGTTGTAGGAAGAAAGGAGGATACCGAGCAGGATAGTAGCAAAGCCGAAGTGGGAAACTGACGCACCCAGCTTTTTGAATTTTCCTTTTTGAATAGTGATGCCATAATAGATAGTCGCAACTATGCCGAAGCAGGCAGTGAACAGCATCAGCACATATTGCCACGCGGTAATGTCCTGACCAAGGGCGATGAGCGCAGTTGCCGCACCAGAAATACCGGCAATGATGCCCAGTTTAATGCCGAGTGTCTTTGCCGGGGTGTTCTTGTATTTCATAAACAGAACACCGGCGGAGAGCATACCTGTAATAATGGCAACCCAAACCTGAATGCTGTTGTAGTGGGTCATGACATCAGTAGGTGGGGCGAAGTCCTTGCCTGATATCCATTTAGCCAACGGCGCCCATACAGGGATAGATGTGGTAATGGCGATCTGCACCGAAGCCAGAAAGAGTACGATGGCGCCGATGAACATCCAGAACTCGCGGGAGAGTGTTTCTTCTTCCGTCTTGATACGAGGCATGCCTTTCCAGCGGGCAATGAGCAGCACCAATGAAATGAGCAAAAGCACACCAATAACGATCAGCAGGTGGTATGTGAGCGCGGTGCCATCGCCTGTGAAGGCGTGTACCGATGTTTTGCCCAATATACCTGTGCGGGTGAGGAAAGTTGAGTACCACACCAGCAGGTGTGTGAGCAGCAAGAAAATGAAAGTAATGCTGAGGGCTCGTTTGGTGCCACGATAAACGAGCAGGGTATGGAGACCACCGATAAGTGTCAGCCAAGGAACGAGCGAGGCGTTCTCTACAGGGTCCCAAGCCCAATAGCCACCAAAGTTGAGCGACTCGTAGGCCCAGGCGCCACCCATCATAATGCCGAGGCCCAATATGCCACCGGCTGCAAGTGACCACGCAAGCGTAGGTTTCACGAAAGATTCATAATCGCCTTTCCAGAGGGCGGCGATAACGTACGCGAATGGAATAAGTGTGAGCGCGAAACCGAGGAAAAGCACGGGTGGGTGTATCACCATCCAGTAGTTCTGGAGCAAAACATTCAATCCGTTGCCGTCTTTGATGAAGTCCATGTACTCCGGCGAAGAGAATATGGGTGCGTTTTGCATGGCATGACGCAGCAGCATGAACGGTGTGCTGCCTATTTTGACATCGACACCAAAATAGATACCCATTATCATGGTAGTGAGGATAACCTGTACCAGTGATATAATGGCCATTGTGCGTGATTCAAGCGCTTTTGATGTGCGCATGACAATGAGGCCAAGGATGGCATGCCAGAACGTCCACAGCATGAAACTGCCTTGCTGTCCTTCCCAGAAACACGACAGCAGGTATTCTGATGGCATGTCATAGGAAGAGTGTTCCCATGCATAGTGGTACTCGAACAGGTGGCGGGTAATTATATAATACAACGCCACGAAAATGCCGATTACCGACAGAAAGTGTGTGATGAAACCGGTCCGACCCAGCATGGTCCAGGTGCGAGTAGCTGTGAGGTCTGTCTCGGTGCGGGCGGCTTTGAAATAGCTGAATGCACTGAAGAGCGCAGCCACAAAAGATACTATCACAAAAAAATGACCCAGTTGCCCGGGCCAAAGATGCTCTCCTGCAAATTGCGTAGTGTTCATCTATTTGTTGTTGCCTGTTTAAGAAAATGAGTCAGGGTGATGTGAGTTCAGAAGCGGTTAACCTTGTTTGCCCACCACTACCTGGTCTTTTTTGTATTTCGACGGGCATTTCATCTGGATCTTGGAGCAGTGGAAAGTGTCACCGTCCATGTATCCCATCATCACAATCTGTTCTGATTTTTCGATATCCCGTGGTTTTTCACCATTGAAGATCACCTTGTTTTTGATGCCTGCCTTGTCTTTTGCAAAAAAAGTAAAGTGGTTCGCGTCAACCTTGGGGTCGTATTGCATGCCCTGAGTGGTATCGAGATAACCGATGATATAGTAACTTTTTTTAGGTTCTTTAGCTGCTGACGCAAACGTTTCGTAGGAACTGAAGTCGCCAAAAACACTGATCAGCACCGCTATCGCCGCCATGATCAACACCAATAATACTATTTGAGTCTTTTTCATCCCGCTTGGGACCTTTTTGGTTCGGCGCAAAGTTAAGGCATTGCGTACTTACAAATAATGGCGACAAGGTAAATGCTGTCAGTAAATTGTCTTTTAACAGATTTCGTTAAATATCAACGATATGCGGCAGAGGTATAGAAAATATTAACATCCGGTACGAAATACCTATCGACAGTTGTTCGTTGTATCATCGAAATATTGTTATTTTTATATCATTGGTTAATAAAATCGATCTGAATATGACATCGATCCGGAAGATAAGTTTGCTTGCAATACTGCTGTTACTGGTGTTTGGCGGTGAGACTGTCGCCAGGACAAAGAAAATGACCCTGCGAACAGCGATCTTTAAGAAGTTCGTTCGGGCGCGGGCGGTGGCAACGGGTACTACCGGCGAAACAGCCATGCAGCTATCGATGACCAACCTGGGTGATGATACCCTGAGTATCACTACCGAATCGGGTCTGCTGTTTGATTCGCCCGACTCAACGAGGCAGCCACTGGTATTAATGGGGGAGGATGTTATTGTTTTGAATGCATGCGAAGAGCGGTCAGTGCTCATACCGGCGTTTTGCGGAAATGCGCCCAAAAGTTGTCCCATAAGAGGTATGGAATACAGATATACCCGTCAGTTGGATACTGTGTTAGTGAGTATTTTGAAATACGCTAAAAAGAATAATATTTCAAAGGCGCTGACGCAGAACGTGGTATGGATGTTCACCAACAGGCATTCATTGCGCTCAGTATATGACCCTTCGCAGCCACAGCAGTCAGAGGAATTTGTTGGCTACCTGTCCAGGCGCCTGAAAATGGAGTTGCCCAAGTACTATATCAATTACCGGTTGAATACAAGTGGAAGAGGGCCAATGGTACGACAGAACGATGCACGCGTACTCACCAGCATGTCGTGGCGGCACGACCAGGGGTATAGGAACGTATATGTTTCGGTATACAGGGCTGACGGGGCAAAGTACAAAAGTGTGGAGAGTGACTTTGTTACCGACAACAAGGGAACTACTGTAGTGGTGGAGTTGGCCACGGTGCGCGATCCTGCAGGTACCTATAAGGTAAGGCTGCATGACGATGCCAATAATATATTGCAGGAGAAAGTGGTTACCATCGGGCCCGAGTTGCATTGGCAATAAAGGGGGTAACCAACTAAATCCTGAAAGGCTGTCTTAAATCACGTCAACTTTAGGTTTTAACCTATATTTTTGCACCACAAAACCAAAAAATCATACACATGAGTTTCATTACAGACATTGTTGCCCGCCAGGTACTTGACAGCAGGGGGAATCCTACAGTAGAAGCAGATGTTCATACCAGCGATGGAATTATGGGTCGTGCGGCTGTGCCGAGCGGAGCCAGCACCGGTAAACATGAAGCGGTGGAACTGCGCGATGGCGATAAGAAAAAATATCTGGGTAAGGGTGTGCTGAAAGCGGTGAGCAACGTAAACGACGTGATCGCTGAAGAATTGTATGGTGTTGATGTAACAGACCAGCGTACGATAGACAAGTTGATGCTGGACATTGACGGTACCGCCAATAAGGCTAAATTGGGTGCCAACGCTATGTTGGCCGTGAGTATGGCTGCTGCAAAGGCTGCCGCTCAGGTTTCGGGTCTGCCGTTGTACCGTTATATAGGTGGTTCAAACGCGCGTACACTCCCTGTTCCTATGATGAACATCCTGAACGGAGGTGCACACGCTGACAATAAGATAGATTTTCAGGAATTCATGGTAATGCCGATAGGCGCTCCTACGTTCAGCGATGGTCTTCGCTGGGGAGTGGAGATATTCCATGCGCTGAAAACTGTGTTGAAGGAGAAAGGATACAGCACCAATGTGGGTGATGAAGGTGGTTTCGCGCCAAACATTCAGAGCAACGAAGAGGCTATTGAGACCGTGCTGAAAGCAATTGAAAAGGCAGGTTACAAGCCGGGCGTGCAGGTTGGTATCGCTATGGATGCGGCCAACAGTGAGCTGTGGAACGAAAAAGACAAAAAATACCACTTCCACAAGAGCGATGGCAAGAAAATGAGCAGCGATGAGCTGGTGGAGTACTGGGTGAAGTGGTGCAAGAAATACCCGATTGTGAGCATTGAAGATGGTATGGCTGAAGATGATTGGAAAGGCTGGAAGAAGCTGACCGAGGCCCTTGGCGATAAGGTGCAGCTTGTGGGCGACGACCTGTTTGTTACTAATGTTACACGCCTTGAAAAAGGTATCAAAGAGAACATTGCGAACGGTCTGTTGGTGAAAGTGAACCAGATAGGCACACTGAGCGAGACGATCGACGCGGTGACAATGGCACAGCACAACCGTTATAATACTATTATGAGTCACAGGAGCGGCGAAACCGAAGACGCAACTATTGCAGATCTGGCGGTGGCACTGAACTGTGGTCAGATAAAGACAGGATCGGCGAGTCGTAGTGATCGTATGGCGAAGTACAATCAGTTGCTGCGCATTGAGCAGGAATTGAAGGATACCGCATACTATCCGGGTAAAATGCTGAAATTCGGCAAGTAATCCATACCGCACCTGACGGTGTGAATATGTTGATAAGTTAGTTGTACGCTTTCCGTAATACAGGTGTAATATTGGGTATGAAAAAGGTCACAAAGGTCATCACTAACAAGTATTTCATTGCCTCCTTTCTGTTCGCGGCATGGATACTTTTTTTTGACCAGAACGACTGGATGACGCAGAAAGAAAGGCAGAAGGAACTGGAAGGAACGAAGGAAAACATTAGTTATCTGCACCACGAGATAGACAGGATGTATGCCGAAAAGAATGCGCTCATCACCAATGCCATGGGGCAGCTCAATAACCCGGCGATGCTTGAGAAGTATGCCAGAGAGCATTACCGTATGAAGTTGGACGGTGAAGATGTATATGTAATTGAAAAATAGAATTGATAACAGATCGGAAGCCACCCAAAAGGGTGGTTTCTGATTTTGTGGAAGCAGTACATTTTTTTAGGATAGGATTTTGTTATGTGTGAATAGGAAGAAATGCGGACACGGGCTGTGGACCTGTATTTTCAAATCGGGAAAATGTATCCATCTTTGACCTCTAAATACAGTTGATAAACTACTGATGATAACGATAATTGCGGGGACCAACAGGCATGGGAGTATGACGCTGAAGACAGCAAAGATCTATTACAAGATGTTGCAGGACGCCGGCGCGGATGTGAATTTACTTTCGCTGGAAGGTAAACAGGTGTGGGAGCGCGGTGCAGATATGCTGGAAATAGAAAGCACTTTGCTGATACCCACTACCAAGTTCCTGTTTGTGATGCCCGAGTATAATGCCAGCTTTCCCGGAATACTGAAGATGCTGATGGACAATAGTGACGTGAAGAAATGCTGGTGGTACAAAAAAGCTGCGCTCGTGGGTTTGTCAGACGGAAGGGCAGGTAATTTGAGAGGGCTGGAACACATGACGGCGATATTGAATTACCTGAAAGTGAACGTGCTGTATAACAAAATGCTTCTCTCAAAAATAGGGGAGGAAGTGGACGGCAACGGCAATTTGCTGAAGTCGGGCACCGAAAAGCTGATACAGACACAAGTTGAAGAATTCCTTAAATTTTAGAGTTACACATTTATTTTACGCTGCTGTTACAATCGTCATTTCGGGTCAATAGACCTTTGACCTTTCAATTCTTATGGCTTATCGTTTTCTGATCATTTTGTTGGTTGTAGCACTTGCAGAGTACTACAGTTTTGTACTCATAAAGTCTGTGGTCAAAAGCCTGCCTGCGCCGTGGAGGGGTGTGTTGTTCTCGACCTACATCGGGTTTACGATTTTAAGCTGGGCCGGTTTCATTTTCTTTCGTACCATCAATTGGGCCAATCTACCGCACATGGCCAGAAACATGTACATAGCCATTGTTCTGGGTTTCTTTGTGGGTAAGATACTCATCATGCTGGTGATGATGCTCGACGATCTGCGCCGCTTGTTCACCTGGGGTATTGTATCTATGGCAGGCAAGAACTCGCCTACCGCAGACAGTGTTACAACTATAGACCGCTCAACGTTCATGAAGCAGGCGGCATTGGTTCTGGGCGGCGTGTCATTGGTGGGTTTCTCTACCGGTATCACCAAGCGTTATCGTTACAGGGTCCGCAAGATCAAGTTGTCGTTCGATAATCTCCCGGCGGCGTTCAAGGGTTTTAAGCTCGTTCAGATATCAGACATACATACCGGAAGTTTTGACGATCACAGGGCGGTGGCTGAGGGGATAGAACGCGTGATGCACCAGGGGGCGGATGTGATATTGTTTACCGGCGACTTGGTGAACAATGTTGCCGATGAGGTGGATGAAAAATACAAAGAGATCTTTTCGAAATTAAAGGCACCGATGGGTGTTTATTCAACGCTTGGTAACCATGATTATGGCGACTATGTAGAGTGGCCAACAAGGGAGGCGAAGAAGGAAAATCTGGAACGCCTGAAGGGAATTCATGCCGAAGTAGGGTGGCGTTTGCTGATGAATGAGCATGTGGTCCTGGAGCGAGGCGGAGAGAAGATCGCGATTGTGGGAATAGAGAACTGGGGCAATAAGGCGCATTTTCCGAAGTATGGCGACATGAGCAAGGCGTACGAAGGACTACCCGAAAAGAATGTTCCGTTCAAGATATTGCTCTCGCACGATCCGTCGCACTGGCGCGGAGAGGTGCTGGAAAAATACAAGGATGTGGATCTGATGCTGAGCGGCCACACACATGGTATGCAATTTGGCGTGGACAGCAAATGGTTCAAATGGAGTCCTGTACAGTACATCTACAACGAATGGGCCGGACTCTATAAGGAGGGCAACCAGTCTCTTTATGTGAACCGTGGTTTCGGCTTCCTCGGTTATCCGGGTCGCCTGGGCATTTTGCCTGAGATCACAGTGATAGAATTCGTATAGAACTATCCTTCTACAGCGTTGATCACTTCGGGCGCCAATGGCGATGCCGCTGGTGTGAATACGCATATCAGGCGTCCTTCTTCATTGATCAGGTATTTCTGAAAGTTCCATTTCACCACACTGTCGCCCAGCTTGTTGTAGCGGCTGTTGGTAAGCCAGCGATAGATGGGGGCTGTGAGCGGTCCTTTCACCGATACCTTGGCTGACATAGGAAAGGTCACTTTGTATTTAATATGGCAAACATCTGATATCATTTTGGCTGTGCCGGGTTCCTGAAACAGGAAGTTGTTGCAAGGGAAGCCAACTACCACCAATTTGTCTTTAAAGCGTTGGCTCAGTTCTTCCAGCTCGGCATACTGGGGCGTGTGCCCACAAAGCGAGGCGGTATTTACGATCATTATCTTCTTGCCTCTGAAAGCGGAGAAGTCTATGACATCGCCGTTCAGCGCTGGGATACGGAAGTCGTAAATACTTGATGGCACCGGAGGGGCTGGGGTAAAGAGTGCCTTTAGGAAAGATAACATAGTTACAAATCTACGGGATTTGCGGGCTGGTTTGCAGGTGAGTCTCAGGTGGTTGTGTATTTTATGTGATGGTTACTAACACATTGTGGATACTTTGATAACGATGGGATATAACCCCAACGTTATTTTTGTCTTAACCAATTTGTACCCCGGATGTCATTAACTACCTTGAAGGATGATCTGTTGGCAGAGTTCAGAGAAGAGAGGGTAATGATCAATGATCAGCTGGAGATGCTCGATCCTCTCGCCACCTCATTACGTCGGCCGGCTGCACAGCGTTTGCTCAGTAGTGGTACTCTTATCATTACAGAGTTCAGCTGTTACACTATCAGCTTAGGCGGTGTCGCGTTTGCAGCCTTGTTGCACCGCATCTACCCATTCAGCCTTTTAAATAAGATATTTTACACGCCCGAACTGCGCAGTAAGATCGGAGGGCCCAACCTCACTTTACTTATTGCCGCTACTTATGCACTTGCCGCCCTTGGGGTGTTATGTGTATTTGTTATAGGCAGGATGGCAAGGGAAATACGCCTCAAAAACGATATTCTGCACCATGCGGGAAAGGATATCAAGATAATGGTGGGTCAGCATCTGGAACGAAAGGCAGCGATAGACACCATTGAACAGCGTCACATGCTGGGAATGTCTGAGGTGAAGGTGCCTCCTGCCAAGGTTAAGGCTACTGAAGTAGTGAATGCGGCTTATTAACGGCTGATCTCATATTTCTCACTCCCTGAATGTAGTTGTATATTTACACCCCATTGCGGGTGGTAGTCTATTTTTGCCTGCCTGCAAGGCAAACTACATTATAACAAACATGGAGAAGATCATTAAGACCGATTCAGGTATAGAGATAAAACAGGTTTATTGTGAGCCGGTGCGTATGGACGAACAAGCCGGAGCATTCCCTTTCACACGTGGTGTGCATGCGGCTATGTATCGCGACAGGTTGTGGACCATGCGTCAATATGCGGGCTTCAGTACGGCCGAGGAGTCTAACAAACGCTATCATTTCCTGCTGGGGCAGGGGGTAAATGGCCTTTCGGTGGCGTTCGACCTGCCTACACAGATCGGTTATGACTCTGATCACCCTATGTCAGAAGGTGAAGTGGGCAAGGTTGGTGTGGCCATCGATTCCATTGAAGATATGGAGGTGTTGTTTGACGGGATCAAGCTTTCAGACATTACCACGTCAATGACCATCAACGCTACGGGTTTCATTTTGCTTGCTTTCTACATTGCACTGGCAAAGAAACAGGGAGCTGACATCAGGAAGATATCAGGAACCATACAGAACGATATTCTGAAGGAGTATGCCGCGCGCGGTACCTACATTTATCCGCCTGCTCCGTCCATGCGTATCATCACCGATATCTTTGAGTATTGCAGCAAGGAAGTGCCGAAGTGGAATACTATATCCATATCGGGATACCACATACGCGAGGCGGGTGCAAACGCGGTGCAGGAGCTGGCATTTACGCTGGCCAACGGCAAGGCGTATCTGCAGGCCGCTATCGACAAGGGGCTAGATATTAATGTATTTGCGCAGCGTTTGTCATTCTTCTTCAACGCGCACAACAACATATTTGAGGAGGTGGCCAAGTTCAGGGCAGCACGCCGCATGTGGGCAAACATAACCAAGTCGTTGGGCGCTACCGATGCGCGTGCCCAGATGCTGCGTTTCCACACGCAAACTGGTGGTAGCACGCTTACTGCACAGCAGCCGAAGAACAATATCGTTCGTGTGGCATTGCAGGGTTTGTCGGCAGTTCTCGGCGGCACACAGTCGTTGCATACTAATGGCTACGACGAAGCACTGTCTCTGCCTACTGAAGAAGCGGCGTCAATAGCATTGCGCACGCAGCAGATACTCGCTTTCGAAAGCGGCGCAACAGACACTGTGGACCCGCTGGCCGGTTCTTATTATGTAGAGGCTCTTACCAATGAGGTAGAAGCCGCTGCATGGAAGCTGATAGAGCGCATAGACGCCATGGGCGGATCGGTGAAGGCGATAGAGCAGCATTTTATGCAGGATGAGATAGCAAGGTCGGCATATGCATACAACAAGGCTATTGAAGACGGAAGCAAGATAATTGTGGGTGTGAACAAGTTCACATCTGCCGAGATGAACACACCGCCCGTTCTTAAGATCGACGATTCTATCAGGCAGGTGCAGTCTGAAAAGCTGGCGAAGCTGCGTGCAAGGCGTGACAATGCTAAGGTGGCGGCCTGCCTGGAGACCATCAGGAATTGCGCACTGGGTACCGAAAATCTGATGCCTGCGGTAATTGACGCGGTTGAGAACTTCTGTACACTGGGTGAGATCTCGGATACGCTCAGAGGCATCTGGGGCGAATACAGGGGGTAGTGGTCGCTAATAAACCGCACCGGTATGAAAAAGATCTATTGCATAACAGGGCTTGGTGCCGACCATCGTTTTTTTGGTAAGCTGAACATTGCCGGGTATGAGCTGACATATGTACCATGGGTAAAGGCAGACGATACCGACACCTTGCCAACCTATGCCATGAAGATGTATGAGTCTATGCAGGAGCCTGCTCCCATCATCATAGGGTTGTCCTTTGGTGGCATGCTGGCCACCGAGATCAAGAAGCAGGTGCCTGCTGCAACGGTGATACTTGTGTCAAGCGCGAAGACGATCGACGAAATAGGTTACGACAATTTTCTGTTTAAGGCCATCAGCCGCACGGGCGTGGTACCTGAGTCGTGGTTTGTGACTCCTTTCCCGTTCATACTGGATCTGCTGGGTGCGGAGACAGAGGCCGAAAAGAGTGAGTTCAGGCAGATGATGGCTTCAGGAGATCCGTACTTTGTGAAATGGTGTGTCAATTCAATACTTCATTGGGAGAACCATGATGTCCCCCCGGGTATCTTCCACATTCATGGCACTGATGATAAAGTAATTTGGCCAACATGGGTGCATCCCGATGTATGGGTGCAACGAGGGTCGCATATAATGATTTACAATAAAGCTGATGAGGTCGCGGCACATATAACGCAACGGCTGAACGCACACGTTTAGCGCTGCATTACCAAAGGATCGGTAATAATGCGGTTGGAGTTATTTCCTGCTCTGTCCATTATGTACACCTCAAATCGGGCAGTGTCATACCTGAAATGCATGGGAGAATCGGTGCGGGGATACAGCAATTGAGGAATAAACAGGAATGTGCAAGTACCCGTTATACCCTTGGTCGGGTCTAAAATTCCCGGGTCGATACCGGGGAAAAGGTAGCCCACAAATCCCGCTGAATCGAATCGCATGTCTTTTATGTAAATGTCGTATTTGTTTGCCCCGGCCGTTACGCCAAGGTCCGCGTCGCCGTCTCTTACACTGAACTGCATGAACGCAGTATCCCGACCAGCTTTGATAATAGAAGGGCTGAATTGAAGGAAAACTATTTGAGGTATCTTTGACACCTCGTTCTTCTCGCAAGAAGAAAAAAGGAACACCGCGAGTAAGAGTAGTATAGAATTACGACAACTCATATTTTCAAAGTTAGAAAAAGTGCCTGATTATAAAGCGTTAAACTCTTCTGAATATATCTTAAACGCAGCTGCTGCCGATTTTGGTATGGCTGCTTTGGAACTTTTCAGGTATCAGTATGCCAACAACGAATTGTATCGAAGCTACTGCGACCTGATGAAGGTGGATCCGCAACAGGTGAATGATTTATCTCAGGTGCCTTTTCTGCCTATATCTTTTTTTAAGGCTCAACCGATAGTTACCGGCCCGGCAGCGGCCGAAAATGCGGCCCTGGTATTTGAAAGCAGCGGCACAACAGGAGAGGTGCCCTCAAGGCATTATGTGCACAATGCGGAAATATATGAGGATTGTCTGCTGAGCGGATTCAGAGAATTTTATGGTTTGCCGGCAGACTACACCATACTGGCGCTGCTGCCGTCGTATCTGGAGCGGGGAAATGCATCATTGGTATACATGGCGCGTACGCTTATGGGGGCCGGCGTAGCGGGTGACAACGGTTTTTACATCAATGAATGGGACAAACTTTCCGCCATTTTGCAGCGAAATGAGGCGGCCGGCAAAAAGACATTGCTGCTCGGCGTGACCTTCGCCCTGCTTGACTTTGCTGAATCACACCCTATGGACCTGCGCCACACCATAGTGATGGAAACAGGAGGTATGAAGGGGCGCAGGGTAGAAATGACAAGAGATGAAGTTCATGCTATATTGAAACAGCAGTGGCAATTGCCGGTGGTGCATTCTGAATATGGGATGACCGAGTTGCTTTCCCAGGCCTACTCTCATGGCGAGGGTATCTTCCGTTGCAGCGCCACAATGCAGGTGCTGGTGAGAGACATTAATGACCCGCTGGATGTGCGCCGGCAGGGTAGTGGCGCTGTGAATGTGGTGGATCTGGCGAATGTGCATTCCTGCGCGTTCATAGCTACCGAGGATATGGGCGTGATCAATACTGACGGTACATTTAAGGTGATGGGCCGGCTTGACCACAGCGCGTTGCGGGGATGTAGCCTTATGGCTGTATAGAGTGAGCGTTTAATATGCTATTTTTGCCCCATGGTATTTGAATTGCCTGTTACAGGCACCAAGGTGAAACCTCAACAACTTACTGCCCTCCATTTGTTCTGTGGTTTAGCATTTCTGGGCACAGGTGCAATTATTTATGTGTACAATTTTGAAATAACCTACTGGGGGCTGGCACTGCTGATCGCGGGTCTGGCCTTGATCACCGTTACCATTGCAAAGAACAAGTGGATCACCGGCCGCAGTATCAATAAGGTATTTCGTTTTCTGGAATTGGCGGTAGCCCTTGCCATTGCTGCTCTTTCTTTCAGTGAGCAATGGAAGTTCCCTATTGTTATCTTCACTGTGCTGGTTGCCGCAATAGTGTTCTCACTTTATTGGGAGCGTGATGCAGGCCAGCAGTTGCATGTGCGCGTGGACGAGTCAGGTGTTCATTTGCCGGTCACTGCCCGCCGCAGGTTCATTGCGTGGAAAGAAATCGATCAGGTGATGCTGCGCTACGGAGTACTGTCGATAGATTGTATCGACAACAAGCTTTTTCAATTCGACGTTTCCGCAACTACTGCTCCGGTAGATCAATTCAACGAATTTTGTGCTGGACAGGTGACTGCAGCTATCGCCGACCGACCTGCCAATGACTGGTAGCCGTTTCAGTCTTTATGCGCTCATACCCGCTGGGACAGAGTGTAATGCCATTCGGTTCCCCTCAGTATCAAGAAATATTGCCATATGCCCATGCTCAGGTGATATCTCCGTCTTTGGCACCAGTATAGTGCCACCGGCAGCTTCTATCCGGTCGAGCACGATCTGTACATCCGGATTGGCGTTCAGGTAGATTACAGCCCCGTCGGTGGCAGATGGTTTGTAGAAGTCTTTGTTGTGCACCAACGCGCCCGTGACATGCATCATCGTTTCTGCCGGGAAAATGCGCATGCTGATCTGCGGCATATCCATTGGAAACATTTTCATGTCAAAGATTTTCTCGTAAAACGCCTGTGCGCGGTCAAGATCGGTAGTTGGTATCTCGAACCAACTTATTGAGTGGGTAAAGGT
>JACCEA010624852.1_pt1 | contig 14604 bp, 12 predicted proteins | sample 7449851 | NCBI WGS metagenome assembly JACCEA01 (sample SAMN15323453, study PRJNA562643) | freshwater metagenome | isolation source: river surface water | place: USA:Blue River Watershed | collected 2017-08-18 | reverse complement strand
CGCACGCTCGACCGCCTCGGCTACTCGAAGCACCTCGAGACGCTGAAGAAGATGCTGTCCTACCACAACGGACTCATCCTCATCACCGGCCCCGTCGGCTCCGGCAAGACCACCACGCTCGCCTCGATGGTCGCCTACCTCAACGAATCGCGCTCCGACCACATCATCACCGTCGAGGACCCCATCGAGGTCGTCCAACCCGCCAAGGGCTGCAACGTCACCCAGCGCGAGGTCGGCCCCCACACCCGCACCTTCGCGTCCGCGCTGAAGGGCGCCCTCCGCGAAGACCCCGACGTCATCGTCATCGGCGAACTCCGCGACCTCGAGACCATCGAGATGGCCATCAGCGCCTCGGAGACCGGCCACCTCGTCATCGGCACCATGCACACGAGCGACGCCGCCACGACCCTCAACCGCCTGCTCGACGTTTTCCCGCCCGCCCAGCAGACGCAGATCCGCTCCAGCGTCGCCGAGTCGCTCCGCGGCATCGTCTGCCAACGTCTGCTCCCCGGCGCCGACGGCGGCCTCGTCCTCGCCTGCGAGATTCTCGTCTCCAACACCGCCATCCAGAACCTCATCAAGGAGGGCAAGTCCGCCGGCCTCCGCAACACCATGGAAACCGGCGTGAAGGAGGGCATGTGTCTCATGGACAACGTCGTCTACGGACTCTGGCAGGAGCGCAAAATCTCCGCCGAGATCGCCCTCGCCAACATCACCAACCGCGTGCTCAAGGCCAAAATCTCCTGATGCCCACGCCCGCGGAAAAACTCGCCGAGCTCGAGCCCGCCTACCGCCGCGCCACGTTCAAGGTCGTCTGCCACGTCGCGTTCATCGTGATCTGCTGCGTCGCCGCGGTGATCGCACGCGGCATGATGCGTCTCCCGCCCGCCCTGCTCAGCACCGTCTTCATCGTCGCGCTCCTCGTGTTCGGCAACGATTTCATCCGTTTCATCGTGCTGCGCTACCGCGTCCAGCGCCTCCGCCTCGAACTCGAGGACTCCGCCTGACCCACCGCGCTCTTTCCGGGCGCCGACCACGTTCCCTGCTTTCTCCGACACCCCGTCGCGCTTTCTCCCCGGCTTTCCCTTTCGCCCCCGGCATCGCCCCGCTCCACGGCTCTCCACTCTCGGCACCGCGCCCTCTCCCATCGCCTCCCATGGCCGCCATCGACGCTCTCCTCAAAACCATGCTCGAAAAGGGCGGGTCCGACCTGCACCTCACCGTCGGGCTCCCGCCCAAGTCCCGCATCTCCGGCTCGCTCCAGCCCATCGGCGACCAACCCATCGACGCCGCCACGATGGAGTCGCTCCTCAAGGAGATCTGCCCCGAGAAACGCTGGGCCGATTTTCTCGACCGCAAGGACCTCGACCTCGCCCACGAGGTCGCCGGCCTCGCCCGCTTCCGCGGCAACTACCTCTACAACCACTGGGGCCAGGCCGCCGTCTTCCGCCAGATCCCGGCCAAGATTCTGTCCTTCGACGACCTCAAACTCCCCGAGGCCCTGAAGAAACTCTGCCACCTCGACCAGGGCCTCGTCGTCGTCACCGGCCCCACCGGTTCCGGCAAGTCGACCACGCTCGCCGCGATGATCGACTACATCAATTCCACGATGGCGAAGCACATCATCACCATCGAGGACCCGATCGAGTTCGTCCACCCGGTCAAAAAATCCGTCATCGTGCACCGCGAGGTCGGCGAACACACCTCGTCGTTCGCCGCCGCGCTGAAGGGCGCCATGCGGCACGACCCCGACATTTTGCTGCTCGGCGAAATGCGCGAGATGGAGACCATCAAGCTCGCCCTCGGCTGCGCGTCCATGGGCATGCTCGTCTTCGGCACGCTCCACACCAACAACGCCCCGAAGACCGTCGACCGCATCATCAACACCTTCCCCGCCGAGGAGCAGAACCAGGTGCGCGTGATGCTCTCGAGCTGCCTCGCCGGCGTCGTCGCCCAGCTCCTCTGCAAACGCATTCCCAAGGGCCGCTGCGCCGTCCACGAGATTCTCCTCACCCACGAGGCGCTCCCCAACACCATCCGCTCCGGCCAGATCGCCAACATCAAGTCCATCATCGAGAGCGGCGGCGCCGACGGCATGATCACCATGGACAACAGTCTCATGGCCCGCGTGAAGGACGGCACCATCGAGGCCAAGGAGGCCTACATGAAGGCCGCCATCAAGGCCACCTTCGCCTCGATGCTGAAACCCGGCGATCTTGACGGCGGCCACTGAGCGCGGCCCGCGGGCGCCCCGTCACGCCTTCCGCACCCACCCCGCCCGCTTCGCATACCCCGTCATCGCCATCCCGGCCACGAAGCCGCCCGCGTGCGCCCACCACGCCACGCCGCCGCCGGCGCTCGCACCGCTCAGCAGCGCCCCCACCCCGTTGTAGGCCTGGAGCACGAACCACAGCACCAGGAACACCACCGCCGGCACCGGCAAAATCGGCACGATCCACGGCACCAGCGTCCAGACCAACGCCGTCGGAAACAGCAGCAGATACGCCCCGAGCACACCCGAGATCGCCCCGCTCGCCCCGACCATCGGCACATCCGAAAACGGCCCGGTCGCCACCTGCGCCGCGGCCGCGCCCAGTCCCGCGGCGCCGTAGAACACCAGGTAGCGCAGCGACCCGAGCCGCCACTCCACGTTCCCGCCGAAAATCCACAGGAACCACACGTTGCCCAGCAGGTGAAACAGCCCGCCGTGGAGAAACAGGTGCGTGCCCACCGGCACCCACGAGGCCCCGTCCAGCGGGTGCCGGACCAGCCGCTCCGCCACCAGCGCATACTCCGCCACGAACCGCTCCAACCCGCGCCCCCGGTCCACGAACGACAACCACACCTGCCAGCCGAAGACCGCGACGTTGGCCGCGATCAGCAGCTTCGTCACCGGTGCTCCGCCTTTCTCCTTCGCGGTGTCCGCCAGGGGCAGCATCGGGGTCGCGTCGTCCCGCCCGGCCGCTACTTCGCGGCGCCGGCCGGCGGCGCCCCCCAGCGCTCCAGCATGTCGCGCAGTTCGTCGACCCGCACCGGCTTGGAAATGTAGTCGTCCATTCCGGCCTCGAGGCACCGTTCGCGGTCGCCCTGCATGGCGTTGCCGGTCATCGCGATCATGCGCGGCCGGCCGGCGGGCTCCGCCGCCCACTGCGTCCGCACCCGGCGCGCCGTCTCGTAGCCGTCCATCTCCGGCATCTGCACATCGAGAAAAATCAGGTCGTAGGTCTTCGCCTGCAGGGCGCGCATCACTTCCACGCCGTTGGCCGCCACGTCCGCCCGGTAGCCGAGCCGCAGCAGCAGCATGCTCGCGACTTTCTGGTTCACCGCGTTGTCGTCCGCGAGCAGCAGCCGCAGCGGCAGCCGCGCCGCGAGGGTTTCGCCGAACGGCGAGGACGCCGGCGCGCGCTTGTCCTGCGCGGCCGCGCCGGTGAGCGCGCGCACCAAGGTCTCGAGGAGCGGCGCCGGCCGGAAGGGTTTCATGATCGCGCCCGCCGCGCCCGCCGCCTGCGCCGCGCCCGCCCGCAGCCGCAGCGTCGTCAGCAGCAGCACCGCGGCGCCCGATCCGCCCGGCGTCGCGCGCAGCCGCTCCAGTTCCCGGGCCGGCTCCGGCACCAACAGGTCCTGGTCGACCAGCAGCAGGTCGAAGCGCGGTCCCGGCTCCGCGAGCCGCGCCACCGCCCCGGCCACCGAAGTCGCCCGCTCGCACTGCAGCTGCCACAGCTGGGCAAAATGCTCGAACGACTCGCACTGCCGCGCGTTGTCGTCCACCAGCAGCACCCGCTTGCCCCGCAGCACCTGCGGCGCGAGCCGCCAGCCCGGCGTGTTTTCGCGCCCCGGCCGCACCGTGATCGTGAAATGAAACTTCGACCCCGCGCCTTCGCGGCTCTCGACCCACATCGTGCCGCCCATCAGCTCCACCAGGCGCTTGCTGATCGCGAGCCCCAGGCCCGTGCCCCCGAAGTGCCGCGTCGTCGAACTGTCCACCTGGCTGAACGACTTGAACAACCGGTCCTGCTTCGCCGCCGGGATCCCGATGCCCGTGTCCGACACCGTGAAATGCAGCCCCGTCTCGTCCTCCCGGGCCGCCTGCGCCGGCTGGACCGCCACCACGACTTCCCCCTTCGGCGTGAACTTCACCGCGTTGCCCACCAGATTCACGAGCACCTGGCGCAGCCGCGTCACGTCGCCGACCACCGTCGTCGCCGTGCCCGGGTCCAGCAGCACCACCAGATCGAGCCCTTTCTCCGCCGCCTTGGGCGCCAGCAGTTCCATGGCCTCCTCCACGCACTGGCGCAGGTCGTAGGGATGCGTCTCCAGCTCGATCTTGCCGGACTCGATCTTCGAAAAATCCAAAATGTCGTTGATGATCGTGAGCAGGCTCTCGCCCGAGCTCTTGATCGTCTCCACGAAGTCCCGCTGCTCCGCCGAGAGCGGCGAATCCAGGAGCAGGGTCGTCATGCCGATGACGCCGTTCATCGGCGTCCGGATCTCGTGGCTCATGTTTGCGAGGAACTCCGACTTCGCCCGCGTCGCTTCCTCGAGTTTCTGGTTCAGCGAGATCAGCGCCGTGTTGCTGTCCACCAGCTGCTGCTGGCTCTCGCGCAGCGCCCGGTAGGCCTCGTCGCGCTGCATCTGGTTCAGATAAAACTGCGAGTGGAACCGGATGCGCGCCACCAGTTCCACCCGGTCGGGCAGCTTCACCAGGTAGTCGTTGGCCCCGAGCTCGAAGGCCATGCCCTTCACCTTGGGATCCTCTTTGGTGGACAGCACGATGACGGGCACCGCCGCCGTCGCCGGCGCCGCGCGATACTGTTTCAGCAGTTCCAGGCCGTCGATGCCCGGCATCACCAGGTCCTGCAAAATCACCGTCGGCCGCAGCTGGGTCGCCAGCGCGATCGCCTGCTTCGGATCGGCGCAATAGTGGAAATCCACGTCGCCGATATTCGCCAGGCACCGCCGCACCGCCTCCGCCACGATCGCCTGATCGTCGACCAACATCACCATCATCGACTGGAGACTGGGCGAACGCGCGGTGAGCATGTGGGAGCGGGGTGGTTTGAAACGTGAATCCCCGGTCAAAGCAACCGCAGGAGCGCCGGCCCGATCTGCACCAGCGGCAGCACCTGCGCCGCCGCGCCGCTCTCCGCCGCCGCTTTCGGCATGCCGTAGACCGCGCAGCTCGCCCGGTCCTGGGCGATCGTCGTGAACCGCGCGTCGCGCATCTTCTTCAACCCGCGCGCGCCGTCGCGCCCCATGCCGGTGAGGATCACGCCGGCCGCGGCGTGTTTCCAGTTCGCCGCCACGCTGTCGAAAAACACGTCGACCGACGGCCGGTAGGCGTAGTCCGCCGGATGCGGCGTGTAGGCGAGCCGGCCGCCGGCGGTCAGCACCAGGTGATCGCCGCGGCCGGGCAGCAGCGCGACCCCCGGTTCGGGTTCGTCACCCTCCTTTGCGATCCGCACCGGAAACGTGCCCTGCCGGCTCAACCACTCCGCCAACCCCGCGGCAAAACTCTCGTCCAGGTGCTGCACGATCACGACCGCGGCCGGCAACGTCGGCGGAAAATGCTTCAGCACGTCGGCGAGCGCGGCGGGGCCGCCGGCCGACGCTCCGATCGCAAACAGCCAGGCGCGGTTCGCGCGCCCCGCGCCCGCCGCGGGCGCAAACGGCGGCGCGGTGGGCGCCGGCGCCACCTCGACCAGACGCGCCAGCAGATCGATCTTCGCAAGCAACGCGCGCGCATTGGCCTCCGCGCCCGGTCCGGCCAGCGTCGGCGTGTTCACCGCGTCCAGCGCGCCGGCGCCGAGCGCGTCGAACACGCGGCCCGAATTCCCGTCCACCGTCGCCGTCACCACGAGGATCGGGCACGGGGTCGCCGCCATGATCCGCCGCGTCGCCTCCACGCCGTCCATCACCGGCATGATGAGGTCCATCAAAATCATGTCCGGCCGGTCCGCCGCACAGGCGCGGACCGCCTCCGTCCCGTCGCGCGCCGTCCACGCCACCCGGTGCTGCGGCGCCGTCGCCAGCACGCGGCGGAGCGCCTCGAGCGCCATCGGCAGGTCGTTGACGAGCCCGATTCTCACGCGCCGGCCTCTCCCGCGGCGCCGATGAGATCGTGCACCGCGTGCAGCATCGTCTCGTCGTGGAAACTGCCCTTCGTGAGATAATAGTCCGCGCCCGCGTCCAAGCCGCGCCGCCGGTCCTCCTCCCGGTCCTTGTAGGACACGATCATCACCGGCAGCGCGCGCAATTTCGGATCCTGTTTGATCAGGCGCGTCAGCTCCACGCCGTCGAGCCGCGGCATGTCCACGTCCGTGATCACCAGGTTGAACCCGCCCGTGCGCACCGCGTTCCAGCCGTCCATCCCGTCCACCGCGATCTCCACCGTGTAGCCGCGCGATTCGAGCAGCTTCCGTTCGAGTTCCCGCACCGTGAGCGAGTCGTCCACCACCAGCACGCGCTTGCGCGCGCCGCCCGCCGCGGCCGCCGACTGCGTGCGCACGGCGTCCAGCCGCCCGCCCGCGGCGATCTTTTCCACCGAGCGCACCGTGTCGTCCACGTCGAGGATCAGCACCGGCGCGCCGTTCTCCAGCAGCGCGCCCGCCGCGATGTCCTTGACCTTGCCCAGCCGCGGATCGAGCGGCTGCACCACCAGTTCCCGTTCGCCCACGAATCGATCCACCACGAGCCCGTAGCGTTGCTCGCCGTCGCCGATCACCACCACCGGCAGGTCCCCGCCCTGCGGCCCGCCGTCCCGCCCCAGGACCTGGTGTGCCGTCACCAGCCCGACGCGCCGGTCGCCCAGCGCGAAGTGCGGCCGGCCCTCCGTCGACGCCACGTCGCTCTCCGGCACGCGCAGCGTCCGCGCGATGAAGCCCAGCGGGATCGCATAGGGCTCGCCCGCGACCTCGACGAGCAACGCCCGCACCACCGACAGCGTGAGCGGCAGCTGCAATTGGAAACGCATGCCCTGCCCCGCCGTCGACGAAACCCGCACCGTGCCGCGCACGGCCTTCACCATGCTCTGCACCACGTCGAGGCCCACGCCGCGCCCGGAGATATCGGTCACGGTGTCCTTCATCGAAAAGCCGGGCAGGAAGAGAAACTCGAGCAACTCCGCCTCGCCCAGCCGCGGCGCCATTTCCGCCGAAACCAGTTTCTTCCGCACGACCGACGCCCGGATGCGCTCGATGTCGGCGCCGCCGCCGTCGTCACTCACCGCCACCAGCAGCAGCCCCGCGCGGTGCCGGGCCTCGAGCCGCAGCGTGCCGGTCGCCGGCTTGCCCGCCGCCACGCGCGTCGCCGCGGGCTCGATGCCGTGGTCGACGGCGTTGCGCAGCAAATGTCCCAACGGCGCTTCCAGTTTCTCCAGAATGTCGCGGTCGACCTGGGTGTCCTCGCCGATCACCTCCAGCCGCACGTCTTTGCCCAGCTGCCGCGCCACGTCGCGCACCATGCGGGGAAAGCCCGCCACCCCGTCCGCCAAGGGGCGCATCCGCACGGCCAGCGCCTCGCCGTAGAGCCGGTGCGCCAGGTTGGTCGAACGCCGTTCATAGGTGTCGAGCTCGACCAGCCGGTCCGCCAGGCAATCCCGCGCCCGGCCGAGGCGCCGCTGCGTTTCGCCCAGCGTTTCCTTCAGGCGCTCCGCCGGCGCGCCGCCGGTCACCTGGTCGCGCAGCTGATCCAGCGCCCCCGCCAGATCCTGGTGCAGCCGCTTCAACCGCAGCAGCGAGACGCCGTAGGGCCGCACCCACCGCGACTCGACCAGCGACTCGCCCGCGAGGCCGAGCAGCCGGTTCAAATTGTCCGCCGTCACCCGCAGCACGCGGGGCTCGCCGGGCCGGGCGGCTTCGCTGCGGAGCGGATCGGCCTTCGCCGCCTCCGGGATCGCGGCGGCCTTGGGCGCGGCGCCGGCCGCGGCGGGCGGCGGAGGCACCTCCGCGACGACCGGCGCCGGCTCGGCCGGAGCCGCCTCCGGCACCGCCGCGGGCGCGGCGGGCTCGGGCAGGGCTTCCCCCGCCACCACCCGCGCGAGGGTGCCGAGAAACGCGTCGATCTCCGCCTTGCGGTCCGTGTCCCACGCCGCCGCGTCGGTGTCGTTCGACTGCGCGATCCGCGACAACAGGTCGACGCCCACCAGCAGCCGGTCGATGTGGGCCCGGCCGAGCGTCACTTCGCCCCGCTGCGCCGCCACATAAACGTCCTCCATCGCATGCGCCACGCGCACCGCCGCCCCGATGCCGACGATCCGCGCCGCGCCTTTGAGCGAATGCGCCGCCCGCATCATCGCCTCCAGCGGCGACGCGTCCCCGCGCTCCAGCGCCAGCAGACCTTCCGTCAGCGCGGCGAGCGCCGTGTCCGCTTCCATGCGGAACAACTCGGTCATCGAGAAATCGCCCAGGCCTCCGCTCATGCCAGACTCCGGTTGAGGGTGTGAAACAGCAGTTCGTCGTCGAGCACGCCGACCGCGCGGCCCTGCCAGGCCAGCACGCCGCGCGTGTAGACCGCCTGCGCGTGCGCGAGCGTCGCCGGCACCGGCGCGAGTTCCGCGTCGTCGAAACGGTGGAGCCCCGCCACCTCGTCCGCCGGAAACACGAAACGGTCGCTCCCGCGGCCGATCACCGCCAGCCGCGCCTCCGCGCCCGGCCCGCCTTCGATGCCGAGGGCCGCCGCGAGCGACACGCACACCAGCAGCTCGCCGCGCACGTTGGCCACGCCCAGCACCGTGCGGTCCCGCCGGTGCGGCAGGGAATGGATCGGCCGCGGCGTCGCGATCTCGCGGAAGGTCGTCGTCGGCAGCGCCAGCCACTCGCGCGCCAGGCGGAACACCACCGCCGACCGCGCCCCGGGTTTCGCCGTGGTCTTGGCCTGCGCGTAGTGCCGGGCGTTATCCCGCAGGTAGGCCGGCGGCACCGGCGCGTCGAGCAACCGCGCCGAATTCTCCGAGTAGACCGGGCAATTCCGGCAATGCACATGGCGCGGCAGCTCGGGACAGCTGCGGTCGCCCCAGGTGCCGATGCGGCGCCAGCAATCCGGTGTCGCGCCGCTCATGCCGCCCCCCGTTCCAGCGCGCGCTGCGCCCGCTGCCGCAGGGCCCGCGCCCCGCGCAGGTCACCCTGCTTTTCCGCCAGGAGCGCGAGGTGCGCCAGCGCTTCCGCGTGCCCCGGCTCCAGGTAAAGCGTCTTGCGCAGGCAGTCCTCGGCCGTCCGCCCGTCGCCCGCCGCCTCCGCCACCACGGCGAGCAGGAACAACAGCGCCGCCGAGCCGCCGTCGCGCTCGCGCAGCCGTGCGCCGGCCTCCGCCGCCTCGCGCAGCCGCCCCGCGTCCGCCAGCGCCTGCACATCCGCGATCGTCGGATACGCCGGACCCGCGGCGTCCGTCCCCGCCGGCCGGGCCGCCTTCGGCGCCGCGACGGGCACGGCTTTCGCCGCCGGCCTGGGCGTTGCCCGCGGGCCCGCGGCTTTCACCGTCGGCTTCGGCGCCGCCGGGCGGAAGGAGCCGGCCGGCCGGAACGGTCCGGCGGAGCCCCCGGGCGCCGGCGCGATCGTCGGCTTGTGCAGCAAAAATCCGCCCGGCACCCGCAGCGCGGTGAAGCCCTGCTCCAGCATCAGCACCGCCTCCGCCGGTCCGACCGCGAGCCACGCGTCCGGCGCCATCAGGCGCTCCAGCACGCCCGCGGCCCGCACCTGGGTCTCGCGCGAAAAATAGATCAGCAGGTTGCGGCACAGCACCGCGTCGTAGAGCCCGCGGCCCGTCGCGAATTCCTCCGCCACGAGGTTCCCCGCCTCGAAGCGCACGCAGGCCCGCACCGCGTCGTTGACGCGCCAGCTCCCGTCCGCCGCCGCGGTCATCCACGTCTCGCGGAACTCGAGCTCCGACCCGCGGAACGAGTTCCGTCCGTAGACTCCCGCCGCCGCCCGCTCGAGATTGCCCGGACTGATGTCCACCGCGTCGATCCGCAGCCGCGCCGCCGGCCAACCCGCCCGCAACAGCGCCATCGCCAGCGAATACGGTTCCTCCCCGCTCGAACAGGGCACGCTCAACGCCCGGAACACCGCCCCGGGATGCGCCGGTCCCCACGTCTCCGTCACGTGGCGCGCCAACGCCTCCAGCGCCGCCGCGTCGCGGAAAAACCACGTCTCCGGCACCACCACACGGTCCAGCAGCCGGCGCCGTTCGCCCGGATCCTCCGCGAGCCGGTGCACGTAATCCTCCGCATCCGCGCACCGCAGCTCCTCCATCCGGTCGCGCGCCGCCCGCGCCACCGTGCCCGCTCCGAGGCTCGGCGCCTCCAGCCCCGCATGGCGCTGCAGCCAGTCCTCCACGAGTTGCACGCCGGTGCTCATCGGACCGCCTCCGTGGGAAACAGCGCCGCCTGCAGCGCCGGCGTCAGCAGCGCCTCGAGTTCCACCCGCTGGATCAGGCCGCGCGGATGCGCCGCCACCGGCCCGAGGTAACGCGCGCCGTCGCTGGCCACCCCCGTCGCCTGGAAATCCTCCGGCCGGAGCGCGATCGTCTCCGTCGCCCGCTCCGCGATCACACCGAGCAGCCGGTCGTCCCCGGTGCCCGACGCGTAGCGCACCATGAGCACCCGCGTGCTCACCCGCGCCTCCGCCGCCCGGCCCAGGGCCAGCGCGCTCAGGTCAACGACCGGCACCGCGGCGCCGCGATAGTCGATCAAACCGGCCACGCCCGCCGGCGCGCCGGGCAGCGCCTTCAACGCCACCAGCGGCAGCACTTCGGCCACGCGGCCCGCCGGCAGCGCGTAGCGGTCGGCCCCGAGTTGGAACAGGATGAAGAGCATCGTCCGCGCCTCAGTCGTTCGTGGCCGCGCCGGCGCCGCCGGCGTTTCCGCGCGGTCCCGCCGAACCGGATTTCCGGCGTGGGTTCGCGGCCTGTTGGTCGGGGGTCATGGATGGCTGCACCGCGGCGACTCAGTTCCCCAGTTTGAATTTCTCGACGCTGCCGCGCAGGCCGCGCGACGCCTGGTCGAGCCGCTGCACCGTCTCGTTGCTCTGCCGCAGCGACTCCGCCGTCTGCCGCGCCGCTTCGCCGAGCTGCGTCAGCGCTTCGCTGATCTGGTGCGCCCCCGTCGACTGCGCCTGCATGCCTTCGCTCACCGCCCCGATCCGCGGCGTGATCGCCTGCACCTGCTCGATGATCTGCTCGAGCTGCCCGGCAACCTTCGCCACGTCCGCCACCCCGCGTCGCACCTCCTCGGAAAACTTGTCCATGCCCATCACCCCGGCCGTCACCGCGCTCTGGATTTCCTTCACCAGCTGCTCGATGTCCACCGTCGCCGCCGCCGTCTGGTCCGCCAGCCGCCGGATCTCCGTCGCCACCACCGCGAAACCCCGGCCGTATTCCCCGGCCTTCTCCGCCTCGATCGCCGCGTTCAACGACAGCAAATTCGTCTGGTCCGCCACCTTCGCGATCGTCGTCACCACCGACCCGATGTTCGCCGCCTTGTCGTTCAGGACCGTCAGCCGCGCGTTGATCCCGCCCGCGGCCTCCGTGACGCGCTTCATCGTCTCGTCCATCCGCGTCAGGCCCTCGCGGCCGTTGTCCGCCAGCGTCGCCGCCTGCTGCGCCCCGTCGCTCACGTGCGACACGTTCTGCGCCAGATCCTTCGCCGTCGCCGAAATTTCCTTCCCCGTCGCCCCGATCTCCGTGGTCGTCGCCGCCACCTCGTTCGCCGTCGTCTGCTGCAGCTTCGCCGTCGCGGCCACTTCGTTGATCGCCGACGCCACCAGCACGCTCGACTTCTGCACCTCGCCGACGAGTCCCGCCAGCTTCCGCGTCATCTCCGCGATCGCCCGGCCCATCGCGTCGCTTTCGAACTGCGGATCATACTGCGCCGTCAGGTCGCCCGCCGCCACCCGGTTCGCCGCCTCGCCGAAGAGCCGCAACGTCGTCACGAGCCGGGAAAACAGCCACGCCACCACGAGGCACGCCACAAAGATGCCCAGCACGAGCGTGATCGCCCAGCTGCGCGCCTGCCGCGCCGCCGCCAGCATCGCGTCGGTCTCGTCGTGCACCGCCTTGTCGAAACGTTCCAGCAGCCGGTCCTTCTCGGCCCGGGCCGGAAGGTAGGCGGTAGTGTAGGTGGCCATCGCCTCGGCGACATTCCGCCCCGACTGCTCCAGCACCAGATTCTCGATCCGGTCGAGTTGCGCCGCATCGAAATCGATCATCGCCTGGGCCGCCCGCTCCACCGCCGGATGCTTCGCCAACAGCGGCCGGAGCTGCTCCGCGGTCCGTTGGAACCGCGTATCCGCCGCCCGCTTCCGTTCCCGCTCCGCCGTCTTGGTCGGATCCAGCAGCACCCCGCGCAGGGCGTCGCTCATCACCATCACCTCGAAGCGGATCACCGCCCCGCCGTCGAGCATCTGTTCCCGCTCCTCGATCACCTGCGCCTCGCGCTCGTCCGCCCAGAAAAATATCGCGATGCCCGCGGCGAAGAGGCCGACGATCAGGAGAAACAGGGCGAAGAGCCGGTGGGCGATGGACCAGGATTTCATGGTGACCGAAGCTGGGACGACACGGGGCGGCGCGACCATGCGTTGGCACCCGGCACGGTGCAAGTCCGGTGCGGCCCGGATATTTTCGCAGGCCTCTTTGCCCCGATCCCCGGCATGCGCCGCACCCGGGACGCCCTCCCGGACCGCCCTTGCGCGTCCACCGGCCCCGCCCCCCGATCATCCCGCGCCCAGAAACCACGCCGGCGCCCGCACGGACCCGCACCGCCGGCGCCCGCGCTCAGGCCCGATCCTTCGGCTTCACCGCGCGCCGCAGCACGCCGTGAATCCGCCAGCCGCCCGGCTCGTGGGTCAACGTGTAGTCGTAGGCCGCGCGGGCACCCGCCCCGCTCACCTGCACCGTCACCGTCGCGCGCTTGCCGTCGTCGAACACCACGCCGACCTCGGCCGCGGTGTTGCCCCAGATCTCCGGGTAGTTCACCCGCACGATCTCCGCGAACACCGCCAGCGGCTTCTGCGCCCGCAACTCCGCCGCGGCCCACCCGTGCGCCGCCTTCACGTCGCCCGCGCGAAACGCCGCCAACTGCCCTTCGATCGTCGCCACGATCGCGCGTTTCGTTTCCGGCTTGCTCGCCCGCAGCTCCGCCGCGCCCGCCTGCCATCCGGCCGCCAGCATCGCGCCGAGCCACCATCCGAGCCGCCACCACGTCGACATGGAGCGCACGATGGCCGCCCGCCTGCCGGGTGCAACCCCGCCGAGGCGAACCGCTCCCTCGCCGTGCTGGAGTCGGGTGCCGGAAATGTAATTTGCGCCCCGGCCCCGTCGTGCTAAAACCCGACCCCGCCGCCAAGGAGCGGCCCTTCGCTCCGGCGCCCGCCGCTTTTCCGCATCGCACCAACTACCAACCGCCTCCTCCCATGGGTTTCTTCCGCGCCTTCAAACGTGTCTTCATCTGGCTCGGTCTCGTCGCCGAACAAGCCACCGAAACGGATGCCATCAACCAGGCCGTCGTCGAACGCGGCATCCGCGACTCCAAGGCCAAAGCCGAAAAGGCACACTACGCCAACGGCCAGCTCGCCGGGCAGATCGCCCTGCTGAAGGATCAGGTGAAACGCCAGGAGCGCCAGAAGGCCGAACTCCAGGGACTCTTGCAGGCCGCCGCCGCGTCCAACGACGAGGCCAACGGCGCCCATTTCGCCGAGGAACTCGGCGCCGTCGAAAGCGAGATCACCGAAAACACCGCCCAGCTCGAAAGCCTCGAAGCGCTCTACAAACAGAACACCGAGATCATCGCCAACAGCCTGCGCGAAATCCAAAAATTCCAGCGCGAGTTCGAAGCCGTGAAGGCCAAGGTCGCCGTCGGCCGCAACCTCGAGCAGCTCGCCGGCATGATGAAGGGCTCCATCTCCGAACTCCAGGGCATGATGGGCGGCGAGATAGGCCAGTCCATGCAGCAGCTCCGCCAGGCCGCCGCCGGCGGCGAAGGCCAGATGCGCGCCACCCTCGATCTCGCCAAGGAAATGGGCTCCGGCATCCAGCGGCAGCAGGAGCTGCGAAAGGCCCGCGGCGCGATGCTCTTCAAGGAATACCAGAAAAAGATGGGCATGGTGCAGCCGACCGCCGCCACGCCCGCCGCCGCCCCCGAGCGCCAGAAAATCGCCGAATAAGATCCCGGGCCGGGCCCCGCGCCCGACCTTGCCCAGCACCGCCCGCACCGGGGGCCGCCTACATTGCGGTCGCCGGCGCGCACCGGTCTCCACTCTGTCCGACCGCCTCGTCTTCCCTTCCCTGCCATGACCGCCCGCGGCAAATTCGTCCTCACCCTCCTCATTCTCGCGACCGCCGGCATCGGCGTCTTCAAGTGGTGGGATCGCCTCAAGCCCGGCGCTCCGGCCGCGGCCGGCGCCTCGTCCCCCGCCGCGCCCGCCGCCGGCAAGTCGGCTGCGGCCAAGCTCGACGCCGCCGACTTCATCGCTCCGCTCGCCGCCTGCCCGATCCTCCCGCCCGCCGGCACCTACGTGCCCAAGGACAACATCGTCGACCTCGAGCTCAGCGAATACGCCGGCTACGCCGGTCTCGTCGTCGCCAACGGCGGCCTCGAGCCCAACGAGAACTCCGTCT
>JACCEA010190556.1_pt1 | contig 14604 bp, 12 predicted proteins | sample 7449851 | NCBI WGS metagenome assembly JACCEA01 (sample SAMN15323453, study PRJNA562643) | freshwater metagenome | isolation source: river surface water | place: USA:Blue River Watershed | collected 2017-08-18 | reverse complement strand
TCACGACGAACTTCGCTTTGAGCCTGCAAAGGTACGTAAAAAACTTTACCGCTCAGCGCGTAGCGCGGCGATTTTTCACCACTTCGACGGCGGTGCGCAGGGCGGCGTGCATGCTTCCCGCGTCGGCGAGTCCGCGGCCGGCGAGGTCCCAGGCGGTTCCGTGGTCCGGCGAGGTGCGCACCAGGTCGAGTCCGGCCGTGGCGTTCACCCCGTCGTGGAAGGCCAGCATTTTGAACGGAATCAGGCCTTGGTCGTGGTAGAGGGCGAGGGTGCCGTCCACCGAGCGGTAGCCCTTAGCGGCAAAAAAGCCGTCGGCAGCCAGGGGTCCGCGAACGTTCAATCCTTCGCGGAGCGCGCGAAGCACCACGTCGGCGAGCCAGGTCTGTTCGTCGGGGCCGATGCGGCCTCCGTCGCCGGCGTGGGGGTTCAGGGCCAGCAGGGCCAGGCGCGGGGCCGGCGCGGCGTAGTCGCGGCGCAGGGCCGCGTCGAGCGCGCGGAGCTTGGCCAGCACGAGGTCCGGCGAAAGGGCGGCGCCCACCCCATCAAGCGGCAGGTGCTCGGTGGCGAGGGCCACCGTGAGTTCCGCCCCGCGCAGCAGCATCAGGGCGTCTCCGCCCTCGGCCGCGGCCAGGTAGGACGTGTGGCCGGTGAAGCCCGCCAGCGGAACGTGTTCCTTGCTCAGCGGGGGCGTGACCAGGGCATCAATGGCCCCCGCGCGCCAGGCGTCGAGGGCGAGGTTCAGGCTGTCGAGCGCGGCCTGGCCCGACGCGGCCGTGCCCGCCCCAAAAGACCATTCGACGGGGGCCAAGGGCCATTCCAGGGCCACGGGGGGCACTGCGAGCCCCAGGGACGCGGCTTGGGCGGCGACCAGGGCAGGGTCCGCGAACCAAATCCACTCGACGTCGGCGGGCAGCCCCGGCATTCCCAGGGCCTTGAGGACCACTTCGGGTCCGATGCCGTTGGGGTCTCCGAGGGTGATGCCGACGCGCAGGCTCATTATGCCTTGGATTGTTCCGCCAAGAAGTGGGTAAGCAGGCGCACGCCAACGCCCGTTCCGCCCTTGCCGTAGTAGGTAATGGCGCGATCCAAGAAGGCCGGCCCGGCGATGTCGAGGTGCACGTAGGGGTAGTCGATGAAGTACTCCAGGAACTTGCCCGCGGTGATCATGCCCGCTTCGGCGCCGCCGATGTTTTTGATGTCGGCGATGTCGCTCTTAATCAGGTCTTTGTAGTCGTCCCAGAAGGGGAACTCGACGAGGCGCTCGTGGGTGGCCCAGGCGCTGGCCTGCAGGGCGTCCCAGGTGGGGCGGTCGGCGGTTCCCATGGCCACGGTGGCGTAGGGGCCGATGGCGCGCGAGGCGGCTCCGGTCAAGGTGGCCAGGTCGATGACCAGCTTGGGGTTGTATTTTTTGGCGTAGTGCAGCGCGTCGGCCAAGATCAAGCGGCCCTCGGCGTCGGTGTTGAGCACTTCGACGGTGACTCCGTTCGAGATGGTGATGACGTCGCCCGGAACCAACGCGTTGTTGTTCAGTCGGTTGTCGGTGGCGGGAATCAGTCCGACCACATTCACCGGAAGCTTGGCGGCGGCCACCGCACAGAAGGTGCCGATGACGGCGGCGGCGCCCGACATGTCGCACTTCATGTCTTCCATGAAGTTGCTGGGCTTGAGGCTGATTCCGCCCGTGTCAAACACCACGCCCTTGCCGACCAGCGCATAAGGTTGCTCGTTGGTGGCGCCTTGGCCAAAGTACTCGAGCACGATAAATACCGGCGGGTCGATCGAGCCCTTGTTCACGCCAAGCAAACCGCCCATTTTCAGGGCCTCAATTTGGGCCTTGTGGAGCACCGTGCACTTGAATCCGTGCTGTGCGGCCAGCGGGTCGGCGCGCTCGGCGAGTGCCAGGCTGCCCAGGTGGGGCACCGGCGTGTTAATGAGGTCGCGGGCCTCGGTCACCCCGTCGATTAGGGCGTTCCAGGCGGCGAATTCGGCGGCGCGATCGCCAACCACGTCGAGCTGCCCGAGGGTCCACTGGTCCTTGGCCTTGGTGCCAAAGAGTTTGGTGAAGCGGTAGGCGTTGAGCGCCAGGCCTTCGGCGACGGTCAGGGCCGCAGGCTGTGCGTCGAGGGTGACGGCTGTCAGCTTGTTTTTGGCGAGGATTCCGCCCAAATCGGCGCCCAGTTGGCGCAGGGCGTGCAGGCCTTCAGGCGTCGCGGCGTCGGCGTCGCTGGTGGCCAGCAGCAGGTCGCCGGTGGCCGTCGCGTGGTGCATCCAACCCTTCACCTTGCGGTCCAGGCGGGTTTGGTAGGCATTCAGGGCGGAATCTTCGATGCCCGCGGCGCGCAGGGCGTCAATGCTGGGGCGGACTACGGCGCGCACGGCGGCGCCGGCAGAAGTGGGAACAAGGCTGCGTTTCATACCTACGAAGGTAGCGCCCGTACCTTTGCCGTATGTTCACCGGAATCATTGAAAACCTCGGCCGCATTGAGGCCATCACGCCCGAAGGCGGCAACGTGCATTTTGACGTGGCGTCAAGCCTTGCGCCCGAGCTCAAAATCGACCAGAGCGTGGCCCACGACGGCTGCTGCCTGACGGTGGTGGCGCTGCACGGCGAGGGGGTTCCGCACGGATTCCGCGTGACCGCCATCGCTGAGACGCTCGACAAAACCTGCCTCGGAACCTGGACCGTCGGCCGCACGGTTAACCTCGAGCGCGCCGCCCTGGTCGGAAGCCGCCTGGACGGCCACACCGTGCAGGGCCACGTCGACTCGGTCGGCCGCGTTACCGAAGTTGCCGAAACCAACGGCAGCTGGCGCGTCGCCGTCGAGCACCCGGCCTATGAGCTGCACCGCACCGTCCCCAAGGGGTCGATCACGCTCAACGGCGTGTCGCTGACTGTGGTGGATTCCGGCCCGACGCACTTTAGCGTGGCCCTGATTCCCTACACCTGGGAGCATACGAACCTCTCGAAACTGAAGGTCGGCGACCCCGTCAACCTCGAGTTTGACGTGCTCGGAAAGTACGTGCTGCAGTACCTGCGCGAGCTGGGCGTGGCCGCCAAGTAAGCCCTAACTTTAGGGCATGCGCCACTTTGCCGTCGACGTCGAAACCGCCAACAACCAGCGGTCGAGCATTTGCCAGATCGGACTGGTTGAGGTGCTCGACGACCGCGTGGTGCCGGTCTACAGCTCGCTGGTGCGTCCGCCGGGCAACGCCTACTCTTACCACAACATTCGGGTGCACGGAATCCGGCCCGAGGACACGCGCGATTCCCCCACGTTTGAGGACGTGTGGCCCGACATCGCCCAGTACTTTGCCCACACGGTTTGGGCGCACAACGCGCCTTTTGATTTCGGATGCCTGACGGCCACGCTGGAGCACTACTACTTGCCGGTTCCGACCTGGAAGAAGGGCTGCACCTACCGCGAAACCAAGATGGGCCTCAAAAAGGCCTGTGAGCACTACGGCATTTACCTGCTCAACCACCACGACGCGCTGGCCGACGCGACCGCCTGCGGCGAAGTGCTGCGCCGGGTGCGCATGGAACGGACGCCGGACGGGTTTAGGTAAGCAAGTTGCTGGTAACTAGTTACTCGCGCGAAGCGCGTTCCCCTGAAAAAACGCCGCTATCTCGCCAATCAGCGGGCGCAGGACCTCGTGCTCAAAGGCGTCAAGGTCCGCGCGGTGGAGCAGGCTGCGCTTGTTCAGGGCAAACCACAGCACCGGGTCGTGGGGGCGGCGCATCGGGGCGATGCCCACCTGGAATTCAGTGGCCTCGGGGTGGAGTTGCCCGAGCATCCAGGCATAGGTCATGAGTTGAAATCCTTTGGCTTTGCTGGGCTTTTTAAGCTCGTCTAGGGATTTGCAGCGGGTGCTGGCTTCGTCGACGGTGCCCGTTTTGAGGTCTACGACGACCAGGCGGCCGTCAGCCCAGCGTTCGATGCGGTCAGCGGCACCCTTGAGGGGCACTACGCCAAAGTCGAGCGTTAAGGGGGCTTCGAGTTTTTGTTCGACGCCGACCACTTCAAAGGCCTGCTCGCGGTCGTCCTCGTTCCGCTGGCCTTCGGCCTCGGACCAGGCCTGCGCCATGTGGAGCGCAATCTGGCGGGTGAGCATAGGGTAGCCAGTGTCGAGCGACGACGGCATCTCTTTGTTGATGCCTTCGTGGGTCCAGGCTTCGACGCGGTCAAGGGCCCAAATACCTTCGGCCTGCCAGGTCTTGTAGAGCTGCTCGTGGACGAAGTGCAGCGCGGTACCGAGGGCGTCGGCGGCGACGCGGTCGTGGGTGCGCGACTCCTCTTGGATTTCGAGCACGTTGCGGACCAGGAACAGGTAGGGATCCTCGAGGAATCGCTGGAATCCGGTGGGGCTCAACCCCTTGCGCTGCAGGGCCTCTGCGACGACGGGCCAAACCTCGGGGCCGGTGGGCACGTCGGCCCCCGCTGGCTGAAACTGGTCGGGGCGCAGCGGCCAATTGAGTCGGCGGTCCGTGACGGTGACGCCCGGGTAGCGAGCCAATTCAAGCTGGGCCTGGCGCACCCAGCGGCTGGGCTCGCCCTTGCCAAGGCCGTCGGACTCGCTGTTGGTCACCATCACCACCGTTTCGGCGCGCTGCATCAGGCGGTAGAGGTGGTAGGCGGCGACCGATTCGCGGTCCTGCGGCAGCGGAAGCCCGTAGGCCTTGCGCAGGTCAAAAGGCAGGAAGCTGGCGGTGCTCCGCCCCTGCGGCAGCACGCCCTCGTTGAGTGGTGCGACGATGAGGCGCTTGAAGTCCAGGGCGCGGGTTTCGAGCAAGCCCATGATTTGGAGTCCGTTGAAGGGCTCGCCAAAGAAGGCGACGGGGGATTCCGACGCCAGCGAACGGTAGAGCCGCAGCACGCTGCCAATGCTCAGTACCTCGCCGGGCAGCATGGCACGCAGGCGTTCGAGAATTTGCAGCACCGAGCGGGCCGGCTCGCCCTCCCAGGCGGGGCGCGGAACCGAAAGCCACGCCGCCGTGCGCTTGGCCAGGTCGTCAACTAGGGTTCGGGGGTCGTCGGCCGGACGCCATAGGCTGTCGTGGCCTTCGAGCAGGGCCGCCACTTGGCCCGAAGACCAGTGGGCCCGGCGGGCTCGCCGAAGTTCGTTTTGGGCGCGCACCAGCACGCTCGCGTCGCCCAGCATCATCGCCGAGAACGGGTGAATGAGGGTGGCCTCGAGCAGGCGCCGCGGGTAGCTTCCGCGGTTTTGTTCGCGGGCCTCGTGGAGCTGCAAAAAAACCTCGACCCCCGCGTAGGGCAGGGTCAAGTTGAGCGGCAAGCCCATGGTCACGTTGGCCTCTTCGATGCCCTCGGGAAGGGCCTGAAGCACCGGCACCAGGAGGCTTTCGTCGCCAAGGACGACGGCGGTTTCGCGGGCGGCTTCGGGTCCCCATTCCTCGAGCAGGGCGCCCACCGACTGGGCCACGCCGAGGTGGCGGCTGGCCGAAACGATTTCGATGTGCTGGGTGCCGGTGGCCCAGTGGGCCGGAGCGTTGCGCAAGTCGGCCGTCAAGCCCTCGGGCAAGCGCTTGGCCAGGTCGCGCAGGGCTTCGCCTGCCTCGTGCACCTCGAGGTCGAGGTAGTGGCGGTCGGCGTCCCAAAGGGCTTGGGCGCCCAGGTGCAGGTGGGCCGAGCGCAGCAGGGCCTCTTCAGGCGGGGTAAGGGCGTTGAATCCGGCAAAAAACAGGCGATCCACGCCGTGGCGGCGGGTCCAGGCCGCCCAGTCGGCCTCGCCAGGCCCCTGGGGCGGCGGCGAAGCGCGGCGGAACTGCATGCCGGGCGTGGTCAGGCCTTGGGCTCCGAGGGCCTCGTGGTAGGCGGCATAGAGCTCGGGAAGCTGGCGCCAAAGGCCCAAACGGCGCTGCATGAGCTCGGTGGGCTCGTCGAGGCCCCATTCGCCGAGGGCTTCGATTTCGCGCAGCTCGCGCAGGGCGGCGTTGGCATCGGCTCCGTGGCGGTCGAGCTCGCCAAAGTCCCGCAGGATCGTCGGGGCCCAGCGCAAGAACTCGTCGAGTGGATCGGCGTGGGCGCCGGCAATGGTTCGGTGGGCACTAAACAGTGACAGCAGCTGTTCGGTGGGGCTGGCGGCGGGAATTCCGGCCAAATCGGCCATGACCTCTTCGATGGCCCACACACTCGGACTCAGCAGCGGCTGGGCTTGGCCCCAGTGCCGCCGGAGGCTCCGCTCGGCCCGCCGCGTAGGCAGCACGATGCCCACCCGGTGCAGCGGAACGCCGCACGAGGCCGCGGTTTCGGCGACGCGCTTCAAAAACGGATTCATGGGCGGATTATCGGTAGAGATCGTGCTCCCGAATATACGCTGCGACGGCGGGCGGAAGGTCGTCGAGGCCCTCGGATCCCTGGGCTACGGCCTGGCGCACGGCGGTACTGCTGCGCGCCATCAAGGCGTCGTCGACGCGGCGCACGCGCGGGTGGTGGCGCCACGGGGAATCGGATTCCAGACCCGATTCGGGGCGCGGATACACCACCAGCTCGGCCAGTTCGAGGATGCGCTCGGGGCTGCGCCAGCGGCTGAATCCCGCCAGGTTGTCTTCGCCCATGAGCAGCGAAAACACATGCTGGGGGTGCAGCGCCACCAGGCGTTCCAGGGTGTCCACGGTGTAGTTGGGCTGGGGCATGCCCAGTTCGACGTCGCTGGCCACCAGTCCGGAACGGCCCGCCACCGCCAGCTGCAGCATGGCAAAACGCTGCGCGTCGTCGACGAGCGCTTCGCCCTGCTTGAACGGATTCCGGGGCGTGAGCACCAGCCAGACCTCGTCGAGGTGGGCGTGCTTTTGAAGGCGTTCCGCGACCAGCAAATGGCTGAGGTGCACCGGGTTAAAGGTGCCAAAAAGCAGGCCTATGCGCACGTCGGGGCAAAAGCTAAAATCGCACCCAGGGCTTCGGCCTCAGCGCGGTCGAGCTCGTCGTTGACGACCACGCGGTCAAATCCCGGAGCCTGAGCGAGTTCCCACTCGGCCTTGGCGAGCCGCTGGGCGATTTGGTCCTCGGACTCGGTTCCGCGCCCGCGCAGCCGTTGGGCGAGCACCTCGAGGCTCGGCGGAGCCACAAACAGCGCCAAAGCCTGGTCGCCAAACTGCTTTTTGAGGTTCAGTCCGCCGACCACGTCGATGTCAAAGGCGACCACCTTGCCCGCGGCCCAAAGGCGCTCGACCTCGCTGCGGAGCGTGCCGTAGTAGCGCCCCGGGTAGACCTCTTCCCACTCGAGGAATTCGCCGCGGTCGATGCGCTCGCGAAAGGCCTCAGGGGTCAAAAAGTGGTAGTCGACTTCGTTTTCTTCGCTTCCGCGCGGAGCCCGTGTCGTCGCCGAAATGCTGAACGCCAGCCCCGGAAGCTGCGCCATGAGCCGGCGCACCAGCGTGGTCTTGCCGGCGCCCGACGGGGCAGAGAGGATGAGGAGTTGGCCGGACACGCTAGCTACTGGTTACTGGTTTAGAGGACGTTGAGGACTTGTTCCTTGATTTTTTCGAGTTCCTCCTTCATCTGCACTACCTGGCGCTGCATGCCTACGTGGTGGGCCTTGTTGCCGAGGGTGTTGATTTCGCGGCCGAGCTCCTGGGCCAAAAAGCCGAGCTTGCGGCCTTCGCCGGCGGCCAGGGCCTCGCGGAAGTGCTGAATGTGGGCCTTGAGGCGGACTTTTTCTTCGTTGATGTCGATTTTTTCCACATAAAAAAGCAGCTCCTGTTCCCAGCGCTGCGGATCCATGGGCTGGTCGTCGGCGGCCTTCACGGCGGCCTTGGTCAGGCGGCCCTTCAGGTTTTCAAGTCGCTCGGGTTCAGCGGCTTCGATCACCGGAATGCCGCGCTCAATGGTGGCCAAGTTGGCCTGCAGGTCGCGTTCCAGGGCGGAACCTTCGTGGCTGCGAAACGCTTGAAACGCTTCAATGGCTTGGCGGATCAGGCCTTCCACAGCACTTGCCTCGGCGGGATCGAGCTCGGCCGACGGTCCCTGCTCGGCCGGAACGCGCAGCGCCATCGCCAATGCTTCGGCCGGGCTAAGACTGCCGCCCGCGATGCGCTGCAGGTCGGCCATGGTTTGCTTCAAGTGGGCTTCGTTCAGCACGCTGCTGCGGCCCTCGGCCTGCTCGCGGTTGATGTTCACGTCGACTTTGCCGCGGACGACCGCATCGCCCACCATCTTGCGCCACACCAAATCGCGTTCGCGGTAGCGGTGGGGCATGCGCAGGTTGAGGTCCAAGCCGCGGCTGTTCAGCGAGCGGATTTCTACCGAGATGCGGTGGCCCTCAAAGGTGGCGCTGGCCTGGCCGAAGCCCGTCATGGATTGAATCATAGCGGCAAAGGTAGGAAGGAGGCGGCCGCCACCTCGCCGCAGGCGAGGGTGGCCGGGCCGCGCGACCGCCAATCGGCGATCAATTCCGCGGGGGAGCAGGCCTCGGGGCGGTCGCGCAGCCCCAGTCCGTGGGCCACCAGGCCCCCGGACTGGGCCGCCGTCAACCCTGAATCGCGCACGCCCACGGCGCCGTGCCGCTTGCTCAGGCGGTGCCCGTCGGAGCCCATCCACAGCGGCGCGTGGGCAAACTCCGGAGGCCGGGGATTTCTGAGGGCGCGGTGCACAAAAAGCTGCAGCGGAACGCTGTCGGCCAAATCCCGACCCCGAAGCACGTGGGTTACGCCCTGGTCGAAGTCATCGGCGACCACCGCGAGCTGGTAGGCCCATGCTCCGTCGGCCCGACGCAGGACCACGGCGTCGTCGGGGTAGCGAAGGCGCCGAGCGCCCGGTCCGTCCAGCGGCCAACGGCCGTCGGCGCACGTCCCTGGGTAGGATCCCATAAAGCTTCCGTGGGGCGCCGAAACGGCCTCGTCCATGTCACGGCGGGTGCAGCGGCAGGCAAACACGAGGCCTTGGGCAGCCAAAACCTCCAAGGCTTCAGCATAGCGCTGACCTCGCTGGGACTGCGGCGCCACTTCTTCGTCCCAGTCCAGGCCGAGCCAGGTGAGGTCCCGGCGCCAGCCGTCGGCAAATTCCGGCTTGCTACGCTGCGGATCCACGTCCTCCATGCGGAGCAGCATGCGTCCGCCCTCGGCCCGCACCTGAAGCCAGGCCAGCAGTGAGGTTGAGGCGTTGCCCCAGTGCAGGATTCCGGTAGGAGAAGGTGCGAAGCGGCCGACCATGGGCCGAAGGTACTTTAGGTCACTGATTTCTCTTGGCGTACGCCACGCAAGGGCTAATGTGAATCGGAGTGCATGAAAATGGCTGATGTCCTACTTTAGGATGTACGACTATTTCACGTTCTTTTATATTGTAAAAAATGTGTAGATTTAGACCGAAACGCATCGATCGCCCTAAACAAACTACCCATTTAACGTATGAAGCAGCCTCGATTCCCTCGAGCGGCAGCCTTGTTTGCAGCTTTATTTTTATATGCAACCACCCAAATAAGTGCACAAAATGCCGAAATAGCAGCGTTGGTCTTTCCTTCGAACGGACTACCAAAGTGGGGACAAACCTCCTATAAAAGTTGGTCAACCAAGCTCAAAACGGTGAATAAAGCGGGCGACAAAGCAGACATAAAAGTGGCCCAAATCAAGGTAAATGCGGCGTACCGCACGCAGCAACGGCTGTTGTATGGAAATCTTACCGACGGAACGGCAGTACAGCAGCACTTGAACGACATCAAGAACCACCTCCTAAAAGGGGATCCTAAGCTCCGTGATAATATTACCGTACTTGTTTCTTTGGATGAGGAAGCTGGAGCCTTCATGAACATCAACGGAACCTTGGTTTTCTCCATAGGTATGTACCTGCGGTGTGCAACCGAAGCGGAGTTGGCGGGCATCATCGCCCACGAAGTGGTGCACTTTGCTGAAAAGCATGCCGAAAACGCGATTCGAAACCCAGTTGGCGTGAACGATTCGGACCTCGTTGATTTGGCGACTATGGAGTCGCGCTATAGCCATCAACGAGAAATTGACGCGGACACCAAGGCATTGGAGGGATTTTTAAAGGAAAGCGGATACCGGCTGAGCGACATGCTCAATGTTTTTAACGGGCTAGCCTATAGTTACTTGCCTATGAGCGAAGAGCCGTATGCCTTCAATAAGCTTTTATTCAACTGCACGTCCCCTCGGTGGGACAAGGCGATCGCTTCTCCGCGCCCCGTTTCGCCAAAGGACCGAATTGATGACTCTAAGTCATCGCATCCCAACGCGTTCCGCCGCCAGAAGGCCTATCAAGAAAAACTTCAAAAAATTGGATATGTACCTGGTACGGGCGAGGCATTTTTAGTGCGAAGCCAGGCCGAGTTTATTGCGTTAAAGAAAGCCTACCGCGAGGCAAGTCTTTTGCTTTTGGCCTTAGACCACAAATACCTGCATGTGTTGTATGAAGAGGCGGCATTGGGTCGCTCGGGCATTTCGGTTCAAGCCTTGCACGCACTGTGGGCTATTACCACGCTCAAAAACGACGGCAATTACGACAAGGTACTTGGCGTTTTTTCTGATTACGAGGGGGAGCTTTCAACCCTCTATTGGTTTTTTAAGACCCTTGACGAAGAGGATTTGAACATATTGGCCTACCGCATGGCACAGCAGGTGGTCGAAGCAAATCCCAATAGCCATATGGCAATGCGCATCAAGATTAATTTGGCGGGGCAGCTGGTTCGAAAGTTTGGTGGACCCGGCAAGAACGTCAATTTATCCAATCCTGCATTTTGTGGTGTTGCGGATCTAGAAAAATTAAAGTCAGAGCTTCTCAAAGACGCAGCAGAGGCTGAAAAATTAACGTTGTTTGCTGCCAAACCAGACGTGCGTTCACCGCGCCGCGAACCCGTGCCTGAGGCGCGTGGATCTGCTGTGTTAATGCCCATTTCCTATATTGTTTCGGAACCAAAGGATTGGAAATTAAGTAGCGGAGAACTGAAGAAAATCAGTCAGTACACCGAAATGTTTGAGGCTGTGGCTGGCTCCAATTCGACCGCGGGCACCCAAGTTTTATCGCTTGACCAAACGTACCGAACGGCTTCGGAGGCCGAGCGTCGGAACATTCTAATTCAGCAAACTTCGCTCATTGAAGCCCTTTCCATGTGGCAATGGAACTCAACTATAAGTGCGGTGACGGACTATTTTGTGGAACTTGAAACCACGCCCAAACTGCTCAGTTTTGCTGCCCTCACGTACGAAAACGGAACATACATCGGCACACTTACCAATGTAAACACCGATTCGCAGCGGATAGTAGATCGACTACAGGTCTTGACCACCAATAGCGCCGCAACAATCGCATTTCTCAGGGCGGGTTGGGCTAAGAACATTATGAAATCCAATTAAGTTCATGCGAATGCACACCTTATTTTCTATGTGTAGTTCCCTTCAGGGGGTCCTTCGAATTGCAACTTTTGGCCTAGTCGCGGTAAGTTTTACAGGCTGTAACGCACTACTGGTTCAGCGTCAGGTGCGCTATACCGTAGCGGCATCTGTGCCGTTGGAAGTGAGTACAGGCAATGTAGTTGTCGGCGTTACTAATGAGCCCATTCAAGCACCTGGATTATCGGCAAGTTCGGAGTTAAAAATTCAACTTCGCGCCTTCGGACAACCATTCGATACCATAACCTATCGACGTCCAAAGCACTTTTTGATTCGCGGCAGGCTGCCCGCAATCCTTACTGTAGGCCTGGCTGGGCCATTGCTTTTTCCAAAATACGCACAAGAAATTGGGGGTGCTGCATTGTTAGTAGGGTTTGCCACATGGTATTCCGGACAAACTGAAGGGAATTACTGGGTCATGTACAACAACAAGCGAATCACATACACAATGGATAAGCAAGCCACGATTCGCTACGACCGACTCGCTCGTTCAGCTCGCGTGCAGGATTCACTTGACGCATTAAATTCCGTGGCAAGTGAATTGGTTACGGTGGATTACTTACCCACGTCGCTTCGTAGCAAGAAAGGACTGACCGATATCGCGTTAAATGCAGGCCAAAGCTACAGCCGCGACAGGGGTAAGGAGAATGCCCCTACTCCCGAACAGCACTCCGTGAAATCGCCGGTTGCCACGTCGTCGGGAGCGAACAGTGCACTGAAGCAAGCCGCCGTTCCTGCCACGCAATCAACACCATCTGGTGCATCTGCTGGCCTAGGTAAAGTGGCATTAAAGAATACGGGTCCTCTGCCAATTCGAGTATACCTGTCAATTGAACAGAGTTACGTGGTGTGGTCGGGTGCTACGATCGAGATTGAAGCTCCCAAAGACGCCACCATTTATTTAGCAAAAGAAAAACGGCCTTTGGTGCTCCAGTCTGTTGGATCTGTTCCAAGTTCGCGCACCAAGCCGTTAGAACTTGACGTGTTTGAACTTGAAAACCGCCTCCGAAATGAATAGCGTACTTAAGCGCAGCTGCAACGCAGCCCTACTTTGCATTGGCTTTTTGTGGGTTGCGCCCAAAGTATCGGCGCAGCAAGCCCAACTCGAATCGACTATTCCACTGTACCGCCCCAACCAAAGTCCCTACATGGCGCGATCTCCCCGGGTCAATTTGGTGGATGCCGGTTCGGGTAAAATACACGTGAGTGCGGCAATGCCCAGTTTTTCTCTTAGCTCAAAAAACAGTGGCTTCTCGACGCACACCATTTTACGTTTGGACAGCGTTCAAAGTGATACAATGCGTCACATTGTCAGCCAAAGAACCATTAGAAATGCGTCTTATTTTTACCAAGTAGGCTTCGTATCATTCGGAGATTCTTTAGTATACCTCTACCAAAAGTTCGAGGAGGAAAAGCAAAGGGTACAGTTGATGCTCATCACAGCTACCCACGATACTGCCTACGCTCCCGTTAGTTTACTGGATGTGAAGTGTGATGACATCCGGCAATTTGAGGCTCGCTTGACCCGCTCGAAGAATGGATTTGCGGTGGTTTACATGCAGCTCGAAGACCGAACCAATGCGCGCGCAACCTTAACCTGGAAGGTCTTTGACCGGCAGCAAAAGGAACGCTATGAACGAAGTGAAAAACTAAACTTTGGTGGCGGGGAAGTGGAACTTCTCGATGCCGTGCTCACACCAGAATTCGTGGTATTAACTACCCTTAACCACATCAATTCAAGCCAAATGGGCGACGCTGTTTCATACTACGTCTGTTCCGAAGAGCGCACGGCAGTGTTCCAAGGCAGGGTTCTTCCAATGCGGTCGAAAGTTCTCTCTGAAAGTTGGGTGCGCTATCGACCTGACTCTACTGACTTTGTCTTGCATCACTTGGTAAGTAAAGGAAAGGGCACTATTCCGCATACATATTCCGTTGCACGTATTCCACTCGAACGAGTTGATCAGGTTTCCCTCCATTCGGTGAAGTTTGCGCCAGAACTAAATGAGGAGTGGAAGAACGACGTTCGGCCATTTACACCGTTTTTTGCCAAGGCATGGTCCTATATGGGCCAACTCCTTCAACAGGATGGATCCAAAGCCACACTGATTGCAGGATTAGACCAAAATAAAGAAGACAAAGTTGTTCTTACGCAGCTACTGCTTGTTCCGGATGCGCCCGGTCTTGATGCCAAAGTAAAAAGCATCAATATTGCCGTTTCCAACGATTTCTACAGTTCGGCAGTGGGGCGCGTTTCTTGGCCTGAATATGGGTCCGTGGTACTCTTTCACGGCCCTGGGCGTCCCGAGGGAAGTAAAAAACTTGTTTCGGGCAGTATTCCAATGGCAGTGTGGATTTCTGAGTCCGGATTTGATGTGCCTGTTTCGTTGCCCGTTCCGCTCGATTGCAAGGGCGGGGTATACTATGAAGGAGCGTATGCTTTGCCTGAAAAAGGAGTGTTTTTACTCCCTTACCGCACGAAAGAGGGCATTGCAATCGCAACGTACCGCTTGACCAAGTAGGTGGGCGAGTGGAGCCAACCATGGCTATCGCTACATTCCTGACCGTACACCGTGCAGTGAGGTACTCGTTGCTGGCTCTGCCAACGTAGATTTACATCATGGAATTCAACACCCTTGCCATCCACGGCGGCCAGCACCACGACCCGTCAACGGGCGCCGTCATGCCCCCGATTTACCAGACTTCGACCTACGCCCAAGAGGCTCCGGGCGTGCACAAAGGCTACGAATACAGCCGCACCCACAATCCGACGCGCAAGGCCCTTGAGAACGCCATCGCGGCCATCGAGGGAGGCACCGACGGACTGGCCTTCGGCAGCGGACTCGCCGCAGTCGACGCCTGCATGAAGCTCCTCAAGCCGGGCGACCACGTGGTCAGCACCAGCGACCTCTACGGCGGAACCTACCGCCTGTTCACCAAGATGTACGCGCCCTTTGGGCTGAAGTTCAGCTTCGCGCCCTTGTCAGATCCGGCGGAACTCCGCACATTGATCACGCCCGACACCAAGATGGTTTGGCTCGAAACGCCGACCAACCCCATGCTCAACGTGCTCGACATCAAGGCCCTGGCCGACGAGGCCAAAAAAGTGGGCGCCCTGGTCGTGGTCGACAACACCTTTGCTACGCCCTACCTGCAGCGCCCGCTGGAGCTGGGGGCCGACATCATTTTGCACTCGGCGACGAAGTACCTGGGCGGACACAGCGACCTGGTGCTTGGACTCTTGGCCG
>JACCEA012367653.1_pt1 | contig 14606 bp, 13 predicted proteins | sample 7449851 | NCBI WGS metagenome assembly JACCEA01 (sample SAMN15323453, study PRJNA562643) | freshwater metagenome | isolation source: river surface water | place: USA:Blue River Watershed | collected 2017-08-18 | reverse complement strand
TGAAGCTCAAATTCTTCGAACTAAGTGTTTACAGTATTAGTAACATATTTAACATGATAAGTAGTGATAATGTCTCAATTCCTCATGTTGCACTAACAAATTGGGTGTTAGGTTGTTAACGAGACAGAGTTCCATGTTATCCATCACTCTGTATGCCATTTCTGCTTCAAAAATATTCCTTATAGAATCGCTATATAGACACTATTGAAACTGTGCGTATGATTGGTTAACTTTATCATGCGCAACTGTTGTCGTGTGAATTGCAACATACTCAATCTGATAATGAGATTGAGCAACCTTCTTCCATACCATTGACAACCTATGTATTGTAAAGTCGTTTAGTCAATTTTTATTGCGTGTTGCATCATTCTGTTGTGTGCTGGTGATTTGGTTCATGTGACAACCGACCGTGCGTGCGTGACTTTGATGCAGTGGGAACTAACAGAAAATATGAGTGAAATACTCTATCTAGCTATAATGATCCAACAAACTCGATGAGGACATTCCATAGCCCATTGCAACGGTACTCAGAGGGGGGTTTCCTCATCATCACAAATAAATTCTCGATTTCGTGTGAAATGTACGATTGTGCAGGACGGATGTTAAGCGATTTTCGTTCTGGGAACAAAACCCAACTGGGCTATATTATTAAGGAATTTCGTTGATATTTAAGGGAAATACGCAGTGCAGGTGCTTCCTGCACAAATCCTGTCGTTCTATAAATTACACAATGGGAATTGTGAAACTGCACAATTTAATCTACCGAATTTTCGGAAATTCGGGTGGTGCCGTTGCATGCACCACAGCCCCACGCGCCGCAGATGGCACTCCCTCACAGACGCGAAAGGATGTTGACGTTGTTCACTCAGCAATATCAGATAAAAACTATCTACCGGATACGATTGTTACCAAAAATGTCCTTCCCAACTTTCAAGGATTTCGACAAGAGCACTGCTGGTGCGTTCAATTATTTTGCTGATGCTCAATTTTCATAATATCTTTTTGTCCTTTTCCCAGAGCTCCTCAATGATGACTTCGACTACAAGTTTACTTTGAAGGTCAAGTCTGCTGGTCCTGCCAATACTGTACGTCCTCCCGTATATTGCAAAGAATGTATTTTACTTTGATCATTCGTTTCTTATTCCACAGACCCTCACCAACACCACTCAATATTGCGAGAAGGAGAATAAGTTCTTCCCAAAGCTTTCCTTGAAGTGGGCTCATCCATCAGGCTTCACTTTGGAGAAGTTGGAAACTACACATGATGCTAAATTTTCTGTGGAGACTTCATTGACTGGTGCCGCCCCAGGTTTGAAGTTGGAGTTCAAGGGTAACGATGCAGAGAAGGCTGATTTGTTGTTTACCTACAACCATGCCGCTGCTACTGTCACTGGTGAATTTGACATTTCCTCCTTGTCCTCGGCCAAGCTCTCCGTTTTGGGTGGGAATGGTCCTGTGACTGCTGGAGCTTCTGCTGATGTTAAGATCTCAAAGTCCACTGTTGATTCCACTACTGTAAACGTTGGTGTTGGATACACTGCTCCAAAGCAATTTTTCGTTGGAGTTAGAGCTGAGAAGAATTTCGCTAACTACTCTGCCTTGGCTTCTTATAATGTTAATAAAGATCTTACGGTTGTTGGTAAGGCCAATTACACTGGCAAGGACTGTGGAGCTACCTTCGGTGCCGTGTACAAGTGCAACCCAGACACTACTATCAAGACCAAGGTTACAACTTGTGGCATTCTCTCTGCTTCTTTGAAGCAGAACTTCGAGAAGAAGTTCGCTGTTACTGCCAGTGCCGAGCTCCCAAGCAACCTCAACAGTGTCAAGTTTGGTGTCAATGCCACTCTAGGTTAATAGCGGCTTTAACTAATATGGTTAAAGTTGATTGTATGATAACATAAAACATAACTACTTCAATCTATTTATCTGATGTTCATTACTTCACTTAAGCCATTCATGCAATTCCATACTAGTTGAACCATAATAGTAGTGAGAGGATAAGCACATCAACGACAAGAAGGAGATATTGTCATATTTATTGACATTATTTAACATACTCTTGCTGTTTCACAATTTATTTGCAAAGAGGTGGGCGAGTCCCTTGGATCTTACGCTTAAGTTTCGAATGCTCTATGCTTGGTTCATATTGAAATCGATGTTATTGAAACCAATACCAAACATTACTTGTGCTGCTGCTCTGCCCTGCAATGTAACCGTGTATACAGTGTACATGGTACCATCTGTATATTCAATATACCATCTACAGTATATGTGGCTCTCTTCCTCCGGCACAGCATGGAGCAGCAGGCGCCAGCAGCAGCACAGCAACACACAGCAGCAGCGATTTGCAAGCATGATGACACCTGATGGTACATCAAGGTAAAATTCTAAAGAATAAGGACAATGTCAAAAAGAAAAAATTCAATAATACATTTTTCACGTCATAAATTCATAATTCCATTTAGTGCCTTTATCTGTCTCCTATCAGCTTTAATTCATTAGGTAGTGAAATTTTGATATGTCACTGGTAATTAAAACAGTTTTTTAATCGCAATCACCACTTTGCTAATAATCCAAATTTTAAGGTTGAACTTTCCCCACCCAATGTTCTGAAATTCAATTTGGAGAGAGGAGCTCAAGTCAAAACTGTAAGTCATTCATTGTTGCTTCATGGAGATTCAAATCACCTGCTAAAAAGACTCTAGCCATCAAAAATTTGAGCGACAGTAAAGTAGTCTTCAAAGTCAAAACTACTCAACCATCTTGGTACTATGTTCGACCCAATCAACAGATTTTGGATGTGAACCAAACAGAATCCGTACAGATTTTAGTAGTAGAAGCTGAATGCAGGTGAGCAATTTATACGACGCATTATGGTCATATTTATTGTCCATTTTTATAGCAAATTCTTGGACCAGGCGGCAAGAGGAGAAGCCACAGAAAACATTGACAAACATCGATTTTTAGTACAATCTAAAGTTCTTGATGACAATGAATTCTATCGCATCCGGGAATTACCTCAAGCAAAAAAACAAGAAGAGGTTATTTAGTCCATTTTTTGGAATTTATTCTTCTATTACCTACATTCAACTTTAGTTATCTAAACTTTGGGACAAATCAGCTGATGATAAGAAAAGCTCCAAACTCAAAGTAGAATTCAATTTCACTGAAACCGTCTCACCGAATAAACTACCACAGAGTGCGGAACAGCATGCTGATAGTATTAGGGAGAGATTGACGAAGAACCAAGTAGAGACAATTTCTAATGCAACTAGCCCAGAAATGATGATGCAGGAACTGCAAAACTTGCGCAAAAAATACGACGGTGTTGTAGAGTATACTGTGCACATTACTGCGGAAAGAGATAATTTACTTCAACAGCTTGAAGTTGCACAGAAAGAACTTAACAAAGAGAAAGCTAAAAGAAAAGATGGTGGTAGTAGCACAAAATTAGGTGATAAAATTGACAAAAAGCAAGTAGAAAAAGTAAGTATCCAAAATTGTATTGTGCTTGACTTCAATAATTTTCTATACTAGGGTTTCTCTCTTTTCGTCGTGTTGGTTACTGCCCTCATTTGCTTTTTGATTGGAAAATATATCGGTTAAGGAGACTTTTTTATAGTTTTATGATGTCTAATCCTATAGCTAAAGACCCGTATACTGTAACATTATCTATTTTTTGTATAAAACACGGGTTGGGTTGCAAATTATTGTTTAACGAATTTAAGCATGGTGGCAATCTTGGGAAAGTTTGTATCCGTTAACAAAAGCAAGATCGATGATGAAATTTTAATTCAGATATTCGATATAACAACCTTCTTTTCTATAATTCTATTTGGATCACCTAGAGACAGATTGGCAATAAAAGAATCAAAGTTTGCACTCGTTTTGAATCCAAATCCTGGATCGGACAAAGCTGATTCATTCAATAACCACAATCCATACTTGGCACCTGCAATTCGCTTAATTTCTTGGGACTTTGCCTTCGTTACGCAGTGCAAGATGGTTGTGTTGGCAAGTATCTGCCGCAAGTATTTGGGAAAGCAGATTCTCCGATAACTATTTTGAGGAAGAATCGTAACTGAGATCAATTGCTTGTAGATGAGAAAATGCCCTTGATCTACGGTGAAACTTTTTTGATATTGTAAACGATTGGGAAATTTAATCTTCATCTTCACCATTATGTTGTTAATAATCTTTTGGTCATCGGGATTGGGTAATTTTACCATGTGATCAATCAATTCATCCCATAAAGTAAGAATTTGAGTTGATGCCTTTATATACACAAATCCCATGCAAAGTGTCGCGCCCAACAGTGATTGGACATCTTCTGGAAATGTTGCACGTGTTCCAACAATATCAGAATTGATTAAGTAATATTCAATGTCATAAAAAGGATTTCTCAGCCACAAAGCATCAGAGTCGGACATCAAAACATCAAATCCCGATGCTAGCAAATCTTTTGCAACTTGACCTCGCACAAGCCATATTCGATTAAAAGCTTGTTTAGTATCAGGAATATAGTGGACAAAAGAGCATTTCAGACCATATCGCTTCAAGTTACCTTCAATATCTTTATCCAAACAAATTATATGCAACAGAGACATATCACTACCACACAAGTTATGATAAAATATCAACCAATTCAAAAATATAGGAAGATAGGTGGTACTCGTGGATATCAATATCTTAAATGGTCTTATATATGGGTGCAGCTGATAGAACTGTTGTCCAAAACTTATTGTTTTAGTAATATTGCGTGCACCGCAAGCTGGCATAGACGGAGGACGGTTATGAAATTCCAACGTCCGTGGAACATCCAATAAGAGTTTTTTCGTCGACTCTTTGTATGAAAAGAAAGCATTGAAGAAGGTAAACAACATGACCACAAAGATGATCGAACTTTTACGATAAATTGACCGATACAACATCTTTATTATTGTGATATTGTTGTGTATATTGTGGGAAATTGGGATAGAAAGATGAAAGCTTGTACTCTAAAGGCCAGAAGGATCGGACCATTGTTTTCGATATTTCCTTTGTGTTTGGTTGTTTGTTATTGGTCCGTTGATTATTACAAAATTGTTCACGTGCACTTATTGTATTCATCAATATTCCAGATTCCAGATTGTTATTATCGCCCCTATTCAAAATACAATATGGAATAGTTGAATATTATACGGCTAACCCAAAAATCTTCTTGTTCAGACATAGAATCGTATAAATAATAAGTTGTTCGACCGCTTAAAAATTGGATTGTGCAAGGAATATCTCATACACTCGATAAAACTTCTACCGTCATTGATTAATTCTGCAGTATTGTCGTTTGCAAATAAAATGAGACTCGATTTCTCAAAAACTTTGGTCAAAAAACGCGTTTAAAAATACCAATAAACTTCCCTAATACATAGAAAACAGTTATATTGTTGATTTACTATGTCTTAGAAAAAGTGTTTATTTTACCCCAAAAACTAAGTTTTTGAAGGGTCGAGTCTCATTTTATTTGCAAACGACTACAGTATAACTTTATAACTTTTGTATTATTTGGTATGAGCCACATATATACGTCGTCACGTGGCAGTGGAAACTTTAATAATCCCAAATCGGCTGATGAACGGCAAACTACCATAATTTTTTATTTGAAATGATATTTTATTAAACGATTAAAACACCAAATACAAATTGTCAAACTAAATATTGCAAACGTTGTGTGGTGTTGTAATAGCTTCCACGTTATCAAACCAGGTGTTCAATACAGGATCAACGGCGACCACCTCCCGAAATGTCTGGAAATTACGGATAGCTCTTAATGTACCATAAACCATCAAGTCTGCCAAAGATACCTCATCTCCATTAATAAACTTCTTGCCATCCAATGCTAATACCCATTCATTCAACACAGCTTTGAGCTCTTTCCTCTCATCAATAATTCCATACTTCTTTTTTATTTTTCCATTTGTGAAGAACATTGCTGCAGGACCAGCACTGCGCACCAAAAGCTTTTGAACTGCACTCCACTGCTGTACATCATTTGCGTATCCAAAACATTCCCAACTTTCATCAAATGAACGAGTAATATTGGGATATAGCATAACTGCCAATTTTCGGTCACTCCACTCCAACCAACGGTCACTATCTTTAAAGAATGATTCAGGCATAAGCGCTTTACCATAATTAGCAGTGATGTATCGAATTATAACGCCTGAGTCAACCATCAATTTCCCATCAATTTCAGCAATAGGAACTTTTTTGTGATCCTTAGAAAAAGCTATCTCTGATTTTGTAAGTGGATTCACCTCAATGCTCTCATAATTGAGTTTCAAATAATCCAAATATGCCTTGACGCGGTGGCAAAATGGGCAGATTTGATACTGATAGATGACCGGAATTTTTTTCTCATCAAGAGAATTTTTGCTTTCGCATAATGAAAACGATGAGTTGGGTCTTGCATAAACAAGGGTGGCTGCAACAGCTCCTGAAACAGCACCAATACGCATGAGAGTTGGAGACAATCCATCAAGTGGTCGAAAATGTTTTGACCATGCTCTGACGTATTTGATCGTGGAAAATCTTGCGAACATTTTAGTTTGTCATGAAGTGGATTCCCAAATCACAGTTATTGTTGTTCTATGATTGGATATTAGAAACTAACAGTAATTTATAAAAAAAATTTTGCCGATGCGGGATGTCCCAGACATTATACAGTCAGTTTTCTGTCGTAAAACGCAATATATTCATCATTTTCTTTATCCAAAATCCAAACAATATAGAGAGCAAGATTTTATTTTTGGCGGTACAATATGGAATACTTCTATTTATTTCACAATGATAATAATTGTTGTCATGTGCTGATCATAACACCTGCAAGCACTCCTCATAATTTACTTTTTGGTGGTTGTTTAAAAGACGTAATTTAAAGCGATTCGGATTCCTGTTATTACTTAAAAATGAGTCTTAAAGACCGAATTGCAATGTTCAATAAGAAACCGGAAGAATCATCGAAAATAGTTAGCACCGAAGATTCAATAGGAAACACAAGACGTCCCAGTGTAACTCATTGTGTCAATATCTTGCGAACAGAAGGAAATCCAACATTAACCTCTAACTGCACTCCCGAAAAGAATCAAAAATCTGAAGATTCCAGTGAGATTACAAACAACAATACTCCGTCTTCATCTGCCAAGCCCAGCAGACGCTTGAGCGTATCTGATAGAATAGCATCTTTAAAGAACGAAGGAACCCTTACACCGGCTTCTCCAGCTGATCATGGGGATGATAATAAATCAGAACAGCCACGAAAGACCTTAATCGCCGATCGCATTGCTGCAATGAAGAACACACCGATACACAAACCCTCTGAAGCTGATAAGTATTTATCTCCCAATAATAAGTCCCCAATGGAATCTTCAGAGCCTCGCTCTCCTCCTGCTTTACCGGTGAGATTGATGCCCGAAGCAGAAACGGTAGAGGGTTCAAAAGAACCGGCTCTTCCGACACCGCCACCTGCCAACAAACTTACTATCGCTGAACGTATTGCGGCAATGAAGGCAAATGCAGCAGCAAAACCTGAATCTACAATTGTTGAGACTCAATCATCATCGGCTCCTGGTGAAACTCGTAAGCTTAACGGAAATTTGAAAGATCTGGGTGCGAAGATAATACTTCCTGGGCTCGGTGGACCAAGACCGATGTTTCCCAGTAAGCCACCAATTACTAGTTCGAGCAACGTGGAGATAGAATCGAGTATTGGCTCAAGTGGTCATCAATCTTCATCATCAGTCGATGAAAATGGTGAATTTCATCATGTAAGTTATACTTCTATATTTTTATCTTTGTCAATCATAACATGATGTTTTCGTGTAGCTGAATCTCACGCGCCCTTCAATTGCTGTTGACAAAAGAAAGAAGACTTCATCAACGCGTATGCGCAAAAACTGGCAAGAATCTTTCGTGCAATCAGACTCCAATGAAATTGCACAATTGTTGTTGACAACCAGCTCCTCGTCTCATCCAACTTTAGAATCTATCGTCGATCACCCAGTAGAAAATGAGAAATGAAGTTTCTTCTGTTTCAATACTGCCATTTTGGGATCTTTGCTTCTCTATTTTTAACATTATAGAGTATTGTATTTTTGAATTGCTCTAAAAGATAGTCATATTTCATGTTAGTTGCGTGAATGAGACAAAAATTATTTTCAAACATTGAATGGATTTCACTTTTGTCATAGATATGTACATATGACATAAAACAATGAGTTGGATACTAATAACAATGTGTTGCATGCAGAGCTGCATAACAGCATAATTATAAACAGCCATGTAAAATAAAAACATGATGTTGTTTGAATTCAATATCACTTAATTAACAAAGAATATTAACGCACCTTAATCCATATGTAGGAGAGCAGCGCACCAGCGAAAATCACACATCACAGCAAATAGTAGTACCCCATGATGATGCTGTGCGCTGCTGCCGGCTCTGCGCACAAGATGAATGAGCGAAAGCAAGAGCAAGAGTCTCTATGACAATACCAAATACAAGAACAAAATTCCCTATGCTAAAATATGCAATGTTTGACTCAACCTTTTTGATAATATTGATATTATGTGTCATACCATCAGTTTCAGTCTCCAAAGTGCGGAATGGTCAGATACTCACTACAGCGGAGAGAACGAAAAACTATTCCACATCTCTACCAAATATGTTTGGTTATGCATTAAGTAGTGCCCATAAAACATATTTGAATTTGATCCATAGTGCACATCGATCTTACAATAATCAATGTAAACTTCTATGGCATCAATGGGGTAAATTTTCACCAATAAAGTCACTGTGGGAGAGAAAGACCGTCACGAGTGTAGATAAATCTGTCGTAGTTGAACCCTCCAATCCTCATCATGATCAGTATCGAACTGCCATTGATGATTTGCTCCAATTAGCCAAAGAATACAACAAATTGAATGTATGTCAACATTGGGATTTCCTTGGTGAAGATGATAATATCAAAGTATGGAAGTTGAGAACTCCACTTCGCAATAATCGGGATCACCAGCAGTGGCCTTGTATTCTGTCCACAACAACGATTAATCTACCATTACATGAGCTCGCGGATGTAATTATGGACTCGAGTAAAGTCACCCTGTTTAATAAATATTCAGGGGGAAGAGACGATGTAGTGGTTATTGGACCCAATTCTAAAATTGTGTGGAGCCGAACGAAAATTCCATTCGCAATCAAACCGTACGATTTTTCCACTCTAATGCATGCGGAGAAAAGTGAAAGTCTCACAACTATTGTGTCTGGATCTGTTGAATGTCCTGAAATTCCCCCTCATCCTGATTACAGTAGATCTCAAGTCATTTTTGGGATGAATATATTAGCTCCTGTCCAAGCGGATCCCTCCAAAACTCACTTTACAACCATAAGTCATGTCAAGTACAGTGGTATTCATCCATTTTTAGCGTGGAGGAGTGCTTTGCAAGGTTCCATCACATACTTCAAGTCTCTTAAGGCAGCCATAAAAACCATATATCATTACTAGTTGGGGGTCGGCAATGCAGTTTGAATGAAACTATATTACAGTTTCATCCTAAGTTAATTCCAAAATTTGTGTGAAATTCTCTCGCCATATTATTTATATCAATTCAATTTATACAAGATAACACAATACAATTATACAATCACTTATTAGGGCCCCTACAAATAAAAGCCCTACTCATTCAATCCGAGCTTGTTTCTCAAAGCAATTGTCGCAAGCGGTTGATTGGCAACATACATTTTGACTCTGTCAATCAAATCTTTGCTCGCAAAGCGTAGCATAAGGTCAAACTTATCTACTACACTGAGCTTCGTTATCCATGTCAATAATGGAGGAAGTTGCTGTTTTATTTCAGTTTCATCATCCGCCACTGACAGTTGACCTACCTCGTTAGGACATACTTCCATGACGATTCTAATGATTTCTTCAATCATGTCTACATCTGCACCTTTCTTAAGTAGATGAATACTAGATTTAACACCTAATTCAGATAAGTAGCTGGATGCAGATATTATATAAGTTCAGATATTTCCTGTACAAGTAAAACAACCTTACCGATATTTTTCTATGTCGCTTGGGAGTCGTCGAATATCACGCTCCAACTCCATACAAGTCCTTGCTTTTTTATCCTTATTTACAAGTTTTGCAACTTGTTCATTCAAATTTAAGTTTTCCAATTGCTCTTGTTCCAATTCTAAATTTAAGATTGACGACTTGGAGGCTTTTTCGGCTGCTACCGAAGATTTTTGCCACCCTTTCTTTACATGAGACAAGCTTTCCACTTCTTTTTTTGAAAGTTTTTTTAAATGTGCACATTGCACCATAGCTCTAAATTCATCATAACTTGCAGCTGATCGAATCGCTCGCTTCTTCATATTATCGGTCTGTTTGTATTTCATGTCGAACTCCAAAGCACCTTTGAGCTCCTTTGCAAGTTTGGAGGAATTGATGTTGCCATCTTCATCGATTAGGGAAGAGAAACCAGACATACTGATTGCAAAGTTTTGGATATTCCTACTTCCTACTAGAAGACAAACTCGAAATGAAATTAATAATGAATAATGAATAAGCAGCAGGCAAGCCGTTTTACTGCTGGCAGCAAATATCCCTGCTGGGGCTTTATTATTGCTGATAAAGTTACTCTTCTTATATGGTACAAGTATATTCAAAATTGCAGCGGTTGATGATTGAACAAAATAATTGATAAAGATATATTCCCAGCTGGATTCGTTCAAAAAGCATAAAGTATTTGTTAAGATATTTTTGTTCTAGTTCTATACATTCAAATTTGAACAAATATAAATATTCCATTGGTCTCGTCACTTCTTCCTTTTTAATGTATTGGAACATGTTTGTGCCCATCTCATAGACTCCTTGTCTATGCAAGTTCCTTTAATGTATCACCATGCCTTCGTTCGATCTGCCGGCAATAATCTGCTTGGCAACAGAGTGGAATTGGGTGAAACGATAGTTTGTCGCTGGCGCTTCTTACAATTCGCAATACTAGACCTATATTGTATATGCCAAGACCAAGCTGTCGAATTTGTGACCCGCTTTAATGGGACTACTAATCTTAGTGATATTTGTGATAACCCGTTATACAGTCAATCATTAAGATCATTTGAGTTCACCTTATGCCGAAACTTTGGACTCAAACCTATCAATATATGGGACAACCTCCAAAGAGCCAATTCATGGGACTGCATCCGCTGGACATGTTTAGTTACATTTAACAAGAAGGATCCAACCAGCCTGAATTATCATGTACAGCACCTGCAGCCGCAGATTGAACAAGGTACTAATCTGTATGCACATTACTTGGGAAGCGACCGATTCCTCTTTGTTCACATTAATGGCTTGGTGCAACCAATACCTAGTGATCCCGGTGATGCTTTCCTCTCTCAGTTTTGGAATCAGCATTGGGGGCCGTTTGAACTATTCAAGAAGGGTATCTTTTTTGGGGGGCGACGGTATGTATTCCTGGGTGGAGAGATGGAAAAGAACATTTCGAAATCTCATCGTTTGCGAAGCGTATCCTCAAATAATGGATTATTGTCTGGAAAAGCAAGTGATCGTTGCTTGGTGCTATGGTTTGTTGCAATCGACAATATATATCCGGAGTTGAAATCTTTGAATACCATCGTACCTTTGCCTTATTTGCGTAACTATTTTGGTCACTTAACTGAACTTCCTTCTAGTAAATGCAATGCAAGAATCAAACTTGGATTTTCTTTTGTGTATCCTATTGAGATTGAAGAGTCGAGCATTATCGTTGTGCATGATATTCTGGGTTCAACAGGAAAGGTAATGACAGATGGATGTGGTCTCATCAGTGCAGATGTGGTTGCATCAATTCCTTACGCAGTCGCTCATGGTGTAGTGAGGGGAAACATACGAAATGAATTTTCTCCTCTGCCATCCATCATACAAGTGAGATGTGTATCAAGGAAAGGCCTCTTCAAGGGTTGTCTATTGGTTACTGCTGATTCTAAACTCTGCACACCAGGCACTGTTATATTTCGTGAATCCATGAAAAAAAGTAATAAATCTCCAGTATATTCTTCCGAGATAGGGCTAATTTATGACTATAATATCGCTACCGTTGGTAGTGGTGATGAATGGATCTTACGAACGAAACAAAAATCTGTTCTTGGTGTCGTCGATACGTTTGAGCATCCTGCTTTGCTGCGAAACGACAGTCAGCGAGAGATGAGTGACTTCAGAGCTCGCTTGAACAGATCTTTATGTCTTTTACTCTCTTATTTGGGAGTAAAGAGAGAGAATCTTCTTGCTATGATGCAGGGAGAGATTGATCAATTATCTAGTGAGGGGAATACAACAGAGGATGCTTTTCGACTGGCGAGGAGTTGCTTGGTCAACACTCGAGAAGATGGTGTCAACTGGTATGATAGAGAAGAGGTGGATGATGACGAAGAGACGGATCATACCACAGTTGGTGGCGGTGGTACTGGTGAAGTTGCAGCATCGAGTATTTTTATGAATTTATCGGTCGGACAACGATCCAAAATTTGTGATCCAATTTATACTTATGATGACCAACTCAATGCGTTTGCACAAGAAAATGGGCGATTCACGCTGGAATCATTGGCTGAAAAAATTATTCACTTTGCAGATGCTGGACATAATGTTGATGAAGAGCCTTACTTTTTACAACTGTATAATCGTTTGAAACTTCAGCGTTACAAGTTCTTATCCCGATGCAATGTAACTGTGCGAAATGCTATTTATTTAGTTGGTGCTGCTGACCCCTATCAATATCTTGAGCCAGGACAAGTTTTTATTTTGCCACCTAACGACCGTGTGGATATTCGCTGTCAGACTTCTTTCTCTCGCAGACCATTTATTCGCTCGAAGGTAATTGTTACCCGGCATCCAATGCAGCATCCTGGTGATATCCGCGAGTTCAAAGCAGTAGAACATCCACTGTTGATGATGCAGAGCAGATTACCAGAATTGACAAGTGGCGGTGTAATATTTTTCTCCACAAAAGGAGTTCGAGCTGCAGGGGATGAAATGAGTGGCGGAGATTATGATGGAGATCGCTACTTGGTTCTCTTTGGTGATCAAATAGTGGATTATGCAACTTCAGTGCCTCCAAATTCGGATGAATTAGAGAGTGATTTGCTACTTCATGTGGCTGTTTCTGACCGCCAGTCTCCTCCTCCTGGCGAGATGGTGGGTGCACGGCCATGTGATCAGAGGATTACTGACCAATGTAGTTGTCAATTATGCTCCGATAGGCTGGGATGCAAAATTTTTCGCAGGCTTTTAATAGATGCACAAGAACAAAATGTTGGGCGCTTTAGCAATGCTTGGCTTGCATATGCGGATAGAAATCCGATGTCTCGTGAGGCTTTGCTTTGCGGGTATATCGTACGTATTTCGTTGGATGCTGCTAAAAGTGGCAAACGGATAGTTAGTTCATCTGATCTTCTTTCGAAAGCGCCCCGTTTGCGTCATTTGAGAGATGAAGTATTGTTTGAGAACGCTTCTCTGGATTTGGAAGATTTCCCATTGAGTATCAATACTCCTACTAGTACCTCTGGAATGATATCTATGAAAGAGCGTTCCCATCATGATCCAGTGATGTTTCGATGGCAATATGTGGACGACATAGATGACGATGAAGTCTTGTTGGAAGAGGAGTTGTTGTATAATTTCAATGAGTTGCATGTTTTATCTCGTTTTTCAAATGACTCAATAACAAATAGAAGGTCTTCTGCAACTTCCTCTATATACACATCAACTAATGTTTCACAAAAGAGCATTGTACAAGAAATGTACGAAATGATAGCCAAGGTATTACCTACATCACCGGTTCAAATTACGAAGAATTCGAAACTATATATCGATTGGGATTTGTTGATAGTGGAAGATGATTTACCCGAAAATAATATTGTGGAATTATGTTCTCAATTGCAGGACATACAGTTGTTGAAAGAACGAATCTTTGATATCTTCCCCAAATTCCATATGGAACTACAAGAGTGGCATTGTCGTGTAAAGGAATATAAGATGGCATTACACAGGGTTTATCTAGATGGTCAACGGATGGGGAAAAATCCATTAATGAAAGGTTTTGATATTTCGACAATGACCGGTTGGCAGGAGATTCGAGTGCAACATATGCAAATCTTCGATAAAGCAGCGTCGAACTTTGCTAAAAAATTTAATGTTAGTCATCGTATTAGTAGATTAAGACTTGCGGGCATTGTATATCTGGCCACATATTTTAATGCCTCTTTGGCGTTGGAAAGTGGTAAAGATCCAATCAAGAGTGATGATTCTACTCGCCCTACTTCACATCACCAATTTTCTAAAAGTGCAACTTTGAGCTATTGCTGGGATATTTGTGGTCATGAACTCCATTTTAACAAAAAGCAAATGCAGAAGAGGCGACAAAAGATACCCACACTACAAACCATTCTTCGTAGTGTGCAATACATGTTGTAGATTGTCCTTTTCCTCATGCTCATTGTTCCTGAGCAACTTAGAAATGATTATTATAGTTAATTCACTGCTCCTATATTGTATAATTGATGA
>JACCEA012135223.1_pt1 | contig 14611 bp, 12 predicted proteins | sample 7449851 | NCBI WGS metagenome assembly JACCEA01 (sample SAMN15323453, study PRJNA562643) | freshwater metagenome | isolation source: river surface water | place: USA:Blue River Watershed | collected 2017-08-18 | reverse complement strand
GCCGGACAATACATACTTCTTTTGCTGGTCTAATCCCAAGACAGCGCGTGCAAAACTCTTATCGATAGGATGCCAAAGGTTATTCAACTCGATGGGGTTTGGGACGGTGTGTGTTGGATGATGCTTCAATAAAGCACTAGCCGCGACGCAATCTGCCATCCATTTGCCAGGTGCAATAAATTCAAATCGTTGACTGGACCACTCTTGTCGCTTGGACTCCCAACTTAGGCGATTAAGGTCAGGGCCAGACTCACCAATTGGTCGGTTATCCGACCTATATCCTGTCCTAAAGCGCGCACTGACATCACAGTCAAAAACAACATGCTCTCCTCCACAGAAAGCCCACATATCATGCAGTGTCCATACGATTGGCTTTGTAAGCTTACCAATGTCTCTAATTGACAGTAAGTTCGCGATCCAATGTAGGTGGACGACATCAGCATCGCTGGCGTTAACTTCATTAACGATTCCCGCACTGACATCACCAAAGGAATGCATGATGGGGCTACTGCCGCGGAAGTTGCGCCGATACACGGCGCGCCCTTTTTGAGCAAGTTTGTCTTTTATTTTTGTTATGTAACTGCGAGGGCCCTTACCTGCGATGACTTTTGCATTTGCGGTCTGATGAACTAACACGCGCATGGAGCTGTCGACTCCACACTGCAACAATGCAGTGTGGAGTCGATAAGCGGCACGCGAAGCGCCACCACTAAAATCATCGGTTGATAAATGCAATACTTTCATAAAGAGAGGGGTCGGTTTTTATCAGATTTTCGCTCGATACATGCTGCCAAAAAATGGCATAGCCGCCTACTCAACTCTATAACTCCGAAGTCCCGGCGATAGGCTTCAAAATTATCATGTCGGAGTTGAGGGTTACTAACTAAACTCTTTAAGGCTATTTCCATCCCAGCTACGTCGTTCTCCACCACTGTCATACCGATTCCATATTGAAGAACTCGGTCGCCCATGAGCTGCCCACGTGCGACAAGAATCGGTTTGCCAAATGCAGCTGCCTTCCCTAGCATGTTGCTACTGATCGCAAAATTGCGATAGACCGCAAAGATTGCATCACTACCGTTAATTATTTCATTGAATTGTGCTTCATCTGGCAAGTACATTTGCTTAATGAATAAGTTCTCAGGACAGCGTGCCCTGATTTTATTCAATTCGTATAAGTCTTCATCCGATAAAGTATCTTCAAACAACTCGCCGATCTGTACAAAGTACCAGCGCGTTGAATCCATCTGCGCAATCAGTTGATACCAACAACTTAGGTTTTTAGTGCCGCCAAGAGTACCCCCAAGAAAGACTATTTTTCTCGTGCCTGCCTTACCCCTTATTTCAGATAACAACTGGGTCTGCTCATCCGGAAGGGTGTTGTCGGTTATGTCAGGCAAGTACTCAAACTTTTTATGAGGTAAAAATTTTTGATAAGCGTCACAGACTCTTTGATCCAAAAAGCACATCCCCGCCAAGGACGGTAGTTGGTAATAACCTTCTTCGGCTCCGGGGGTCGGGACAAATCGTATTCCGGACCATGGTAACTCGTTTGACTTTAGAAATACTTTCCAGTCGTCTTTGCTCGCCGGATACATATCCATATACATATTGAGCGTCATGGCGACCTTCCATTTACACTGCCTGCGCAAATAACGTAGTCGATTAAAAAATTCATCTACGCGAAGAAAGCGCGGATCATATTGATTTTCTGTGCCTTCTTGGCCATGAAGACTCTTTAAAACCCGTAGTAGTCGATTCCCAATTCTTGCAGCAAAGGTACGGCGTGGCATTTCCCAATTAAGCACTTGTAGGTTGGGCGATTCGGCTAGTCCTTTTTTCCTCAATCGAGCAATGAGATCTGATGCGTTGGGCGTCGCAGCGCAAACCGACCATCCTGCCTCGAGCAGAATCGATACGAACAGGGCATTCCATGAGTCTAAATGCCCATGTCCAGAGATCGGGTTGTAAATCAAAATTGTCGGTAGACTTCCCTTCATGCGTGAACCACTCTCTGGTACCACGTTTCAAGTAACACTAATTTATAGGCTAAAAATAGTGTGTGCCAATCTTGTGCGGCCTTTTCAGTCAGCAAGAGATTAATTTTGTTAGCGTTAATGATGCCCGCCTTTACAAGCTGTCCGTCATGTAGACTATCGCCATATTTCTTTATGACACCCCATAACCACTCCTTAATCGGCGGTTGGAATCCAGCCTTGGGGCGGGCCAATACTTGATCCGGCAAGACGCCCTTTAGGGCAGCGCGTAGCCAAGCCTTTTGGCCTAAGGCATTGTCCGGATGGTATGCACGCAGGGCCATAACTTTTTCAATGAGATTCACGTCAAGAAACGGCATTCGCGTTTCTACGCCAACCGCCATACCAACACGATCTCCTAATGAGAGACAGTTAGACGTCAGCCAAGTTTCAAACAGCAACTTAATGATCGCGCTAGGTATACGTTGTTGATCACTTTTTCTACTGGCTGTGGGACGGAAAAGTGTCTCTCGGGTCGCGGCTCCCATTGCATCGCCATAGTATTGGGCCGCAACGGGGTACACACCTGAAAAATCTGGATGGAGGAGGTAGTAAAGGAACTGCTCTGGCGGCTGGCGCGCATCGCCAAGCTTTTGCAAGGCGTCTGCCCAACGCCTAATCGCGGGGTGAGCATGTGGATAATGCGCCACCCTTAACAAAAACTCGCGCCCTCCAACAGATCCTAACCAGTGCGCGAACTTATACAGCGCTGGCCGATCAAGCATCAACTGATTGAGTGCCACAGCCTCCGTTACATACGAGTAGCCCCAGAATACTTCGTCGCCACCTATGCCGGACAACAAAACTTTAATACCTTGATCGGCTGCAGCCTTAGGGACAGAATAGTGGCCAAATGCAGCGGGGTCTGCAATTGGCTCATCCATAATGCCGACTAGTTTCGGGAAAAAATCGACAAAACTATCTACTGGTAGCTCGACTTCATGAACAATCATTCCGAGAGATGTCGCCAATTCCCGTGCTTGTGCGCGCTCATCATATTGTGGGCGCCCAGGATATCCAACGCAAAATGCATGTAGCGGCTGTTGAGTATTTTTTTGTGCGAACGCAGCAATTGCACTTGAGTCAATTCCACCAGATAAGGCAACACCAACAGGCACGTCGGCTCGTAACGTCATTTTTACTGCTGACTCTAACGTGTCTCTAATTTGAGTCAGAATATCGCCTTTATTCTGTTGCGGCTGAATCGGAAATGAAGTGGTTTCAACGCACCAATACTGCTCCGGCTCTGCTTTCCAATCAGTAAGCGTTATCAGCATCGAGTGCCCAGCTGCAAGCTTTTGAATCCCTTGTAACAGAGTGCTCGGCTCAGGGACATACTGGTAATGTAAATACTGGTCGACAATGATGGGGTCGAGCAATGGGCGCTCGGGTAATAGCGGGAGCAAGCCTTTGAGTTCTGAGGCGAACACTAACTGTTCACCATTGAAGTGATAGAAAAAAGGTTTTTCACCACAACGATCTCGTGCAATAAATATTTCTTTCGCTTGTGTATCCCAAATTACAAAAGCAAACATGCCGACGAATTTCTTTACACAATCACGGCCCCATACGTGATAGGCCTCTAACAGGACTTCGGTATCAGATCGCGTAGAAAATAGTGAGCCTAGCGAGGCGAGCTCAGCGCGCAACTCAATGTGGTTATAAATTTCGCCATTATAGGTAACGACGTATCGCCCTTGATGACTGACCATCGGCTGATGGCCAGCTTTGGTTAGATCGATGATGGACAAACGAGTGTGCCCAAACTGGACGTGGTCGTCGCTGTAAGCACCGTGGTCATCAGGGCCGCGGTGCGACAGATTCGCCACTAGTTGATCGGCGAGGACCGGGCGTGGCGAGGAAACACGATGAAATAGTCCAAGTATTCCGCACATGTCAGAACCTTAGGGGAAGATGCTGTTTAAGCTTCTTCGCGAGCCACTTTGGAGACCGTAAAAGTTGAGACCACCGCTTTGCAAGTCGATTATGTAAACGGTCGGGATGATCCCTTCCACCAAAATTGTGATTTAAAACGTATCGATCTGCAGCAAGATCCTGTTTAACAACTCGCGGATGCGTTAGTGACCCAAGTGATAGCGCAGGCAGACCTGCTTGCTCTTCCGACGCTACCGTATGCGTAGCATCTGGGCCGATCCCGATATTCGTGACTAAATTTACTTGCGGTGTGGCTGTCAACCCCCCAAAGTACCAAGCCGTAGCAGTCCACTGATAATCCCAAGTATCGATATCACCACGCTGCACATCATCGAGCAACTTGGACCAAATCTTGCGTTCAACGGGGTCGGGTAGCTTTGTATTCCAGTCTTCAGTGTCTTTCCAGGCAGGCCAAAATGGAATGTCGACACGATAGTGCTGCCAAGCTCGTCGCCAGCTTGCCCAACCCCAACAATGATTAAACTTCGAAAAATAATAAGCGGCATCTCCACGCCGCACACCATTTTGAAAATTGTTTCCAGTCACAACCCAAACCCGAGGGTCATTTTCATAGCGAACAAGGAGCTCGTCGCAGAAAGAGAAAAAATCTCTATTCGGCAGGCAGTCGTCCTCAAGAATGATTGCTTTGTCCACCTGGGAAAATACCCAGTCAAGTCCAGAACTAACACGATTTTTACAGCCTAAATTAATGTCCGCATAGTTTCGCAAAACTTCACAGGGCCAATCGATGTTTTCAACAATCTCGCGTGTCTCACGGCACCGTTCACTATCTGTTGGATGTCCCAATCGAGGTCCATCCGCAATAATTAATAATTTGCTCGGTCTTTGCTCGCGAATAAGCGCAAAACTTTGGCGTGTATGCCGCGGGCGATTAAAAATAATGAAGGCGATCGGAGTACCTATCATCGTTTATTGCACTTCCCTCAGCCCATTACCTGCAAGCCGCTGAAACGGCTCGGATGTGCTCACGAGCTCCTCGTACGTTCCATCAGCAACAATCACTCCACTGTCTAACATGACAATACGGTCGCATGCTTGCACTGTGCGTAATCGGTGGGCGATTAAGATCATCGTGCGCTCCTGGCTTAAGTCCTGCACTGCTTGCATCACCGCGTCTTCAGTCATTCCATCAAGTGCGCTGGTTGCCTCATCAAAAACCAGCACATCCGGGTTGTGATACAGGGCCCTTGCAATACCTAGTCGTTGTCGCTGCCCTCCTGATAACTTGACACCTCGCTCACCCACGATGGTGCCGTATCCATCAGGTAGTTGGTTAATGAATTCTTCGGCCTGTGCCATTCTCGCCGCACGCCTTACCGCTTCAATATCAATCTGCTCCTCTGCCATGCCTAGTGCGATATTTTTTTCAATAGATGCATTAGTCAAAAATACCGTTTGAGGCACGTAGCCGACACGCTTTCGCCACGCTCGCTCATTTTGACTATTTAGCGCAACGCCATCAATCTTTATTTCGCCGCTAGCGGGGGGATACAAACCAAGCAAAACGTCTGCTAGCGTCGTCTTCCCAGACCCGGTCTTACCTACCAAACCGATACTTTGATTCTGAGGAATTGTAAGTGTGATGTTGTTCAAAGCTAAACGATCAGCACTGGGGTACTTGAAACTCAAACCTGTGAGTTGAATTTGTGTTTTAAATGCTAGAGCGCTAATCTCATTTTCGTCTGTGTCCGTCTGTCTGTTGCGGACGATTGCTAAATCGGCTTCGAGGGACTCAACTGCCCTTGTGTGATATTTGATGGTGATCGCTGCCGCGAAGAGCTGTTGAAAGATTGGCACCAAGCGATTTCCAGCAAGCGCGTAAAGAGCCAAAGAGGGAATCGCTGCGGTGCCTTCACCCTTAAGTACAAAGGCTAGTGTCACAGCTACAATTCCTGCATAGGCAAACACTTCAATTACATACCGCGGCATTGCTGAGGCTAGCGAATTAGATGCTTGTGTTGCCATCAACTCAGTCATGGACTTGTTGTATTCGACTGTCGACGCATTCTCTCGACCTAGCACCCGCAACTCTTTGATTCCTGAGAGTCCTTCTAGAGCTGTACGTCCAACGGTCGTACTAGCCTGGACCATTTTTGCCCCGAGGGTTACCTGCTTAATACGAATCAATCGGTAAACCAACATGTATCCGCAGCCTAAAACTAAGACCGTGCCCAACGCAACTAGAGGATCAACAACGACGATCAAAGTAATAAGGACTATTCCACTCAAACCCTTTGAGATAACGCTTAGAAGCGATGCTAAAAAACCTCCAATTGCTGACTCGACGTCACCTCCTAATACTCGTCCAAGAGAGCTAGTGTCACGCTGTATGTGAAATGAATACGGTAAATAAAGGTAGCCCGTGAACAACTCGGTCGCCAAGTCACGCCTAGCCGATGCGAGGTAACGAGTTTGTATCCATAGGTTGGCTGCAGTGACCACATTACCAATGCCCAATACCAATACGGTCAGCACGCCCGCCGCGATAATCGCAGCTTGTTGCGTGTGAAGACCCAAGGAGGCCAGCAATTCTTCTGCCCACCGATATTCAGTCAGTATGCTGGGATCCATCACAATTGCCATGAAGGGCAGGATAGAGGCTACGCTGGCTGTTTCAAAGAGGGATGCTACTAGGCTAACGATCACTACAAGCGTAAGGCCGCGCTTACTTGTTACGGGCAATATTTCATAGAGCCTTTTGAAAGGCTCAAGTACGCCCGAAACAATACTCACGGTTATGCCTTAGCGATAGTGGTTTAAGAAATCTGCATAGGCTAGCTTCAATCCATCCTGAATGCCTACTTGAGCCTGCCAGCCTAAATTCTTCAGCAGCGTGCTGTCCATCAGCTTGCGAGGTGCGCCATCGGGCTTTGAGGAATCGAACACAATCTCCCCCGAATAGCCAACAACTGCGCCGATCGTTTGCGCTAATTGTGCAATCGTAATGTCTGATCCATATCCCACATTAATATGACTTTGCATGGGTGTCGTGTACTGCTCATAGACCCCCTTTTCTAAATTCATCACATAAACACTCGCGGCAGCCATGTCATCGACGAATAGAAACTCGCGATAAGGCTTTCCAGATCCCCAGATGGAGACCGATTTTGCATTGGAGGCTTTCGCTTCGTGAAAGCGCCTAATCAGTGCCGGAATAACATGAGAATTTTCTGGATGGTAGTTATCCCCGGGGCCATACAGATTAGTTGGCATAACAGAGCGGTAATTAACTCCACGTTCCTTGCCATACTGTCGGTTATAGCTTTCACAAATCTTGATGCCCGCAATTTTTGCTACGGCATACGGCTCATTCGTCGGCTCTAAAAATCCTGTTAATAGGGCATTCTCAGACATCGGCTGTGGTGCAAGCTTAGGATATATGCAACTACTGCCTAGAAAAAGCAATTTCTTAACACCCTGGCGAAACGCAGCATCAATAACATTGGCCTGAACCATCAAATTGTCATAGATGAATTCCGCAGGGTATGTATTGTTTGCATGAATACCGCCAACTCTCGCGGCAGCCAGATAGACTTGTTCAGGCTTCTCCGAGGCAAAAAATGCCCTAACCGCTGCCTGATCCGTTAAGTCGAGTTCGGCATGAGTTCGACCAACGATTTGACTGGGCTCGTGTCCCTGCGCAATGAGTTGACGCACGATTGCGGAACCAACCATGCCTCGGTGACCAGCGACGTAAATTTTAGGCATATACGTATTTTTCACCATCTCTACTCCTACCAGTAGCACCCGTTCTCAACTAAAGCTTTGTTGTCTGGTACGTCTGTGGGTAGTGGCTTTATCCAAAAAGAAGAGTTGTTATAAAAATTTGCCTGACGCCATACCTCGGAATACTCCGTTTCCCATCTCAAACCACGTATCCCAAATAGTAATTGGGTTTGACCACCTAGGTGCACGCAGGGCTGACCCATTTGTTTAATAAACCGTAATAGTGGCAGTGAAAAAGCACCAGCACCCACGACAGCAAAATCAAAATGCTGCTTGGCGATTTGTTTTTTTATCGCAGTTAGGCAATCAAAGTATGTCTTGTAGGGATGTGCTGCCATGACCCAAGGGGGATAATAGGATCTGACACAAATCGGTTTCTTTATTGCCGCCCCCGGCCAAATAGACGAAAAACGATCCGCCTGCGCTTGGATTGAATCAATCATTGGATGAACAACCAACACCGTTTTGTCCGCTAACTGATAATGCCAAGCATCCGACCCAAGATGAAATGGCAATAAGTCATCTATTTCTCTGGATATAAATCGTGTTGGATTATATTTATTGAGCAAATCGGTATCTTTGCCGTGCCACCATTCAACACAACCATCTAGCGTGCGAACAGCGTCGATGTATTCCTTTATCCATTTGCCAACGATTTTTTGCGTCAACGGGAAAACCCCTGCGTTGATGCCTAAATTGTCTCCCCAAATAACTTGGTTATTTGCAAAACTGTTTGCGATACAGTCCGTTTCGACAGCACCTAACTTTCCAAAGGACATAGGGCGCTTCTGCTTAATACACTGTTTAATAAGCTCATTAAAAAAAACAGTCGACATATTTTTGTATCCGCTAGCGATCGCTACGCCTCTTCGTCTCACGGCTTGTGAGGCGAAGCTTGGGCATGGTCCAACGAAAATGTATTAGCCGCGCATAGATGAAAGCATAAAGGAAGGCGCAAGCGATAAAAGCGAACATTAACCCCATCGTATTTTTTCGAAACCAGATCGAGAGTACAACTGGGATACAGGCATAAGCGAGCATCATCGGCATAACGCTAGAGTTCTGTCGTAAACCTGAAGCCCCTACTAACCACTTACGAGCAATACGCGACCAAACAAGGCTGTGCAAATGCAGTCTGTCCGGGTGCCCAAGTTTTAGAGTGCGGGCTGTGCGACGTGCCATCGAAAACAACACTTCCAAAATCGGATAACCGCAGGCTAGCAGAGGTGCCCAAGGAGACATGGCTGGATTTCGCATTGCAACCATCACTGCCACCCAGCCCAACAGAAACCCCAGTAAGTATGCGCCTCCATCGCCGAGGAAAATTTTTCCCGAAGGATAGTTAACTAGAAGAAATCCCAGAGTCGCACCGCCTAGAATAAAACTAATCTTGGCCATCTCGGCATCGCCATTCAGGAAAGCTAAGATTCCCAGGCCAGACAAACACACCAGCACAGTACTAGCAGCTAATCCATTAAGTCCATCGATAATGTTGATTGCATTCGCAACGCCGCCAACAGCGAATGCCGTGAATAGCACCGACACAGGCGTAATCGTTAAAAGCCAATCCACACCACCAATACCAACACGGGTCAAACTGTCGCCGGTTAACCACCACGCCAAAACACCACTGGCGAATGTTGCAATCAATCTTTCGGTGACCCGACCTCGTTTCAGCGTGTCCTCAACGGCCCCTGCCACAAATGCTGGAGTGGCTGCAACCATGATGGGCCCTAACATTGCAGATATCTCTGGCGGGGCAAAATACCAGCCAATCCAGCAACCAATCAAAATTGCTACCCCACCAATGCGTGGGGTAGGGTTATGGTGTACCTTCTGTACGCCAGCACTAGAGTCAAGCGTGTGCGCACCATGCCACCGCGCCGTCCAAACAATGGCTAAACAAATAACCAATGATGCAAACCCCGCGGCGGCGAGAGCTATATGAGGAATGACAAAAAACACTATATATTTTGACTCGTTATAAAGGCTAAACCTTGGAGAAATCTCAATCGCCTCTTTGTCGCCAGGATGTTCGGCTAAACGAAGTCAATCATACCACGCCCAATGTTAAAGATTTTGAGCAGTATATTAGTTAAGTTATTGATCTATTTAGATTTTATAGGAGAAATATCAATCTGATGTTCAGGTAAAACCCGCTCCCAGAAACTTAGGCCGTAGCGCTCCCACGCGTGGCAACCAAAGGGCAGTTGATTATTGTTCCTTGCATATAGATATTCCGGCTCTGTTTCAAACGAAAATTTAAGCGCTTCATCAAGTTCAGGGACCAAAAAATAATCACATCGTGCTGAAACAAATAATCCCCAAAAAAGGTCCTCGTTTACGGCAACATTGACCTGGGTATTCTTATACGAATAACACCAATAGTCTTTAAGGTATCTGTACGCGGTGGACCACCACTGGCCGGGCCAGTCCTCCATGAGTTTGTTTCTAAAGAAATACGGCCGTCGAAGCACCTTTAGGAAGTCCGCGACTCTACGCAATGAGAAACCACCATTACCAACACAAAGAAAGCGAAGAGGTTGTTGTGGAGTTGTAAACCCCTTAAACATTGGAGCGCCGATATAGGAATAGCCTTTCTCGCACCAAGCCGAAAGCTCATCCTTCAAAACTAGCGCATCCGTTTGGGCTATTAATAAATACTCATACTCCTCGAAAGCAGCATAAAAATGCTCAGATATTAATAGTTTGTTGTAGCCCGCAACACCCATAAAAAAATGATTCGCAAATAGTTGAGTCTTTAACCTCACGGGGTATTGCTGTTGTAATGTGAAAAGAAAGGGCTGAAGTCGTTCTGGTCCTACTAAAAAAATGTCGTGCTGAGACAGTAAGGCAATCGTCCGCTCCAGCGAAAACCGTTCAGATACGGTTAACGACGGCTTATAAAGGGGCACGACAACAGCCTGTTTAGGTATCAAGCGTGCCCCTTCAACAGCCTTATTAGCTTGTTTATTACTCGCTTTGGAAATACCAAGTACTTACGGGGAAACTTCTGGTTTAAGCCCCCGAGGTCATGATCAAAAAAATACTGATCGGCAACAACATTCTGCTTTACTTCGACTGGATGGGTCAGCAGCCCCAGCGGCTTTGCCGGAATTCCTGGCTCATCCTGTAGCGCTACAGTGTGGGTACCATCGGGCCCGACACCAATATTTGTGACCAAATTAACCTGTGGGATCGCCGTTAACGCACCGTGAAACCACAGGGTCGCCAGCCACGGATATCCCCAAGAATCAATCCTACCCGCATAAACGCGATCCAAAATTTCGATCCAATATTTACGCTCCAAGGGATCGGGCATTTTTTTATTCCAATCTGATGATCCTTTCCACTCTGGCCAAAATGAAATTGCCCCGTCGAACTGCTGCCAAGCACGTCGCCAAGTAGCCCATCCCCAGCAATGCCCAAACTTTGAAAAATAATAGGAGGCATCACCGCGTTGGCGCCCGTGTTGAAAATTATTTCCCGTGATCACCCAAACTCGAGGGTCATTTTTATAGCGCTCGAGCAAGTCCTCGCAGTACCAGAAAAAATCGGGATGTGGCACACAGTCATCTTCAAGAATAATCGCTTCCTCAACCTGCTCAAAAACCCAATTTAAGCCGCTAGATATGCGTTTTTTTAGGCCCATGTTTTCTGTTGCATAGTTACGATGAACTTCACAAGGCCAATCAATTCCCTCTACGATCTCTCGAACAGCCAAACACTTTTGCGAATCGTCAAGGCTATCTTTTCTAGGCCCATCTGCAATAACAAAGAGCTTTCTAGGTTTTTGCGCACGAATACACTCAAACGACTCCTTCGTATGGCGAGGCCGATTAAAAACGATGAAAACGACGGCAAGATCAGACATAGAATTGAGATAAATGAAATTTAGTTCGATAGTACATCCGACCTAGCCATTCTCGAAGGCAAAAATCCGTTGTGCTTAAAGCGTTTGCACTAGGCAAAAATGCAGTCCAAACATCCAACCTAGCCGCTGCTCGAAAATCAACTGGATATGCAAAAACATCAAAGCCCCTCTGTTCAAACAAATACTGGGCACGCTGCATATGAAATGCAGAGGTAACTAGAATTATCCTTTTCGGGACTGAATCAAACAATCGCGCAACAGCCTTAGCCTCATCGGCAGTATTCTCAACGCGCTCAGTCACCAAAATTCGATCCGCTGGAACATGCAACATTTCTGCGTACCTCTTAAGCACCTCACCTTCGGTTTCATGTCCTAGTTGCCAAGGCAACTTGCTTCCAGTAAAAATTAAGAGCGGGGCTCGATTCGCCTTCACCAGAGCTACCCCATCCCAGAATCGGTCTGGATCGCCCCACTCCGTTGCAACACCAGACCTCGTTTGAACCCAGTCAATCATCCCGCCAAGCACGACCACTGCATCAGACTCTGGTGCATCCTCGGGCATTAACTTGATTGCCCCGCCTTCAATTGATCTAAGCAGATAGTAGGACGTAAAAGGAGCACTAGCTACGTACAAAATGATGGCCGCACTGATAATCAAAGACCGTCGTCTTTGATAAATGGCTACCATCAGTAATATGAGGACTAGGCCAAGAGGAGAAACAAAAATCGGGAGGACTTTGTTTAAATAAATCATTTTATATAAAGAAGATTTAGCAAAATTACTTCTGTATCCTTCCAAAAGCCTATAATTTAAGCCGCTAACAAATCACAAAGATTATGACTTTAACTCGCAAGGGCTTAATTTTAGCCGGCGGCTCGGGTACGAGGCTTTACCCCGCCACACTCGCCGTGTCGAAACAATTGATGCCGGTCTACGACAAGCCAATGATTTACTACCCATTGTCTACATTAATGCTCGCCGGCATTCGTGAGGTTCTGATCATATCCACGCCGCAAGACACCCCTCGTTTTGAAGAGTTACTTAAAGACGGCAGCCAATGGGGTATGGAGTTTAAGTATGTCGTGCAACCACGCCCAGAAGGCTTGGCACAAGCTTTTATATTAGGCAGAAGTTTTATTGACAACTATCCGAGCACCTTGATCTTGGGTGACAACATTTTTTACGGGCACGATCTGGTCAGCAAGCTAAGGGCAGCGGCTTCCCAAACCGCTTCCTCCACGGTTTTCGCGTATCACGTACCTGATCCGGAAAGATATGGAGTCATCGAGTTTGATAAAGATCTGCGGGCCATTAGTATCGAAGAAAAACCTCTGCGACCTAGAAGTCAATATGCGGCAACAGGACTTTACTTTTACGATAACCAAGTTTGCGATATTGCTGCCGCTATCAAGCCGAGCGCACGAGGCGAGCTTGAAATTACAGACATAAACAATCACTACCTTGAGCGCGGTCAACTTAATGTCGAAATTATGGGCCGAGGTTTTGCTTGGCTCGATACAGGAACGCACGACAGTATGCTCGAAGCATCTAGCTTTATTGCAACCCTACAAAAAAGACAAGGACTGCAAGTTGCCTGCCCCGAAGAAATTGCCTATGCACAAAAATGGATAACTGCCGAAGAGCTGCAACGCTTGGCACAGCCACTCGCGAAAACATCCTATGGTCAATATTTATTAAACCTCTTGAAGCGTTGATTTAGTTCCCACTTGGAGCAAGCTCTTGCCATTCAAAGCCATTCCTACCGCTCTATCAGACGTGTTGATTTTAGAGCCAACCGTGTGGACCGATGAACGCGGCTTTTTTTTTGAAAGTTATAACGAGCGGGATTTTTTTTCGGCAACCGGCCTGCACGTGCATTTTGTCCAAGATAATCACAGCCGTAGCAAAGCGGGTGCATTACGGGGCTTGCATTACCAAATTCTTCATCCACAGGGCAAACTGATCCGTGTTGTACAGGGCGAGGTGTTCGATGTGTGCGTAAACTTAATGAGAAATCATCCGCAATTCGGTATGTGGACTGGGGTATTTCTTAGCGCTGAAAATAAAAGGCAACTATGGGTACCGCCCGGGTTTGCGCATGGCTTTTTGGCGCTAAGCAATGAAACAGACGTTCTGTATAAAACCACAGATTATTATTCCCCTGCCAGCGAACGATGCTTGTTGTGGAATGACCCAGCGATTGGAGTCGACTGGCCGCTATCGCGACTGGACAGCAAAAATCCAATCCTAACCAACAAAGACTTGAATGGTTCCCTACTATCTCAGGCGGAAGTTTTCGATTGATGGGGCTCCAAACGACAACTCTTTCTGAATCGGCATTTTGTAATACGGGGAGATGGACTTCTAGGCTTGGCATCTGCTTGTGCTTACTAGCTATGGCAGCCATCGTACTTAATCAGTACGGTGCATTATCAACTCTCAACCCCTACTACAGAGTTAACACCCCAGCACTGTGCCTTCTGTTTGGTTTCATTACTGCAGCAATCAGTGCGCGAGTCGCAATCGCGGGCTCCATCTTTGCACTGCCTTTGCTGCCCACATTTGCATGGCAATTTCAGCTTTATACGGGCTACGGTCGTATTCAAGATGTGCACGGCGCAGGACTAGATTTAGTTGCCGGTGTTGTGCTCGGCTGCCTTTTCAATCGTATCTTCCGCAAACTGAGAAACACTACGGCGCATCCGCTAGAGGAGTTTAATTTACCCTGGCCAGCTGGGCTCGCTTTTATAGTCGTTAGTCTCTCCGTTGCAGTTGCCATCATGCGTAACCTGCACCAATCAAACGCGACATTCAGCTTGCAGGCCTTAGTTTTCAATCTGATGCACCTGCGCACTCTTACTTGGCACGACGACTATCGGCCGCTAATGGACTGGGTTGCATACGGAGGCGCTTTTTCACTCCTAGCCGTATTTGCACCAGCATTACGACGGATGCCTGATCGTAACGACATCATTTTTAAACCGCTGATCATTGGAATACTCATCGCAGCAATGGTCG
>JACCEA012023020.1_pt1 | contig 14613 bp, 14 predicted proteins | sample 7449851 | NCBI WGS metagenome assembly JACCEA01 (sample SAMN15323453, study PRJNA562643) | freshwater metagenome | isolation source: river surface water | place: USA:Blue River Watershed | collected 2017-08-18 | reverse complement strand
GCCAGCGCCTTGCCCAGGGTGCCCAGGCCGGCAATGCCGACCTGCTGCGGCGGACGCAGGGGTAAGGCCATGTTCATGGTCACTCCAGCTTCACGCCGCTTTCCTTGACGAAGCGGGCCCAGCGCTCGATCTCACCGGAGACGAAGCGTCGCGCCTCGTCCAGGGTGTAGGACATCGCGAGCGAGCCCGTCCGCTGGCGAGCCGCCACCGATTCGGGTGCGTCGATCGAGCGGCGGATCGCCATATTTAGTCGTTGCTGGATCGCCGCAGGCGTGCCCGCCGGCACGAAGACCGCGCTCCACGCGGAAATCTCCAGATCGGCCATGCCCAGCTCTATGAAGGTGGGGACATCAGGCCAGTAGGGTACCCGCTTGTTCGCGGCGGTAGCCAGCACCCGCAGACGCTTTTGCTCGACGAGCGATGAGGCGCTGGTGCCATCGGCAAAGACGAACTGCACCTGCCCGCCCGCTAAGTCGGTCATCGCAGGCGGCGTGCCTTTGTAGGGAACGTTGATGACGCTGATGCCCGCGCGCAGCATGAAGATCTCGCATGCGACCTGGGCGGTGGTCGTGCCGCTGCCGCAGGCGAACTTGCCGGGATTCCTCTTGGCGTCTGCAATCAGGTCGGCCAGGGTCTTCCAGGGGGCGTTGGCCGCCACCACGAGCGACAGGGGCACGATACCCAGACCGCCGACGATGTCGAACGAGGCGGGCGTGTAGCCCAGCCTGCCTGGGTAGAACGCATAGTTGGATGCATTGGTGGCCGCGGCGCCAATCAGCAGGGTGTGGCCGTCGGGCTTGGCGCGCATCACGATCTGCGCACCCAGCGACCCGTTGGCGCCGGGTCGGTTTTCGACGACCACGCTTTGGCCCAGCGACTCGGTGAGGTCCTTGGCCAGCAGACGCGCACTCACATCGGTGCCACTGCCGGCGGGAAAGGGCACCACCAGGGTGATGGCGCGGCTGGGGTAGACGTCCTGGGCCAGGGCGACGTTGGGCAGCGCAGCGCTGAGTGCGCCAAGCAGCACAGCGCAGGCCGCCAGGAAACGACCCAGGGATTCCGGGGGGGCAATCAACTTCATGGCACTCTCCTTGGTTGTGGCGAAAACAGGGCTGTCACCGGTTCGGTGGGTGGTCTAGGGTCAGGGACCGAGGTCGATCTCATGCAGGAAGTCGCCCATGTGCCGGTTGAAGACGGTCGCCCGCTCGAAGTAGGGGGAATGCCCGAGCTGGGCGAGTTCAACGAAGCGGGCACCTGGGACCTCGTGTGCAAGGGCACGCAGGGCTGGGGGCGGGATAACGATGTCTTCCTGGGGTGAGATCAGGAGGAGGGGAATGCCTGTCGCGGCCAGGTTGGCGGGTGTGCGAACGCGCATCTCGCGCAGGCGACCTCGCAGGATCTCCTTGTCCAAGCCGCGCGCCTGTTCCTCGATCTGCTGGTACAGAAGATGCAGCGCTGGCTGCTCGAGCGCCATCCGCAGGCCGGCGGCCGGATGAACTCGGTGCGTTCGGCATTGCGCCACCGACTGCTCTGAGGTTTGCATCCACGCAGCGAGGTGGGCTGGGTCCAGGCCCGCGATACACGCCAGATCAATGGAACCGACGGTGGCCGACAGCACCAGGCCTCGGACCTGACCGGGGTACCGAAGGCAGTACTCCACCACGGTCCAACCCCCCATCGACTGCCCCACCAGGCGCACCGGTCCGAGCTGGAGGTGGTCGACCAGGGCCGCCAGGTCATCGGCATAGCAGCGTGGGTCCGGATGCGCCGTATCGATCGAGGAGGGCGCAAACCCCCGGTGGGAGAAGGTGACACAGGTGTAGCGGCTGCTGAAATCGCCCACCTGCTGCCACCAGGACATATGGTTGCCCCCCAGCCCGTGGGCAAAGACCAGAGCGGGTCCCCGACCCCAGACCTCGTAGTGGATCTGCGCGCCATCGACCTGCAGGCGCCCAGTCGTGCGCAGGCCAGGAGGCGCTGTGTTGAACGGAGGATCGACCCGGGTCATGGCGCCACTGCCTCCGCTTCACCCAGCACGATGCCCTCGTAGGCGTGGAGCGAGGGTAGGCCCCCGGTGTGGATGAAAAGCACCCGCTCGCCTGGGGAGAACTCGCCGGCGCGCGCCAGGCCGATCAGGCCGGCCATGATCTTGCCGGTGTAGACAGGGTCCAGCGGGATACCTTCGGTGCGCGCCAGCATCTGGACCGCTTCGATCATGCGGGCGTTCGGCACCGAGTATTTTGGTTGCCAGTAGCCGCCCACGCTGCGAACCGACTCGCGCGGGATCTGCAGCCCCAGGCCCAGCAGATCGGCGACTGCCTGCGCCTCCTTCAGCACCAAGGGCTCTTGCTGCTCGGGGTCGCGACTCACACCCACGCCGACGATCGGAAGGTCGATGCGGTTGCCCACAAATCCGGCCACCAGACCGCCGTGCGTCCCCGAGCTGCCTGAGCCGACGAGGATGCGGTCAAAGCGCAGCCCCATGTCGAACCATTGCGCCTGCATCTCCTGGGCGCAGGCCACATAGCCCAGACCACCCACCGCATTGGATCCGCCGCCTGGAATCACATACCCCTTGCGCCCCTGGACCGCAAGATCGGCCGCCAGGTGCGCCATGGCAGTGGCGATGTCGGCGCCAGCCGGGACGACTGTGATGCGCTCCACGCCCATGAGCCGAAACATGAAGTGGTTGCCACTGGCCTGGGGGTTGTAGCTGCCGGGAACCCGCTCCTCGATGACGAATTGGCACTTCAGGCCTTCGCGCGCCGCCGCGGCCAGGGTGATGCGGCAGTGGTTGGACTGGGGCGCGCCGCAGGTGATGAGGGTGTCGGCGCCCTGGGCCAGGGCATCGGCCACCAGGAATTCGAGCTTGCGTGTCTTGTTGCCGCCGGGGAAGAGCCCCAGCATGTCGTCACGCTTGATCCACACCTCCGGGCCCTGGCCGCCAGGACAGGTGGCGGCCAAGGCCGCTGAAAAGCGGGTCATCGGCTCGATGGGGGTCGCAAACGGGGTGTAGCGGCGGCGGGGAAATCGGGACAGGTCCATGGGGCTAGAGCAGGGTGTGAAAGGTTGAAAGTTCAGGGGACCAGGGCAGGCCAGACCGTGTCTTCGTCGATCGGGTAGACCGGCCGGGTCAGACGCTGCCAGGGCAGGGTGCGCAGATTGGGGGTGGTCAAGCCGGGGCAATCGACCTCGACGATCCGCTCGTCGGACGTCCAGCCCTCGAAGGCCGCCCGGAAGTGGCCCCGGCTCTTGACCAACAGGGTGCGCACAGTGGACAGGTCCACGCCAAATACATCGAGCTGCGCCGGGTCCAACAGCTGTTGTCGATGGGAGATCACCGCCACGCGCAGGCCATCGAGATCGAGCAAAGCCGAGGGTCCCATATCACGCTGCGTGCCCGCGACCAGCCCGCGCCGACCCAGAAAGCGCCCGTCGCTCAGGGCCAGCACGCGCGCGCGTCGGCGCAGGCAGGCGACGCCTGGAGGGGGTGGGGGCGCCTGACGGGGCAGGCCCGCGCTGGCGTTGTCGTGAGTGCGGTTGAAGACGGCCTCAAAGTCTGCGCCCACGCCCAGGGCGTGGGCCTCGCGGGCGAGAGCCGCATCTGTGAAAACGCCCAGCAGCGCGCCCTGGACCTGGGCCTCGATCAAGGCCTGCAGCAGGCCGACGGTATTGCCACCGCCGCCTGCGCCGGGGTTGTCGGCGACGTCGGCCAGGATCAGGGGAGGGCGTGTAGCATCCCGCCCCGCGTCCATGGCCAGCGACACCGCCTCGGCCAACGGGGCCAGCCGCGAGACAAAGCGGTGTCGGGCCGCCCAGACCTCGCCCGCCAGGGTGCGGGCGAGCGCCTCACCCCGGGCGCGGTACCCCTGCCGGGTGGTGACCACCACACTGAATCCGCACTTGGGGCTGTCGGCCAAGGCGAACCCGCCGCACAGCGACACGTTGAGCACCTCGCCGGCCACATATGTCTGTGCCGACTCGATCAGCTCGCGGTAGACCGTGCCGGGCGCAATCAGCTGTGAGGTGGCCGGCGGCACCAGGGGCAGCTTGACCAGCGACACGCCCCCGGGGCCCTCGCGCAGGAAGGATTGAATCAAGCGGGCCGCTTCCTCGCCCCGGGCGCGCAGGTCGTTGTGCGGGTTTGTGCGGTAAGCCACAAACCCGGACAGGGCCTCAGTCATGCGCACCGAGACATTGGCGTGCAGATCGAGTACGGCCACCACAGGGGTCTGCGGCCCGACGATCGCCCGGATGCGGGCGAAAAGCTCGCCATCGGGGTCTTCCATCCCGGTGCTCATGGCGGCGCCATGTGAGCTGATGAACACGGCGTCCAGAGGCAGGGCCCGTTGCAGGCGCTCGTGCATGTCGGCGAGCAGGGCATCAAAGTAGGCCTGGTCGACGGGGCCGCCGGGTTGTGCGCCCGCCGCACGAATGGAGACTGGCTGCCAGGGGCCCGCCCGGTCCATCTCGGCGACAAAGCCCAGGGTGTCGGGCAAAAGCCGTGGCGTCGGGCTGCGCAGCTCGGCGCCCAGGGCCTCGCCTGCGAGGTCGATGGACTGCTCAAACATCGCCTGGGTGCTGACGGGCGCCCACCGGTTGCATTCGATGAAAAAGCCAAGGATCGCCACCCGGGGTGTTGCGTGTTTCATGGGTGCGGGCTTCGAGGTGTTGTAAACATGGGGGTGCATGCGCACAAGTTGCGGGGCGTGAGCGGAATGTAGGCGAGCTGCCTCGGGTGGTATAGTTCACTTGATGCCAGTGATACATCATCCATTGCCACCGGACCGTCTTCTTTTTGAAATCGTCTGGGAGCCTGGCAGCCTGGGCAGCGCCGCGCAGGCCGTGGTCGATGTCCTGCGCCTGATCAACGGGATTTCCGCCCTGCAGTCGCCTACGGTGCTGCCGCCCCTGCGTTGGCGCTGGGTGGATTGCAGCGGCAGTCCGGCCAAGCCACCTTCGCTGGCGGAGCTGCCCGCGCACGAGCGCTCAGGCACAATCCAGGGCAAGGTTCCGTCGGCCTACCGTGACAGCGCCGACGTGGTCGTGGTGCCAGGCTGGATGGTGCGTGATGGCCCGGACATCGACCACTGGGTGGCGCGCAGCCACGCGCTCACACCGCATCTGCAAAAGACGCTGGCCCGCGGGGGCGCTTTGCTGGGGGTTTTCAGTGGTGTGGCACTGCTTGCCGCCGCAGGCTGTCTGCATGAGCGCCGCTTTGCGGCCCCCTGGCCGTTTTTTGTTTCAGTGATGCGCCACGCGTCGGCGTCTGGCTTTGCAGCGTCTGAGTCGGTGAACTGGTCAGACGCGCCCGACTGGGCCAGTGAGCGCGGTGTGTGGACCTGTGCCTCGCCCGTGGCCACCACCGAGGCGGTGCTCGATTTGATCGGGGCCACGCCCCTGGCCGACCTGGCCAGTGCCGCCCGTGATGTGCTGATACCCGCCCCATTGCGCCAGGCTGTGACGGTGGTTCATGCCCGCACCGAGGGCGCCCGTCTAGCGCGTCACCGCACGCCCGACGGTATCGTCGAGCGCGCCCGCCAGTGGTTGGTGAAGCACCTGACCGAGCCCTACGACGTGCAGGCGCTGGCGAAGGCGGCGGCCACCAGCCCCCGCAGCCTGGCACGGCATTTTTCTGCCACCCATGGCATGAGCGCCCACGACTACCTGGAGCGCCTGCGCGTCGAGCGCGCTTGCCTGCTGCTGCAGACGACCTATCTCACGGTCGAAGAAATCGGTCGCTCAAGTGGCCTGGAGAGCCCGAGCACCTTCCGCCGGGTTTTCTTCAAGCACACCGGCACCCTCCCAGGGGAATACCGACTCCGCTATCGCTTGCGTACCCAGCGTCCGCGCTGGGGCAGTGCACCCTCGCGTGTCGCGCGCAGCACTTGATCGGAGCGGTCTCCGCTACCTGGGCGCCAGGCGGCTCCGGCGGCTCGTCCTGCGGCCCGGTCCGCCCAGGGCTTGGTGCAATAACGCTCCAATATGAGCGAAAGAGATGTGAGCAGCTCAGTGACATCCCCGCCACCGCCGGACCGAAAATGGAATAGTACTGCCGCCGATACTCGCCAATCGCTTTTTGAGCGGCCGTTGTGACCCCAGGGTTCAAACTTCCATATCCGTACATCATCCATGCACGGGAAGCCAGCTACATCAATGACGACCACCCTGAACGTTACCTTGACCTCGCTGTCGGTCAAACGCTTTGGGTTGCGAAGGAAGCAGGCATTAAGTCGATGGCTATGCCCGCTATCGGGACCGGCGTCTTCAAGTTCCCGCCAGAACTGGCGGCCGAAATCAACTTGAAGGCCCTGCTTAGTCGGGCTGCCGAGCATCCTGAGATCACGATTGTGCAGAGCTTTTGCGAAAAGCAAGGCTGCATGCGGAATGCGGGTGGTCGGGATTCGAAATGTCCGCAAACAGGGGTTTGACTGCGTTTCATTCGCCTCTTGGTGGCAACAACACCAAGGCAATCAAGTCGCCAGTCGTCCATCAAATCAGCCTTCAACACGCAGGCAAATGTTGGTCTCATCGCATCGGAACGGGACTTGCGCCGGCGGGGCCTTTGCCCAAAGCCGCTTCCCTGCCGCCGAATCGGGCGACCAATGCGTCTTGATCGGCCTTGGCTCGCTGGTCTGTGCCCTCTGGGTCAAGCATTTGATTCAAGAGCGTTGCCATGTGCTCACGAATCGACCGATAGCCATCGTGCGCCGCGAGGTTCATGGTTTGGCCAGGATCTGAGACCATGTCAAACAATTCTGGTTCGTACCCCACATAGTGGTGGTACGCCCATGGGCCTTGTCGCACCAGATAGGCTGCGCTGGGCGAGCCCACGGCGTGATATTCGCTGAAGCCGATGCGCGCTGGATCATCTTTCTCGTTGGCGATCGCCACAAGAGATCGGCCCGGCAGCGTGGGGTCGGCGGGCAGGTTCGCGTTGTCGAGTACGGTCGGAGCGATATCAACCAGGTTGACTTGGGTCCCGCAGACCTTGCCCTCAGGGATTCCAGGCCCAGCCAAGATCAAAGGGATATGGGTGGCTTCGCGGTAGAGCGTTGATTTGTTCCACATCCCCCGCACACCTTGGTTGTCGCCATGATCACTGCTCATGATCACTCGGGTGGATGCTTGCAAACCGCTTTGTCCAAGCGCTTGAAGCACTTTGCCAATTTGCTCGTCAATAAAGCATGTCAAAGCGTAATAGCAAGCCAAAGCCAAGCGGCGGCGCTCAGGTGTGCCCAACTCATCGTCTGCATTTGATAAATCCGCATGCCGCTGCACCCAAGGGTGGCGCTGGTAGCCGCTCAGCGGATGGAGCCGAGGTTCGGCAATGGCGTCGATATCGATGTCATCAAGGTAGCGCTGAGGCACCACCAAAGGAAAATGCGGCGCGACGAAACCGACGAACAAGGTCCACGGGGCCACATCTTTTTCAGCAGCCTTGTCTTGCAGCCACTGAACTGCGTGATCTGCAGAGGCAATGTCGTACCGGTTGTAGCTGGACTCCCCAGCACCGAGTTCGACAAACAGTCGTGAAGGGCGAGGCTTGCTGGGCAAGGGGTTGCGTACCGAGCCCCAAACTTGACCAATGCCATCGGCCAGATGCAAGGGATCGTGCTGCTTGGAAATACCAGTGGGTGCAACGGCATTGACGTAGTGCAACTTGCCAATCGACTCGACGCAGTGTCCAGCAGCTTGCAGTGCATGCCCCCAACCGACCACACGCCCGTCGTAGCCCATGGCGTTATCCCAATAGGCGATGTCATGCACCCAGCGCCCCGTGGCCAGCGCGGCTCGAGCAGGGACGCAGATGGGCGAAGGTGTGAGGGCTTGGGTGAATCGCGTGCCTCGTGCTGCAAGGGCATCAAGATGGGGTGTCTTGACAAATGGGTGTCCAGCGCACCCCATCACCAGCGCATCTTGTTCGTCGGTGAGCAAAATCAATGTGTTGTGGCGATCAGGTGTCATTGATCAATGCCCTCGGGTGCTTCGGGCGACCCGATCCAGCGCGTTGCTGAGTTCATTCGAGTGAGTGACCATCAAATCATGGCCCCCATCAATGACCTCGGTGGTCCAGTCGTCTTGGCTTTGCGCCGAGTTGAAGTGTGATCGAAAGCGTGGGTTGTTGTTCATGCCCGCCAAAATGTAGTGCTTGATACGAACACGGGTCCAAGCCTGGCCCAGTTGAGGCACATCCAGCATGGTCTTGAGGGGATGCGGCGAGCAAAGCGCGCGCAGCCAAGCCACATCTTGGGCTTCAGTCACACCCCAAATCGATGGGTCAGGTGAAGGTATGCGCTGACCGCCTAGCTTTTTTGCGCCAGCGAGCATGTCTGACCTGCGTTGCTCGGGAAATGCCATCCATCCCGATACGCCATCTTCGGGAATGACGCCATCAACATAAACAAGCGCATCTATTTGGACCGCAATTTGATCCGCCACAAGCGTCATGATCGTGCCCCCATAGCTGTGACCTACCAAGATGATTTGGTTTAACTGTTCAAAATGAATCAAATTCAAAACATCCTGGGTGTGTGTGGACAATCCCACATCTGGCGTCCACAAGTGTTCGCGCTCACCCATGCCAGTCAGGCTAGGTGCGAACACCTCGTGCCCTGCGCTTCGCAGATTTTTAGCGACCTTGCGCCAGCACCACCCCCCATGCCAACCGCCATGTATCAAGATAAATGTACTCATTCAAGTCAGGCTTCACGCATCAACAGGCTGATAGTTCAAGCGTTTTGCGGTGGCACCCCAGCGATCCATGTCGGCCTTGATCATGCGAGCAAATTCAGACGGACTGCTCGATGAGGACTCCATGATCAATTTGCCAAAGGCTTCTTTGATGCGATCACTCGCAACGGCTTTGCTGACCGCAGAATTAAGTATGGCGACGCGCTCTGTGCTGGTCCCTGCAGGTGCCAACAAACCAAACCACTCCATGCCCGAGAGCTGTGGGTATCCAGCCTCTGCTGCGGTCTGCACATCGGGCAAAACCGCGCTGCGTTTGGGCGATGTCGTCACCAGAACACGCATCTTTGCGCCCATGTGGGGCTGAACTGCATTAGAAAGCGCAGTTACGAAGGAGGAAATTCGCCCACCGTACAAGTCATTGAGGATATCGGGGGCGCCTTTGTAGGGCACATGCAACATCTCGATACCGGCGGCACTTGCAATTTGAGCACCGAGGAAATGTGGGGCAGAACCAGCGCCAGGTGATGCATAAGTCGCATCCTTGGGGTTGGCTTTGCACCAAGCAATGTATTCACCCAGTGTCTTCACCGGAACGTGCATGCCTACCGCAAGCGCGTTTGCAGACATGCAAACTGTGCTGACAGGTGTAAAGTCCTTTAAGGTGTCGTAGCCAAGTTTATTGAAGACATGTGGGTAAAGCGTCATGATCGACGAGGGTGTCAGCAGCACAGTATTGCCATCCGAAGCAGCCGTTTTGACAGTTGCAACACCAATTCGCCCCCCCGCACCTGGCTTTGCTTCCACGACCACTGCGCGCCCACCCAGGTGCGGCTTCATGGCCTCCCCCAATTCACGCGCAATGATGTCGACAATACCACCCGCCGGAAATCCAACAACGATGCGAAGCGCATCAGATTGCGCAAGGGCCGGAGCGCCTACAGCGGCGGTCGCGCTGTAAACAGTAAATGTACGGCGATTCAACATATCAATCTCCTTTGAATTAAGCCAGTGACAACAACGATGAAACAAAACGTGGTGGGTCAATCAGCATGACGTCATGATGGCCTTCGACCTCGGCGTACTTGAATCGATTGTCTTTTTGGATGCCCGCTGCGATGGCTTTGAATTGCGGATTGGGATTGGTGCTGCATTTCAAATAGGTACGTCGAATGGGTTCAGCCATTGGATCGCCTGCAACTTGCTCGGTAAAACTTCTTGCTGCTTGCGCCGTCATACGGGGCTGAGACCAAGCGATCAATGCGCTATCCGATAAGCCCCATCGTTCGCCCCAAGTTGCGACCGGGGGCACGGGAACTGTCGCGTTTTGAGCTGCAAGCCGGTCAAAGTCCGCCTTCACGGGTGGAGGCAAAAAGTTTGACATCGCTTGCCCTTGCAGTGGGACAAATGCATCCAGATAAATCGCATGGGCCACGCGGCCCGTGCGTGCGGCAAGCACGCCTGAAAGAACGCAGCCGGCATAGGAGTGGCCGACCAAAACCACGTCTCTTAAATCCTCCATCATGAGATGTGACACAACATCTTGCACATGCACTGCTAGCCCGCTGGTACCTGCAGCGACATGGCTGCGCTCACCCAGGCCGGACAGCGTCGGCGCTGAAACTTCATGCCCAGCGCGGCGGATCAATGGTGCAGCCTTGGACCATGCCCACGCACCGTGCCATGCGCCGTGCAAGAGAACATAGTGTCTGGGTTTGCCACCAGTGCTCGCATTTGGAGTCGTGCTACATCCGTGCAGCGCCAAAGCAGTGGTTGCGGCACCGATGATCGCCGTTCGACGTTCTAATTTCATGCTGAGTCTCCTTATGCAAATTTAGGCAGGGCCAACGGGTTCAGGCAGTGGGTTGCGTATATCGTCCGGACGACTCATGAGCCGCTGCATCAACTCCTCACGCAAGCCGCGATGCTTGGGATCGTCAAACAGGTTGGCGCACTCATGGGGGTCGTTGCTCAGGTCATACATTTCACCGACCCCACTGGTCAATTCAAGTGTCAGCTTGGCGCTACGGGTGCGCACAGTGCGCAAGTCCAAGGCGACACCACAACGCGACGAACCCAAACGCCATTCGTTGTAGGCGTGATCGCGTTCAGCAGGCTCAAGTCCGGTGAGCAGCGGACGCAGGCTCTGGCTGTGAACGGCAGAAGGCACAGGTGTGGCTGCGTAGTCACCAAAGGTCGCTGCCAGATCCAGTGTGGATACGGGCTGATGGTTCTCTTGACCGGCGGCGATGCCAGGGCCGCGCATGATCAAACCGACGCGTAGCAGACCATCGTAATGCATCGGGCCTTTGAGCATGAGACCATGGTCACCTAGCAACTCGCCGTGGTCAGAAGTGAACACGACGATGGTGTTGTCAGACAAGCCAGCATCGTCCAACGCAGACAAAATCCGGCCCACTTGGTGGTCCACCAAAGAAATCATGCCGTAGTAATTGGCAATGATTTCTCGCAACTGTGCATCGGTTTGCGGTGGCATGCGCGAGTATTCCTCACGCACTTTGCGGCTTTCTGGTGTCCCGCCGGGTGTGTTTTCCAATGCGGCTCTGTGCCACCAGGGACGTTTTTCCAAATCCCGACTTCGATGCGGTGGTAAGTCCACCTCATCGGGGCGATGCATCCAACACCAGGGCGCAGGTGCATCAAAAGGGTGATGCGGGTCTGCCATCGACACCCACGCGCAAAACGGCTGAGATGTCGTTTGGGCATCCGTGGCTTGTCGCTGACGCCGCCCTTGCTCAGCGATGTACTCGACAGTGCGATCCCCCACCCAAGTGCTGTTGTGCCAAGCCGTGGGCAGGGCGCTGTTGTGCGTTTGCGCAGCCTGCGTTTGCGGGTCAAGGCGCTGGCTGTACAGGGCGTTTTTCATGGCACCCAAACCATCGCGGTGATACCAGCGCTCGTAATGCAAGCCGCCGGGGCTGGCCTCGGGCAGCCAGTAGTTGTGCCCCAACTGCATCAATTCGACTTGTTCAAAGCCCATGTAAGGACCCTGCCAATCGTCAGAAAACAGATGTGAACTGGGAATGTTCTCGCATCGTCCGGTGGGTCGGTTGGCGTAAGAATGGTTGCTGGAGAAATGCGCCTTGCCAATGAATCGGGTGTCGTAGCCCGCTTGGCTCAGGGATCCTGCAAAGCCTCTCGCTGCGATGGACTCGTCCAGATCAATGCCGTTGTCGTGCACCCCACTGGTGAGCGGCAGCATACCGGTCAAGATGGCGCTTCTTGAGGGCATGCACACCACATTGGGCGTGATGCATTGGGTGAATCGCGTACCTTGCCGGGCCAGCAAATCAAGGTGCGGCGTTTGCACCCGGCGCCCTTCGAATCCAAAGCAATCAGCGCGGTGCTGATCGCTCATGATCAGCAAAATGTTAGGTCTTTTCAAATCGTGTCACCCAGGTTCGCGTATGGAACTGCATCAGTTGTCAGCGGTGTATCCCGTGGCTTTAATGACAGGGCCCCAGCGTTCAAAATCTTCTTTGAGATGGCGCGCCAAATCAGCAGAAGACCTGAGGTCAGAATCAAACTCCAGCTTTTCAATGGCAGCAACCAAGCGTGGGCTGCGCGCCGCAGCAATAATCGCGGCTTCCAGTTCGAGTTGGATCGCTTTCGGCGTTTTGCTCGATGCAAAAAACGCAAACACTTCGTTCAGCTGTAATTCGGGGTAGCCCTGCTCTTTGAAAGTGAGCACGCCTGGCAGGCCCGGTAAGGCCTTGTCGCCGCTGAAGGCAAGAATGCGAAGTTTGCCGGACTTGTGATGCGTCACCAGATTTGGCAGGGTCGTGGAGAGGGCGGGAATCGTCCCGCCCAATACATCCGTCATCGCGGCTTCACCGCCGCGATAGGGCACATGCTGAAAATCGATGCCTGCCTTGCGCCCGAACATCACGCCCATGAAGTGCATGGCCGTGCCAGCGCCCGGCGTGCCGTAGCTCGCCTTTCCAGGGTTGGCTTTGGCCCAATCGACAAATTCCTTGAGTGTCTTGGCCGGCGTGCCGGGTCCGACCCCCAAACCAAACTGAAAAGAGCAAACACCTGCCAGCGGTGCGAGATCGCTCATCGCATAACGCAGCTTGGGATAGACGTGCGGAAAAATCGTTGCATTCCCCCCTGGCATCATCACAATCGTGCTGCCGTCTGCAGGTGCGGCCAGCATGGCCTCGGTGGCCAGTTGGCCTGCGGCTCCGGTACGGTTTTCTACGATGATGTTGTAGCCTGCGGCGCGAAGCTCCTCACCGACTTGGCGAGCCACCACATCCACAGCCCCCCCGGCGGGGTAACCCACGAGGATTTTCAAGGGTTTCCCTTGTGCGAAAGCCAGGCTGGGGGCAACACCAGCAAGAGCGCTGGTTCCGATGTAAGTCAAGCATTGGCGGCGAGAAAACATGATGATCCTTTCATGGATGCTGCAATCAGCATTGGAAGTGGGCAAATTGGCTGTGCAGGCCAGTTGCCATCCAGTCCATCATGTGCAGGACCTGTGCTTGCTTCAGTATCTTCGGGAACAATACAGGGATGACCCCTAGTAATCCAAATCTCAGCGATCGCTTTGCTGCAGAGCTTTCACATAGCCGCCGATTAGGGCGGCAGTTCGTGAACGCCCTTGCGCAACCCATGGCCCTCAAGAGTAGGCCCTTGAACCGCTTTGAAGCTGGCGTGAGCTTGTTCAAAGCGGGAGATCGCGTGACGAAATTGCCATATGTCATGAGCGGGCGGCTCGATGCCGTGGTGCATGTCCCTGGCGTTCAAGGTGGGCAAATTGTTCCGATCACGTTTCGCGCGGGTGAAATGGCTTTTCTGTCTTATTTGTTCAACCAGCTGCCCAGCGGCAGCGATTTGGTGGTGGCAGAGCCCAGCACCATTCAATGGCTGCCACAGAAAGACATTGAGGCTTGTCTGCTGAACGATCAGGGTTTGCTGCTGATGCTGGTGCGTTTTCTCGGTCAGCGACTGCGGGAAGTTCAGGCACGAGAGCGCAGTTGGGCCGCAAGAGGCGTACAAACCCGGCTTTGTGCTGGGTTGGCACGCATGGCGGCTGATTTGCCCAGCCGATCCGACGGGCGTACCGTCGTCGTTGCGACGCATGAACATATCGCGGCCAGCTGCGGCATCAGCCGCCCCAAGGCCTCTATTGCGCTTAAAGCTCTGGAAGACGATGGCGTTTTAAAACTCGGTCGAGGCTGGATCGAGGTGTTGAATTTACGGGGATTGATCGAAAGCGCCGAGTAGAGGATCTGCCAAAACCGAAAATGTGACGCCAACACACACTCGCTTGATTGTTGACAGCTGTTGGGAGTTCGATCCCTAACCCCACCAGAAAAAGGGGGCAGAAAACAGCGCGAGTCAGTTGAATAATCGCTTCTGCCCCGCCATGGCGATTTCCTTCAAATCTTCAATCTTTCAAGCGCATCCGACAAGCTGTTGATCTGATTGACTTTTTCTCGGTCACCTCCTGGCCAGAGTTTGAAGAAAGCCCCTTCATACAGGGCTTCAGCGCGATGATCCATGCGGGATCGGAGCGATGGGTCAATACACGCAGACATTGGGTCGACAAAGCCATGGCCACTTGGAAGGTGGTCTGTCAATTGGACAGCGGTGACGACTGTGCCGATGAGATCAAACACCGGCGGATGTGTGGCCTTGGTTGCCAACCAATCCGATGTGTCGCAGTTCGCGTTGAAGGGAGAGCCTGTCCAGTTTGTCGAATGGCAGGTTATGGAAAATCGCCATGCGACGGTTGAGCATCATGAAGGCATTGGTGAACGCCCTTTTTCGCGCTTCCATCGTGCCGGCTACTGAGGAAGGATCCTCGACCCCCCAGTGAGCGGTCATGGGTTGCCCCGGCCAGACGGGGCATGCTTCACCCGCGGCCTTGTCGCAGACCGTGAACACAAAATCCAT
>JACCEA012146533.1_pt1 | contig 14616 bp, 12 predicted proteins | sample 7449851 | NCBI WGS metagenome assembly JACCEA01 (sample SAMN15323453, study PRJNA562643) | freshwater metagenome | isolation source: river surface water | place: USA:Blue River Watershed | collected 2017-08-18 | reverse complement strand
GCCCGCACCTTCGTAGAGCAAGAACAAAAAGGCCAACGTGAAAGGCGAATAACCCAGCTTGTAAAAGTGCAGCAGCACCAACATGCGCAAAGCGCCGTCGGTCAGGGTGAAGCCCCAATACGCCGCTGTGACGATGCCGTAATGGCGTTCAGCAGCGTTCATGTCAGATACCGACTTCTTGCATGTGGCAAGCCAGGTCCACCATGCGGCAGGCGTAGCCCATTTCGTTGTCGTACCAAGCGTAGATTTTGAGCAGGGTGCCGTCGGTCACCAGGGTCGACAGCGCGTCCACGATGCTGCTTCGCGTGTCGCGGGCGTAATCGGCGCTGACCAAGGGGCGCTCCTCATAACCCAAGATGCCCGCCAAGGGGCCTTGCGCTGCAGCCGCAAACAAGGCGTTGACTTCTTCTGCGCTGGTCTCGCGCTTCATCTCGAACACGCAGTCGGTCAGCGAAGCGTTGAGCACCGGGGCACGCACCGCGTGGCCGTTGAGCTTGCCCTTGAGTTCCGGGTAAATCAGGGCGATGGCCGTGGCGCTGCCGGTGGTGGTGGGGGCCAGGCTCATCATGGCGCTGCGGGCGCGGCGCAGGTCTTTGTGTGGCGCATCGACCACCAAGTTGGTGTTGGTCGGATCGTGGATGGTGGTGATCTGACCGTGACGGATGCCGATGGCTTCGTGCACCACTTTGACCACCGGGGCCAGGCAGTTGGTGGTGCAGGATGCGGCCGTGACGATGCGGTCTTTGGTCGGGTTGTACAGCGTGTGGTTGATGCCCACCACGATGTTCAGCACATCACCCACCTTGACGGGCGCGGCCACGATCACGCGCTTGGCGCCGCGGTCCAGGTGGCCCTGAATCGTTTCGGGCGTCAAAAACTTGCCCGTGCATTCCAGCACCAAGTCCACACCCATGTCGCCCCATGGGATGTCGGCCGGGTTGGCGTGCGAGGAAAAGCCCAGGGTGCGATCGCCGATGCGAATTTGGCTGTCGTTGTTGCTGTTGACTTGGGCTTCGATGTACTCACGCCACTTGCCTTGCACGCTGTCAAAGGCCAGCAAGTGGGCCGTGGCTGCTGCGCCGCCTTTGAGTTCGTTCAGGTGCACCACCTCCAGGCGGTTGCCTGCACGGGGGTCGTCTTGCTGGCGCTCGGCAGCGCCCATGGCCGCACGCAGGGCCAAACGGCCGATGCGGCCCATTCCGTTGATACCGACTTTCATGACTAATCCTTCGATGGTTCTGGAAATGTGAATGTCTGGACTTTGCCATGACCTGATGACGGTTTGATGACAAGGGCTTCGCCATCAAAACCGTTGATTGACTTGAAAATTTCAAAAAAATCCCATCAAGCTGTCACATGAGCTCATTGAAATGGCCACTTTCAACAGGAGTCATCCATGTCCCATCACAACCTCGACCCCATTCACAATACCTCTGACAACGAACATTTTCAGGATGTGCTGCGCCAGTCGCTGCAAAACCCAGCACGCCGCGGATTGCTGCTCGGTGGGATAGGCTTGGCGGGCATGTCGCTTTTGCCGGGTTGTGCCACCTTGGGTTCTGGAGCAGCCGCTGTGCCCAAGGCGCTGGGTTTCCCTTCGGTAGACAAAAGTCTGCTGGACAACGTGATGCTGCCACCGGGTTATCAGTACCGCGTATTGCATGCCACGGGCGACGCCCTGGATTCGGCATTGGGTGCTTACAGCAACACCGGTCGCGAGACCGACGACTGGTCGCGCCGCATTGGTGATCACCACGACGGCATGGACATTTATTACATCGATGCCAACGGGCGGTACACCGAGAAAGAAACTGGCCGCGCCGTGCTGTGTGTGAACCACGAGAGCTCGGCCGACGCGCACTTCATGCACCCCAATGGCCAAACGTCCAATGGCGTGGTGGGCAAAAAATTCACCCAATTTGGCGACTGGGACCTGGGCACCCGCCCCGAGTTGGAAGTGCTCAAAGAGATCAACCACCACGGCGTGTCGGTGGTCGAGATCGTCAAAACACCGCAAGGCTGGCGCATCAAGCAAGACTCACCGCTGAACCGCCGCATCACCGCACAAACGCCTGTACGCATCAGCGGCCCCCGCGCCCACATCGATGCGATCCGCAGCTTCATGGTCACCCGCTGGGATACGGCGGGTGCCATGGCGCGTGGCACGCTGAACAACTGCGGCCATGGCAAAACGCCATGGGGCACTTATTTGGGCTGCGAAGAAAACTGGGCTTATTACTTTCAGACGACGGCCAATGGGGCAGCATTGCCGGCCAAAGAAGTGGCCGCACGCAAGCGCTATGGCGTGCCCTCATCGGCTCCAGCAGCAGGCGCCAAACAAGCGCCAAGTCAGGGCTGGCATACCGTGTCGTCTACCGACGACCGTTTCGCCCGCTGGAACCTGGCAGCCACCGGTGCCAACGCTGAGCGTGATTTCCGCAACGAAGCCAACACTTTTGGTTTTAACGTTGAAATTGACCCACTGGCCCCCAATTCCACACCCGCCAAGCGCGTGGCCATGGGCCGCTTCGCGCACGAAGCCGCTGTGTGCAGCGTGCCTGTGGCGGGTCAGCCATTGGCTTTCTACATGGGTTGTGATTCACGTAACGAATACATCTACAAGTTTGTGAGCACCGCGGCGTGGGACCCCCGCGATGTGGGTGGCGGTTTGGTGGCCGGTGACAAGTACCTCAGCGAAGGCAAGTTGTACGTCGCACGCTTTGACGCCACAGGCCAAGGTGAATGGCTGGAGCTGACCATCGCTGACCCGCGCATTGCCAACCACAGCACCTACAAGTTCGCCAATCAGGGCGATGTGTACATCAACGCACGCTTTGCGGCAGACGCTGTGGGCGCGACCAAGATGGACCGCCCAGAGTGGGGCGCCGTGAACTACCGCAATGGCGAGGTGTACTTCGCATTGACCAACAACAATCCTGCCAACCGCACGCCCACCAAAGTGGATGCCGCCAACCCACGCGCTTACATGGATTTGGACGGCAAAAAAGGCACGGGCAACCCGCATGGCCACATCATCCGCTTCAAAGAGCCTGGCCACCAAGCCTCGGCCAAGACCTTTGCTTGGGACATCTTCTTGTTTGGCGCTGAAGAAGACTCGGGCGATGCCAACTTGTCGGGCCTGACCGCCAAGAATGCGTTCTCATCGCCAGACGGCTTGTGGTTCAGCAAAGCCACCGGCATTTGCTGGATTCAGACCGATGACGGCGCTTTCACCGACGAGACCAACTGCATGATGCTGGCCGCCATTCCGGGCCAGGTGGGTGACGGCGGCAAAGTGACCGTGAAAAACAAGATGGTGGTGGGTGGCGTTGAGCAAAACGGCACACAAGAAAGCTTCTTGGGTGCAGCCTTGGGAGAGGCCAAGCTGCGCCGCTTCCTGGTGGCTCCTCAAGGGGCAGAAGTCACCGGGATCACCGAGACCGCTGATGGCCGGACCTTGTTCGTCAACATCCAGCACCCGGGTGAGTTGTCCAAGCCGTTGGCTTCGGGCGCGGCGCCTCAGAGCATGTGGCCAGGCAACGCAGGCTATGGCCCGCAAGGCCGCCCACGTTCGGCGACCATCGTGATCACCCGCACCGACGGTGGAGTGATCGGGCTGTAAAGCCCAGGGGCCCAATGTTCAGAGCAACCGAGCGATGGCTTCGACATCCTCGGCGAACATTTGGCCCTTTTCTGCCAGCAGCACTTTGTGCTGGCTGTCCATCAAGAGCGTGATGGGCAAGCCCTTGGGTTTGGGAAATTGTTGCCGCCACGCTGGACTGGCCCAAGCCGAGGGGAAGGTGTAGCCGCGTTTTTGCAGATAAGCCTGTGCGTCTTCTGGCTTTTTGTCGATGGACAAGGCCAGCATGCGCAGGCCTCTGGTTTTTTGCGAATCCCACAAGGCTTGCATGCTTGGGGCTTTGCAAGGCGCAAAAAGGGCAGGTGCTGGCCCACCAATACAGCAGCAAAGGGTGGCGCTCGTGCTGGAAGTTCTGGCCAGTCAGCAAACGGATGGATGGCACCTTGAACACATCGCCCAAGCGGGGCATGGCGGGTGCCAGCGCTTCGAGGGCCGCCTCGGAGGGGGATTGCGCTTGTGCGCTGGCCCAGGGCCACAAAGTGCCCAGGCCCAAACTCAGGACCAGTTGCCTGCGTGTTGCAAAAGACTTAGGCGCTAAGTTTTGGTTGGGCATAGGACATTTCACAGGACTTGAGAAGCGCCAATATAAGTCAAAGTCAATGTTTTGCATGCCATTTGGGACTTCAACGCGTAACCAGTGGCCGTTCCCAGGGACCACTTCCACAGTTGCTGTGCTCGATCAATCAGGGTGTTGAAAAATCAGACTCTTTGACACAAGACTGTCACAATTCACCGCTAAAGTGACGGCAGTTCCCAAGTTGAACCCACTTGGGCGGACTTGAACCCACCCCTGAATCAGGAGTTGATATGATGAAATTGAAGTCTTTTGTAGCGGCTATTGGCCTGAGCGCCATCGCTGCAGCCAGCTTTGCCGCCGACATCACTGGCGCTGGCGCCACTTTCCCATTTCCTGTGTATGCCAAGTGGGCCGAAGGCTACAAAGCCGCCACAGGTACAGGCATGAACTACCAGTCCATTGGTTCTTCCGGTGGTATTCGCCAAATCCGCGCCAAAACCGTCACTTTCGGCGCCACAGACGCTCCAGTGCCCGGCGCTGACCTGGACAAAGATGGCATGGTTCAGTTTCCAGCCATCATCGGCGGCACTGTGCCTGTGATCAACTTGGACGGCTTCAAGCCCGGTGAATTGCGCGTGACGGGCCCCGTGTTGGCCGAGATGTTCTTGGGCAAGATCAGCAAGTGGAACGACCCTAAATTTGCTGCATTGAACCCCGGTAAAACCCTCCCTAACGAGATCATCACTGTGGTGCACCGCGCTGATGGTTCCGGCACCACGTTCAACTGGACCGACTATCTGACGGCAGTGAGCAAAGACTGGGCCAGCGCCGTGGGCAAGGGTGCTGCGGTCAAGTGGCCAGCACCGACATCGGTGGGTGGTAAGGGCAACGAAGGTGTTGCAGCCAACGTGAACCGCGTCAAAGGCTCGATCGGGTATGTGGAATACGCGTACGTGAAAAAGAACAACATGAATTTCATGCAAGTTCAAAACGCCAATGGCAAATACGTCAGCCCCGATGACTTGACCTTTGCCGCTGCCGCAGCTGGTGCAGACTGGTTCAGCGTGCCGGGCATGGGCGTGTCCATGGTCAATGCCAAAGGCGACAACAGCTGGCCCATCAGCACGGCTTCTTTCATCTTGATGTACAAGAACCCCGCCGACAAAGCCGCCTCGGCCGAAGCCATCAAGTTCTTCGACTGGTCTTTCAAGAACGGCAAGAAAATGGCCGCCGACTTGGACTACGTGGCCTTGCCCGACAGCTTGACCAACGAGATCCGCGCCAAAGTCTGGTCACAAATCCAGAAGTAAGCCAAGCTCCGGCTTCACATCCGTCGGTTGTCCTTCAGCGACCGACGGATTTCTTGTTTAATACGATGCTCTTTGTTTGATGGGTCAAGACATGCAATCCCCCCTCTCCAGCGCGGACAAAAACAGCCAAATGCTGGCTGTGGTCAAGCGCCAGCGGCTGCAAGACGTGTTGTTTCACCGCCTGACGCAGCTGTTCTCTTTGTTGGTTTTGGTGGCCTTGGCCGGGATCATCGTGTCCTTGTTCATCAACGCCTGGCCCACCTTTGCCAAGTTCGGTGCGCGTTTCATTTGGTATGTGGAGTGGGACATCATCAACGAAGAGTTTGGTGCTGCGATTGCCATTGTGGGCACCTTGGCCAGCGCAGGCATTGCCATGCTGGTGGCGGTTCCTTTGGCTTTTGGTATTGCGGTGTTCCTGACCGAGACCTGCCCCGTCTGGTTGCGCCGTCCATTGGGCACGGCCATTGAGTTGTTGGCGGCGGTGCCGTCCATCATTTACGGCATGTTTGGCCTGTTTGTATTTGCCCCCTTGTTTGCCGATTACGTTCAGGTGCCACTGCGCGAGGTCTTGAGTGGTATGCCCCTGATTGGGTTTTTGTTTGGTGGCGCCCCGAACGGCATGGGCATCTTGGCGGCTGGCATTGTGCTGGCTTTTATGGTGTTGCCTTTTGTGGCCGCTGTGATGCGCGATGTGTTCGAAATCACGCCGCCTATCCTGCGCGAATCGGCCTATGGTTTGGGCTGCACCACCTGGGAAGTGGTTCGCAAGATCGTGTTGCCTTACACCCAAAAAGGTGTCATTGGCGGCATCATGCTGGGCTTGGGGCGTGCGCTTGGCGAAACCATGGCCGTGACCTTTGTGATCGGCAATGCCAACCGCATGCCCACTTCGCTTTTCTCCCCAGGTACATCCATTGCCTCGACTTTGGCCAATGAATTTGGCGAGGCCGCTGACTTCCACATGTCTTCCTTGTTTGCGCTCGGCTTCCTGCTGTTTGTGATCACTTTTGTGGTGTTGGCCCTGGCCAAAATCATGATCAATCGGGCCGAAAAGGCCAAGGGGTTCTGACATGTCGATGAATATGAATCACGCGCTTTACCGTCGTCGCCGTTTGGCCAATGCTTGGGGCATGGTCACCTCTATGATCGCCATGGGTTTGGGATTGGCCGTATTGCTCTGGATTTTGGTGGTCTTGTTTTCCAACGGCTTTGCCGCATTGGACTGGAACATCTTGACCAAGGACACGCCTGCGCCAGGCACCGATGGCGGGGGCTTGCGCAATGCCATCGTGGGCAGTTTGATGATGGTGGGCTTGTCGGTGCTGGTGGCGACACCTGTGGGCATCTTGGCGGGCATTTACCTCACTGAATACGGTGATCAAAGCAAAACCGCTGAGCTGACCCGTTTTGTGACCGACATCATGTTGTCGGCGCCATCGATCGTGATTGGTTTGTTTGTGTACGCCATCGCCGTGGCCACCTTGGGTGGATTCTCTGGCTACGCAGGCAGTTTGGCGCTGGCGCTGATTGCTGTGCCTGTGGTCATGCGGACCACTGAAAACATGCTTCGCCTGGTGCCCGGCAGTTTGCGCGAGGCGGCTTTTGCATTGGGCGCACCGCGTTGGAAAGTGTCCCTGTCGGTGACCCTGCGTGCGGCCAAAAGCGGTGTGATCACCGGTGTGCTTCTGGCCATCGCCCGCATCAGCGGTGAGACAGCGCCTTTGTTGTTCACCGCATTGAGCAACCAGTTTTACAACGATGACATGAGCAAGCCCATGGCCAACTTACCGGTCGTGATTTTCCAATTTGCCATGAGTCCTTATGACAACTGGGTCCGTCTGGCTTGGGGCGGTGCACTCTTGATCACCTTGACGGTATTGATTTTGAACATCTTGGCCCGTGTGTTTTTCAGGGACAAAAAGTCGGCTTGAGGCTGACGTTTTCCAAAACCACTGCTTTTTCTATTTGCATTCACAGGAATTCTCATGCCTGACAAGTCACCGACCCGAAACGCCCTCGAAGTGCGCAATCTGGACTTTTATTACGGCAAATTCAAAGGCCTGAAAAACGTCAACCTGGACATCGCCGAGCACCGCGTCACGGCCTTTATTGGCCCGTCCGGTTGCGGTAAGTCCACTTTGCTGCGCACGCTCAACCGCATGTACAGCCTCTACCCCGGCCAGCGTGCCGAAGGCGAGATCAAGTTTTATGGTCAGAATATCCTGGACAAAGGCCAGGACCTGAACTTGCTGCGTGCGCAAATTGGCATGGTGTTCCAAAAGCCCACGCCGTTCCCCATGTCGATTTACGACAACATCGCCTTTGGTGTGCGTTTGTACGAGAACCTCAGCCGCTCCGACATGGACGAGCGCGTCGAGTCGGCCCTCACCAAAGCGGCCATCTGGAACGAGGTCAAAGACAAACTGGGCCAAAGTGGTCTGTCGCTCTCGGGTGGTCAGCAGCAGCGCCTGTGCATTGCCCGCACGGTAGCTGTGAAGCCCAAAGTCATTTTGCTCGATGAGCCCACATCGGCTTTGGACCCGATCTCGACCGCCAAAGTCGAAGAGTTGGTGAGCGAGTTGAAAAAGGAATACACCGTGGCCATCGTGACCCACAACATGCAGCAAGCTGCGCGTGTGTCCGATTTCACGGCTTACATGTACTTGGGCGAGCTGGTCGAATTTGGCCAGACCGAGCAGATTTTCATGAAGCCCGCCAAGCAAGAAACCGAAGACTACATCACCGGCCGTTTCGGCTGATCAGGAGACCTCCATGGACAAGCACATTTCAAGTCAATTTGATGCCGAACTCACCGGCGTTTCTTCCCGCGTTCTGGAGCTCGGTGGTCTGGTTGAATCACAAACCCGCCATGCGGTCTATGCGCTGGCCCAGTTCAGCTCCGAAGTGGCCGACCAAGTCGTGGCCACCGAGCGGCAGGTCAATGCCCTAGAGGTCGAAATCGATGCCGAATTGGCCTCGATCATCGCCCGTCGCCAGCCCACAGCACGCGATCTGCGTTTGTTGATGGCCATCTCCAAAATCACCGGCAACTTGGAGCGTGCTGGTGATGAGGCCGACCGCATCGCCCGCATGGTCAAGCTGATCTTGGAGCAGGGCAGTCCTCGCAATTTGCCTTCGTCCGAATTGCGGGTGGCGGCTGATCTGGCCACCGGCTTGCTGCGCAAAGCACTTGATGCCTTTGCCCGTCTGGATGTGAACACCGCGTTGGTCATCTTGAAAGAGGACGATTTGATCGACGCCGAGTTCAATGGCTTTTTGCGCAAGCTGGTCACCTACATGATGGAAGACCCGCGCACGATTTCGGCCAGCCTGGACTTGCTGTTTGTGGCCAAGGCCATCGAGCGCATTGGTGACCATGCCAAAAACATCGCCGAGTTTGTGATCTATGTGGTCAAAGGGGCCGACGTGCGCCACACCGCCTTGACCGAGATTGAAAAAGCGGTCCAATGAGAACCACTCCGCGCATCCTGATCGTCGAGGACGAACCGGCGATTGCTGAGCTGATTGCGGTGAATCTGCGGCACAACGGCTTTCAGCCGGTCTGGGCCATCGATGCCGAAACAGCCCAACGTGAGCTCGACGAGATCTTGCCCGACGTGATCTTGCTCGATTGGATGCTGCCGGGCGAGAGTGGTCTGGCCCTGGCCCGCAAATGGCGTGCGTCGGCACGCACCAAGGCGGTGCCCATTCTGATGCTGACGGCGCGCGGTGACGAGGCGGACCGTGTGGCTGGCTTGGATGCCGGTGCTGACGATTACATCGTCAAACCGTTTTCGCCACGAGAGCTGCTGGCCCGCATCCGTGCGGTGCTGCGCCGCCGCGTACCTGAAGCTTCTGGGGGTGTGGTCAAAATGGGCGAGTTGCAGCTCGATGCCGACACGCACCGGGTCAATTTGGCCGACAAGCCCCTGAAGGTGGGTCCCACCGAGTTCAAGCTCTTGCATTACCTGATGCGCCACCCCGAGCGGGTGCACAGCCGCGGGGCCTTGCTCGACAAGGTCTGGGGCGACCACGTCTACATCGAAGAGCGCACAGTGGATGTGCACGTCAAACGCCTGCGCGAGTCGCTGGGCGAGGCGGGCAATATGATTGAGACCGTGCGCGGCGCGGGCTACCGTTTCACCCCCACGCCCTCTGTTTGAAGTCAGGTCAAGCATGTTTTTTTGGCTTCTCGAAATGCTCTTGTTGGTGGGCTTGGCGGGAACACCCGGCTGGTTTCTCGGTGGTTCCTTAGGGGCTTTACTGGGCGCGTTCATTGCTGTGTTCATTTACGGCGCCACACTGCTGTGGAAGCTGGACCGCCTTGAGCGCTGGCTGAGTGCACCGGTTTTGCACCAAGACCCGCCTTGGCACGGTGTTTGGCGCGAAATCTCGATGCGTGTGCAGCGCATGTTGCGTCAGCAGGAAAAGCTGGCTGCTGTGCACCAAAAACAGCTGCAGGATTTTTTGCTGGCCATTCAAGCCTCGCCCAATGGTGTGATCTTGCTGGACGAGCAAGCCCGCATCGAATGGTGCAATGACACCGCTGCAGCCCACTTGGGCCTGGACGCACAAAGGGACCGTTTGCAGCACGTCGTCCATCTGGTGCGCGACCCGGTGTTTGCGCGGTATTTTGCGCAGGACGACCACACCTCGGAGGTGGTCATTGAAGGGCGCTCCAGTTCGGTGGTGAACCTGCAAAAACTGTCGGTGCAGTTGCATGCCTATGGGGAAGGGCGATCGCTGCTGTTGACGCGCGACATCACGGCCGTTGCCCAGGCCGATGCCATGCGCCGCGACTTTGTGGCCAACGTCTCACACGAAATCCGCACGCCTTTGACGGTGCTCAGCGGCTTTGTGGAAACCCTGCAGTCCATTCCCTTGGGTGCAGAGGAAACTCAGCAATACTTGCACCTCATGTCGGCGCAATCGGACCGCATGCAGTCCTTGGTGGCCGATCTGTTGATGCTGTCGCAACTCGAAGGCAGTCAGTTGCCCAGCACGCAAGAAAAGGTTTCTTTGGCAGCTTTGATGCTGCAAGTGACCACCGAAGCTCAGGCGTTTTCGGACTGGATGGCCAACAAAGGCCAGGGGCCTGTGCACCAATTGGAATTTGCGCCGGTGCCCGATGTGTATTTGTTGGGCGCACGCTCGGAGTTGTTGAGCGCGGTGTCTAACCTCGTCAGCAACGCCATTCGATACACCCCTTTGGGTGGCAGCATCCAAATCCATTGGTCGAGCAGCCCCGAGGGCTTGATGTTCATCGTCAAGGACTCAGGCCCCGGCATTGCAGCCGAGCATTTGCCGCGTTTGGCCGAGCGCTTTTACCGCGTGGACCGCAGCCGTTCCAGAGAAACCGGTGGCACGGGCTTGGGCCTGGCCATCACCAAACACGTCATGCAGCGCCATGGCGGCGAACTGCGCATCGAAAGTGTGTTGGGCCAGGGTTCCACCTTCAAGTTGGTGTTGCCTTACAGCCGTGTTTTGAGAGACAAACCTTGATGCTTGTACGCCGGATGTGATGCGGTGACGCATGCCATGGGCGCGTCCATTGGCCAGCGTGCCTGGGTGTCGGGTCCTTTCAAGTGGGCCCTTGAAATCAGGCTGTTGTCGGGTGCTTCAAATTTGGTGTGACCCAGGCCGCGAGACCCGCCACATCAGCGCCGCAAACAACACCGACACCGCAGCCAAGGCCAGGCTGCTGCTGATCCAGAAGGTGTCCACGGCCGGGCGGCCGGTCCACTGCAGCCAGCCGCTCGGCGCTGAATCCTCGTAGGCCCACAGGTAGCCGCCATACAGGCCAAAGCCCCACAAAAAGGCGGTGTAGATCAACAGCGGTGCGATGGTGATGCGATAGCAGCGCAGCAAAAACGCGCAGACCGCCTGCACCGCATCGGCCAGGTGGTAAACCGCCACCCAGGCGAGCCAGACCATGGCGGTTTTGGCCACCATCGGGTCGTTGGTGAAGGCGTGGGCGATCGCCTCGCGGCCCAGTAGCAAGGCCGCAGCGCACAGCACCGCCGCGCCGATGGCCAGGCTGATGCCCAGCCCCGCCGCTTGCCGGGCGCGCTGGGGCTGGCCAGCGCCCAACCAGTAACCCGTGCGGGCGCTGCTGGCGATGCCCAGGGCCAGCGGCACCATGTACAACACCGCCGCCATGCTGGCTGCAATCTGGTGGCTGGCCGATGCCACAGCGCCCAGGCGGGCAATGAACAAGGCCATCAGGGTGAAAGACGTCACCTCCACCATGATGGACAGCCCGGCGGGTACGCCCAAGCGCAAAAAGTGCTGCAGCACTGACCACTGGGGTTTTTCGGGCAGACGCCACAGCCGATAGGGGCGGTAAATGTCTTGCGTGCGCAATAGCCATAACCCGGTGAGCATCATCAAGGTGTTGACGGCCAGCGTGGCCCAAGCGCAGCCCACCACGCCCATGCCCGGCACATCGCCTGCGCCAAAGGTCAGCAGCACCGACAAAGGAATCTTGACCAACAGCGCCCCCGCTTGCAGCCAGGTGACCAAGCGCGGGTAGCCCAGGCTTTGGTTGAGCGTGCTGTACATGCGAAACAGCAAGGAAGGCACCAGCGCCAGGGCCAACACGCGCAAATAAGCCTGCACATCGGGCCACAGTTCGGTGGGCACTTGGGTCCAGGACAGCCAAGGGTCGGGGAAACACAAACCGGTGATGCCCAGCGCCGCGGCGCCCGCCGAGATGTAGAGTGCTTGGCGCACCGAACGCCCGATTTCAGCGTGTCGGTTGCCGCCATGCAGTTCGGCCCAGACCGGCAGCAAAGCTTGCAGCATGCCGTTGAGGGCCACATAAATGCTGATGTAAATGGACGAGGCCAGCGACAGCACGGCCAGCGCATGCGGGCTGTAGCGCCCCGCAATCACCGTGTCGGCCACGCCAAAGGCCATGACGGCCAGCTGCCCGACCAGCACGGTGCCTGCATGGCGGGCGATGGTGCGCAGCTCGGACATGGCTCAGTTCTTGGCCGGTTCTGGCAAGGCGGGTGTGTCTTGGGTCGGCTGCGCGGGTCGGAAGATCATCAGGCGGTCACTGCGCTCCCCCAGTCGGGCAGCGGTCGCTTCAAGTGTCCAACCCCAGGTTTGTAGACGGTCTTCCAGCAAGGGCAGGTTCTTCTCGTCCATGACCAGCCAAGGACACTCGGCACTGGGCTCGGAGGCCGCTTGCAGGCGCACCTGTGCATGAAACAGCAGGGCCGCGCCCTGCGCCTGGCTGATGCCAGCGTATTGCAAGCAACTGGCGGTGCCGGTCACGACTTGCACTTTTTGCACCGTGGGGCCGTAGCTGCGGGCAAAGTTGAGCAAGGGCAACCACAGGCTCATGAGCAGCAGCCAGCACAGCACCGCGCCAGAGGCGGGCAAGATCATGCTCTTCCAGAGCGCAGCGCGGTGACTGCCAATGCGCCACTTGACCAGCCAGGCCCAGGCCAGCGTGGCCAGTAAGCCCAAGCCAAAGGCCAGGGCAGAAAACTCGGGCAAAAATCCCGGGGCCAACTTGGCCACGTTGGCCGCTGGTTTGGCCGGAAAGCCCGTTTGCATGGCCACCCAAACCACCCAGATAGCGAGTGCACAAAAACTGAAAAACAGCAGGGTGAACCAGTCGATCAAGGCGCCCAGACTGCGTCGTAAGGTGGGCAGTGCAAAGGCGGCCAATGCGGCAATGCCGGGCAGCGCCAGGAGCAAAGCCCGGTCTGACAAGCCGGTCAACCAAGTGGCCCCGACCGTGACGGCCACAAACCACAAAGGCAAGGCCAGGTGCGGGTAGCGCCAAGCTTGGCTCAGTTGTGCGCGCCAGCGCCACAAGGACCACAGCGCCAAAGGCCAAGCTGGCCAGGTGAACCACAGCATCAGCTTGGCCAGGATGTGCACGTCCACCATCTCGTGCGGCACCACTCGCCAGCGCCACAAATCGAGTGCACCTGCGGTGGTGACACACAACAAGCACAGCAAAGCCAGCAGCCCCAGGTCGAGCATGCGCATGCGGCCCTGTGCTGGGTCGACGGGGGCCACGGCGCGGATCAGTGAGCCCCCCACGCCCAACCAAAGCGCCACGCTGGGCGCGCCTGAAAGCGTCAAGCCCAACATGCCCAGGCCTACGGCCAAGCCACTGTGCAAGCGCCAGCGCGGCAAGGTGGACAGACCCACAAAAATCAGCGATGCAAAGCACAGTTGGCTGAGCGCAGGCGTGGCCTCGTGCGCCAGCCGGGCCAGGCCCAGGCAGGCGAGCAAGGCCAGCAGGCTGCCGTCGGCCAGTGCGCGGGCGTAATCACTTGGCTTGGCTTCGCCGCCAAAAGCAAAAGCCACAGGCTGCGCAGCCGGGTGACGGGCCAGGGCGTAAACGGCGTACCAGGTGGCAGCCAGCGTCAGGCCGAGCATGCCCACAAAAGGCAGCCGGGCGAACACGTCTTCCCAGCCCTGCGGCGCCCACTGCATAAAACCTGCGCCCAGCCAATAAGGCAGCAAAGCCAGTTGCGGGTCGTGTTGACCCAGCAAGCTGGGCCTGAACCAATTGGCCGTCTCGTCCAGTGCCGGTTGGGCCAGTTGCAGCATGTAACCCAAGGACTCCAGGTCTTGTGATTTCCAGGGCGAACGCCCCCAAAAACCGGCCAATACATAGGACACGCACAGCAACAACAAGGCCAAGCGCGGCAGTCTGCGGACGGCACTTTGGGCAACGATGGCGGGGGTGGGCAGGTTCACGGGGGCAGGGGCTGTCAGGTCGGGGGCAAAGCGGGGTGTGCTGCAGGTCGTATTTTAAAAAGACCAGCCAGTTTGTGCTGTGGGACAAGCAGATGGCAAGAACCCATACAAAAAGGGCAGGCCGGTTGCCCGGGCTGCCCTTCTGGGGAACACCAATGCGCGAATTACTTGGCGATGACGGTGGTCTTGCCGAAACGGTTGCGGAATTTCTCCACACGGCCGCCCATGTTGTCGACCGACTTTTGGGTGCCTGTGTAGAAGGGGTGCGACTCACTGGTCGTGTCCAGCTTGTACCAAGGCAGCTCGCGGCCGTCTTCCATGGTGATCATCTCTTTGGTGTTGGCGCATGCACGGATCACGAACTTGAAACCATTGGACATGTCCTGGAAACAAATTTCACGGTAGTTGGGGTGAATGCCGTC
>JACCEA010418414.1_pt1 | contig 14625 bp, 12 predicted proteins | sample 7449851 | NCBI WGS metagenome assembly JACCEA01 (sample SAMN15323453, study PRJNA562643) | freshwater metagenome | isolation source: river surface water | place: USA:Blue River Watershed | collected 2017-08-18 | reverse complement strand
TTCGGGGCCAGCTAAAGCTGTCCAAAACCGCTGCGCAGTTTTGTCTTTGGTTACTTTCTTTGGCATCAAAGAAAGTAACGGCAGGAATACTAATCTTTGGATACTTTCTTTGGGCAACAAAGAAAGTTTCGGCTGCCTTTCAATGACTCTGACCCCATTGATTTAGGGCGTGATCCGAGGGTTAATAACGATGTCTGCACATGTGAGCCATTGCTGCTGTGAGGGCTTCCAAACGAGCGGTGTGTTAGGTTTGAGTTCCATCACTGCAATTGGCGAAAATTGCACTAACAGTGGTGCGTTAGCAATCTCATAGGCCTGCGTTAATTCCAGTAATTCCAGATGTTGTTGGCCGGGTTTGAGTATGAGCAAGTCTTCTTCGGAGGGTTGTAACCTTTTGGCTTTCGCCCCTTGGTAAGGCAAGGGTTTGCCATGCTGTGTAATTTGTAAAAACTCGCTGAACCAAGCATCTAAAGGGCTGTGCCAACGCAGGATCACGTACGGGGTGGCACCTTCATTGCTCAAGGTGACTTGTAATTGCCAAGGCGAATCGCCCGAGGTTGCGCTGCATCGCAACGGCATCGCAGCGAATGTGGGGGAGCTGGCGGCCATAAAAATTCCCAACAATAAAATCAAGCAATTCAATGTGCGCATGAAAAAACGGGTTAGGGTGTTTTAAATACCTTAACCCGTTGTCATCGAGAATGCTAGGCCGACCTAGCTATCCAGCTTAGTTTTGAGCTGGGGTGTTTTCAGCAAAATACTCGTGGCTGTCTGCATTTTGGATTGCTTTGGCTGGATCGCTAATCGCCAATGATTTCGCTGCACTTTGGCCATAAGCTAAGTCATCCGTGCCAGCAACTACATTAAAGTGGCTCATTTCATGAACGATAGTACCGCCTTTTGAATCGGTGCCACTGGTTGGTGCACTCCAGAAAGCGTTGCATAAATACACTTTGTAAGGCTGCGTTGGATAAACATAGGCAAAATACGATTTTTTACAGCTGCAGTCGAAAGTCAGCGGTTGGGTGTTTAACGCGCTATCAATGTTGTTGAAGTTAGTACGAACAGTGCTCCAACGGCCTGCGTCATAGTTACCAAACCAAGTTTTATAACGAACAGAGCTGCTCGGCGTGGCATAGGTTGCTAAATAGTTTTTAGCACCTGCTGACATGGTTTTGGCAGCGGATAAACCGGCTAAAATTGAAGTCTGTTGCGTGTTACTACAACGGCCTGTGAAGCTCACACCAGCGGCTGTGGGCACAACGCCATCCCCAGGTTTAGCGGCTGTTACAACGCTACCTTGTTTGGCTTCTAAATAAAAGCTGACAGGGGCCGAGCTAATGCCAGTGATGCCAAGACGAGCAAGCTTTTTATCTTGGCCTGGGTTATTGGTAAATAAGGTATAAGATTCAGCGTGGTAGCTGATCTCATATTGGCCAGTTTTGCTCAAGTCATAGAGGGAAGATAATTCAACTTCATAGCTGACGCTTTCGCCGCTTTTCAGCTGGATGTAGTCTTTTGGTTGCGCTGCAGGACGTTTGTAATGTGCACCAAGGTAGTCAGTTTCTACTCCATTGATTGACACTTTAAATAAAGCCTCTTCAACACCCTCGGCTGGCGTATACCATTTCAACACGCGAACAGGCACAGCTTCTTCGTTCGTGAGGGTGACCTGAACTTTGATGTCTTCTGCTGCGGTGAAATTGGTTTTGTTGAGGGCTAAGCTTGCGCGGATGCCATCTGCTAATGCGTTTGTGCTAAACAGGCCTGCAACGAGCAGGGTGCTTAGTAAGAGATTCGAGTGTTTCATCATGTTCCTTTTTTATTTACAATATTATTATAATGTTGCACATTTTGTGCTCAGTGATTAAAGGTGATCTTGCTGAAATATTCAACACTATTTTACAGATGTGATTATTTGTAGCTGTTTTGGGTTGAATGATGGGGATTGGCGTTGATTGTGAACGGCAAGGTAGCCAATTTAGAAACTATGCAAATTTTTTGTTTTTAACGCTCAGTTAATGTGAAGTTGAAAAAATTTCGATACACTCGAGCGCTGTTGTTGCGTGGGTTGATGCCATCTATGCATCAAAAGCATTCATCACAAGGATTTCATCACAAGGAAAGTGCTCAAGCTCAAGTTACCAACTACTTAGGTATCTCGCTGGCCTTTTTCGCGCGATGACTGATTTTCCAACTGAATAAGCTGCGAATGCAGCTGATTGAAGTTGGTCAGTTTATTAACAAATGTAGCGTTTGAACGCCTTTCGGAGCATATCAATGAAGTTTATCTGTGTGAGCCTCGGTTTTTTGTTGTCATTGCAGGTTGCTGCAGCCGAGACCTTTCGAGTGAGTACTTGGATTAAGCAAGATGGCAACGTAGTGGCCAATCCAATCATCCAAGTGACTGCCAATAAGCCAGCAACTATCAGCATTGCCGATGTGCTAGAACTTGAAGTCATGGTGCAACCTGAGCAAGCCGATTCAGCAGTTGTCGCCACCAAACTGAAAATTGGCGAACAGCAGATGCAACCGCGGTTTTCAGCAAAATACGGCAAGAAAGTGATTATTTCGCAAGGGGGGCAGCAACTTGAGCTGCAGGTTGACCCAATCGTTGCTGAGTAATATTGGCAATTAGCAATTAAGGAAACAGTTCTATGATGTTAAGAATGGTGCTTTGCACCCTATTATTGGCGTTAAGTAGTTGTACGGCCACTAAATCGGTAAAGCCAGGTTATGCATTGAATGCGACGTCTGGCCAAGGGTTGTTAGCGACTTCACTGAGTTATCGGGGCAATTATGCCGGTTATTCTATTACGTTTAGTAGTATTGAGAATGCTAAAACTCATAAGGTCCAGATTGGGGAAGGCCTGTCGCTCGTGCCTGTGTCTCCCAAAGGCGATTTTAGCGGTTATGGCCGAACCGGTGAGGTATTTGCCATGGAGCTGCCGAAGGGAAAGTATCGCGTCTATACCTGGCACGTCCACAGTGGTTATGGTCATATCGCCCCATTGCTGCCCATGAATATTGAATTTGAAATTGTGCCTGGCAAAGTGACTTATTTAGGCAATTTTGATTTTGTACAAACCGACAGTTTAGGGTTGACTGTGACTGCAGCGACAGTCAATTACACCGATCAGGCGCAAATCGATATCGAAGTGTTGTTAAAGAAACAACCGAAGATCCAACGGGAAAATATCTTGATTGGGATTGCCAAAGATGCCAAGTATTTTGGTATAGGTGGCAATACCCAAACCAGTTGGGACATTCCGATGGTATTGCCAGTTGGGGGCTAACCCTTCGTTGAAAAAGTGCAACTGTAGGGCACGTGGAAAGCCTATGAGTTTCCACGCGTGCCCTGAGTTGCTTGGCCATTCGCTTTAAAATCCTCTTCACGACTTGCTTTAAATTGGCTTTAACTTGGCTTTGACCCAGCCGACACACGGCGAAACTTCTTCGTTGAGTGCTTTGGTTTCATTTGTTTTTTAATTCCTCGGTTTCACTTTTTGATTTCGCTCACAGGCCTGACCGAATCCCTGTACCGGCCTGGAAGATAGAACGTTCGTTCTAATTTTTTCATACATTCCTTGCTTGATTGTCGCAGATTTTCGACTAGTTCTATTGTGCGGCAAAATTTAGAATGAACGTTCAGACTATTACTATGAATGCTCAAGGAGCTCGAAATGAAAGTTATGGATCCTCGTTGGTTACTGCCTGTCTCTCTGGCTGTGCTGTTGAGTGCTTGTGGTCAAGGGACTGCACAACAAGCGCCAAAGTCCGCAGCACCGATGCCAGTTGGGGTGCAAGCACTCACTTTGCAGTCGGTCACAATCACCGCGAAAAAACCAGCGCGATTAAGCCCTTCGGAAGTTGCGCAAGTCAGGCCACAAGTCAGTGGCATCATCCAGCAGCGACTCTTTAAAGAGGGCAGTGTCGTGCAAGCAGGCCAGCCTCTTTATCAAATTGATAGCGCCCCGTTCGCTGCCAAAGTCGCGCAAGCGGAAGCAGCGCTCGCGCGTGCGCAAGCCGATTTAGTAAAGCAAACCGCCAAGCAGCAGCGTTATCTGCGGTTACAACAAACCAAAGCAGTGAGCCAACAGGAATTTGATGAAGTCGAAGCGGCGTTACTGCAAGCCAAAGCGGATGTAAAAACTGCCCAAGCCCAGCTGAAGACGGCGAATTTGGATTTGACTTATAGCCAAGTGAAAGCCCCCATCAGCGGCATCATCGGCAAATCGAGTGTAACGGCCGGTGCGCTTGTTGCCGCCAATCAGCAAGAGGCACTTGCGACCATCACTCAGCTTGATCCCATTTATGCTGATTTTGCCCTCAGTAGCCGTGAATTGGCGGAATTAAAAGGTCGTCAGCAACGCGGGGAATTGCAACAAAGTGCAGGACAAACCCTGGTGACTCTGGTGGATGAAAGCCAAACCCAACATGCGGGCGGCGAGTTATTGTTTAACGAAGTTCAAGTCGATAGTGCGACTGGCTCTGTGACCTTACGGGCCAAATTTGCCAACGCGGAAGGGCTGTTGTTGCCTGGGGCTTTTGCTGAAGTTGAATTTGTCGAAGGCGTGGTGCCGCAGGCTTTGTTAGTGCCGCAGTTTGCTGTGAGTCGAAATGCCAAAGGGGAACCGACAGCGTTGGTGGTTAGCCAAGAGCAAACGGTTGCACAACGGGTGCTGAAAGTCTCGCGGGCCGTGCAAGGTCAGTGGCTGGTGCAAGCTGGGTTTGAACCGGGTGATCAGTTAATTGTGGCTGGCCTACAAAAAGTGAGACCTGGTATGCCGGTGCAGGCCGAACAGGCGCCATTGCCGCCTGCGAATCGCAGCCAAACGTCGTCGACTTCAGTTGCAGGAGCCCGCTAATGTCAGGTTATTTTATTGAAAAACCAGTGCTGGCTTGGGTACTGGCGATTGGGGTGATGTTGGCAGGCTTATTTGCTGTGAATAGTTTGCCCATCGCGCAATATCCATCGATTGCACCCCCTGCGATTTCGGTGACAGCCACGTATCCAGGCGCCTCGGCGCGGACTCTGGAAGAGACAGTCACGCAAATTATTGAGCAGAAGATGAAGGGCCTCGACGGCTTGTTGTATATGGCTTCAAGCTCAGATGCCAATGGCACAGTCACACTGACGCTAACCTTCAGTGCAGACACCAACCCAGACACGGCGCAAGTACAAGTGCAAAACAAGTTGTCACTGGCGACGCCTTTGTTACCGCAAGAAGTCCAGCGCCAAGGCATCAACGTGGCGAAATCGGCCCGAAATTTTTTAATGGTGCTGGGTTTTGTCTCGGAAGATGGCAGCATGAACAACATTGATATTGGCGATTATTTGGCCAGCAATGTGCAAGATGTATTATCGCGAGTGCAAGGTGTTGGTGAAGTTCAATTATTTGGCTCGCAATATGCGATGCGTATTTGGTTAGATCCCACCCAGTTAGCGCATTATCAACTGACACCAGCCGATGTGATCAGTGCCATCAGCGCCCAAAATGCGCAAGTGTCAGCCGGCCAACTGGGGGCAATGCCAGCCCTACAAGGGCAACAGTTAAATGCCACGGTCACGGCACAAAGTCGTCTGCAAACGCCAGAACAATTTCGCGCCATTTTATTAAAGACAACCCAAGGGGCAGGCACTGTCACTTTGGGTGATGTTGCCACTGTCGAATTGGGTGGCGAAAATTACGGGGTGGTTGCGCGTTTTAACGGCAAACCGGCTTCTGGGGTCGGCATCAAATTGGCCAGTGGCGCCAATGCGCTGGATACCGCTGAGCGTGTCAGGGCGCAATTGCAAGAACTACAGCCGTATTTTCCGCAAGGTTTAAAGGCAGTGATCCCTTATGACACCACGCCTTTTGTCAGTTTATCGATTGAAAAAGTCGTGCACACCCTGATTGAAGCCATCGTGCTCGTGTTCTTGGTGATGTACCTGTTTTTACAGAATTTCCGCGCGACCTTAATCCCTACCATCGCTGTGCCAGTGGTTTTATTGGGTACTTTCGGCATTTTGGCTGCGTTAGGGTATTCGATTAATACCTTAACGATGTTTGCCATGGTGTTAGCCATTGGCTTGTTGGTTGACGATGCGATTGTTGTGGTGGAAAACGTGGAACGCGTGATGACCGAAAAAGGGTTGTCAGCAGTAGCGGCTACTCGCGAATCGATGCAGGAAATTAGCGGCGCTCTGGTTGGCATTGCGTTGGTGTTGTCGGCGGTGTTTGTGCCGATGGCATTTTTTGGTGGCTCGACAGGTGTGATTTATCGGCAGTTCTCCGTCACTTTGGTTTCAGCGATGGGACTTTCGGTGTTGGTCGCGTTAGTGCTGACGCCAGCTCTGTGTGCCAGCTTATTAAAACCAGCGCATGAACTGGATTTACGTACTTGGCACGGTCGGTTTTTTCATTGGTTTAATCGCAGTTTTAATCGTGGTAATCAGCGCAGTCAAAGTTTTGCTCGGCGCTTAATCGCCCGCTCTAAACGCAGCTTGTTGGGATACGGCCTGTTAACGGCACTGATGATTGGCTTGTTTAGCCAGTTACCTTCAGCCTTTTTACCTGATGAAGATCAGGGCATTTTGTTTAACCAAATTGTGTTACCTGCAGGCTCCACCACGGAACAAACGTTGGGCGTTGTCAAAAAGGTCGAAGACTTTTATCTGAGCCAACCTGACAGCATCCAATCGGTATTCTCTGTCACTGGCTTTAGCTTCGCTGGCAACGGCCAAAACATGGCGTTGGGGTTTGTCAATCTGAAGCACTGGGATGAGCGGCAACGGCCAGATCAACACGTGGGGGCTATTGCGGGGAAAGCGATGGGTTATTTTGCCAGTATTAAAGAAGCCTTTGTCTTCGCGTTTCCACCGCCTGCGGTATTGGAATTAGGCACCGCCAATGGGTTTAACCTTTATCTGCAAGATCGTTCGGGGCTGGGTCATGACGCTTTATTAAATGCCCGCAACCAATTGTTGGGCATGGCGGCTAAAAATCCAGTGCTGGCGGGTGTTCGCCCCAATGGGCAAGAAGATACGCCCCAGCTGAAACTGGATATTGATTTAGTCAAAGCCACGGCAATGGGGGTGAGTCAAACGGATATCAATCAAACCTTGTCGACCGCTTGGGGCTCGAGTTATGTCAACGACTTTATCGACCGAGGCCGCGTGAAAAAGGTGTTTGTCCAAGGGCAAGCAGATAGCCGGATGCAGGCTGAAGATTTAAATCAATGGTATGTCCGCAATCAGCAGGGGCAATTGGTCCCATTCTCAGCCTTTGCCAGTGCGCATTGGGAGTTTGGTTCTCCGCGCTTAGAACGTTACAACGGTTTTTCAGCCATGGAAATTCAAGGCGCAGCCGCACCAGGTTTTAGTACTGGCCAAGCGATGATTGAGCTGGAAACTTTGTTAAAACAACTGCCTGCAGGCATCGGTTATGAATGGACCGGGATGTCTTATCAAGAGCGCTTGAGTGGCGGCAATGCGCCATTGCTGTATGCCTTAAGTTTGCTGGTGGTGTTTTTATGTTTGGCAGCCTTGTATGAAAGCTGGTCGGTGCCTGTGTCGGTGATGCTAATTGTGCCGCTTGGTATCTTAGGGGCGGTGATAGCGGCCACGTTGGCCGGCAAAGCCAATGATATTTACTTCCAAGTAGGCTTGTTAACCACAGTCGGCTTGGCTGCAAAAAATGCCATTTTGATTGTCGAGTTTGCGCTGCAGCGGGTGAGTCAAGGCTTGTCGCTCGTTGAGGCGGCGCTTGAGGCGTTACGCTTGCGGTTGCGCCCCATTCTGATGACGTCACTGGCCTTTGTGTTTGGTGTCGTGCCATTAGCCATTGCTTCCAGTGCAGGCTCAGGCGCGCAAAATGCGCTGGGGATCGCGGTCATTGGCGGCACTTTGGCTTCATCAATTCTCGCGATTGTCTTTGTGCCGTTGTTTTTTGTCTGGGTAGGACGTTTGACGGGGTTAGGGCGTCATCAGTCGCAAAGTCAAACTCACGATAACTCGAAAGCTGCGCAGCAGAACCACACTGTGACGGAGACTCAACCATGATCAGCATGAAGCGAAACACTCGAACTGAAGGCTCGTTCACACCGAGCCTGACTCCAGCAATCAAGGTGTTCAAACAGCTGCCGATGACGCTATTAGCGCTGGCGGTACTCAATGGGTGCTCTCTGGCACCGGAGGCGATGACACCTCAAGCGGATGTGCCGCAGACCTATGATGCCACGACACGAGTTGCCCATCAGAGCGGCTCTGAGCAGGCAAGCTCCGGGCAGGCGAGTTCTGAAGCATCCACTGCGTTGCAGTGGCAGCAGTTAAGCGATGATCCGCTGTTACTTCAGTTGCTGCAAGAAGTTCGGCAGCAGCATCGGAGCTTGCAGCAAGCTCGGATCACCTTGGCGCAATTGGCGACCTCGGTGGATAGCGCCAGTGCCGCGCGTTTGCCAGTGCTAGGCTTGGCTGCCGATCAAAGCCGCCAACGCGTGGCTGCGGATTTAAGCACCACCGGCAGTGGGCAAATCCAACAGACTTTGAATGCGCAAGTGGGGATCAGCGCGTTTGAACTGGATTTATTTGGCCGGGCCGCCAATGCTGAGCAAGCGGCGCAAGCGCAGTTTTATGCCGAGGCTGCAACGCTGCGAGCGACCGATTTGACCATCAGTACCGCCTTTGTCAGTCAGTATTTGACGTTACAATGGCATCAACAACAGCAACAGTTGGCGGCTCGAACTGTCTTGAATTTACAAGAGCGCCTAGCGCTGATCACCGCGCGAGCCGAGGCGGGAGTCGACAATGAATTGGTGTTGGCTCAGGCCAAACGTGAGCTTGCGGCCACACAAGTTAGTTTGGCGCAGGCTGAGGTGTTGGTTGCGCAAGATGTGCACGCTTTAGAGCAGATGTTACGCCGTACGCTCACTGACGCTGAAATCGGCCGGATGCAACAAGCGCTGAGCCAGCTCAAACCTGTCTCAGCCGGTTTGCCAGCAGATTTAATGCTGCAGCGACCTGATGTGATGGCGGCTGAGCAACGCTTGCGCGCGACAGAAGCCAATATCGGCATTGCCCGTGCCGCTTATTTCCCATCCATTCAACTCACGGCGACTGCGGGCAGTGCTTCGACAGAATTGAGCAATTTATTCCAAGGAGGCAGCGGCAGTTGGAGTTTTAGTCCACGGCTGGATTTACCCTTGTGGGATTTTGGTGCGCGAGCCTCCCAAGTGGAACGAGCGGAATTGGCACGAGATCTGGCGGTATCGCAATATCAAGCCACTGTTGAGCAAGCGTTTCGCGAAGTGGCCGATAGCTTGAGTAGCTTAGAATACGGCACGCTTCAATTGACTGCCGCAAAGGAGCAGCATCAACAGGCGATGCAGGTATTGCAACTCACTCAGCAGCGAGAAGCGGCGGGCCTTGATAGTGCGCTTGCTCGGCTCGATGCCCAGCGCAGCTGGTATACTGCTGCCTCGCAACAGTTGGCTCAGGAGTTTCAGTTGCAACTGGCAAGACTCACCTTGTTTAAAGCGGTCGGTGGTGAACAAGAACTCGGTGCAGACGCTGTTGCCAAGGCGCCAACAGTCACTCAGTAGCACCGCAATCTTTGCCACGCCTTGTCTTGCTGGCTCGATTGCTGGTTCGTCGATTGATGGAACGTCGATGAATGGAACGTCGATGAATGGAACGATAGGAGCCTAGATTATTAGGGTATGACAAGTTGGCTGCTGATATCCGTTGCGGTTCGCGGCATCAGCAGCCAACAGTTTTTGAATTTTTCTGGTAGATTATGTCAGGTGTGAATGTAGTCTCGGAGTCTGTGATGGAAAATAAAGCCAAACGCCACCCTAATCCCGCACGGGCGGAAGCGCGTCGTCAGCAAGTGTTGACTGCGGCGGCTGAGTGTTTTCGGCGCAAGGGATATCACAGTGCAAGCATGGCCGAAATTTCGAAAACGGCAGGCATGAGCCCGGGCCATATCTACAACTACTTCGTCAGCAAAGATGCGATTATTGAGGCCATTATTGAACAGCAAATGGTTGAAATGTTCGAAATTTTTGCCAGCCTGCAAGCCAAACCCGGTGTTTTGATCGATGTGATGATTGCAGGAGCATCCGAAGGGGTCTGCAATAAACTGGATCCCGCTTTGGCTTCACTGAAGTTAGAAATGTTGGCCGAAACTGCGCGTAATGAAAAAATTGCCGACATGCTTCGGTGCGTCGACAGCCAAGCAAGAACTCGGTTTTTAGCGATTTTGCAAAGCGAACGCAGCCTGATTAAACATGAACCTGAAGCGCAGTTACAAGCGCGGATCGCGGTCATGTTTTCTCTATTCGATGGCTTGTTAATCCGACAAGCATTGCAACCTGGTTTGACGGTAGAACAAGTCATGACGGCACTTGCACCGACGCTGCGGACTTTATTATCTCCGTTTTAAATTTCATGGGGTCAGAGTCGTTGATTTCGACGGTGGTTCAATGACTCTGACCCCAGTTGGAAAAAGGAACAAGCATTGTATTGGATTGCTATATTTGGCCTGTTATTGCTGTACTTTAGTGCGCGCATGATCCGCGACCCGCAAGGCTTTGCAAAAGGGATTGTGTGGTTCAGTCAGCAGTGGTTCTTTCATCCATTTGAAATCCTCAGTCGGGCGCTAGCGGGATTGGTGATGTTGGTGTTTGCTGATGAAACCCGTATGCCGCTGATGTTCACGGTGCTTGGTTATGGTTTATTAATAGTGGCCGCAGGGTTAGCCTTGACTCCACCATCGCGCCATCGCCAATTTGCTGTGTGGTCAGCCAGCGCTTTTGCCACCTATTTCCGCCTGATTGGCGTATTGACTATCCCGCTGGCTTTGCTGTTGCTGTATGGGGCCGTGCCATTCGTATCGGCTTCATAATTGTTCGCTTTCATAATTGTTCGGCTGCATGGCTGGCGGTTTTCAGGCCGTTTGAGCGCGCTAGCTGAGGGATGCCACAAAAAATTTTTGAAAATTTGTCACAGTTCCTTGGGCTGACGGTACTTCGTTGAACAAGCATATGCAATCCGCATCTGTTGTCAGCCAGTGCCAAGGCAACCCAAGGAGCCACACAATGTTGAAGCCAATTTTTAAAGCAATATTTAACTGTCAAAACAAACCCAAAGCGGTGTTCATCGCATTATGGGTAACGCTGATTTGTCTGTGGAATCAAGCAAGTCATGCTGAGACGCCAAGTTTTAAAAGTTTCTCGGTGACGGTTTATGCACCAGAGCCATCTCATTCTGGCCAGTCTACCCAGACCCGGTCTATCGAGACCCAGTCTATCGAGACCCGGTCTATCGAGACCCAACCCCAACATGCGCCAGTTTTATTAATTCCTGGGCTTATGTCCGATGGCCGTATTTGGCAGGGCACTGTGAGTGCACTGCGCGCGCACCATGAGGTGCATGTCGTGCATATCGCCGGTTTTGCCGGAAAACCGGCGATTGATGGCCCTTTGTTGACGCAAGTTCAAACGGAGTTACTCACCTACATCAAACAACAACGACTGCAGCAGCCGATAGTGATTGGTCACAGTCTGGGTGGTTTCTTGGCGTTTGCTTTAGCAAGTCAAGAACCAACCCTGATCGGTCCAATTGTTGCGGTGGATGGCTTGCCATACCTTGCTCCTGTCTTTACTCGGGATGCCAATACCCAAGTCGGCCAAATGCAAACGCAAGCGCAGCAGTTGCAACAGTATTATCAACAAGCGACTTCGGAACAATTTAAAGCCATGATCCAGCAAGGGCTTTTTATTCAAGCGACGGCAAAGGCGGATACCGACACTGTGTTAGCCATGGCCATGGCATCGGACCGCACCACCGTCGGGCAAGCCATGTATGAGCTTCTGACCACCGATTTAAGATCTGAAGTCCAGAAAATTCAGCAACCTGTGTTGCTGTTGGGGGCTGGCGGTGCCTTGCCAAGCGCAGCAATGCGTCCTGCGGTTGAAGCACTTTATCAACAACAAATTGCTACTGTACCTAAAGCGAGGCTTGTCTTTAATTGGCAGTCACGGCATTTTATGATGCTGGACTCACCCGAGTGGATGTTGAATGAAATCAAGAAGTTCTTGCAGGAGGCCTCATAATGAACCATCCAATTGAAATGACGTTAGTGCCTGATGTTTTAGCATCGATGCAAGGGAATACCGCAGCTTTTGAGCGTTTGGTGAATCGTTGTAGAGCCAGTGTCGCCAGTATCTCATTGGCAATTCTGAAAGACTTGGATGCTAGCGAGGAAGTGGCGCAAGAAGTATTCATATATGTGTGGCAGCAGCTCAATACGCTGAAAGAACCCAGCAGTTTTTTACCTTGGGTGCGGCAAATTACACGCTATCGTGCCTATAACTATCTGCGAGATAATCGGGTCAGTTCCACATTGCGGGGTGAGGAAGCTGAGCTGTTGTTGGCTAGTTTTGCGGACCCAGATGCTTGTCTCAGTCAGAATTATGAGCGCAGCGAGCAAACGTTGATCATGGCCGATTTTATTGATGCTTTACCCGATGACAGCCGAGAAATTGTGTTGTTGTATTACCGGGAAGAGCAATCGAGCCAACAGGTCGCCGAACTATTGGGGCTGAGTGAAGCCAACGTTCGCAAAAAATTACAGCGTGTGCGCGAGAGCCTGAAAATAGAACTGTTGGCCAAATATGGTTCGATGGTCCTGTCCACTGCACCAGGGTTTGGCTTTACAGCACTCATTATGGCCAACGTATTGGCTGCACCGCCGGTCGCCGCGGCCACTGCCAGTGTTGCGGCGAGTCAAACTTCAGGTGCTGGCAAAATGGCGACAATGTTTGGTGGCGCAATGATAGGCGCAGGGATTGCCGCCTTGGTGACCTACTTCAGCATGCGGCCAGCACTCAAGGCTGCTGATAGTGAACAAGAACGGGCCTTGCTGCGCCGATTACGCAGCCAAACGATCGGCTTCATCTTGCTGATGGGCGTGGTGCTGACACTCGCTTATGAGTTGACCCGCGGCAGTTTCGCGCCGATGGCGGCGATGACCGTTTTGTTGTTGGGGATCATCGCCAGTTCGCTGCGGCTTTATCAGATCATTGGCCCGCGGTTATTGCGCCAAAGGTTGAATGATCCGCAAGAAGCGCGTAAACAACAGCGCCAACTTTGGGGCTGTGTGATTGGCACGATCGGAGGCGCTATCGCCGGTTATGGCGGTATGATTAGCGGTCTGATTGCCTCGGGGCGTTGGTAGTTGCACGTCGCCAAAATTGCCACCATGACTTTGTCTGGGTCGGTGTTGGTGGCGTGGTGATGCTCGGCGTTGGATGCAGTTGACTGAGATCGACCGCCACAGAGCCCGGAATTTTCCAATCCTCCAGAGTCCAGGCTGTCGGGCTGGTCATGGCATTGCTGGGTGGTTGCTGTGCCGCGGTTTCTTTGGCAAGGCGAAACGCCCAGGCTGCAACTGGTGGGCCTAAAGTCTCAAATAAGGTTACGGCACCGAGCACAATCGCGCTGATGAGTGCCGCTTGCTCTGGGACTAAGCGGGCACTGGTTTGAGTTAAACCGATGGCTAAACCGGCCATCGGGATCAGCAGCAATCCGCTGGCTGTGGCTTTGGGCCAGCGCACGCCTTGCCATCGTAATGCCACGGCAACCATACTGGTTTTCAGTACACTTCGCAGCACAACAAGAGCAATAATCACACTGGAAAATTGCCAGAGATCGGCCAAGTGTAAGTTAGCCCCCGCATAGACAAACAAGGCAATAAAAAATAATTCAAAAGCACTGCCGAATTCGATGGCCGACACCACAACCTCTCTTTCGATACTGCGGACCACAATGCCTACCAATAACGGGGCGAACAGTGCTGACAATTTCAGTTGTTGTGCCAACCCCAACGTTAACATCAAGGTCCCGACGACTAAAGCAACTTTGTATTGTGCTGCTTTGTGGGTTCGGGAGGTTAAAAAATGCAAGAGTAAGCCCATCACTAAGCCCAATAATGCAGAGCCGCCGAGTAAATACATGGGTTGCAATACCACGGTCGTCAGGGTGGCTTGTTCTTTCAACAATAGCGCAGGAATAACTAGCACAAAGGCTAAAAAAGACCACAGATTATTCAGTGCAACCAATGTTTTGGCGGACTCGGTGACAGGCCCTTTAGCGCCCACTTCATGGGCCACGTGCAACAACACTGCGGGCGAGGATGAAATTAAAATGGCCGCGATCACGGCCGCAATCACAGGTGGGAATTGTAGTAACCATAACAAAGCGAACACGCCACTGAAGCTCACAATGGCTTCTGCCAATGAAGTGACTAATAAACCAAGATTTTGGCGAATGAAGCGCAAATCCAACGAAGTGCCCAGTCGATATAAAATCAGGGCGAGCGCAATATCAATTAAAATTCTCGCATGTTGTAACGCCGCTTCATTGAGTAATCCCAAACCGCCGGGACCAATTAAAAAGCCAACAATCATAAAGCCAGTAATACTGGGCAACCAAGACCATAAGTGCGCTAAGTAGCCGCCAATGGCGCCGACGACTAAGAGACAGCCAAACGCCAGCAGTGGGCTCATATGGAGCCATTCGGTTGGCAAAAAAGCCATGCAAATTCCTTAAAAAAACTGAAGTCACAGCAGTTAGTCTGT
>JACCEA011390988.1_pt1 | contig 14627 bp, 14 predicted proteins | sample 7449851 | NCBI WGS metagenome assembly JACCEA01 (sample SAMN15323453, study PRJNA562643) | freshwater metagenome | isolation source: river surface water | place: USA:Blue River Watershed | collected 2017-08-18 | reverse complement strand
TGACGTAGCGACATCCTTTGGCCTGTCAGCATCGGCGCGTTCCAGCGTTTCGCTGCACGTTGCAACCTGACGGGAAGCGGATCAGTGCAGAACTGCAGATTGCCACGCAAATGACCCAAGCGGGCCTTGGCCTCTGTCAACTGCTTCTCGTAGTCCTGGATCAGTTCGGACAGAACCGCTTCCGTTTCGACATCGAATCGGCGCTGCGAATGTTTGGTCAATTTGCCACCAGAAGGCATCGCGAATCCACTGAAATGCATCAGGCGCAGCGGTTCTCCGGATGCAAGCATGATTCGCCCGTTTTCGTTGCGCAGATGACGCTCATGGAGATTCCAGTAGGCGACGTTGACTCCGCGATCTTCGATAAGGCGTGTCCGCGATCTGAACAGGTAGAACAATGCAGATAGCCATTGCTGATCCCCGTATAGTCCTACAGCCGGCGCCACGAACCACTGAAAGCACGCTTTGTCGGCCAGCCAGTCAAGCGCAGGGGTACTGGTTTCCGTTCGTCTCGCAAGGAGCACCCCGCCATTGATGAATCCGCTCTGGCAAAGCTCCAGATCGTCGGGGGCTGCACCATCAGAAGGATAGGGGGCGAAGGTATGCGCGCTCACCACGATGTCCCCGGCGCACTCCAGTACCGTGTCGTGCAGGCTATCAAGCACCAGTATGTCCGGATCGAGGAACAGGCATTCTGTCCCGTTCCTCAATACATGGGCCGCCCCCAGTACCTTGAGCGCAGAGCAAAACTCCAGCGTCCCGTAATAGGTGCGCATCTCGGGGATGAAATTAAAGCCGAGGTCGTCGCAGCACAGAACATCGATATCGGGGCCCAGCGCATCTCGCACTTGAGTCAGACCATTCCGGTCAACATCTGCTACCAGCAGCGTCGGGCGCAACTCGGGATGCATGCGCCGCGCATGAGTGAACATCACCGAAGCAAGATAAACGTAGCTTGCGGTAGCCACCGTCAGCAATCGCATCAGCTGTCCTTCACCTTGGATACGACATCGGAAAATCGCCTGCTCGCGCCCCAGCCAAAATGTGCCATCGCTTTTTCTGCCGAGAAGTACGCTTTCCGTTCAAAAATCTGCGTCTTGTATGGGGGAAGCTGGATCGGTGCCCGGAATCCGGCAAGCGATAGAAGCCGTCTTACCGGACCACGGCACAGCGGAGCCAGGAAAGACGGAAATCGTTTCCGGTCCGCCACTCCCAAGCGCCTTTCCAACGCTGAGAGCCAGTCTGAAAAAACGACAGCTTCGCCATTAATAATGTACTCCTCTGCCTTGCCGCCGGATTCACGGCTTGCTGCTTCGACGATCGCGTTCGCTACGTCATCTGCATGAACGATATTGTTGATACCCCGCCGCTTTTCCTGATCCACGATATATCCCTGTGTGAGGATATGTTCGTTCATGTTCAGCCGCTTGCTTCCTTCCGAGTACACGCCGGTCGGGTGAAGGACGCTGAGTGAAAAATCCGCATTCGCTTCCATCGCTGCAGCAGCGGCGTCGATCTTGTTTCTGGCATATTCGCAGTCCGGAACTTGCGGCGCATCCTCATCAATCTTGCCATCCGGGAGTTTCATCCCGAACGCGCTCATAGAGCCCAGCAGAATGAAGTGCCTCAGCAACGAACCTCTGAAATGTTCGATCACATCGGCAACAGACTTGACCGTAACTGCCCTGTCATATTCTGCAGCCCCGGTAGCGGCATAGGCCATGTGAACAACATAATCAAATTGTGCCGGATCGATCGCGGCAAGCCATCCTATCTTGCTGACGTCAGCCACAATCGGGAGCGCTGGCGCCTTCACCTTTTTCGGATCGCGCGACACGACGGAGACCTTGTGTCCTTTCGAAACCAGACGATCGACAAGAAAACGGCCCACCAGTCCACTGCCTCCAATGACCAACCATGATGACGGTGAGGAGGTATCACTCATTTCGTCAGAACGTAGGAAATCTGCTCGAACGGATATATCGAAGACAGCCCACTATTCTCATACCGAAAAGGTTTTGCGATGGCCAAGGGAGTGAGGAAATGACGCATCAGTGTCGAGGGATAGTCCTGATCAAGAAATACTTCACAAGAGGTGAATGCACGGTCGCTAAAGCGATATCCCTCATGGCAGTACGTCCCTGCCACGAAGAAATCCATCGTGTTGATTGTGAAGCTCCTGACATGGGTCGGATCGATGTGAGCCCAAGACGATCTGAAGTACGGCACATGCGCGAGGAGTATCCCGCCCGGACGTAGGATGCGATGGATCTCTGAAATAAGCCCGACCATGTTCCGGACATGTTCGAGCACTTGATTGGCGAACACAGCATCGAATTCAGCATCCTCGAACGGCAGGGGTTGTTCTAGGCTCGCGACGACATCCACGCCGGGCAGCGGCATGTGGTCCAGTCCGACCGAACCGGGCAACTTGTTCCTGCCGCATCCGATATCAAGTACGCGTTTCCCACTCAGGATATTCGCGGGCAACTTCCTGTGGCCAAGTATCATCTAGCACGTTCCCCAATGATTCAGAAGATCTTGGTTTGCGGACCTGTCCAGCCATTCCGAAAACACTTGCAAGTCAGGTGGGAGGCGATCACTTCCATGGTCAACCGGGCAATAATTGATGTCATCAGACGCCACAACGCGGTCTTTGCCTGTCTTCAGCCGTGGCTCAAGGCATGTCAGGGTGAATGGCTTGAGCACAAAGATCGAGTACGCATAGCGCTTTGCCAGTTGCCATTCCTCTTCGGTCGGGTCGGGCAGGTCGGGCAACCTGGACAGCAAATCAAGATAGGCTTCCCTGGTGGGAGGGTCGGTGGTGAAGCCGTTGCCTTCGTAACGCCCCGTACCCGCCGTGATTACGCGCTTGCCGAGTGCCGCCATCTCCAAGCCGGATGTGCCGCGTACAGTGATGCCGTAATCGGCCAATTGGAACCACGAATACGGATTGAGCTTGGTGCTGGCTGGCACGATGCGCACGTGCGGTGGTAGCTTGCCGATCGTCTGTTCGATGAGGCGCTCCTCCTCGTAGCGCCCTCCAAGCAGCGTATTCAATTCTCCGCGCCATAGATTGGAGGGGTGTACCTTGATCAGCCAATCGATGTGCGGATTGTCACAAGCTACGCGCACTGTTTCCACCAGCCATTCGGCATAGTTGCTGAACAAGTCCGTACCAAAGAAGAACAATGTGTCATACAGGATGTGGCTGTAGATCACCGCAACTTTGCGGTCCGGACCGATACCCAACTGGCGCCGCGCCTCCGCCGGGTCAAGAATCTGTGTGTCTGGCTGATTGCGCTTGGATCGGTGCCAACGGTTGCCATAGCGGTCCATGAAGTTATTGTGCAGCGCTTTATCTATATCCGAAATATAGGGCTGCGCCTTCACCCACTCCCATGATGAAGGAGACAGTGAGGCATGGTGCGCACGATCGATATGCTTGTTGAGGTGCTGAACGATAATGGCATCATCACGCACCGTCCCCGCGAAGCGGACGATATTGAGTTCTTTCGAAAGCGCCGCGTAATAGAACGCGCCATATTCCTCCATGAATACTTCTGTAAAGAAGGCAAGACGGACATCATGGCCTTCAAATATCGTATTCGCTATGTGTATGCTTTGTATGATCTGCGCGATCCATTGGTTCACATAGTCCTGCACTTCAGGGTTGGAAAGGTCGATGACTCCCGTACCGCAATGACGACTGTAGGTGGAGAGTGCGATCTCCCCGACCGGCGCCCCCTCGTAACGCAGCCGTTTGTATTCCTCAAAGGTCTTTGCCTTACTAACCTCAGATGCAATCACGTCCGGGAGATTAGTGGACTGTTTTGCAGCGTAATCCTCCAAATAGAGCGGGACGACTCCTAGCAGGCGGAAATACCGGTTCAGGTACCATTGGTGCCGCGTCGTGAGCACGTATGCGCGATACCCCTTCGCCCGTGCCGCGAGGCTGAGCAGGGTCCATAACTGTGCCCACACTACGTTCATGCCCCGCCCGGAAACGATCAGCAGCGACCCCTTTGCTGGATCAATTTGCATGGTCTCGGCCAGACGGCGATATCCTGCGATACCACGCGCATAGAGACGATAGTCGTTCCACGCATACGCGATCGACAGCAGCTTAGCCGGCACGCGTTTCAGTTTTGCCAGATTCATATCGCGCGATACCACTTTGCCTTATGCATGCAGGCAGTCATCGGGGGTAATCTCTCAGCGCGTATTCTTCCAGTGTATACACACCGCGCTGCAACATCGCTTCAAGTACATATACATCGGACATGGTGTCTAGGTTGACGCTGCGCTCCTCCGGCATGACGAAAGGCAGGATGCGCGGCGGCATGAAGGTCTGGCGGCTCATCAGGGTGTCGCGGTGCGTGATGTAGAAAGCGCCGTTGAGGGCGTAGACGACAGGAAGCGACTGGCGCGCCACCATCGATTCCTTGCCCAGATAGGACTTCACCAGCCCGTCTTCTATCTTCTGTATCTTGTCCGGGTGCGGGCTGTCGAAGTGGACAAGGCTAACCGCCCCCTCGGCATCCGCCGGCCCCTTCTCGAAGGTCTCGCAGAATGCATTCAAGTCCCCCAGCGTGCGCAAAGGCGAGGTCACCTGAAGCAGCAGCACCCAGCCGCTCGTTATGGGTGCAGTCTTGATCAGGTTGAGGACCACGTCCACCGTCTTTGCGTCGTCAGTGGCCAGTTCTGCAGGGCGCAGGGCGGGGGCGACGGCTGCGTAGCGCTGGGCAATTTCGTACATCTCCTGATTGTCGGTGCTGACGAGGACGCGATCGACATAGGGGCACAATTTGGCGATCTTTATGGTCCGCTCTAGCAGCGTGTCGCGCCCCAGCCGGTATAGGTTCTTGCCCGGGATACCTTTGGATCCGCCGCGTACCGGGATGACTGCGGTGACCGGTTGCCCCCTAAGCATTTCTGAATACGCCGATCAGACGGCTGCCAAGGAGGTTTCGGTGCAGGTATTCGGGTGTAATAAAGTCGAACAGTTGGTCGGGGTCGCCGTAGCCGTGATACGGATACTCGCCTGACAGGTAGCTCTTCACATTGTCTATCTCGCTTATCGCGGTCTCCATGTGTACGCATTGCAGGTCGTGGCGCGACATCAGCGTCCTGAGGCTGTTGGGCGAGAAGTGCGAGACATGCTTCCAGTTGAAGGTGGCCGATTTTTCACGGATCAGCCGCGTGGCCAGGCTTTCGACGTTGGGCACCATGATTAACAGCAGCCCGCCCGGCTTGAGCATGCGCCTGATCTCGGTAACGATGCCCTGCAGGTCAAACAGATGCTCTAGCACGTTCCAGAGAGTAATGCAGTCGTAGTTCGTCCCGAGTCGCTCCCGGTCGAAGCGCTCGAAGCTGGACTGGATGTACTGGATGCCTTTGGCTTCCTGGTAGATATCCGCATAGCGGCTGTTGGCATCAATGCCCACACAAGTGTCCCACCCGTTTTCGAGCGCCACTTCCAGGAAAACGCCAGCGCCGCAGCCGATATCCATGATGCGTTCCTGTCCCGGCGGAGCGAGCTGCTTGATCAGGTCCAGGCCATACTGGTATTTGATGCGATCTATGTCTTTTTGGAGCGGCTGAGTATAGATGTCGGAGGCGGTCTTATCGTCAGCGTAGAGCTCGCAGGCCTTTTCGAAGGTGATGCGCGGATGCTGGTAGCGGTGCGAACATTGTTGGCACCGCCAGATGTCCAAACCCATGCGGGTTAGGAAAAAACTGCGTTCCGTTCCGCTACAGACGGGGCAAGTGTTCACGTCTTCCCAGAAATCGCCGACGCGCTGGTAACGCTCCTGACCGGTGTCCTTAACAATCTTGGCATGCTCGCGAATCAGGCCACCATCGGCCGGTTTGCCTTCACCGCTGCGGTTGGTTTCCTTGTGAAACTTCTTGGCACCGAAGCGCAAGTTGCCGTCGAACTGGTTCTTCGCTTCCAGGCTGCTTTCGAAAGAAGTGATGTCAAATTCGTTGTTGCTCATAGTGGTCGTTTTCCCCGTGTCACCCCTGCGGCCTGCTTATTTGATCGCCAGGAATCCCTCGAAGCATAGATACTTCTGAATGGTGTTGATGTCGATGAATCCCGCACGCTTCAGCAAGTCAATATTGCCCTGTGTCGAGAACGGCTCGAGCACGCCTTTGAGGCTGCGCGTCTTGGAGACGATCTCTTCCGGGGTGTAGCCCTTGCGCAGTTTGTAATCGTTGTAGAGGGTTGTGAGGATGTCTTGAAAGCGTGCATCGGCACCGCGCACCTTTTCGAACAGGAGCAGGGCGCCGCCCCAGTTGAGGGTGTTGTAGAGCTTGTCGACTAGCGCCTGTCTTACCGCGGGCCTGACGAACTGCACAGTGTAATAACACACGATTAGATCCGCCGGCCTCATCTCGGCCACAAGGGCGTCTTCAGTGAGGAATTCGACGTTCAGTTCAGGATAGTCCGCAGTCTTGGCTTTTGCCTTGGCGATCATATCGGCTTCGATGTCGATGCCGATAAAGCTTGCACCCGGTTTGCCACGATTGTGCTCGGCCAGTTTCATTGTCAGCGTACCTGTCGAGCATCCGATCTCATAGCAGACCGAGTCCGGCTTGACGAAGAAGTCGCTCATGTCACAAATCAGTTCGTGACCCTCGCGATAGAGCGGAACCGATTTTGATACGTGATCATCAAAGGAGTCTACTACCGCTCCGCTGAATTTCCAGTTGCCCCGGTCTGCAGTAAGGCCATCTCCAACATTAGTCATCTCTTTTTCCTCTTAAATCAGCCAAGTGTCACTTGCTTCGCTGCCGGCAGAATGAGGTTACCCCGCCCAGACTTATGACACTGGTCGTAGGATTTCTGAATGTCTGAATTCGAACACTGTTTGCTCATAGTGTTCCGGCTTGTTGGTTGTTCGATTACCCTTGCCTGATGAGTTGGCGAGCCTCAGCTTCCCAATTGTATATTTGGCGGCCTTCGCGCTTGTTGCAGAAGCGCCCGCGATAATAGGCACGATTCAGCAACTCCGCATCACTCAATGGACGTTTCTGCTGCCCCATCATGGCACCTCGTTCCGGCACATGCTCTGCGAGGTAAGCCTCCTGTGCAGCATGGTCCATGGCGGCGAAGTCGGCCATCTCTCGCAAGTGGGCTTTTGTGATAGACACTTTTCCGTCGCGCGTCTTATCTTCTGGCAGCACAGTGAAATGACGCTCGATGGTGTCGGCACCGAGATGGATAGCTACCAAGTCAGCCTTGACGCCATCTCTGGCGACCAAGGAGTGGTCACTTAAGCCCACTGAGGGAACGAGACCGCGCAGGTACGCGAGGCGATGCAGATGCATAGACTCCAAGGGAGTCGGGTAGAGGGTGACACAGTGCATCAACGTGAAATTTACGCCCCGGCGCTGCAATAATTCAGCGGTGGCTTCGATCTCCTCATCGTACGAGGCGCCGGTAGAGACAATCAACTCCTCAAAGTTGTCCGCAAGAGCCTCGATCAGCGGGGCGGATCCGCAATCGTAGCTCGCGACCTTGATCGATCTCCACCCCAAATCGCGAATCTCCGGAATGCAGGTCAGATTGAAAGCAGTGGTCAGCGGCTCAAGACCGGCAGCCCTGCAATCCTCTACGAAGCGGCGGTGCTGCTCGTAAGTGAGTTCAAGCTTTTGCAGCCTTTCGTATTCCGGCTGGTACGGGCGCCTTATCACCACTACTCGACCGTCCAGTGCGGTCTGGCCCTCTTCGAATTCGGGGCGATAACTGAGGTCGTCTGCAAAGATGGTCTGTATTTTTGCATGCGTCGCACCGCCTTCGGCGGCCTCGCCGATCATACGGCTGAGAGTGTCGTAACTTCCATTATGGTTTTGGCAAAATTCTGCGATTATCTTCATGATTTTATTTGTTCCTGTATCGATGTCACCCACCCGAACGGGTTAACTGACGCTAGCCTTAGTTTTAATGTATCGACAAGGTAGCGCAGGTGCTCGGTCATCGTGTCTCCGGGGATAAGCACCGGTTCACTTGCCCTACGGTCTATCGTGATATCTCTCCCCATTCCGGTATGGAGATCGTACAGATAAATACTGCGGTTTTGACGGACGGCTTTGCCGTCGACCAGCTTGTATTCGCCGTCCATGGCCTGCAATTTATTGATGTCGGCATCGCCGGCCAAGACAAACAAGATGTTGACCTCGCCGTTGCTGTTCACGTGACAATCCAGAGCCTCCTCCCGGCGGGCCCCCTGATTCGCCACTGACACTATCTTCGGTGCGCACAATAGATGCTCCAGACGCAACGGCATCGCTGCTGCGATATCAAGCCCGAGGTTTGATTCCAAATGGGTATAGACCTGATCGATGATCTCGCGGAATTTTTCGCAGGAAGGCCTGCAGAGGCGGTGTTCGGTAAAAAGAACCAACTCCTCGAACAGTTCCCTGACCAGCAATGCCGGTCGCAGCATCTCTTCCGTGTTGTCAGCGCGTCCAGTAAACAGGGAGAATTTTCCCGGGTTTACCTTGGCATGCCGAGCGCGTTGAACAATGGGCAGGTACCTGTGATTGAGCAACCAAGTTCCGCCCCCCGATGCCCATATGTATTCGCCCTTTCGTTGAGTTGACAGTATGTCCTCATCGTTATGCGAGAAGGGGCGCAGCAATGCGCCCGAGAGATCCACTCTCAAGGCTTGTGCATCCTCCGCGATCTCGCTTCCGGGCTTGAGCCCGGCAACCTGGTAATACCTGCTCAAACCGAATTGCGATCCGTAAGGTATCCCAGAGTAGCGTAATACGCACCGGGGAAACTTTCGATCTGCTGCTGATTAAACATGTTCCAGCCATCGAAAACCATGAAGGGCCGTCTCATCACTTTGAATGCCTCCGCCATGTTGAAACGAGCGTTCAGGGGGTGATTGTTCATGACCAGTGCGACATCGGCGCCGTCGAAGCCGGACATGATATCTTCGACCGGCTGGCAGCCAAGTGCAGCGATTTCCTCTTTGTCGAGCACAAAATCCTTGACGCGAATATTGGTCACTTCAGGCAGCGCATTGACCAGCTTGGTGGCGATGGATTCGCGGATATCAGAGGTCTCGGGGACGCCCTTGAAGGAAAGCCCGATGACGAGGATCTTGATAGTGGCTATATCTTTGCCCGCCAATTTGCAGAACCTTCGGATCTTCCCCAGCACGTCAAGGTGTCCACTAGAATTAATGGATCTGCTGGCTTCACCTAGTATCGGACGGTAATCACAGCCCCCTCCATAGGGGTTGGTATACAGGTACGGGTCTTTGGCCAGGCAAATGCCGCCGACACCGGGGCTGGGCATTGGGATGGGGTTCCTCGGATACCCTTCGTTCGCCGCTTCGATAAGCTTGAAAGCATTCACGTTCAACCCGTCGCATATTTTCGAAACTTCATTGGCGAAAGAGAAGACCAGATCGCGATAGGTATTGTTCAGCAGCTTGACCATCTCGGCTGCTTCGAGGGTATCAACCTCGACGATGGTATTGGTTATCCGGTTGAACAGTTTCGCCGTGAGTTCGCAGCTGGCCTTGTCGAACCCGCCTATGATTTGCGGCAACACACGCAACTCTTCCAACGCGTTACCTTCCACCGTCCGCTCGGGCGCAAAAGACAGAAAGAAATCGACTCCGGCTTTCAGACCACTCTTTTCAAGGGCAGGAATGATCAAATGACGCGACGTGCCGACCGGGAGGGTCGAACGGAAGATGACCAGATCGTTCTTTTTCAGGTTACGCTCAATGGCCTCGGATGCTTGGATCACGTAAGAGAAATCCGGGCTCTTCTTGTCGTCGACGGGAGTGCCGACGCAAACGATATGAATATCGGCGTTTGCCTCGTCCGGGTTGGATGTAAAGTGAATGGGGTTGGTCTGGGACAGCGAATCCAGAAGGGATTTGAGCCCGTTCTCAAAGAACGTCGGCTGCCCGGCTTTCAGCTTGCCGATCACGGCAGGATTCGAATCCACTCCCACGACCATCAAGCCGGCATTGGCCAGCACTGCTGCCAACGTCAGCCCGACGAAGCCCAGTCCGTAGACGGCGACGACGCGATCTTCTATCTGATGGTCGAAAATATCCGAAAGCAGGATCAGGTCGTGGAACTTGTCCTCGTCATCTACCAGGATGATCTGCTGGTATTTCATGTAGTCAGCCAAGCGTTGCTTGGCCTGTCGAATGATCTCCTGGCGCATTTGCTGCCGGCTCAAGCCCATCCGCACCAGTATCGGTGAGGGGTTGGCGATCATAGAAACCGGCTGGTCGATGCCTACGCCCTTTGCCAATCCCCTTCGTACATCACCGTCCGTCACAATGCCGGTTACCTGTCTCTGCTCATCGATGACCACGGCCACACCAGCGATATGCTTATTGACATCCGAACTGCCCATCAAGCCGATCGCTTCCCTGATCGTCGTTTCTTTTTTCACCAGTGAATTGAACTTCATTTTGGTAACTTATCCTTGATTTGAATAAGACTGCCGACCGTCATGACCGCCTGCCCGTTTGAAATTCCTGTACGATTGACAAGGATGCAGTCAACACCCGCTTCAGCGCTCAGTTGATGGTCGGCCGGGTCATCCCCGAATACAAGCAGCTTGTCTTTGGAGGTACCGGTTTGATGCATGATCGTACGAAGATGTCCCCGCCCCTTGGTATGCCCATCGCTGCTTCCAAGTATGGAAGTAATGCCCGCTCTTATTGGCGCCGGCAAAGTGGCTTCTACAAGGTCTGACAACTCCTGCGGAGGCACTGAGGAAGATATGAATATGCAGCTACCGCGTCTGATCAGTTCTTCCAGCAAGACGTGCGCATCAGGAAATATTCGCGCATGGATCAGGCTGGCTTTGTTCAGCTTTTCGAATGCATTATTGAAGCGCAGGAATGAGTCCGGCTCTGCCTTCCGCCCCAGTATTGCCATAATCTGAAGGAAGATATGTTTTCTGGGGTGACCTGAGAGCATCAGGTAGTGCCCTGTTACTTGGCCTGCCAGATGCAGTGCCTGCTCATCAGGGAATGTCGAGCAAAACGCCTCTCCGAAATTCCCGGATTTCAGCGCCATGGAATCAAGTATCGTCCCGTCCCAGTCGAAGACAAACACTTTCTTGTCCCTGACGACATTTTCAATCCCACCATATTCAACCATGGGGAATCGGGATGGATCACTCATGACGAATGACATCAGAGATCCGGCGCTTTCAGCAGGAAATCCCGATATGCCAGCCCCAGACCTTCTTCAAGTGAGATTTTCGCCTGCCAGCCGAGCGAGCGAAGGCGCTTAACATCCATCACCTTGCGCATCGTCCCGTCGGGCTTGTGGGGATCGAATTCGAGTTCTCCTTCAAAACCCACGACTTTCCGCACCAGTTCCGCCAGTTCAAGTATGGTCAGATCTTCGCCGCTCCCTATGTTCAATAAGGGTGGGGTTGCGTCGTTGAAAAGACTTTGAATCCGGTCCTCCGGTTGCTCCAGAAGGTGGAGGCAGGCATCCGCCATGTCGTCGCTGTACATGAACTCTCTGCGAGGGGTGCCGGTGCCCCATACGGTGACTTGGGCGTCACCGCGTTGCTTTGCCTCGTGCATCTTGCGAATCAGTGCCGGCACCACATGGGAGTTGTTCAGGTCGTAGTTATCATTCGGTCCGTACAGGTTGGTCGGCATGACGGCGATGTAGCGGGTGCCGTACTGGCGGTTATATGCATGACACATTTCGATGCCTGCAATTTTGGCCAATGCATAGGGGCGGTTCGTTGGCTCAAGGGGGCCGGTGAGGAGGTACTCCTCCTTCAGAGGTTGTGAGCAGTGCTTGGGGTAGATGCAGCTGGAGCCAAGAAACAGTAGTCGCTGGACCTTGTTCTGGTAGGCAGCGTGAATTACGTTAGCCTGGATGATCAAGTTGTCGCGGATGAATTCGGCCGGATACACATTGTTGGCATGAATGCCTCCAACTTTTGCCGCTGCCAGGTAAACATAGTCGGGCTTTTCCTGAGCAAACAACGTATCGACAGCTGCCTGGTTTCTGAGATCAAGTTCGGCGTGGGTGCGCGTCACGAGGCTTTCATAGCCCTTGGCCTTGAGGTTGCGCACCAACGCGGAGCCGACCAAACCACGGTGGCCAGCGACGTAAATCTTGGCCTGCTTATCCATGCTTACTCGTGATAATCCATGGACTTGAAGCCATGCTGCTTAATCAGTTCGTCGCGTTCTGCAGACTTCAGGTCTTCCATTACCATTTCCGCGACCAATTCATCGAAGGTGATCTTGGGCGTCCAGTCGAGCTTGTTTTTGGCTTTGGTGGGGTCCCCCAGCAGGGTCTCGACCTCTGTGGGCCGGAAGTATCGGGGGTCCACTTGGACGATGCACTTGCCCGAGGCGTCAAAGCCTTTTTCCTCCGCGCCCTGGCCTTGCCAGCGGATTTGCAAGCCCAGCTCCCGGGCGGCGGCATTTACGAAATCACGCACGCTGTACTGTACGCCAGTCGCAATAACGAAGTCCTCGGGGCGATCCTGCTGCAGCATCAGCCATTGCATTTCGACATAGTCTTTGGCGTGCCCCCAGTCGCGCTTGGCATCCATGTTGCCCAAGTAGAGGCAGTCCTGAAGACCCAACTTGATCCGGGCGAGTGCTCGAGTGATCTTGCGGGTAACAAATGTCTCACCCCGGATAGGACTTTCGTGGTTAAACAGGATGCCATTGCAGGCGTAGATGCCGTAGGCCTCGCGGTAATTGACTGTGATCCAGTAGGCGTAGAGCTTGGCCACGGCGTAGGGGCTGCGCGGGTAGAAAGGGGTCGTTTCTCGCTGCGGCGTTTCCTGCACCAGCCCGAAAAGTTCGGAAGTGGAGGCCTGATAAAAGCGGGTCTTCTGTTGCAGACCGAGGATACGGATAGCCTCCAGGATGCGCAGGGCACCCAAGGCATCGGAATTGGCGGTGTATTCAGGCTCTTCGAACGAAACGGCGACATGGCTTTGCGCGGCCAAGTTGTAGATCTCATCCGGTTGCACCTGCTGGATGATCCGGATAAGGCTGGACGAGTCAGTCAGATCGCCATGATGCAGAATGAACTTGCGGATTGTCTCATGGGGATCTTGGTAAAGGTGGTCGATCCGGTCCGTGTTGAAAAGTGAAGTGCGACGTTTAATGCCGTGAACCTCATAGCCCTTACTTAACAGCAACTCAGCCAGATAGGCGCCGTCTTGGCCAGTAATTCCAGTAATGAGTGCTTTCTTCGTCATTGATGCCTTCCGTAGTGGTCTTCGTATCGAAAGATGCCGTCTTCCCCTAGGCAGCTTCCTGACTGAACTTCGATGATCTCCAGCGGAATCGTTCCGGGGTTTGGCAAGGCAGTGAATCTCGCCAAGCGGGATGTAGGTGGACTGGTTCTCGCTGAGCAGAATTGTCTTGTTACTTGCTCTGGCTGGGGCGCCGCACCTTGACCAAACTCTTCCCGCTTGGACTGGGATGCAGAAATTGTTGGCGCCAGGCCTAAACACGAACTTCCTCAGCGCACGCCGGCTTGCTACGACTGATTACGAACAGTCCGCAACTTCTAAAGGCTTCTGTGCGGAAGCCGGTCGACTTCTTAAACGCAAATGCAAGATGAAAGATGATTCAGGCACGCTACCGCCGTGCCGTTTCACGATCAGCAAGCGCGGCCAGCAGGTGCTAGCAGGGAGTCAGGTGACAAATCTAGTAATTTGAACCACCGCCCGTTCGGCGGATGGGCGAGATTGTGCCACAGCGACAATACATTACGAAAGGAAGTTGAGCGTCGATGGGCAACTCAACATGTCTTTCAGCCAGCCTTGCGCAAGCTAGTGGGTATAACGCGGACAGTCACCGGCCTGCTCATTATTTCGATCAGCACCAATACCCGACGCTCACCTTCGGGCATTTGATAAATGCCTTCGATGCCTGTGAACGGCGCTTCCGTTAGACGAACGCGCTCCCCCTGCGCAAAGAGTCGCGCAGGCTCAGACTGAACTGACGCCTCCCTCGACCGCAACAGATCGATCAGCCCATCATCCACTCGCGCCGGCTCGCCACCAAAACAGACCAACCGGCTGACGCCCTTTGTAGAGCGAACGGGCGACCAGCTTTTGGATGAATCTCCATGACCCAATTGGATAAAAAGGTAGCGCGGAAACAAAGGCTCGTCTGAAACTGTCAGCAAACCTTGGCGAAGCTTTTCGTATGGGAGCGTCGGGAGGTAGCACTGATAGCCTTGCCGTTGGAGGTTCTCCAAGGCCGACCTTTCCTGCTTGGGCTTGGTGTGAACGAGGTACCAGTGCATCGCCTACTCCGGCTCGTTATGTTTGTCCTAACGATTCTAACCCGAGCATTACTTCCCGACAATTAAAAGCACCGAAAATTGGGCCGAAACTCTCGCCATATATTTATGAAGCCCAACTTTCAATTTCATAAATAATGCCGATCGCTTCTCCAGAAAAGCAAAAAGCCCCAGCAAAATGCTGAGGCTTTTCCGATAAATAACTTGGTGGCCCGGGGCGGAATCGAACCACCGACACAAGGATTTTCAATCCTCTGCTCTACCAACTGAGCTACCAGGCCAAGACGCGAGAGTATAGCAAAAGATTCCGCGGACGCAAAGTACTTGCT
>JACCEA012471018.1_pt1 | contig 14637 bp, 17 predicted proteins | sample 7449851 | NCBI WGS metagenome assembly JACCEA01 (sample SAMN15323453, study PRJNA562643) | freshwater metagenome | isolation source: river surface water | place: USA:Blue River Watershed | collected 2017-08-18 | reverse complement strand
GGGTATGGTGTAATTGGCAACACGAAGGTTTCTGGTTCCTTTGTTCTTGGTTCGAGTCCAGGTACCCCAGCAAGTTACCGGAGGTAAAGATGCTTGATTCTTTTGCCTCCGGTTTTCTAGTTTTTGCTTATTTCGCCACAGCGCAGTTTCAGTTAGCGCTGGCGCTCGGAGCACCAATGGGCGAATACGCCTACGGCGGCCAGAAGGCCGGCAAACTCCCCATCGGTTATCGAATCGGATCTGCCTTCTCTTTTGTGATTATGCTCGCACTGGTCGGGCACTACCTTGCTCAGCTGGGAGTTTTCACTCCCTTGCTTGCTGAGCCTCAGAACTCATGGGTTAACTGGGCCCTCGTCGGATTCGCTGCCCTGGCCGCTTTGATGAACAACATTACGAAGTCCGCAAAGGAAAGACGGCTCTGGGGCGGCACAACCATGGCCATGTTGCTGGCGGCGGTTATCGTGGCGCTCTAGACCCAGGAATCGCCGGGGTTTAGGTGGCGGAATTCTCCGCCATATTTCTCTACAAACTCTCTGATTCTGGCATTCTGCAGTTTGTTTCCGTGCTCACTCAAGATTGCATTGTGGGTTGCAAACGCGGCCTTAGGTTTTAGCTCTACCAGGTAGTCAATCAGGTCAGATATTTGCATCCAGGGAGCTGAACTGGGGCAAGCCAAAATCTCAAAGGGATGTTCCGGGTATCCATAGGCATCGCCAGGGTAAAAGAGTTTTCGATTTACTGTTACGCCAACGTTTTGGACCAGCGGGATTGAGCGGTGAATCTCCTGGTGCATATCTCCAGAGAAATCTAGGGTGAAGTTTTCAAGCTTGATGTGATCTCCGTGCCGAACCACTTCCACTTCTAAACCTTGCAGCTTTTCACGCACATCTTGTGTGCCGAAAAACCTGACTCCATCATGTTTTGCGAGCTCGAGTGCGTGTGGCAGGTAAGAGTGATCATCGTGAACGTGCGTGAATACCACCGCAACAACATTTACAAGCTTGGGGAGATCCGGCTGATACATGCCTGGATCAATTACCAGGGTTTGATTTCCTTCTCTGAGCTCCAGCATCGCGTGATGGTGTTTGGTGATTTGCATCGCACTCCGTTCCAGAAAAGTCTATGTTTGTGTCACCAGGAAGAGGTAGGCGATGAAGCCAATCGGAGTATTAGTTAATCCAGCCGCCAATCGCGGTCGCGGCAATTTGGTCGGCAACCAGGTTTTCGAGCTTCTGGAGCAAGCGGGGGTGGCAGCGGTTTCCCTCACAAGTGAGAGTGCTTCGGCTGCCAAGACGAAGGCCGAGCAGTTGATTGCGAATCAGGAGCTAGCAGGCGTTATTGCGGTCGGTGGAGATGGAACCGCTCAACTCGGTGTAAACATCTGCGTTCCCAACCAAGTCCCGCTGGGCATCGTTCCAGCTGGTAGTGGCAATGATCAAGCCCGAGAGCTGAACATCCCGCTTGATGACATCCCCGCAGCTGTGGCAAACATTGTTGAAAGCCTGCAAACACCAAGACGAGTTGATGTGATGAAGGTGAAAAACCCGACCAGAGAGTTTTGGTCTTTCGGTTCAATCTCTGCGGGTTTTGACGCGCTGTGTGCGAAGCGAGCCAATGGTTTGCGTTGGCCAAAGGGGCCTAACTCCTATGTCGCGGCTATGCTCCTGGAGCTTCCTAGCTTCAAACCAATTCGGTATGTTCTCGAGGCAGATGGCGTGAAGCGGGAGATTAGTGCGATGCTCTGCGGAGTTGCGAACGTGAAGAACTTTGGCGGAGGGATGAAGATTTCTCCGCAAAGTGAGGTCACCGATGGCGAACTGGAAGTGTTTATTCTTCACGAGGTTTCCAGGCCAAAACTTCTAAAGATTTTCCCTACGGTTTACGCCGGCGAACACATTAAATATCCAGAGGTTGAGATCTTCAAGGCAAGGTCAGTCAGGATCTCGAACGACAGCTTCCCCATGACTTGCGATGGTGAACTAGTCGGCGAAGCTCCCTTCTCTGTCGAGGTTCACCCCGGAGGGCTTCAGGTTTACAGCCGTTAGATTGCCAAGCCCTGGATTTTGTGGCAAACTTCTCGGGTTGCTTTACGGCCCCATCGTTTAGCGGCCTAGGACGCTGCCCTCTCACGGCAGTAGCGCGGGTTCAAATCCCGCTGGGGTCACTTATCTCGCTCTTGATGACAAAATCTCGGGAGCGAGATTTTTTATTGCCAGCGTTTTGCGAAGGTTGTGGCAAATACGATCAAAACGACTGGCGCTAGCGCGGCAGCATTGAGGCCACCGAAACCGTAGATGGCAAGGATCGTTCCCGACACCGCACCACCAAAGGCCCCGGACAAATTCATAAGAGTGTCGCTAAAGCCCTGGACCTTAGTTTTATTGTCGGTCGATAACGATTGCGATAGCAGCGCTGAACCTGCGACTGTGGATGCAGACCAACCAAGCCCCAATAAGAACAAGCCGATCACGACCATCAAGAATTTATCGGCCCAAAAACCGGCGACTATTAGCGAGGTCATGAATATAAGTTGACCGATCACGATTGTGGCCCTCGCCCCCACCTTGTCTGCCAACCAACCAAACACCGGCGAAAACGCATACATACCAGAGATGTGCAGTGAGATTGTGAGTCCAACATCTGAGAGCGAGTGGCCGGAAGCTGAAAGGTGCGCAGGAGTCATGCTCATCACCGAGACCATCACCATGTGACCTAAGGCGATTGTCAGAACCGAGTAGCCAGCAATTGGAAACTCCCGGATCACTTCAATTGCGGCTTTCATGCCAGGTCGCTTGCGATTCGGACTCAAGCCCGCCAGGTCACGTGCGACGATCAGGGGGTCTGGTCGAAGACCAATCCAAAAAACCAAGGTTGAGCCAAGTTGGGCTGCAATCGTGAATAGGAATGGACCCGCGAGGTGAGGCAAACCAAGGCTTAGGCCCAGAGCCTCCCCAGGAGCTATTAAATTCGGCCCAATCACTGCTCCCACGGTTGTGGCCCAGACGACCAGCGACAAATCCCTGGCCTTTGGTCGATCCAGTGGCAAATCAACGGCGGCGAACCTCGCCTGTAGCCCAACCGCCGAACCAGCACCCAAGAGAAACAGCGCTATCAGCTCAACGGGAAATGAACGCAATATGGTCGCCAAAATCATTCCCGAGGCACCAAGGATCGCTAGCGCAGCTCCAAACCCGAGTGCTACGCGACGCCCCTTTCTATAGGCGAGATTTGCCAATGGTATAGCCGAGGCGGCACTTCCCAGCGTGCTCAGGGTTGCTGCTGCACCTGACCACGCTGTTGAGCCGGAGAGCTCAACGGCCATGATTGCCCCCACGGATAGTGTTGAGCCAAGCCCAAAGCCACCAAGAGCCTGCCCAGTTACTAGGGTCCGAACCGTCTTCTTCTGTAGCAGTTCGAGGTCTTGCTGATTTATGAGAGCCACTCCAACAATCTACTGGTCGGCTAAACTTGGCGAGGTCACAACACCCGAGGAGATTCATGACTCCAAAGCCACTTACCCTGGCGGAAAAGCTCTGGAATGACCACCTGGTGGTCAAGGGTGAAAATGGTGCGCCTGACCTTCTCTACATCGACCTTCACCTCATCCATGAGGTGACCAGCCCCCAGGCCTTCGATGGTCTTCGACTTGCGGGGCGTGATATCCGTCGCAAAGACCTGACCATTGCAACCGAAGATCACAACACTCCCACCGTTGACATTCATCTACCAATCGCTGAGCCGACCTCCAGAGCCCAGGTTCAGGCTTTACGCGATAACACCAAAGAGTTCGGGGTTCGAATTCACTCTTTGGGAGATAAGAACCAGGGGATTGTGCACGTGGTGGGACCTCAGCTGGGTCTAACCATGCCCGGGCTAACCATTGTCTGTGGCGACTCTCACACCTCAACCCACGGTGCCTTCGGTTCCCTAGCTATGGGAATCGGAACCAGCGAGGTGGAACACGTACTCGCCACCCAGACGCTACCCCTCAAGCCATTCAAAACCATGGCAATCAATGTTGAGGGAACTTTGCGCCCAGGTGTGAGCGCTAAGGACATCATCCTTGCGGTTATCGCCAAGATTTCTACCGGTGGCGGTCAGGGCTACGTTCTTGAGTACCGCGGCAGCGCTATTCGATCGCTCTCCATGGAGGGCCGCATGACTATCTGCAACATGTCAATTGAGGCAGGTGCTCGAGCAGGTTTGGTCGCTCCAGACGAGACTACTTTTGAATACCTAAAGGGTCGCCCGCATGCTCCAGAGGGTGCCGACTGGGATGCAGCGGTTGAATACTGGAGAACTCTGAAGACTGACGAGGCTGCGGTCTTTGATGCTGAGGTCTTTATCGATGCCGATAACCTCGACCCTTTTGTGACCTGGGGCACAAACCCTGGCCAGGGTGTATCACTACTTGATTCGGTTCCAGTCCCCTCGGAAATTGAAGATCCGAACGAGCGAGCAGCTGCGGAGCGCGCTCTGGAATACATGGACCTAAAGCCAGGCACCAAGATGAAGGACATCGCGGTCAACACTGTCTTTCTGGGCTCCTGCACCAACGCCAGGATTGAAGATCTTCGAGCTGCTGCCGAAATCATCAAGGGTCGAAAGAAGGCCGAAGGTGTTCGCATGATGGTGGTACCTGGATCGCAAAAGGTCAGATTGCAGGCTGAGCAAGAGGGGCTGGATCAGATTTTCAAAGACTTCGGTGCTGAGTGGCGATTTGCTGGATGCTCGATGTGCCTGGGTATGAATCCAGACCAGCTTGCTCCCGGAGAGAGAGCAGCCTCAACCTCAAACCGCAACTTCGAAGGGCGTCAGGGTAAAGGTGCCAGAACCCACCTAGTTTCGCCTTTGGTTGCGGCAGCAACCGCAGTGCGTGGAACGCTATCTAGCCCAGCAGATTTGGAGAGCTAAATGGAGAAGATTTCTACCTTCTCGGGAGTAGCTGCTCCACTAAAGCGCAGCAACGTAGACACCGATCAGATCATCCCAGCCGTCTATCTAAAGCGCATCACCAAGACCGGATTTGAAGATGGCCTGTTTGCAAACTGGCGTCAGCAAGAACCCGACTTTGTTCTCAATCAACCGACTTATCAAAATGCTCAAGTGTTGATTGCAGGGCCGGACTTTGGCACCGGATCATCTCGAGAGCATGCGGTGTGGGCACTGCGCGACTTTGGTTTCAAGGCAGTCTTCAGTTCGAAGTTTGCTGATATCTTCCGTGGTAACTCTGGTAAACAAGGCCTGGTTACCGGCGTGATTACCGATGCCGAAACCGAGGCAATCTGGGCGGCCCTAGATTCAAACCCTGGTATTGAGGCTCGAGTTGATCTTCCTAATCAGACCTTGAGCGTTGGGGAAATCACGGTCAAATTCGACATCGACCAATACACTAAGTGGCGTCTGATGGAGGGTCTTGACGACATCGGCATCACCCTGCAAAACGAGGCAGCTATCGCTGCATATGAGGCAAAAAGAGAGTCCTGGAAGCCAAGAACTCTCCCAGCCAAAGGAGTCTGATTGAGCCAGATCACCATTAGAGGTGGCAAGCCACTTGTTGGTCGTATCGAGCTCAAGGGCGCGAAGAACCTCGTAACCAAAGCCATGGTGGCTGCACTGTTGGGTGAAACCTCTTCTGTGTTGCGCGATGTGCCATTCATCTCCGATGTTGAGGTTGTTTCAAGGCTGCTGCAGCTGCACGGGGTCACAATTGAACATGACCCAGTATCTGGAGACATGAAGCTCGACCCATCAAATGTCGAGCAGGCTCGCATGGTGGACATCGATGCCCACGCTGGCTCCTCTCGTATCCCAATTTTGTTCTGTGGCCCATTGCTCCACCGCCTGGGTGAGGCATTCATTCCAGGTCTCGGTGGCTGCGAAATTGGCGATCGCCCGGTCGATTTCCACTTCGATGTGCTGCGCAGTTTCGGTGCGGTTATCGAAAAGCTGCCCACTGGCACCAGACTGAGTGCGCCTGATGGATTGCGTGGGGCGAAGATCTCACTTCCTTATCCTTCGGTTGGTGCAACCGAGCAGGTGCTGCTCTCGGCTTGCATCGCGGAGGGCAAGACCGAGCTGTCCGGTGCTGCGATTGAGCCAGAGATTATCGACCTAATCAGCATCCTTCAGAAGATGGGTGCGATCATCTCGGTGGACACCGACCGAGTGATTCGGATTGAGGGTGTGAAGCGACTCGAGGGGTTCACCCACTCGGCACTGTTCGATCGCAATGAGGCGGCATCCTGGGCAGCCGCCGCACTGGCAACCGGTGGCGACATATTTGTCGGCGGCGCTCGCCAAGTGGAAATGATGACCTTTCTAAACGTCTACCGCAAGGTAGGTGGCGCATTTGAGATTCACCCGGACGGTATTCGCTTCTACCACCCGGGCACCGAGCTGCAGTCTGTGGTGATTGAGACGGATGTTCACCCCGGGTTTATGACCGATTGGCAACAGCCGCTGGTGGTTGCTTTGACTCAAGCTCAAGGTCTTTCAATCGTGCACGAAACTGTTTATGAAAACCGTTTTGGATTCACTGAGGCACTTCGTCAAATGGGTGCTCAGATTCAGATCTATAAAGAGTGTCTCGGCGGCCATCCATGTCGATTTGGCCAACGTAACTACAACCACTCCGCCGTAATTTCGGGTCCAATCGAACTCAAGGCTGCCGACATTCGCGTCCCAGACCTTCGCGGTGGCTTCTCTCACGTTGTCGCGGCACTGGCTGCCAAGGGAACCTCCAAGGTAACCAATGTTCAGCTGATTTCTCGAGGCTATGAGCACTTCATCGAAAAGCTCGAGTCGCTCGGCGCGGACTTTGAGTTTGAGGCCTAGACGTGGCTGAGGTTCGCGTGCCCAAGGTGCCGAAGAAAGAAAACACTTGGGTATTCAGACTGGTCGCTTCAATTCTTGCTCCGCTGATTCGAATCTTTTTCAATGTCAAGACTGAAGGTGTGCAGAACCTACCAAAGGGCGGATACATCCTGGTGGGTAATCACCTTTCGTACCTAGACCCGCTGGCATTTGCCTACTCGGTATATCTGCACATGAAGCGCACCCCCCACTACCTAGCCAAGGAGGGCCTGTTCAGAGTCCCTGTGCTTGGGTGGCTACTGCCGCGAGTCGGTCAGATCCCGGTCTATCGTTCAGGCAGGGGTAACGAGGAGCCGATGCGGGCGGCGAAAGAATTCCTCAAAGCTGGACAGGTAGTGGTGATTTTCCCTGAGGGCACTCTCACTCGAGATCCAGATCTTTGGCCTATGCGTGGAAAATCAGGAGCGGTCCGTTTGGCGGTCGAACTTGGTCTTCCTATAGTGCCTGCGGCCCACTGGGGGGTTGAGAAGGTTTTAGCCAACTACACCAAGAAGATTCGCCCAAATCCGTTCCACACGGTTCGGGTAAAGATCGGTGAACCAATGCGCTTTGATCATCTCAGAGCGGACTCAATGACCACTGAGCAGCTATCCAAGGCAACGGCTGAGGTTATGAATCGGGTGGCGGCACTAGTTGGCGAGTTGCGTGGCGAAAAGCCACCGACTGAGCTTTGGGACCCAGCGCAAAAGGGCCAGAGTGAGATTGGCAACTTTAGGAAAAAGAAGTGACCCGAATCGTCGTTCTTGGCGCTGGTAGCTGGGGAACCACAATCGCAAAGGTTATTGCGGATGGTGGTAATGAAGTGACTCTTTGGTCTCGTCGCGAGGATCTGGCTGAAGAGATCAATCAAAAGCATCGAAACGGCGATTACCTACCAGGTAGCGATTTGCCCAAGAAACTAGCTGCAACTTCGGTGCTGGAGAGCGCGCTGATTGACGCTGATCAGGTTTATCTTGCGGTGCCGGCTCAGAGCCTTCGCGAAAACCTAAGAACCTGGGCACCCTTGATTCCAAAAGACGCGATTCTGGTAAGCCTGATGAAGGGCGTGGAGCTCGGCACTGGATTGCGGATGAGCGAGGTGATTGAAGAGGTCACCGGAGCACCTAAATCAAGAATTGCTGTGGTTTCGGGACCAAACCTTGCTCTGGAAATAGCCAAGGGTGAACCTGCTGCTGCGGTATGCGCCTGCAGTGATGCAGACCGGGCAGCCCAAGTAGCTCAGGTTTGCAGTTCGGACTACTTCACTGTATTTACCAATACCGATGTGATTGGCACCGAGCTCGGCGGCGTGCTAAAAAACCTGATCGCAGTTGCCATTGGAATCGTCAGCGGACTCGGTTATGGCCAGAACACCAAGGCCTCGATTATGACCAGGGGATTGGCCGAGATCACGAAATTTGCTGTTTTCCAAGGGGCTAAACGCAAGACCCTCTTCGGACTTGCCGGCCTGGGCGACCTCATTGCAACCAGCGAGTCTGCACTCTCGCGTAACTTCCGTGCCGGTGAGATGCTCGGCCAAGGATTCTCTAAGGATGAGGTGGTTCGCAAACTAAAGCAAACCGCCGAGGGCCTCACCTCTGTTTCACCGGTTCTGGAACTTGCTATGCAACACGGAATTGAAATGCCAATCGTTTCTCAGGTTCAGGACGTTCTTGAGGGAAGAATGAACCCTAAGGAGTTTGGCCGACAGCTCAACCTCCAGGACGCCGCGGAGGTCGAGTGATGCAAACCATTGCACTCCTTTATGGCGGCGCTTCCTCAGAACACTCGGTGTCATGCGTCACAGCCCTGGGGGTTTATCAGGCCATCGATAAGTCCAAGTACCGAGTAGTGCCAATCGGCATCACCAAATCTGGATTGTTTGTGAGCCAGGCCATCGATCCGAATTGGAAACTTGCCGATCTGCCAGAAGTAAACGAATCCGCCCCTCAGGTGATGCTGCAGCCTGGATCTGGCGACATTGAAATAGCGGGCGAACGCATTTCACTAGACCTAGTTTTCCCCGTGCTTCACGGTCCCAACGGCGAGGATGGCTCGGTTCAGGGGCTAATTCAATTGATGGGGTTACCTTACGCCGGCAATGGTGTCTTGGCATCGGCATTAGCAATGGAGAAATCGAAGGCCAAAGGCGTGTTCCGAGACGCTGGATTGCAGGTTGCGAAGGAACTTGTGATCGAGCGCACCAATTGGTCGTTAGCTAGAGATGCTGAGCTTTCGAGAGCAAAAGACTTTGCTCAAGGCGATGTCTTTGTAAAGCCCTCTAGGTCTGGCTCTTCGGTTGGAGTGACACTTGTAAAACAAGCCAGTGATCTTGAGGCAGCCATCGAGCTAGCACTGTCGCTGGATCAAACTGCATTGGTGGAGCAACGAATCTATGGCCGCGAGGTTGAGTGCGCGGTTTTGGAAAAGCCAAATGGTGAACTGGTGGTTTCGCGCGCTGGTGAGATAGTCGTTACGGGCCGAGAGTTCTATGACTTCGAAGCTAAGTACTTGGATGGTGGTGCGGAGCTCCGAGTGCCAACCAATCTCTCCGAAGCGGAGCTAGCGCATATGCATGAACTTGCCGTGAAAGCTTTTCGTGCACTGGGCTGCTCTGGGTTGGCGAGAACCGACTTCTTCCTCACGGACAAGGGTTTTGTGCTCACCGAGGTAAACACAATGCCTGGTTTCACGCCGATTTCGATGTACCCATCACTTTTCGCAGCATCTGGGATTGCATATCCCGAGCTTGTGGAAACTTTGATCCAAACTGGCTTTGCAAGGGGTACAGACCCGCGCTAGTTGCTACCTACCGTGCACGTCTTGGTGGCAGGAATCTTGGCCACTGCCTGAGACAGGCTCTCCAGGGTGGTGATTCCGCTTGCTTGAGTCGAATCTACAATCACCTCAACCGCCGGGAACCTTGCGTAGCTGATAAATCGATAATTAGGCGCCTCGGAGTCATCCACCAGCCAGTCCACCTCACCAGCGGTGACGCAGGGGAGCGTAGAGACATCAACACCCTCCAGGCCGCAGCGCAGCAACACGGCCGCTGGCTCACCCCAAGCCGAGGTTCCCTGTGAATTGGTTTCTCGCTGCGTGAGCGAACCTACCTCCTCAGGCAGCCGAACCGATAGCTCGGCGCACAACGGGTCGTTCGCCTCCGGGGCAGCTTCAAGGTTCACCACCGGAGTGCAACCGGTAAGCATTAGAAGGGGAAGAAGTAGCAACTTTCGCATCCATTACAGGCTAGCGTTATCAGGTGGCAAATCCGGACCCGACAATCTTTGAATTAGGTGAGAGTGATGCTCTCGCGCAAGCTGTGAAGCATTTCAAGCCCGGCTCTCACACCCTGGTTCCCTCCGGCGATGATGCAGCAGTGATTCGTTCTAACGGTCGTTATGTTGTTACCACCGACACCATGGTGCAAGACCGAGACTTTAGGCTCGAATTCTCATCAGGGTACGACCTTGGATTTAAGGCGGTCGGAAGCAATCTGGCTGATGTGGTCGCCATGGGTGCGACGCCGACTGCGATTGTTGTAGCGATGGTCGTTCCAACGAGGTTTAGGGCGAGCTGGTTGTCAGAATTTGCTCGCGGCTTGCAGGCCGGTATCGATCAGCTCTCACCCGGTTGCGAGGTGGTCGGCGGCGATCTGGCGGCAGGCGAGCAGCTTGTAATCGCGGTGACCGCACACGGAGAGCTGGATCAAGAGCCTGTGCTGCGTTCCGGGGCAAAGGTCGGGGATCAGGTTGTGGTGGCTGGAACCCTGGGCAGAGCTGCTTGCGGATTGAGTCTGTTGATGAGCCCTGACCCAACTTTGGCCGCCGCCTATCCGGAGTGGGTGGCAATCCAGCTCAGGCCCCAGCCTCCGCTGCAAATCGGTCTCGAGCTCTCTAGAATTGCGACCTCCATGCTGGATCTCTCGGATGGGCTTTCAACCGATGCCGCCAGAGTTGCAAAGGCGTCAAGCGTTTCATTGAAACTCAGCTCGAGTGCGCTGCTTGGTTATGAGGCTGTTTTGGAGCTCGCCGCCCAATCCATGACTGCTCGTGGCTTCCAAGGGAATGAAAGGGATTGGGTCTTACACGGTGGTGAAGATCATTCCTTTTTGGCAACCGTGCCGCCTGGCATGAAGCTGCCTATTGGATGCAAGGTAATTGGTGAGGTTATCGGTAAATCTGAGCACGCAGTATTTCTTGATGGGAAGCCCTTGGTTGCCAAAGGCTGGGATTCCATTAGCTCCTAGACGTGCAATTGAGCGTTCAGCTCAATGCCCTTGCCGTCTCTCGCAATCGCTTCAATAGCCCCATTGAGCGAATTGCGGCGGAAGAGAAGGCCAGGTAAGCCAGAGAGTTCGGCTGCTTTCACGACCTGAGTTCTGCCATCTAGGTGCAGGGTAACCTTCGAGCCAGCAGTGATGTAAAGCCCAGCCTCAACTACGGAATCATCGCCGATTGATATGCCGATACCCGAGTTTGCCCCGAGGAGTGCTCGCTGGCCAATCTCGACACGATGCTTGCCACCACCGGAAAGCGTTCCCATGATCGATGCCCCACCGCCGATGTCTGAACCATCGCCAACCACAACCCCCTGAGAGATTCGGCCCTCAACCATCGAGCTGCCGAGGGTGCCAGCATTGAAATTTACAAATCCCTCATGCATCACGGTCGTGCCGGGTGCTAGATGTGCACCCAATCGAACTCGATTGGCGTCAGCGATGCGAACGCGTTCAGGGGTGACATAGTCAACCAACCTGGGGAATTTGTCGATTGAATGAGCAATGACTCCATGCTTCCTGAGCGTCATAGTGCGGTCGCGGAAATCATCTAGTGCCATAGCGCCACGATTTGTGAACGCCACGATCGGAAGGTTAGGAATTAGCTGTTCAAGATTGATGGCGTTGGGCTTTACCAACAGATGCGAGAGCAAGTGGAGGCGAAGGTAGGCATCCTGGGTGGAAGCAACAGGTGAATCTAGATCGATTTCGACTCTGATAACTTCGGTTCTAACGTTTCTAACCTCATCGACAGCCACAAGCTCGTCCAGCTCGCGTGGAGAGAACCACTGCAGGTCAGACTTTGGAGCAGCCCCCAACTCAGGCTTTGGAAACCAGACATCGAGCAGGACCCCATCCATCGTCACAGTAGCGAGACCGTGACCCCATGCCTTATCAGTTAGGTAGTTAGCGCTCATTGACCCAAGAATACAGGTAGCCTTTTTGCTATGCCGCTTGACCTAACGCTAAACCTCACCGAACTCACAATGGCAATCTGTGACGTTGAGTCGGTGTCAGGTAATGAAGCTGAGCTCGCCAATCTGGTAGAAAGCGCACTTCGGCAGTATCCCCACTTGAGCGTGGTTCGAGATGGTAATGCCGTGGTGGCCAAGACCAATCTGGGTCGAGACCAACGAGTGATTATTGCTGGCCACCTAGACACTGTCCCGATAGCAAACAATCTCCCGACCTCTCTGCATCACTTCGAACGCGAGCAAGTGATCATTGGGCGCGGCACGGTAGACATGAAAGGTGGGGTCGCCGTGATGCTCAAGCTCGCCTCCGAGCTGGCTGATCCGAAATATGACCTGACCTGGGTTTTCTACGACAATGAGGAAGTGGCCAGCCATCTCAACGGCCTTGGCAGAATTGCCAAGAATCACCCTGAGCTACTTTTCGGAGACTTTGCCGTTCTATGCGAGCCAACCAGCGCATTGATTGAAGGTGGTTGCAATGGAACTATTCGTGTGGAATTGAGATCCAGGGGAGTGAAGGCCCACTCTGCTAGGCCTTGGATGGGAAAGAATGCACTCCACGGCTTGACCCAAGCGTTGCAAACTTTGAGTGGATTCGAACCAGAGACGGTACTCGTAGACGGGCTTGAGTATCGCGAAAGCTTGAATGCGGTGATGGCAAGCGCTGGCATCGCCACCAATGTGATTCCCGATCTGGCCACACTCACCATCAACTATCGCTTTGCGCCCTCGCGAACCGCTGCAGAGGTCGAACAAAAACTTCGTGATCTCTTTCCCGATTACGAGCTCGAGGTCACTGACCTAGCTCTTGGTGCGAGGCCCGGGTTGGACCTTGGATTGGCGCAAGAGTTTGTAGCCAGCGTCGCTGTGGAACCCCGGCCAAAATACGGTTGGACTGACGTGGCACGATTCTCTGAGCTAGGTATACCGGCGGTTAACTTCGGGCCGGGTGACCCATCCCTTGCTCACGCCGACAATGAAAATGTTCCTGTTGGTCACCTTGTTGACACTCATCGAGCCCTCGGAGAGTGGCTCCGCGGATAATTGGGTTGGCTATCTGGGGTCAATTTTGGTTTAATTGTGACTTCAGCGCTTTTTCCTAGGAGTTTTTCTCATGGCAGCTATGAAGCCACGCACCGGTGACGGACCAATGGAGGCCGAGCGCGAGCCGCGCGGACTGATTGTGCTTCGTGTTCCACTCGAGGGCGGCGGCCGTTTGGTCGTGTCCATCAATGATGCAGAGGCAAAGCTTTTGCACCAGGTTCTAGAGGGTGTAATCAAGAAGTAAAGCAGTTATCGCTTTACAACCACCAAAAGCCCATCCCCAACCATTGAGATTGTGGATAGGAAATCTTCCGAGCCATCAAAGGCTTTTAGTACATTTCGCATTCCCACGGTCTCATCATCACGCAGGGTTGGGTTAGGCACTCTGTCTCGGTAAAGGGCGTGAGCGACAGCGAGGGCCCCGCCGGGCTTCAAAAGCGAAACCGCAGTGGGCAAAATGCCCTCAATGTCCTCGGCGTCGATGTCGATAAAGACTAAGTCGTATGCAGATTCGGCCATATTGCCCATGACTGCATTTGCTTTACCAGTGATTGTCCTGAGCCTGGAGGCTGTAATGCCGGCTTGCTTAAAGCTCTCTTTTGCAACGTTTTGATACTCCGGCTCGGAGTCGATTGTGGTGACGATGCTGTCCTGAGATGCCGAGAGTAGCCAAAGTGCGGAGACTCCGGCACCGGTACCAACCTCAACGATGTTCTTTGCCTTGCCCACTGCTGCCAAGGTTGCTAGTTGCGCTCCGGTTGCGGGTGTAATCGACTCGACTCCAAGCTCATCCGCATGCTTTCTCGCAGTGCGAATGTGATCCGGCTCGAGCGGGTAGTCCTCGGCGAATTTCCAACTTGAAATTTTGTCAATCATGTTGGGCTCAAGCATAGGCACGCCCCAGCGAAAAACACGGTATTCGAAGGGAGTAAACTCTTGGCATGTTCGGACTAAGCATGGAGAAGTTCCTTCTGCTTGTCGTACTCGCGGTAATCATCCTTGGACCGGATCGACTTCCCTACTACGCCAAGAAGTTTGGCGAGTTTGTTCGCAAGGCCAAGCGCATGATTGACGGCGCACAAGAGCAAATGAAAACCGAGCTTGGAGACGAGTTCCAGGACTTGGATTGGAAGCAGCTCGACCCGAGGCAGTATGACCCACGCAGGATTGTGCGGGAAGCACTGCTCGAGGAAAAGCGCGAACAGCGCAACCTGGCTCAGCAACTCAATCGCGCAAAGCCAGTTCAGAAGCCCCTAGAGGCTGGCGAAGCCGCTCCGTTTGACCCAGACGCGACCTAGATTTTCCCCATCACCTTTGCCAGCAAGGTCATTAGCGGTGCCATCTTCCGGAAGTCTTTCGCTCGGTTTGGAAGGCCAATCGGTAGGCGGTTAGCAACACCGATGGTTCGGGTCTCCGTGAATCTGAGTAAGCCTCCAGGTCCCGACCGCCTTCCCATTCCGGACTGCTTCATGCCACCCATAGGGG
>JACCEA010945112.1_pt1 | contig 14640 bp, 10 predicted proteins | sample 7449851 | NCBI WGS metagenome assembly JACCEA01 (sample SAMN15323453, study PRJNA562643) | freshwater metagenome | isolation source: river surface water | place: USA:Blue River Watershed | collected 2017-08-18 | reverse complement strand
TTTTGGCCCATGAAGGCGGAGAAATGATCCAAACTGCAGCTCTAGCTATCCGCAATCGGATGACTATCACTGAGTTAGCTGACCAGTTGTTTCCATATTTGACCATGGTTGAAGGGATCAAGCTCTGTGCCCAAACCTTTCACAAAGATGTGAATGAGTTGTCCTGCTGTGCTGGATGAAATTGACTCCGCTGTATATGAAATTGACTCCGCTGTATAATGCACTTCGCTTCTATAGCCACCAGGTTGTTTTGGCCCTATAAATAATACGTTCATTACCTTGTCACCAATCAGAACATTCTCAAGTGACAATGAACACTCGATCCCAATAGGTTTGCTTATAGCATTTTGTTTCACCTTTAGTGGCGATTAGAAGTGAGACTGAAGGTAACCGACTTGCAATAAACCTATGTAACATAATAAAAGTTTTGTTTTATTGCTGCGTTTTCGTTGCTCTGAGGCTTGAATGTGTACTCGCAAGGAACAAGGGCGTTCAGTGCAAAAAGTTAACTGGCACAACTCACGTGAGCGTAAAAATAGGCCATAATGAAGGATAGTTCGACTTGGACATTGGAAACAAAAAAATAACATATAGATTTTTTGTTTCAAACCAAGCACTTAAAAAGAGTTCGTTGTACGGCTACAATCGATTGGGGCAATTTATAACGTAAAACCGTGTTCAAGCCCGATAGGTGATACTTTTTGTGAGGTGAACCCTCAAAAGTGTCCGAAACCCAGTATTGGCGGCGGTTCTAACGTTATTTTCTTCGGAAAGGTTTGTACTACCTTTTTAAACCCCGAAGTTTTGAAGTGTAAAGATTTTCATCGCGAAAGCCCCTGTCAAAAGGGGCTTTTTTTATCCACACAATTTAGGAAGTACCGTGAGTTCTGGACAGTTTGCTGGCGCGATAATTGTCGATAGCGCCGCAAGAAAATAGTCTAAATCAGCAATCGTAGTCCGTGTACACACCGTCACTCGGATGATATCTAAATCATAGAGACGCCGAGCAACCACCAAGATCTGAAAGTCCTGCCAGAGTTTTTCTACAATAAATGCCGCTGCAATGCCCTGCACATAAAAAGCACCAATAGCACAAAAATTCCGACTCGTGCTTGGGGTGACCATCTGAACACCAGCAACCTTCGCAAGTCTTTCCATCCAATACGCAGTCAACTTGCTCAGTTGCACTGCTTTGCCCGATGAAGCAATATTTTCAGCGAGCGCATCGGCAATATTCAGAATTGAAAACGCGGCACTCGTGCCAAGCGGGGCTAATTTCAAAATGTTGTTTTCAGCAAAGTCTGAGCTGTGCAAAGTCGACTTTATATCGCGGATCCGGGTATTTTTGATGTAAAGCAGACCGGTGCCCGCGGGAGCCCCAAACCATTTGTGCAGATTTACCGCAACAAAATCGGCACCAAACCCCCTAAATCGCGAGTTTAAGAGCGCGAAGGAATGGGCGGCATCCACTAGGACGTCAACGCCATACTGCTGCGCCATCTCGGTAATTTGCTTGACTGGCAGAATCAAACCATGTCGATGACAAACATGACTCAAAACTATTAATTTGGTGTCGGCACTAATCGCCTTTTCATAAGCCTCGACATAATCTGACTCACTCATTTCAGTGAACGGAATTGCTAGCAAATTCAATGTTATCTGCTTTGTTTCAACTAACTTACGCAAGGTGAAATGCACAGTGTCATAGTCTTGTAATGAGCAAATCACCTGATCTCCTGCGGCTAGCGAATACCCATGTAACAGAATTTGTAAGGCTTCCGAACAACTACGAGTCAGCAAGATTTCGCCGGGATCTACCGCACAGAATCTGGCTAAGTCCGCCATGATTTGTGCGCGATCTCGCGCAAATTCATGTCTTAAATATTGTGAAGTGGAGTCATTTAACGCGCTCACCTGATGACGAAAGCGCTCATTTACCGAGAAAGACTGTTGACCAATAAAACCATGTTCGAGATTGAGAAAGTTCATATTTAAATTCCAAGACACGCTAACCACACTATTCATTATTTCGTTTTCCAAGCCCTGCCGGATGGCTAAAGGCAACCCGAGAAACCACAATACAAATCGCAAGAAATAGGCTGAGTAACCAAGTTAATTGCTGCCAGCCGCCTGCTTGCCAAGCCATGCCAGAATAAGAGCCAAGCAAACTAGAACCGAGGTAATAACAGAACAAATACATGGCAGTAATGATGCTTTTGTTGAGATGAATTAAGCTCGCTAAATAACTACTGCAAAGCGTATGAGAGAGGAAAAAACCAAAGGTAAATATTGAAATACCTATAATAATCAATATTAAATCGCTATCTCCTGTGATCCACAAACCAAAAAGCATAAGCGTTAAAGAACCAGAAATCGCTTTGGCATAGCCAAACCATTCGACAATTTTCGCACTACAGAACGAGCTCCAGATGCCAAAAATATAAAGTAACGTCAGTCCACTTAACGTACTCAATGAAATCTCATAAGGTGATTGTTGCAGTCGAAAATTTATGTAGTTAAATAAACCGGTAAACGAACCAGTCAAAAAGAAACCAATAGCAAATAATGCCCAGTAAATAGGTTGCTGCAGCTGTGTATTTAATGTCTTACCGGTGGCCGACAAAAAATTCCAATGAAACGACGCAGTGACATTTTTCTCAGCCAATGCCAGCAATTTGATAAACACAAACGCGGATAAACACCCCAAGACTCCAAATACAACAAACGTAGCCCGCCAGCCAAGCAACTCACTGAGCAGCGCTGCAATAATTCGCCCGGTCATGCCACCAAGAGCAGTGCCTGCAATATAAAAGCCGATCACCTTAGGCAATTGACCTCGTTCAATCTGCTGACTGAGAAACGTCGCGGCAACCGCCGGCAAACCACCCAAGGCAATCCCAAGTAAGGCTCGAAAACCCAATAACTGATTAAAGCTGTCGCTGGTTGCGCAGCAAAGCATGGCAATCGCAGCACATAACAGGGCGCTCGACATGAGTGTCACATGATTGACGAAGCTGCTTAAAAAACTAATTACAAGCAGTGAAATCGCCAATGCAATCATTGATATAGATAAAACCCAACTTGCTTGAGTCGCCGTTAAATTAAATTCGATAGCAAGCATCGGCATCAGCGGTTGGCAAGCGTAAAGCAGGGTAAACGCGCTAAAACCACCAAAGAACATCCCCCAGCGGATCCTGGTGACAGCGATGGGCGGTACTATTGTTTGACCTGTTGGCATCAGAAGGCTCCGTGAACTTGCATGCGCACAGGCTATTCCTCGCCAATAAATCTATCCAATACATTAATTGAAGATAATTAATACTTAATTTATATTAATAGCACTAACACTCATGAGACTGGATGACAATGGAACTTCGACAATTGCGTTATTTTATTGCGGTGGCTGAAGAGCTTCATTTCACTAGAGCAGCTGAGCGACTGTGTATTGGCCAACCGCCTTTAAGTTATAACATTCAGCAATTAGAAGAAGAGCTTGGGGTTAGTTTATTCCTAAGGACCAAACGAACGGTGCAGCTGACCGAGGCCGGACGGCAATTAATGAAAAAGGCTTATGAGTTACTGCAACTTGCCGACAAAACCAAGCAACTGGCACAACAACTCCGGACAGGCCAAGTCGGCGAACTCCATATCGGCTTTACATCGTCAACACCCTTAACCACCCTATTTTCCGAATTAATTCAAAAGCATCGGCAAGCATACCCAGCTGTAAGTCTGATATTGAAAGAAATGAGTACGGCGAAACAGCTGTCAGCCTTAGAAAAAGGCGAACTTGATCTTGGTTTTGTCCGACCGGTTTTCTCTGATGATTTACACAGCACTCAGGTGTCGCCGATTACGTTTTCTCACTTGCGAACCGACTCGCTGGTCGTGGTACTGCCAACAAACCATCCGCTAAATGCTCGCCAAGAAATATACATCGCAGATTTGATACAAGAAGATTTTCTGATGTACCCCGCCGCTGTGGGAACCAGCATTTACCGACAAATCTTCCAGCTCTGTGCAAAAGAAGATTTTACGCCCCGTATTGTGCAAGAAGCGGCTGAAGCCTCGACGCTAATCGGCCTAGTCGCCGCTGGACTTGGCATCACCATTTTGCCAGCCTGCTTTGACCGGATCCAACTTGCCGGTGTGACTTACCGCCCGCTTCAGGACACCCAAGCTAGGACTTCATTGCTGTTAGCATATCGACCACTTTCACTCGACGAAAACCGCAACTTGTTGATGTCTCAATTTATAGCATTAGCCACACCGAATATGGCGCTCGAGCATTCAGTAATGGACACCATAAACTAGCGAAAAAGCCCCAGAATCCAGTCGCGAAACAAGGTTGCTTCAATTGATAACGGTTTTGCTGGCCATACCAAATAGTAGTTGCGCGTAGCCTCGATTGACGGTCCCGGCACTCGATGCAGATGGCCACTTTGCAATAAGTCGCGGCTTAATAATTCCGGCAATAACGCGATGCCTTTTTCTGCAAGTACAGCCGATACCAAGGTGGTTTTATCGGGATAACTGATGCCCTCGATACTGTGTTGCAATCCGGCATGAGCAAACCAACGAGCCCAATCATCATAAGGGTTTAATAACGGCTGCTTTTGTAATAACAACTGCCGATCCTCTTGGTACAGTGAGCTGGCGACTACCGGAAATAGCGTTTCTACTTGCAGGACTTCGGCCATCAAATCAGGCCATTTGCCGTCGCCATTGCGGATCCCAAAATCAAGTTGTTTATCAGCCAAATCCATAACCGCCATACTGGGAATGACCTTGATTGAAATATGTGGATATTGCTGATGAAATAGCGGCAGTCTTGCTTTCAGAAAATACTGGTACACCGATGGCAAGACAGTGATAGTTAACATTGATTGAGTTTTTTGTTTCGAGAGCTGAAGCGCTTGTGTCGCATCAGCGATTATTGCAAACGCTTGTTGTAACTGCTGCTGCAACTGAATGCCGGCGTCGGTCAGCAGAACCCGCTGATTGACTCGCAAGAATAATTGAACACCGAGTTCTTCTTCGAGTGCGCGAACTTGCCGGCTGATAGCACCCGGAGTCACGTAAAGACAACTGGCCGCTAAACGAAAACTTTGCTGCTTCGCCGCTACAGAAAAGACATACAGATTATGCAGTGACGGTAATTTCATCGCTAGACCCACTATTTAGAGTTATCGCCAACAGACTTATTGAGTTTTACTCACCACCCCTAATGCAGATTAATCGTTTTTCAAGCAGTTTGCTCGGTTTTATAGTGGACGTTCGAGCCGATAACGGCACTAAGCCTTCGCTAAAACAATGCACCGGAGCAATCAATGCGCATACTCAAAACTTTCGCCCCAATACTTGCGTTTACCGCCCTCACCGCAGGTGAGGTGGCAATAGCCCAGTCCGTTGTCCATCCTTTAGCTGGAAGCTGGCAGATGGCCTCTGCATGGGAAATCCTTGCCGATGGTAGTCGAGTGACCACTTACACTGAGCATCCCGATGGTTTGTTGTTGATTGACCACGAAGGCCGCTATTCATTACAGATTTTCCATCCACAGCGCCAGCAATTTGCCGGAACTAAAGCAAAAGCGACGTTAGATGAATTGAAGACAGCGGTCTTAGGTTCCAGTACTCACTATGGCACTATTAGTGTCGACTCCGCCAAACAGCAACTTAAATTCCATATCGATGCCGCCTCATACCCAAATTGGAACAAGACCACGCAAGTGCGTGATTTCACGCTACAAGGAGGCTTGCTAACTTATGCAGTACCGGCAACCGCTTCCGGCAATGGCACAAAGGCCTATTCAGTTTGGCGGCGATTAGAATAAATGATGCCAATTGCCGTCAACGTTATGGTGTATGCGCTGGCCAGGGATTTTGATACTTTGGGTTGGTGGCAAAATTACTGTCGGTGAGTCCTTGCAAAAAGGCGAGTAGCGCAGCTTTTTCTTCAGGCTTGAGATCAATGCCTTTGATAAATGCGCTTTTACCAGGATGGGTCCTACCATCACCTTGATCATTGCCCAAGCTAAGCACCCGACCGCCAGCCATATAAAAATCAATCACTTCATCAAGCGTTGCGATACTTCCATCATGCATATACGGTGCAGTCAACGCGATGTTGCGAAGTGTTGGCGCTCGGAAGCGACCATCGTCAGCAGGGTTTAGGCTGATCTCGGCCAGTCCACGATCGCGCTCGGGATAGCCCTTCCCGGCAAATTGAGTTCGATCAGTGAAATACAGCCCAGTATTGTGAAATGGCCGTCGGTCGAGCGGTTGTTTCTCATGGCTAGTTGACTGAGTGAAGTTAAAGCCACCATGACAATGATGGCATTCCAAACGTTCAGAAAAGAACAGGTTCATGCCTTTGATTTGTTCGGCCGTCAGTGCATTGTCATCGCCTTGATAAGCATAGCGATCAAAAGGCGATTCAAGAGAAATCAAATTCCGCACAAAACTGGCCAACGCTTGCGTCACGCGCTGAAAATCAACGTCGTCATCGCCAAATGCGGCAGTAAATAAAGCCGGATACGGCTCACGCTCCAATGCTTTCAGCACTTTCGCTTGATGTGAACTGATGCCCATCTCCACTGGAGCCTCACCAAACATCGGGATCAGCACTTGATGTTCAATATCAAGTAATCCGTCATGCGCCCAAGTTAGGGTTTTATTGTATGCAATATTCACCAAGGCCAATGCGTTACGTCGATGCACTTCACCAGTACTACCTACTGAGGTGGTTTTTGGCTCACTAAAGGCAAATTGCTGTTGATGGCAACTGGCACAGCTTTGTTGGCCATTGCCGGACAATTGCAGGTCATAAAACAAGTAACGGCCAAGTTCGACTTTGGCTGCCGACATTGGGTTCGCTTCGGGGACAGTGGGTTTGGGGAAATCAGCAGGAATTGGCCATTGATAAGGCGCGACCACCGGCTCACTGCAAGCAAAGAGGCTTGCGGCCAACAATGTCTTCACTAATAGCGTAACCAACCACTTCGTCGGCCATGGGTGCGAGATCATGGGACGATACTCCAGAGTTGCTGCGGCCCACCAATGCCAAAAATCGGCAGCAACACCTGACAACTTTTTTGGTTCGGATCCGACATACAACTATTGTCCATCGCCGGCGTTAACTGAGCAAACAACGGCGCCAAATCTAGCGTTAGCTCGGCGCCTTGTTGAAAATTCAGCAGCACTCGCGGTCGATTCGGCGCGACGCAGGGTAAGGTCGGCGCTCGCATCACACTGGCAGAACTACAACCGGTAGCTCCGAGATGCATCGACCAACCGCCCGTCGGTCCTTGCAAATCTAGCCGGAAAAACTTATAGCCAGTTTGCCAACTCCAATGCATATCGCTTTGCTGCAATGGCGACTTTGCCGTCAGTGGATTTTGATGATTGAGGCTTTGCGGCACCCCCAAGGTAAAAGACAATTCACCACTGCTTAGCGGCTGTTGAAACAGCACTTGCCATTGACCGGCACTATGGCAATCTGTACCTAATAGCGCTATTTGTTGACTCTGCCAGTCATTGGCACTCAGCAGCTGCGGCTGGCCGTTCAATTGAAAATCTGCCAAATAGAACTGAATTTGCTCGAGTTGCCAACCTTCCAACGGCAACGCTTGGCCACAAGCAATAGGTTGCCCCTGCCATAACAATTGCACCGAAACTGCGGTCGGCGGCTGTTTTTGGCATGAAACCAATAGATTAACGCCGCAAATTAGCGCTAAAGCTTTAATTATTTGTTTATAAAAAGGCATTTTATCGTTGATTAGTGCGACAATTTGCCACACCATAGCAAAAATCCTATTCTCAATAAACCTATTTGCCATAAACAACGGCCGCATATTTCGGCCTGCGTCAGCGATAGATGGAGCTATTATGCGTACACCAAAACCTCAGCCGTTACGTCCACTGCGTCAGTTATCCATTGGTGGTTTGTTATTGACTGCACCGTTGTGGTTGCATAGTCCCATGCTGTCGGCCCACGCCGAACATGACCGCGCTCGATTTGTCGCGATGAACGGTGTCGACACGGGTCGTTGTGACAATCCTGTTCGCGCCTGTCGCAGCATCGCTTATGCCGTGAAGCACGCCAATAAAGGCGATAAAGTTTTAGTGGCGGATGGCAAATATCAGCTGGAATCTGCTGAAGACTTATTCTTGTTGACCAGCCAATTGGTGCCGGTGCTTGGTGGCTTCAATAAATATGATCACTTTCTCACGCAAGCGCCGCAAATCAACCCGACAATTTTAACGAACGTGCCGACACCTTATGTTGAACAATTGCAGCAACAAGGTTTTGTTGTCATTAACGATGGTTTTGCGAAAAGCACGGCTGACGAGTCGTTTGCAGAACTCATGGCGACCCAAGCCGAGCTGCAACAAAGCCAAGGGCCAACCCCTTGCGTCAACGGCAAAGCAGGCACTTTCCCTTGTAAAAACATTGATTTAGTTAGCCATGCTCCACTATCAAGTTTCTCATCAAAACCAACCGCAGCCAGTGATATTTGGGGCCATGTCGATTTAAACACTGGCACTGAATACGCGATTATCGGCCTTAAAAATGGCACCGCTGTGGTTAGTTTGGCGGATCCATCAGCACCCGTTGAAGTGGGCACCATTCCAGGCAGTAACACTAGTTGGCGTGATATCAAAGTTTATCAATACTTTGACGAACCAAGCAAACGCTGGAAAGCGTACGCTTATGTCAGTTCGGAAGGTTCTGACAACCTGCAAATTGTCGACTTGAATCAACTGCCAACCAGCATTCGCTTAGTCAAAGGCGATAAAGCGGTGACCTCGGCTCACAACGTCTATATCAGCCATGTCGATTACACCACGAATACCGCGTTAGATGGCAAAGAAGCAACCTTACATATCGTCGGTCAAAAGGCCGTAGGTGGCGCATTTACCACCTATGGGCTTGATAATCCAGAAACTTTAACCAGTTATTTTGCCCACACGGGCGCAACTCGCGCTGACTACACCCATGATGCGGCTTCCGCCTTTATCACCGGCAGTCAGGCGACGGGTTGTGGCACATCCTCTTGTACCGTATTAGCTGATTTTAATGAAGAGTCAGTCCGGGTTTGGGATATCTCTACCTTAAACAACTCAAAACAACTTGCTGATTTTACTTATCAAAATGCAAGTTATGTGCATTCAGGTTGGTGGACAGAAGACCACCGTTTTGTCTTTGTGCATGATGAGTTGGATGAGCAAGACTTTGGCTTAAACACCACGGTTCGTGTGCTCAACATGGCTGATGTGAGTAATCCGACCCTGGCTAAAGTTTGGTCAGGTCCAAGTCAAGCCATTGACCACAATGGTTTTGTCCGCGGTAACCGCTATTACATTTCCAACTACCAACGCGGCACCACAATTTTAGATATCACAGATCCAACCAATCCGCTGGAAGTGGGTTACTTCGATTCATTCCCATCGTCAGACAGTGCTGCTTTTAATGGCGTCTGGGGGACTTACCCATTCTTACCATCTGGGTTGATTATTTCATCGGATATCAACAGCGGTCTTTACGTGCTGCGGGACCAGACCAAGACGAGCAGTTCCGGTTCTGTCGCGTTTAGCAGTGCTAGCGCAACTTATGCGGTCAATGCCCCAATTAATGTGACAGTAAAACGGCCAAGTGGCACCGGTGCAGTGAGTGTTGGCTATGAAACTATCAATGCTTTTGGTATCAACGGCACCTCGCAAATTGCTAAGGGCCAATTGAGCTGGGCTGCGAACGACACCGCTGACAAAACAATCAATCTGACAGTGCCTAAAGATAGCAACTATCAGCAATTATTCGTCCGTTTATTCGATCCGAAAAACGGGTTAACCAGTGGCACACCAAGTTACCAAACTATCACCATCGGCCAACCAGCTGCCGCAGCCGGAAGTGGCGGCTTTGTGCAAACCAGCAGCAACCATCAGGAAAATGGTGGTGTCGCACAACTCAATCTGCAACGTGTGGCTGGCGCTGCTGGCGAACTGCGCTTGAGTTACCAGACCGAAAGCGGCACAGCAATTGCCGGCAGCGACTTTACTGCGAGCACTGGTGAGGTGGTCTGGGCCGATGGCGACACCGCCAATAAAACTATTTCAATTAATATCATTGATGATGCGACTTTAGAATCTGACGAACAATTCACCGTGAAACTCACGGCAGTCTCTGGCAACTTGCTCGGCACTGCCAGCAGCTACACGCTCACAATTAAAGATAACGAAGTGAACCGTGCACCAAGTATCATTGGTCTTGAGAACAAAGATGTGAATGCGGGAGAAACTGTCACTTTAACTGCGCAAGTGACAGATGCCGATGGCGATAGTATGACCTACCAATGGTCACAACTGTCTGGCAACGCGGTGGTTCTGCAAAACGCCACCACCCCAGTGGTGACCTTTGTCGCACCAAATGCCGATGGCGCCGTGCAATTGCAACTTGTTGCACGCGACAGCCGCAGCGCTACAACTTCAGTCACAGTGACATTAAATGTCAAAAGTGCGGTAACACCGCCTCCGCCACCACCGCCGACCCCAACGCCAACCACCCCTGAAAAATCCGGCGGAAGTTTGCACTGGTTATGGCTAACGCTGTTGCTACCAAGTGTTTGGCTGCGCACACGAAAAACTAAATAGCCTGAGCTCACTTGCACATAGTGCCGGCAGAACACGGCACTATGTTTTTGAGTTAGGCAGTCTGAAGACCGATGGTTTCGTGCGAGATGCAGACGCGACTATGCTTGCCTAAAGTTGTATTTCGCGTTTACCATGCAATCATCAAACAAATTTACACAGAAATAACATTCCCCACGGACGGTATCCCGATGAATATATGGAAGTTTCTGCTTCTTGCTAGCGCTTTAGTGCTCGTTGCTTGTAGCCAGAAAGTTAACTCTATTAAATCCACAAATCCTGGGGAACTTGCCAAAAATAATGGCTATCTGCTGCTCAGCGTCGACAGCGTCGTGAACTTAGAGCAACTGAACGTGACCGGGACTACCAGCATTCATATCGGTGCCGAAGACTTGGCCAAAGGTAAGCACTACATTTTGGTGGATTTGCCTGCAGGTGATTATCAAATTACCTCTGCCAAATTAAACCATTGGTGGCTGATAAAACTCAGTGATGGCTTTTGGAACTTTAGTGTCCGCCCTGGGCAAATCAGCTATATCGGTGAATTACAGCTAAAGGGCTATTCGCCGGAACTAGAAAATCGCTCATCAATGGCCTTGCAATACTTAGAGCAAAATCATGCCGATTTACTGAAGAAATTTTCAGTGCGCTTTTCCGGTCCTGGCGACGATCACTATTTCGAATTTGTTGAATCGAAGAGGACAACAAAATGAAGCAGCTCTTCGCAATTTGTTGCCTTCTGACCAGTTTACTGTGTGCACTTCCAATGGCTGCTGCCACAACGCCAATTCCTGCCACAGAGCTCTTTCGCGAAGGCACATTGTCACAAATTAAGTTCTCCCCTGATGGTAAACATATTTCCATCGCCGTGAATTACCCTGACGGTCGCGGCATTGCCTTTTACGACGAGAAAACGGATGAATTTCAACTTATCGTTCGTGTTGCGCAAACTGACTGGATCCATAGTTATTATTGGTTGGACTCAACCCATCTTTATGTGGCTTTTGGCGACAGTAACTCACAGGTCCACACCATTGTTACACTGCGCGAAGACCATGGAAAATTGAGCTTTGAGTCGAAGAACATTCCGAAAAATGGCTATTTAGTCGGTCAACTCGACGGCAGCCCAACACAGCTGTTGTTTGCTACCGATGTTGGTCGTTATGAGGTCGAAATTCGCTTGTATAAAGTGGGCATTGAACAACTACTGACTGGTAAGTTTAACCCAGAAGATCGGATTGAAGGGCTCCTCAACACCGACGCTGCGACTCGACTGGTCTATAGCTCGAAGTTAAATCGATTAATCAGCATTCGCCTAGATGCTGAAACTAAACACATTAATGTCCATTATCGCGAACTTAACGGCGACAAATGGCTGCCCCTTTATAGCTATGACCCAGTTGATTTTACGTTCACCCCTCAACAGTTTTTGGATGAAGATACTCTTGCGGTACTGACCAACAAGAACAGTGACAGAATGTCGCTATATGAATTTAACGTTAAAAATCAATCGCTTGAAAAGCTAATATTCGAACACCCACGTTACGATCTGACTAGCGTCAACTACGACGCTGGCCAACTAGCCTCAGTAAGCTTTTTGGCTCATGGTCGTTTGGAACAGCAGTTTTTTAACGACCAACAGCAAAAATTACAACAACAGCTTCGCCAATTCTTCCCAGACGAACAGTGGTTAGTTATCGACAGCCAAGCCCAGGAACACCTGCTATTTGTATTTTCCGCGACCAATCCCGGCCAATATTTTTTGTACGAACAAGGCAAAAAACCTCATTTAATTGGTAGCGTCCTGCCGGAACTCAGCAAATACCAGCTCGCACCTTCAATTAAGTTGAGTGTGAAAGGGCGCGACAATTTGGCGATTGAATCGTTGCTGACCTTGCCGACACAAAAAGGCCAATCTGCCCCGCCATTAATTGTGATGCCCCACGGCGGTCCAATTGGCATCCAAGACACTGACGGCTTTGATCGGACAGTCCAATTCTTAGCAAGTCGCGGTTACGCAGTATTGAGGACCAACTTCCGAGGTTCTGCCGGCTATGGCAAAAGCTTCAGTGAAAAGGGTGTTGCAGCCCTTGGCGAAGGGATTGAACAAGATCTGCGTGCAGCGGTCGATTTAGTCCGCAAAGAATATAAAACCGACCGCGCTTGTGCCTTGGGCTATAGCTATGGCGGATACTCAGCCATGATGCTCGCTATTAAAGAGCCTGAATTTTATCGCTGTGTGGTTGCCGGTTATGGTATTTACGATCTGCCGCTGTTGTTTAATGCCAGTAATATCAAAATCCAGCCGGAGCAGCGGATCCGTGTCGAACGAGTTGTTGGGCCATTAACGCCAACGCTCAAGGCGCGTTCACCAGTATACATGGCGGATAAAGTTAAGGCGCCAGTCTTGCTGATCGGCGGCATGGAAGATGATATTGCCGGATTTGAACAAACTCACCGCATGTTTGATGCCCTAAAGCGTGCGGGTAAAAGTGTACAAGAGATGTTTTATCAAGAAACTGGCCACGGACACGACCGTTGGGATTTGGAACATCACCAAATCGGCTTGATCGAACAATTCCTCACGTCGAATCTCCCAACTAATAAAACATTATCAGTGGCCGAACAAGCCGAACAATGGTACCGACACGCGCAACTGCTTGCTGAGGGCGATAAGCTAAGTAAAGACCAAGCCGCCGCGATCAAACTTTACCAAAAAGCTGCCGCCGCCGGTCATGTCGAGGCCAAGGTTGAACTTGGCAAAGCCATGCTCGATGGTGACGGCATGGCCAAAAATCTCAACAACGGGATCCGGAATTTACAAGAAGCTGCAGCAAAAGACTCGGCTAACGCCGAATTGTTTTTGGGTAAAGTTTATAGCTCTGGACTTTATTTACCTGCCGATCTGGCAAAAGCCAATCAACATTTTAGCCGTGCTGCGACATTAGAACCCGATAGCATAGCGCCAATTTATCTTGCCAGAGCCGCCTGCCTCGGTCTTGCACAACCGGTAAATTGGCAGCTTTGTATCGAGAAAATTGAAAAACAGTTGAAAGATTACCGACAGCATTTTGCCGACAGCAAAACCAAGCAGCTTGATAATGCTGCGCGTCGGGTGATCGCCGAAGTATTGCTCGATGCGCAACCGACAAGCGCCGATCGCGATCGGTTAATCGCTATTTTGCAAAGCACTGTCAAAAAGCCGATAGGCCGTGGCGTGGAAGTCGCCGGACTGCGTTTTGGTCTTTTTGACCACGACACTTACAAATACGATGAGCAAACTTTTTATGCGGCTACCAGCAAAAATGAATTTGGCAGCCTCGTAAAACCAATGCGTGCCGATAGTTTCGCCAAGGATGACCAAGCCTGGGTTCTGGTGCGTTGGCAACGGACATTACCGAATGGCCGTGTGCAAATCATTTTTGATAACGCTATTCCGGTTGTGCTGAATGACAAATTGCAGCTGCATTCAAAGCTCGAATTTGCCATGGACCAACAGCCTGCAACTTGGCAGATACAGGTATTCGACCTTCAAGGCAAAAACCTTTACCAACAAGACTTTGTCTTTAAATAACCGCAAGGGTTGCGAGGTCTGTTGGCTTCGCAGCCCGTTATTTTGTAAAAACAACAGCTACATTAAACAGGATGTGATTTATGACCAGAACAGTTTTATTCATCGCTGGGCTTTTTAGTATTCAAGCAGCTGCAACAACTCAAGGCACTTCTTGCGTTGAAAGCGAATTTTCTTTGTCACCTCCAGCTGCCGAAATTGCCCGTGATCTCAGTTCAACGGCTTTTCCAACAGCGACTTTTAATGAAAAATTGCCATTTAGCGTCAAACTTTGGCGCAAAATCTGTCAACCCAATGACGGCTCAACAAGGCCAAATTTGGGAGCACCTGAGACAGCTACCGAAGCAGACGTGAGAACAGTATTACAAAATCAAGGCTCGTACAAAATCAAGTGGCAGCAAGTGTTCAAAAACGGCAGCTGG
>JACCEA011270866.1_pt1 | contig 14643 bp, 16 predicted proteins | sample 7449851 | NCBI WGS metagenome assembly JACCEA01 (sample SAMN15323453, study PRJNA562643) | freshwater metagenome | isolation source: river surface water | place: USA:Blue River Watershed | collected 2017-08-18 | reverse complement strand
GGCAGGCTTGTGACCGACCGATTTGCGGTGTTTCCAAATGGAATAAAACATCACCGCAAACACCGCAATGAAGATCACCGTGCAGATGATCAGCATGAACCAGTGCAGCCATTGTTGCTCTTCGGCGATCTTGGTGGCAGCAGGGTGCAAATTCAGCTGGTTGACAGCAGGGCCACCCGGCAAGTCATTGACGGCATGAGCGGCCGTAGCCAGCCATGCGCCTGCAAAAATGCCCGCGCGGGATAGCAGCGAAGCCAATTGGTTGGAAATATTCTTCATGTTTCTCACTAACTTCCAAGACTCTGTTGAACTCACACCAGCGACCTGACCGAATCAATCCGGCTGGCCACACGGCATCACGCTGAGCGCAATGCCTTCCTGATTTCTCGCGCCAGCACTTGCCGGAGCTCGGGCCTGACAAAGCGCCCCACCTCAATCGTTTGACCTTGGCCCGATAACTCGATCAGGCTTTGGTCCCCAGACTTGGGCTCAACCCGCACCCATTGGCGCGAAAATTCAGCCCGCTCCAGGCGGCCAGCTGTTTCCAACTCGACCACCAAATTGCTGCCTTGCAGCGAAATCATTTCACCATCCGCGGCGTGGCGGGCATAGGCCAAAAAAGCCAAACCGACCACTGCCACTTCCAAGCCTGCAAAGGCCAACACCAGAGTGGCCCCCTGCATCCAGAAGAACACCCCGATACCCAAAGAAACCGTGCACAGCGACAGGTACATCCAACCCAACTGGACAGGTGTGACCGAACAATTGCGTTTGAGCCGCCATTGAACGGATGGCCCAGACACTTGCGCGAATTGATAAGACTGATTTGACATCCGTCAACTTTCAATAACCTAACACCCTGTCAAGCATGATCTTTGGTCAAAACGGGCGGATTTTACCCGAGATCAAATCATCTTTTGACAGATCTCAAACTTTGTCCTGTATACCCCCACCCGAATGCAGCATAAGCCGCATCTGATCGAGTCCGATTTCGGTTTTTGCAGCCATTTTCATTCGTGGCCGAGGTTTCAGGGCGTGGCCGTACACGATCTCGAAGCCCAAGGACAGGCGCCCACCTTCTTCGGGGCGGGCCAGCGACAGCAAGGCTTCTAATAAGCGTTCACGCCACAAACGCGAACGCAAGCCCTGAAAACGCTGCACATGCAAGTTGCGGCCCAGGCTGCGCAAGTCGGCCAGCAAAGTGTCAGGGCTGGCGTACGTCAAGGTGATGCGCTCCATGTCCATGACCGGCTCGGCAAAACCCGCCTCCACCAGCATGTCACCCCAGTCGTGCATGTCGGTGAAGGCGTGTGCGGGTTCTGGCCAACCGGCCCGGGCATACACCTGACGCAGATCACGCAGCGTATCGGGGCCCAGGCAAGAAAACATCAAAAAACCATCGACCGCCAAGGCCCGGTGCCAGGTTTGCAGCAAGGCCTGGGGCTCGGCGCTGGCATGCAAGTGCATATTGGCCCACACCATTTGCACGGTGTGATCGGGTGGCAGACCCTCGTGCCGCTTGGGGCTGCGCCAGTGCTGGGCTTGCCACCATGCGCTGTGGAGTGCCCGGCGGGTGGCCTGGGCGTGTGCAGGGGGCTCACCAGCCAGCCAAACCTGAGCCTTGGGGTAACGCTGCTCCAGAGCGCGTTGCGCAGCCAGGCCGCCACGCAATGCCCCCCAATGCACCCATTGCTGAGGCTGCAATTTGATGAAATCCAAGCGCTCCTGCATGCGCGTCGCGACCTCTTCGTGCAGCCAAGGTGACTGGGCAACACGCATGGGCAAGGATTGCCAGCGGGCAGCGGCCACGGGGTCCAAAGAAGGGGGGCGAAGGGCTTGGGGCATGGGCAAGGTGAAAAATGAAGCTGGGCCCGCACAAGCACAAACAGGTTTTGCACTTGTTCCATCAGCCCGGGCTGAGTATATTGACTGGATGAGACCCGCTTGGCTTCAGGGCTTGTTGAACACCTCGACCGGCCCGCTGGCCGGTGGATTTTGGCGCTGGCTGCCCAGCCGCTGCGCCATCTGCCAAAGCTGGCCCCAGTCGCCATTGTGCGAAGCGTGCATCAGCCGCTTTGCTCAGCCCCAACACCGCTGCCCCAGCTGTGCCCTGCCCTTGCCCCACCCCGCACGGCGATGCGGCGCTTGTCTGAAAAGTCCGCCACCATTGGACTTGTGCCTGACGGCCACCACCTACGAATGGCCCTGGGCAGACCTGATTGCCCGCTATAAGTTTCAGCAGCAAGCTGGCTGGGCTGGTTCTTTGGCCACCCTGATGCAAAGCACCCCCTTGGCCGAAGACACGCTGGATGCAGCCGACTGGGTGCTGCCGATTCCACTGTCGGCCCAACGCCTGGCCGAGCGCGGCTACAACCAGTCTTGGCTGCTGGCACGCCAACTGAGTCCAGACAAAGCCGATGCCCGTTTGCTGCTGCGCACCCGCGAAACGCCCTCACAGCGCACCCTGCCCCGAAGCGAGCGGCTGGCCAACCTGGTGGGGGCTTTTGCTGTGGAGCCACTGCGGGCGGCGCAGCTGCGCGGCAAAAAGGTGGTGCTGATCGATGACGTCATGACCAGTGGCGCCTCTTTGCACACAGCAGCCCGGGTGTTGCGCGAGGCGGGCGCAGCGCAGGTCAGTGCACTGGTGCTGGCCCGCACCGAAGCAGGGGGCGAGGCCTGAAGGCCAAGGCACAATACCCGCCATGTTCCATATCGTCTTGGTTGAGCCCGAAATCCCGCCAAATACCGGCAACGTCATCCGCTTGGCGGCCAACACAGGCTGCACGCTGCACCTGATCGAGCCGCTGGGTTTTTCGATGGACGACAAACACATGCGACGCGCGGGTCTTGATTACCACGAGTACGCCGATTTGCGCCGCCATGCGGACTGGGCTTCATTTCTGACCCAAGAAAAACCCGAGCCCGAGCGCATGTTTGCCCTGACCACACGCGGCAGCCGGGCCGCCCACAGCGTGGCTTTTGCCCCAGGCGACTGGTTGGTGTTTGGCTCGGAAACGCGGGGCTTGTCGCCCGAGCTGCGCGAACAGTTCGCCCCTGCCCAGCGCATCAAGCTGCCCATGCGTGAAGGCCAGCGCAGCCTGAATTTGTCGAATGCGGTGGCGGTCACCGTGTTCGAGGCCTGGCGGCAAAACGGCTTCGCCGGGGCCAGCCCGGCGCCTGGCTTGCCCGTTCAGGCGTAAATGCGCACCAGCGACTCGGCGGCACACACTGGTTTGTCGCTGCCTTCACGCTCCACCGTCACGTTCCACTGAAACTGCATGCCGTTGCCGTCAATGGGTGTGGCCGAATGCAAGTGCAGGTGTGCCCGCAAGCGGCTGCCCACCGGCACCGGGGCCATGAATCGCACCTTGTTCAGACCGTAATTAACGCCCATGCGGGCCGACGTGACCACAATGGTTTTGTCAAAGAACTGCGACAGCAAAGACAGGGTTAAAAAGCCGTGTGCGATCGGTGCACCAAAGGGGCCTTGTTTGGCCCTCTCCACGTCGACGTGGATCCACTGGTGGTCACCCGTGGCCTCGGCGAACTGGTTCACCTGTTGCTGGGTGATGGTCACCCATTCGGTAGCGGTCACGTCTTGGCCGACACATGCGGCCAATTCGGCCAAGTTTGCAAATGTTTTCATGGGCATGACTTTATTCACCTGAGTGTGTTCAAGGTGTCGATGTCGTGACACAAGCCGAGATCGGGCTTATGCAGCAGGTGGCGCCTCGCTGGAACTCATCTTGCGCAGCTCTTCACGCAAACGGGCCAATTCAACGCGGTAGTTTTCTGCATCCCCGTAATCGGCAAAGCCGTGGTAGTGCGCATGCGCCTGCATCCTGCGTCGGGCATGCTTGATGGGGCACCAGTATTTTTCGGTCAACGCCACCACCTCACGGCCATAGGCCATCAGGCCATTGCCATAAGAGCAATACGCGCAATTGATTTTTTCCAACCAGTTCAAATAGGCCAGATGCGTGCGGTCATAAACAAAATAGGCGGACCGCTTGACCCGGGGGATGCCACACAAGGGAAAACACACCCATTGGTAGAGCGTGATGAAGGCGTCCAGCAGCAGCATGGGCAGCAACACGGGGTAGATGAAGGGCACACACAGCACATGCCGCCAATCGGCCGTGAGCACATAACCGAGCAAGCCCGCTTTGAAACGCTTTTGCTGCGCCAGCACTTCTTTTTCAAAGCGCACCTTGTGCTCTTCGAAATCGGCCTGCCACTGCTGGCGGCGGCTTTTGGCCTCTTGCTCTATGGCGGCTTCCAGTTGCTGGATACGAACCAGAAATTCCTGAATTTGGGGGTTCATGGTGTCTCCTTGGACGGCAAATGGCCTCAGCACACGATCGGAGCGTCCCCACGAGAATGGGTGGCAGTGCTTCAGAGATGGGGGCGCTGCTGCGAGACCACCTTAACACCAGGCCCATCAGCTCACAACCCATCACGGAGGTTTGACCCCATGGACACCCCGACTTGGCGTTTGGGCGCTGAAATGAACGGACAGATTCACAGAGCCACTAAAATCTGACCCTGTTCCAAATAGAGTGCCTCTGTTGTACCTTTCTCCCAAACCTTCTCAGCCACAGCACATTGCCATCATCATGGATGGCAATCGCCGCTGGGCCAAAAAACGCTTCATGCCTGCCGCTTTAGGCCATGCAGCGGGCGCACAGCGGGTGCGCGACATCGTCAAAACCTGCGGTGAATTGGGCATTCCGCAACTGAGCCTGTTTGCGTTCAGCACCGAGAACTGGAAACGCCCCGAAGAAGAAGTCAGCAGCCTCATGGGCTTGTTCACGACTTACCTGAAAAAAGAAATTCGCAACATGAACACCAACGGGGTGCGGTTGAAGGTGCTCGGTGACACGGGGCGATTTTCTCCCTCACTGCAAGCGCTGATCGCCGATGCCCAGGCACAAACAGCGAACAACTCAGTCATCACTTTGAACATTTGCGCCAACTACGGTGGCCGCTGGGACATGCTCCAGGCCACCAAAGCTTGGCAAAAGGCACATCCCGAGACACCGCTGGACAGCCTGACCGAAGAAGCCCTGGCCCCCTACCTCAGCACGGCCGACGCACCCGAAGTTGATTTGCTGATCCGCACGGGTGGAGAGTCACGGGTGAGCAACTTCCTGCTCTGGCAAGCGGCTTATGCCGAACTGTTTTTCTGCGACGAACTGTGGCCGGACTTTAGCCCCGAAACCCTGAAACAGGCGCTGGCCTGGTTTGCCACGCGCGACCGGCGCTTTGGCTCCTCTGCCCCTTTGTGAAGCAGCGGCCAGCCAAGCTTCAAGCGCTGGCTTCGACCTGATGGTGATCCACCTGCACCACCGTGGGCCGTCCCAATATCTCCAGCAATACCGCCACCCGTTTGCTGGACACGTTTTGCACCAAACCCTCGATGGCCCCCAAGGCGGTGTGCTTCAGACGCACTTTTTGCCCCACCTTGAGCTGGTTGAGCTCCTCGATCGTGGCCTGATCGCGCAATTGCTCCATCTGACGAATACGCTGCACCACATCGTCGTGCAACAAGGCTGGCTCAAAACCAAATCGGACCAGGGTGCTCACCCCTTTGGTGCTGCGCACGGCTGAAATGCTTTGCTCAGTGTGGCTGGGTCGAAACAGGATGTAGCGCGGAAACATGGGCTCAAACAGCGCCACCGGGCCTTGTTCGGTTTTTTTGAATTTTTTAAACAAGGGCAAATAGGCCTCAAACCCTTGCTGCTCCAAATTGAACAGCGCAACAGATTCTTGTTTGGGCTTGGTGTAAGCCAGATACCAGCGGCTCAGGCCGATTTGGTCATTTGCTACGGTCTCAGAATTCAAGAGGACACCCATTTCCTGTCGGTCAAGCCAATCGGTCAACTATTTTAAGGACCATTGACCAATCTCAAGACCCTTGCTTGAAAAAACAAACCCCGCCGAAGCGGGGTTTGTTCTCAAGACCCAAAATCGTTAAAAATACAGAATCAAACTTATCTATTCAAGTCAGATTCTTCACGACCTCAGGGAAAGTGCTTCAGGCAATCACGAAAGGCGCACGGTCCTGACCTTCGATCCATTTTGGCGCTTTGCCGCGGCCGGTCCATGTTTGGCCCGTGGCTGGATCGCGGTATTTGGCCGCCACTTTGCTCACGGACTTGGGGGCCGAAGTTTTGGCACCACGGCCAGGGAAAACGTCTTGAGCGGTCAAGCCATACTCGGCCACCAACTCACGCACCTTGGCCACCGCGCTGGCAATTTCATTTTGACGGGCTTGGGCAATTTCTTGCTCCAAGGCTTCGCGCTTTTGCAATAACTCTTTGTAAGACATTGACATATTAAACCCCTAAAAATAATGAAGACACGCGAATATACCTCAAAGCCGCTTATTTTTTCGACCCGGCGACATATTATTTGAGTTTAACGGCGAGAATAACCACCCACATTCATGCTGCAAGGCTATTTTCTACTGGCATTCCGTGTCGGATATCCCATATCCTTGATAATCGCAGATGAAAGTGAATCAGAATATCAAATTCTGGATTCTATTTTTGTGCGCAGGGCAAATGAAGGCAATCTATGGCGGTTTACTGGGTCGGTGACATACAAGGCTGCGACGCGCCCTTGGCACGTTTGCTGGACGAGGTGGGGTTTTCGCCAAGCCGCGACCATTTGATCGTTTTGGGCGACCTGGTCAATCGAGGCCCAAACTCTGCAGGCGTGCTGCGCCGCTTGATGGCGATGCAAGGCAGTGTTCAGTGCCTGCTGGGCAACCACGATTTGCATGCCTTGGCCGTGTTGTGGGGCTTCAGCCGCACCAAGCGGCTGGACACGCTCGACGACCTGATGCAAGCGCCCGACCGCGCTGCCCTGACCGACTGGCTGCGGCAACAGCATCTGGCCCTGTGGTCCCACGGGGTGCTGTCGGTCCATGCGGGGGTCTTGCCCAGCTGGTCCCTGGCGCAGACCTTGGCCCTGGCTGAGGAAGTGCAAACGGTTTTGCGTGGACCGGACTTGCCCCATTTTTTGGCCCACATGTATGGCAACGAGCCTGCCGCCTGGCACGATGACTTGACGGGGCTGAACCGTTGGCGGGTGGTGGTCAACGCTTTGACGCGGCTGCGCTTTTGCTCAGCCGATGGCACCATGGAATTCGCCACCAAAGACAGCGCCGCACAAGCGCCGCAAGGCTTCATGCCCTGGTTCGATGTGCCAGGGCGGCGCACGGCCGACATCACGGTGGCCTTTGGCCATTGGTCCACGCTGGGCTGGCTGGGGCGCCCCGATGTTTGGTCTTTGGACACCGGTTGTGTCTGGGGAGGCTGTCTGAGCGCCATGCGCCTGGGAGAAGACGGGCAGCACATGCGGGTTCAGGTGGCCTGCGCTCAGGCGCAGGTGCCGGGCTGAAGGCAGGGGCTCAACCGCCCGGCTTGAGCAAGACCACCAAGGCCCCCGCCCCACCTTCTGCGGGCTTGGCCTGCACAAAAGCCATCACCTGGTCTTTTTGCACCAACCAACTGTGCACCTTGGACTTGAGCACCGGGGTTTTGCCCGGTGAGCCCAAACCTTTGCCATGCACCACACGCAAGCAACGCACGCCCTGTCGGTGCGCCAGGCGGACGAACTCGGCCAAGGCTACACGGGCTTCGTCGCTGCGCAAGCCATGCAAATCGATCTCGCGCTGGATCGACCAATCGCCTTTGCGCAATTTATGGATCACATCGCGCCCAATGCCCGGACGGCGAAAACTCAGCGCGTCGTCGGTGTCGAGCAAGGTGCTGGCGTCGAACTCGTCGCTCAGGCAATCGCGCAGCACCGCTTCATTGTCCTTTTGGCGTTGGTGCGCAATCGGGGCGGGGCTGGGTCCGTCCAGCTTGACCTGGTCGTGCACAGGCAAGCGCTGCACGGCCCCCACGGCACGCACAAACAAGTTGCTTTCGGCCTCGCGCTGGCGCGCGGCCAGCGCCTCGGCAGCCGCCTGCGCCTGGGCCAGCGCGTGGGCCTCGGCCAGCTTCTGGCGGACTTTTTTCAGGTCTTGCAGCGCATTGATTTTCACAGGAGGAGTTCCAGGCTGGGCATGGGGGGCGTTTTCAGCACACAAGAAAAATCGCAGGCGCGTCACGCGCCCCGGTTGCGCATCCAGTCGGCGGTCTTGAAGAAACTGGCGTTCAGGCGCTCGCGCAACACCGGGTCCACACCCAACTCGGTCATGGCCTGGTCCATGCAGGCCAGCCACTGGTCGCGCTCCAGCACCCCAATCGAAAACGGCATGTGGCGCATGCGCAAACGCGGGTGGCCAAAACGCTCGGTGTAATGCTCGGGTCCACCCAGCCAACCGCACAAAAACCAGAACAGCTTGTCGCGAGCACCGTCCAGGCTGCTGCCGTGTGCGTCTCGCAAAGCCTTGAAGCCCGGCTCCATGTCCATCAGGTCATAAAAGCGGTCGGCCAGGGCACGCACCACCGCTTCGCCACCCATCCAGGCAAAGGGCGTGTCAAACGGGGGCTTGTCTTCGATGTTCATGGGGCTCGATTGTGCAGGGTTCCCAAAGGCCATGTGTTGGCATGTCCACCCGCAAGTTCAACCTTGTGTTCAACCGCGTCTTCATTGCGCCGCTTGGCGCAAGGTCTGCACCACCGGCTGTCTCAGCACACCGGCCAGGCTCAGGCTGCCCGCCCCCCAAGCCAGCAAGGCGCCAGCAAGCCCTCCGGCCAAGGGGGCCCACAAAGGGGGTTGCCAGGCAAATTCAAACGCATAACGGGCCAATGCCCAGCCCACCACCAGCGCCATGGCGCTCGACATGAAGCCGGCCAGCCAGCCAATGCCCAGCAACTCGGTGCGCTGCACCTGCGCCAGCAAGCTGCGGCCTGCACCCAGCGCCCGCATGATGGCGTATTCGCGCTCACGCGCCTGGCGGCTCGCGCCCACGGCGGCCAGCAAGACCATCAGGCCCGCGGCCAGGGTGAAGGCGAACAGGAATTCCACCGCCCGGATCACCTGGTCCATGACCCGCTGGACCTGCGCCAGCGTGCTGCGCATGTCCACGCTGGTGATGTTGGGGAAGGAATTGACCATGGCGTTTTCAAAACCTGGCACGCCTTCGGGCGAGCGGAATGCGGCCATGTAAGTCATGGGCAAATCGGGCATTTGCGAGACCGGAAACAGCATGAAGAAGTTGGCCCGCATCGAGGCCCAGTCCACCTTGCGCAGTGAAGTGACCCGCGCCTCGTGGGGCTGGCCTGCGATGTCAAAGCCCAGCCGGTCGCCGAGCTTCAATCCCAGCGCCTGGGCGATGCCCTCTTCCACACTCACGCCGTCGGCCTCCTCGGCCAACCAGCGCCCGGCCACCAAGGGGTTATGGCCCGGCAAGACCGCGCTGTGCGAAAGGTTGAATTCGCGGTCGAGCAAACGTTTGCCGCGGTCAGCGATCAGGTCATCGGGCCCGATGACCCGGCCATTGATGGCCACCAAGCGACCCCGGATCATGGGAAACCAATCGGGCGACTGCACGCCTGCTGCTTTCAGATGGGCTAAAAAGTCTTGGGCCTGCTCGGGCTGCACATTGATGACAAAACGGTCTGGCGCATTCACCGGGGTCGCCTGTCGCCAGCTGGCGATCAGGTCGGTGCGCAGCAGCACGAGCAACGCCAGCGCCAGCAATCCGACCGACAAGGCACTGACCTGCACCACCGCAAACACCGGTCGCGCGGCCACTTGCCGCGTGGCCAGGCGCAGCCAGCGCGGGGCTGACTCATCGGGCACCACCCGGCGCAGCAAAAACAACGCCGCCGCCGCCAAAGCGGCAAACACCAAAAGCGCCACGGCAAAACCGCCCACCGTGATCAGGCCCAGGGTGAGGTTGCGGCTGACCATGAGCAAGGTGACGGCAAAACCGAGCAAACCCATGACCAGCACCAGGCCCGAGCGCACCTGCACACTGCCCAGGTCACGGCGGATCACGCGCAGCGGTGGCACTTTCGCCAACTGCAACACCGGGGGCAGGCCAAAGGCCACCAGCAGCGTCAGACCCATGGCCAGGCCCATCAGCGCAGGCTGGAATGTGGCCGCGGGCAAATTGGCATCCACCAAACCCGCCAGCAACTGCACAAAGCCCAGGTGCACGCCATAACCGGCCAGCACCCCCAGCACGCTGGCCACCACGCCCGCGCCCAAGAACTCCAGGCCATAACTCAATGTGAGCGTGCGCTGGCTTTGCCCCAAAACCCGCAGCAAGGCACAGGCGTCCAGTTGCCGTTCGGCAAAACTGCGCGCTGCCAAGGCCACGGCCACGGCGCACAGCAAGGCGGCCAACAAGGCCACCAGGTTCAAGAACTGCGAGGCCCGGTCCAGGGTTTGGCGCATCTCGGGGCGGCCACTGTCCAGCGACTCCACCTTCACGCCGCGGACATCGGTCTTGTCGGCCTCGGCCTGCGCCCAAGGCAAAAATTGCCCCACAGCCGCATCGCTCCCGGCCACCGCCATGCGCCAGCTCACACGGCTGGCCGGCTGGACCAGGCCCGTCGAGGCCAAATCGGCCATGTTCATCATCACGCGGGGTGCAAACCCCATAAAGCCCGCGCCTCGGTCGGGCTCGCGGGTGATGGTGGCGCCAATGCGCAAACTGCGCTCACCCAAGCCCAGCAGCTGGCCCACCTGAACATCCAATGCTTCGAGCAAAGCCGCATCGACCCAGACCTCGCCCTCAGGCGGAATGCTGGCCGCACTTTGACCTGAAATCTCCAGGCGACCACGCAAGGGGTAACCGGGCTCGACCGCCTTGAGCGCCACAAGGCGCGTGGCGGGAGGCATGGGTGTGCGGGTGCCCGAAGCCGAGGCCGCCGCACTAAAGGCCACTTCGGCACCTGCAGACGCCATGGCCCGCGCCATGGTCGGGAAACTCACATTGGTATTGCTCTGCAAACCGGCCTCTCGGGCCTTTTGCACAAAAGCGGCGGGCGTGCGTTGATCGCTCACCACCACCGCGTCACCCCCCAGCAGCTGGCGAGCGTCGCGCCACAGGCCCGACTGCATGCGATCGGCCAGAAAACCCACCGCCGTCAAGGCCGCCACGGCCAGCGCCACCGAGACCATCAACAGGCGCAACTCACCCGCCCGCAGGTCACGCCACAATTGGCGAGCACCCAGCTTCAAACCATGCATCCAAGACTGATTGTTCATCCCCTGACCATAACCCAGGGTCGAAGGTCTGGCAGGGCTGGGGGCTTGGAAAGCCGGGAACAAACCCCAAAAACCAAAAAGCCCGCAGTCGTGAAACTGCGGGCTGAGAATTTGGTGGTGATAGGTGGATTTGAACCACCGACATCAGCATTATGAATGCTGCGCTCTAACCAACTGAGCTATATCACCTGAAAGTGTTTGACGTCGCCGTCAAGCCCGAAATTATACACAAAATTCCGCAGCAAACCGCTCAGTTGGCGTAACAATGGGCGGATGACACAGCCCAGCACTGACCCCGCCTTGAACCAGCACCCTGTTGACACCGCCAAGGCCCAGCAAGCCGCCCAAGTGGTCTGGGCGCATTGGCAATCGGGCCAGGTGCTGGCCACCTTGCCTGATGCTTGCCGCCCCTTGAGCGCCTTGCAAGGCTACGCCACCCAAGCCCAACTGCCGCGGGTGTCCGGCCGCCAAGTGGTGGGCTGGAAAATTGCCGCCACCAGCACCAACGGGCAAGCCCACATCAACGTGAGCGGGCCGCTGGCTGGTCGTTTGTTGTCGGGGCAGGTGCTGGACAACGGTGCCACCGTGCCATCAGCCGGCAACCGCATGCGCGTGGCCGAGCCGGAATTTGCTTTTGCCATGGCGCATGACCTGCCACCACAAGCCGCGCCGTATACCCAGCAACAAGTCATGGCCGCTGTGGCCAGCTTGCACCCGGCCCTCGAAGTGCCCGACTCTCGGCTGGCGCCCTTCACCGCAGCGGGCGAGGCGCAACTGCTGGCCGACAACGCGTGTGCGCGGCACTTTGTGCTGGGCCCGGCCGCGCCCGATGTCTGGCGCGATCTGGACTTGAGCACCTACCCGGTCCACGCCCAAGTCGAACACCACCACACCCTTCAATACACCCGTGACGGCTCGGGCGGCAACGTGCTGGGCGACCCGCGCATCGCCCTGACCTGGCTGGCCAACCAGCTGTCGGCCTTGGGCATCACCCTGCAAAAGGGCCATGTGGTGACCACCGGCACCTGCATGGTGCCGTTGGAGCTGCAAGCGGGCGACGGCGTCAGCGCCGATTACGGCCCGCTGGGCCGTGTGAACATGATTTTTTCGGAGACTTGAAACATGACAAAACCCCGTTTGGCACTGATTGGCACGGGCGGCACCATCGCAGGCGCGGCCAGCGCCGCATCCAGCAGCACCGATTACAAACCCGCCAGCCTGAGCCTGGCCGCCGTGGTCGACACGGTGCCCGAGCTGCGCCAGCGCTACGACATCGAAGTCACCCAGCCCATGCAGCTGGCCAGCTATGACGTGCGGCCCGAGCATTGGCTGGATCTGCATGCGGCTGTAATGCACGCCGTGAACAACACGGATGTGGTGGGCATCGTGGTCACGCACGGCACCGACACGCTGGAAGAAACCGCGACGTTTTTGCACCTCAGCGTGGACAGCGACAAACCCATCGTGGTGGTGGGGGCCATGCGCCCGGCCACGGCTTATTCGGCCGATGGTCCCGCCAACTTGCTGGACGCCTGCAGTGTGGCCGCCTGCCCAACGGCTCGTGGGCGCGGCACGCTGGTGGTCATGAATGGCCGCATCCATTCGGGCCTGTGGGTGGGCAAACGCCATGTGAGCAGTGTCGAGGCCTTTGACAGCCCACTGGCCGGCGCCGTGGGCGAGGTGGCTGACCAAGCGGTGCAGTGGTTCCGCGCCGCAGGGTGTGCGCCCACCGTGGCCTGGCAAAACCCCAGCACCTGGAAAACACCTTCTGCGTGGCCCCGAGTGGACATTGCCGTGGCTTATGCAGGCGTGGACGAGACCGCCATGCGTGCTTTTGTGGCCGCCGGAGCGCAAGGCATCGTGCATGCCGGTTTGGGCAACGCCAACACGCCCACGGCTTACCGCGCGTTCATTCAGTCACTGCCCGCCCAAGGCGTGCTGGTGGCCCGCTGCGCACGCTTCATCACGGGCAGTGTGACCCGCGCCAGCGTGTACGCCGATGCGGAGCACGGCATCTTGACCGCAGGGCCTTTGCCACCCCACAAGGTGCGCATCATCATGCTGCTGGGCCTGGCGCACGGCATGGATGGGCCAGCGATTCAGGACTGGATCGACCGGATCTTGTTGGCGGCCTGAAACCCGGTGCTCAGCGCGGCCGCTGGCTCCAATAGAGCACCGTTCCGCTGATGCTGGCCATGACCATGAGGCCCACAAAACCAGCGCGGTAGGTGCCGAACAGGCACGACAAGGCGCCGAACATCGGAGGCCCCACCACCACGCCTAAAAACGTGAACGCCAGCGTGCCGCCTGTGGCCATGCTGGCCATGCCGGAAGGGGCGCGACGGGCCACTTCGGCCAGGTAAACCCCGTTCCAGCCGATGGCCGAGGCACCAAAGCCCACCAAAATCACGATCACCACCGCTTGGGGGGTGTCGGTGGTCAAAAAGGCCGAGGCCAGTGCCCCTGAAGCCATCATGCTGGCCAGCAGCAGCAACATGCGCCGCGCACCCAGCCAACGGTCGGCCACATAACCCCAGACCACGCGCCCGCCAATACCCCCCAACTGCGTGACCGACAACGCCAGACCTGCCGCCACCAGACCGTAAGACAAATCGTCGTGCAAAAAGGTCACCAGGTAGGTGGTGAGGGACAGCTGCACCATGGAAAACATGAACGAACAAGACGCCATGATGAGCAAGGCCCGATGTGCCAACACCAGTCGAATGGGCTCGATCAAACTGCCCCAGCGAATGGCGCTGTCACTTTGGCGGTCGCTGTCGAGTTCAGCCCTCAGACTTTGCGACACCCAGGCGCACAGCAAGCACACCACAGCCACCACCACCAGACTGAGTTGCCAATTGCCCAGCAGCGCCAAAGGCGGCACCACCGCCCCGGCCAACATGCTGCCCAAGGGCACGCCAGTTTGCTTGATGGAAAACACCAGCGACATCTGGTGCTTGGGCGTGGTGCGGGCCAGCAGGTGTGAGCTGGCCGGGGTGATCGGGCCATAACCGAGCCCGATCAACACCGCGCCCAGCACCATGGACGGCAGCCAAGGCACAGCGCACAAGAGCAAGCCCAAGGCGCACAAGACCAGCCCCCATTGGCTCACGCGGATGGCGCCCATGCGGGCCACCGTGGCGCCGCCCATCAAGGTGGCCACCATGGCGCCGGCGTAAGTCACCGACACATACAGGCCCACCAAGGCGGGCGAGACCTGCAAAGTCTGCGCCACCACCGGAGCCACGACGGGCAAACTCAGCAAAGCCATGGCCACCATGGCCTGGATCACCAGGGTCAGCAGCAAAGGCCACCAGTTTTTCATCGGTTCATCTCCCGTACAGGCGAGAGGGACCCCATGAGGCCCCGGCAAGCATGGGCAGCATCAGTTGGCTTTGACGCCCGCCTTGACCAACAAGCTGCCCAAGGTATCGATCTCGTTTTTCAGGTGGGCCCGCAAGGCTT
>JACCEA012207967.1_pt1 | contig 14644 bp, 16 predicted proteins | sample 7449851 | NCBI WGS metagenome assembly JACCEA01 (sample SAMN15323453, study PRJNA562643) | freshwater metagenome | isolation source: river surface water | place: USA:Blue River Watershed | collected 2017-08-18 | reverse complement strand
TGACACGCTTTCGTTCTTTGTAAATGCCTTTTTTGTATGCTTTGCGTGAAGCCTTAAGACCAAGCACTTGTTTTATTTTATCGGCCATTGTCAATGAATCCGGGACATAACGTTCGGGTATATTCATATATTATAATAAATATAAATATATTATTTATTGATGCAAACTATCCTGTTCCTAATTGTCTTTAAATTCTATATATTATATAATTACTATATAATATGCCTCCAAGAAAGTCACGAAAATATAAAAGAGTATTGAATTGCAGTCCTGCGGTGAAAAACAAAACCATACGCAAGGGCTCGTGTTTAACCTCGAATGTTATTCTAAAAATCAAAGACGAATACAACAAAGACCATCCCAACAATAAAATTTTAGCAACGAAACCTGCGCTCATATGGCACGAACTGCGGATGCGTTTGGATTGTGACGAACGATGCTGGGTCAATGAAATCGACAATGTGGCTCTGCGCAATCAAATCAAGAAACAAATATTTGCACCTGAACATCCGCCTTCGTGGTTTAAAAATAAAAACGAATGGTTGTCGAATTTCGATATTAACGCGGTCATGGCGCAATATGAAGCCAAGTTTCCAGATTTCAAGTATTTAGGGACAACCCCCATTGACTACGACTTCATCATGGATAAAAGTAGTGGCACGTGTGTGGAAAATAATTTATGCAGGTTCAATTTGAAACAATTGATGGGGCAAAAGAAACAGAGATACGCGTCGGTGTTCAATACAGACCCCCATAATCGACCGGGAATGCACTGGATATCGCTATTCGTGGATGTGCCTAGGAAAACTATCATGTACTTTGACAGTGCGCGGAACAATTACCCGCCAAACATACAAAAACTGGTAGACACGATATTGGAACAAGGGAAAAAGCTGGGCATTGGATTCAAATATTATAAAAACCAGGTCACACATCAACAAGGCGGGTCCGAATGTGGAATGTATTCGATTCACTTTGTTGCCGAAATGCTGGAACGACCTGAGCAGGCAATGCGGAAATTTATGCACGAAGTCATTACAGATAAAGAGATGGAAGATAAACGTAAAGAGTATTTTTCTTCTCCGGAATAAGTATATCGATGAAAGGTGGTACACCGTATGGTATAGAAGTCACCGGGTATTACGATAATGATGGTAAATTAATAGATATACGTACACGAAATTATATAGACCCTGGTAAATATAAACAACATCATGGTATCGATTTGCCAATAAAAAGTGTAACAGAGCAAATAATGGACTTGTTTACATTTGACCAAAAGTATGTAAGTAAAGCAAATAAACGATTGCAAAATTATTTTGACCCGGAAGGTGGGTATTTAAACCCTAATAATGGTTCATGGAGAAAATATACAAAATACATTGTGGTTAATGATGAAGACGATATGTTGAGAATAAAAGTAAATAATGACTTGTTACAAAAAACTGCTCAAATGTTAAGTGTTATCAACAAGTTTACCAATAAAGAAAAAGAATTGGCGAACAAGTATGCTACAAAATCACAAGCACGATATCGTAGATATAAAACACGCAAACAAGGTGGTAACAACGTTAATTTTGAAACTGTGCGTAAAGCGTTATTAGAAACATATACAGATGATAAACAAAAAAAAATAGCTGAAGAATTAATGAATACAGAGCAGTTTAAAACGTTGGTGGGAAAAACAATTCCAGGCGCAACGCAAACGCCAACAGTATCAACTCAACCATTAGAGAATGATTCGTTTCAGCTAATTATGACCGCAATCAAGGAAGTTAATAATAGTGTAAATAATCTGAGTAATCGTATTACAAATGTAGAAAAATATATAAATTCTAACAAAAGCAATACTTCTAACAATAGTATACCAAGACGATTTAAACAAATAATGGGTGATACAGGGAATGTTATAAATCAAGGAATATCATCCATTGGTGAAAGCATCTCTAATGCATCTGAAAACTTATCCAATAAAATACGTTTCAATAGATTTAAAAGTAAAGTAATCGATGTTATAAACCCTAAAACATCTTTAACGACTAGTATTAGCAACAAATTAAAAACTCTAAAACGTAAACCGTCACTGGCATCAAGTGATGAAAATCGTTCGGCCGATAACAATTTATCTAATCCAAGTTGGTCTAACAAAATGCAAAATACTTTTTCTAATCTTAAAGATGACATTAAAGGTACTTATTCTAATCTTAAAGATGACATTAACAGTAAACTAAATAGCCATGATTACATAGAATATAATTCAGATGAGCCCTCAACAAAACTAGATACTGTAATTCCAGTAGTTAGTGATAATAAATCTAATACTGTTATAAATCCACTAGCTAATAGTGATGTAAATCCACTAGTTAATGATAATACATTAAATAGCAATATAGTAAAATCACGCACAAAACCAACGTATAATATTGCTTCAATGTTAAAACGCCCTTTAAGTAAACTTGAAAATGAAAATAAAAATAAAAATGATAATTTAAACGTTAATGCAAATAATAAGGATATACCTAACTACAATATTAAAAGTAAAATTAACCCAAACAAATACGAAGAATTGAAAAATGATTCAAGTATTGATAATAATGATGTAGTTAATAATCCAATGATTGGGAATATGTCAACACAAAACAATACATCTCAAACTGTAACGCAAGCATCGTCTCAAAAAAATCCAACATCGTCACATTTTACAGATTTAATTATTAATACTATTGAAAGTACAGATTTCTATTTAAGTTTTGATAAATTAGTTGTTTATGTGTCAACTGCTATTAACCATGCTAAAGATAATTCATTGCCACATATTACTGTTGAACACCTAAAAATATTAAGTAATACACTAACCGGGGAACTAGAAAATAATATACTTACTGCACCAGACTATTTATTATATGACGGCAGAATAGATAATTCTCATATTAATGCAAATATTACGTTAACTGCTACTAATAAAGTTATAAAATATGAAATAAAACACAAAGGATATTACAGTAATAATAAACATTATATATTGTTAATGCGTGCTGATTTAGACCCCAAACTGTATGGTGGCAAAACAAAAAGAAAATATAAAACACGCAGAAAACCTAAACGACAATAAGCGCATTTTCCGGTAATACCGCGATTTTGCACGTCCAGTTAATCAAATAATACGCCGACTGCTCTTCTTCTAATGGTTGTCCAAGCATAATCGACACATTGTCCCCAATGCAATCCATCGTCACTATTTTATAATCCAGGTTCATTTTCACAATTCGTCGCAAACAGTCTTGAAACCCCGCATTGAATTTATCGATGTTCAATCCATTGTTAATTGAGGCCACCAGTCGTAACGTTTTCATGTTCTCATTTTCATATAGCATATGTGCATTCTCTATGAAATACAGAGCCAATGGTTCGCCCCGGTGAACAAATGCATACACATACCATTCTTCGGCCTCTATGCGCGCCCTGATAGCACCCACGTCAATTTTAATAACTAGGTTACGTATACGATATACTTCTTCTAATATATCAAGCGCAAATGCCCAGTTTTGTTTGTATATTTGCACAATCTCTTTTACTTTATACAAATAACGCGGCAAACGACATGTTTTGACGGTGAACTGTAACAGAGGCTGAACACCTATTACATTGGATGCACGAAGCAACGACGCGTTCACTTGTTTACGTGCATTGTAATCATGCGTAGCAATAAGCTCTTGCTTATGTTTGCCAGATATGTATGTAATATAGTTCAACTGTATACAATGCGCGCCAAGTTGCATTTGGACCGGATATGACGCTGCACACCCTTGAGGCTCTGGTTCTAAATCCACTTGAACCGAAGGCCCTTCTGCGCTTTTATAGATTGGATTGCAATAAAACGACACAAGTGCGGGACCATTGTGGCCGGTCATGTATGCACGCAGGTTTTTTTGTTGCAATGTACAGAGAATAGAATCGTCGTTCGTGTATCCTATTTGTAATAGTTCAACAAAGTATTTTAAATATGCGTCGTTTAAATCTAAAAATGACAGCGTTTTTATCAATAATGGATTTGTATATTTATGGCGCAACGGGTATTGCTCAATGTATGCGCAGTCTTTTACCATGATATCGTAAGTATGGTGCATTGGCATATGGCTCCAAAACGGATACTTGGCGTGAACATAGAAAAAACGAACTACAATCAATATCAATATTCCATAAATAATAATATCATACATAAATCATATTATTATATTAAATCTGGGTTTTTAACTCGCTTTTTGCGCGGTTTTTTTGCAGGCGTATCAGAGGCTACCGATGATGTATCTGATGATGATGATGTATCTTTTATTGAAGCCTCTTGACTAATCTCAAGAACAACATGCTCTAAGGGAATCGAGGGAACTACGTTTCCGCCGACCGAAGGTCGGCTTACGCCTCCGGCACCCTCCTTATTATTTTGTGTTTCTTGTAAGGGAATCGAGGGAACTACCTTATGTTCAGCACTCTCATAAAGTTCTTGAACAATGCAAGCATCATCGCTCATTTGAGCCACTGTGTCGTCTTCACTAATTAACGCATTGTTTGGTAACACAATTTCTGCATCAATGCGCGCAAGAAACATCTTCATTTTGCTCAACAATTCATCAAAATACTTACATTGCGATTCGTAATAAAATGCAATATAGCTTTCATACAGTGTAATTTGGTCGTGCAATACATTGTTGTCGTACACTAGGGTATTGATAAAACTGCTAATATGAAGACCTGCCTTCATTTTGTCCTTATACATTGCAATTGATGCCTCGCTATTATTAAACCTTGTTTTCAATCCTTGCAACAATTCTACCATATTGCTGTGCGCCAAATATATATCCTCTAGTTCATATTCAGCAAAAGGCTCCAAATCTTTATAAGGTTTGTGCATCATAATAGTGGGCACTTGAATTCCATATTCGACGTAGTGTTTTTGCAATAACGCATAAGTGCAACTATAATCATAGAATGTTCGGTTTGTCAATAATAAATACAAGCGGTTTAAACTGTCGAGTTCCACGTTCAACACTTTATATTGAAAATGAAAAGACTCTAAACATATTAAAAATATTTTTTTGGTGTTGTTGCTCTTGACCATCTCGTTGTATATGTGTTTTAATTGTTCCAGTTTAGAGACTACCGTTTTTTTAATGTATGATAATTGTTGCATTTGCTTTTTAATATTGGCAAAAGACTGCATATATTATAAACGCAGAGAATAATCGAGGGCCTCCCGTAGGGAGCACGCACTGCGTGCTTGAACCAAGGTTTCCGCGCCCGTTACGCCTTTGGCACCCCTACTTTGTGTAAGGAAGGATTTAAAGGACATAAGCCAGCTACGCTGGCTGAATACCATGGGTTTCCTTTATTATAACCCAACTGCTTGGAAACATGTTGGATACATCAGTTTGAATGGCGGGTCCAAACCACGTTGCCGGGTAGCACACTATTTTACCAGGATTGGGATTTAAATATGCGCCCCACCAACTGAAACTGCTATTGGCAATGATATTGTGTGTGCATCCAGTCATAGCCATCATTTCTTTCCAATCATAGTTGTCTCTGTATCTAGTGAATCGAACATGTGGAAACATTTGACATAGCTGGTTTACAACGATTACAATATCGTCATGGTCTTCATCTTCGCAAAAATATTGCACCAATGACACGGTATCCATTGTTGTAATGTAGTCGAGTGCGTTTATGTAGTAATTAATGTCTAATATAGGATGACACTCTGGTAATGCTTTATAATCGCCTCTACGAAAGTGCATAGATACAGAGCCAAGATAACTATGTTCTCGAGCAGTTGAACCTCTAATCGGCATATAAGGGTCATTGTTCAATCCTAGAATATCTATAATGCGGGGTTTCACATGGTCAAAATACGCGGGACTTTGAAAGTAGCCATTTAATAATATATGGTCAATATGGTCATGGTTAGAGAATATGTCTGGTTCGTCGATTTGCACATATTGATTGTTCAAACCATGATTTAAATACTTTTGCAGTTGAGCCAACAATGTGTACCAATAGGTGGGGCGTTTTCCCAAATTAGTTGAATGCTGAAACGTGAATGTGCGACCGTGGTCAAGCGCGTATGCAATGGTTGTGAATATTTGGAATAACTGGTTTCCGAGACCACCATACAAGAGGCACGATACCGTTTTATCTGTCATAAATATACCCTATTATATTCTTTATTTTATGATATTGTTAATATATAATGGAAGCAAATTCATCTAGAACGCCAGGGGTTCGGAGTTTTTTTAGAAAAACGTTTGGATACCCAGTTGAACAAGATTATTATTTAAGGAGTTTAATAGATTCTGTCAGAGACGAAACCCAAAGGTTTACAATTGCATATGAGAAAAGAGACCATGTGATATCACAGTTGAAAAAGTATTCTCGTGAACTTGAAAAAGAAATACAAATGAAAAAAAAACAAGCAAATAAAATAAAGCAAGAATATGAAAATTACAAGAATACTGATGAATATAAAAATTTAAAAAATTATCAACAAGAACAAATGAATTTTATAAACAATTATGACATTCGCAAAATTAATGATGATATAAAAAACTTGCCACGTAAAATACATGAAAATTTTAATTCAAAAAACACAATAGATTTATTATTATTTTTAAGCAGTCTTGATATTACTAACGGTAAAATATCATTTACTGACGTAAATGGTGCACCTGTTGTGCTTACATTGAATGAAAACGAAAATTATTTTCCTTTCTTTGATATGATATCTAATCCCATTCACTACTATTGCATGTCGAATATTCCCAAGGAACATACAAGCATAAAATGTAAAAATATGGGACAACAACCACGCAGAGAACCTGCACCTGCACCTGCACCCGCGCCTATTCTAGACGAGATTGGAACACCAAATTGTCCATCAGCTGGCCAAAACCCTGTAGATGATATACCATATAATAAACAAGTGTTATTATTTCATCCAGATAAAAATCCAGGTTGTAAAAATCAAGATGCAGTGAATGCAAAATTTATGGAATTGAAAAACAATATTAATCGTGCTGGTGGATATAAACGCAGTCAAAAAAATAAACGCACCAAAAATAAACGTGCCAATAACAAGAAACAATCCAAAAAATCAAAATAAATGACCAGTGAATAATATAAAAGAAACGTCGGTTTCTTTTATATATGTCCGAAGTGGATACAGAACATTTAGAGGAGACACCATTACAACCGGCAAGTGTGGTAGATTCTAATATATCGGTGGATTGGACACCTGAAAACGAGAAAATCGTGGTCGAATGGTGCGACGTAGCCAAGTGTTACAAATGGTTGCACACCAGGGCGCACCAGAGCTATTCGCACATGCACGCTTGGTTTACAATTCCCGCCATCATTCTCTCAACTATATCTGGAACTGCGTCATTTGCGCAAGGCAGTTTACCACTCAATATGCAAGAATATGCTCCTATGGTCATTGGTTCTGTGAATATTTTTATTGGTATTTTGACTACCATTCAGCAATATTTGAAAATCTCTGAATATAACGAGTCGCATCGCGTGTCGGCGATTGCTTGGGACAAGTTTGCACGAAACATTCGCATTGAATTGGCGAAACATCCCGATGATAGAACTATGGACGCAGGGCATTTCTTGAAGGCAAACCGCGAAGAATATGACCGCTTGATGGAAACCAGTCCGTCGATTCCCGAATACATTACAGCCGAGTTTATCCAAACGTTTTCCGAATATGAAGACAAATGGTGGGATTGTTGCAATTCGACAAAAGATAAAGAAAAAGAGCTGAAGAAACAGCGAGAGCTTAAGAAGAAGGCCGAGATGTTTGATAAGGTGAAGAAACCAGATGTATGTAATATTATTGCGTCAACCGACGACGACAGACACCCGTGGTATAAAGACGCTGCCAACTCGGTAGCATCAGCTCCCAGAAACGACGAAGTTATATACTCAGTGGTGTCACAAAAGATTAGTAAAATACAAGAGGAAATGGCGAAAAAACAGAGCGAATTGCGCAATGAATATGAACAACGATTACAGCATGAAAAGGAACTGCGTGAAATAAAGGAACGCGAAGAACAAGAGAACGCACGTCGAGCTGAAATCCAACAACGCTTTGTAAATAGCACGGTTCAGATTGCAAACAAAATCAAAGAACAAAACAAGAAATTGGATGAATATGTGAAATTGTTTGAAAATAGTCGAGGGCGAAAACCATTGTCAGACGAGATTAGTGAAGCCATGAGTTCAGAGATTGACGAGGAGATATTGGCAAAGTATATTGTTAACTATAGTGCAATAGATTCAATTGTATAAAGGAAACCCATGGTTTCCTTTTAATCCTTCCTTAGGTCAAGTTCCCTTAATTTACGCCAGTTTTTGCAATACACGGTGGGGATAACCAAACGTTTTCAACACACACAGCTCTGTAAACATACCCGACGCAATGTATTTATCAACTAGATTATTGATTTGAGGTGCATCTGTATCATCAATAATCATAATTCCACCGTGTTTCAATAATATATTAGCGTTTTTCATGTCATGTGATGCACAGTATTCAGAGTGTCCGCCGTCTACATGCACCAAGTCGTATGTTCCCAGTTGGGCACTGTTTATATTTATCCAATCAGGCATAACAACAGTCGAATCCCCTTCCACGTATTCAAACTGCACGTGAGAAAACGCTTGTTTTATGTATTCAAAACATGGCTTTGTATATCGGTGGTGTCCAATGTCAAATATAGTAAATTCAACATGTTTATTTGTGTTTGCCAGCAACATCAGCATTGCCGAATGCCCGGCATTGAATCCAATTTCGCATATTTTTATTATTGCTTCGCTATTCGCTTTACCAATCACTTGTTTTCCGCACCAATATAAATTCAACTGTTTATTATACAGCTCTGAATATTCTTTCAGTGATTGATGATAATAAAAACTATTGCCTTCAAATGCGTCGGGTGCAGTATGCTCGACTATAATACTTTTCAAATCCTCTAGATACACTATCATTTCTGGATATTTACTGGCATATTCTTGTGCTAATTCCATAAAGGAAACTAAGGTATACAGTTACAACCTATGCCTTTAAATCCTTCCTATTTTTTAAATATATAATAAATAGGTAATAGCATAAGTGCTATGTGAATATAAAAAAAGTAATCTTTTTTATATTTAATTAAATTATTATACAAATTATAAATACAGGTTATATAAGTCATTATATTTTATCAAGTCTTTGTCCAATAACGATTTTATGTCATACTGCTTTTGCTGGTGTGTTATATCAAATATATCAATAGCTTGTTTAGTGTCATACAGTTTTACCAGTTTCAACAATTCAATGTTGAAATACGCGGAATATTTTTGAAATGTTTTATGTAATGTAATTACATCTCTTTGTCCTTGTACAATGTTTTGGCAAATATGGTCAACAATCATGGGTATAGCTTTATAGATGTCCAGAAACATATTGTATTTTTCTCGGGCTCGTTGATGCAAATACAACTTTGCACCAAGTGTGGGTTTATCCATTTCGCCTAATATGTACAAATATATATCTTTATGATTGTCTTCAACATTTAATTGCTTTCGCTCAAGTTGTTTCACTGTTACTTCACTAATATGATTAGTGTATCGAATATATTCAATCATCATATTTAATGGTGCACATTCTCCTTTCGTATCCAGCCGAAGTCTGCGAACCATCCAGTGCAATGCATTATCGCGAATACCACATACAGGTCTTAATTCTTCTTCAACCTCTGCTTCTGCTTCTTCTTTTGCTTTTTGCTCTCTTAAGAACTGATAATAATGTGGATTATGAATATGACCATCTACTATTTCACCTGTATTCCAACTGAACGCGGTTCTACACACAACACACCACATTTGGTCACAGCCGTCAATCTTGGATATACGACATCCGCACTTGGGACACGGTTTAGACCCTCTGTTTATTTCTTTTGCAGATGCTACTGAGTCCGGATTACACGCGTGGTTTTCAGTTAATGCTTCCAAACATTTTGAACACGTATTCTTGTGACATACTTGGCAACAATAATCTTCGTTTAACATTCCATTGCATTCGCCAATAGGGCACGGCATAATAAACTTAGGTTGTTCAATTGTAAGTCCGGTTCTATGCGATCGATTATATATAATAGCGCGTAAAGGGTTGCGATATTGTGGCGGTCTTCCATGTCTATTTTCAATTAAATTTTGAATATCTTCAATGGCATCTTCAAGCTCTGTTACTTGGCGAGACATTCTTGGATATTTTTTTATTTCTTTGGTCAGTTCGTATATAGCTTTTTTATCTTCGCGGTCATCACGATACACAATCGCTTGACTCACATATTCTTCACGTCTTGCAATCACTTGGTCAATGAGTTGTTTTGTTTTGTGTTCTCTGTACTCCTTGTTCATAAAAGTAGCTCCAACTGCGTTCTTCACGAATTCGGGCGACCATTTCACTCGACAGTTCATGCAATGTGGTTCTTTCACAGTGTTGAGAAGGTAAGTGCGAATACAGGTCTTACATGCGCTATAGTCACATAAGCACTTCACTTCAGTGCAAGCGGTTTTATTAAAGTCGCTGATACAAATAGGGCAGGCCATTATTTACAAGATAAATGTTACATAATATGTTATACATTCAACTACAATACAAAAAAATATTTCTATTTTACGAAGGGGGGCATCGCCCCCCCCAAAGGCAGGACCTGCCGGCCCTTGTGTCCCGACCACCCCTTTTATGTTAGTATATAAATAAGGAACAATTTAAAGAAATTAATGGGTTCCTTTATAATGCGCATTATATTTGCAGTGATTGATGGTGGCTCTAATCCCGAATACAATAAAATGCGTGACATTTGGCTTAATTATAAACATGAAGTTGGAATAGAGGTTATATTCTTGCGCTCCAGTCCTCTGATAGTAAAGACAATATATGATACAAACACATCTACATTGTGGGCTCCTGGTGAAGAAAGTTTAATGCCCGGTGTATTGCATAAAACGCACGAAGCCATTAAATATTTGACATCGGAATTTGGTGTATTTGATTACTTCGTGCGAACAAATCTCTCATCGCTGTTTGATTATAACATCATGGTTAAGTGGTTGTGCCAAAATCCATTGGATTATGGTGGTAAACTAGAGAATGCGTTTGATGAATGGGAGTTTGCCTCTGGTTCGGGCATATATTTATCGTGGAAAGGGTGTCAAACATTTTTGGAACATTTTCCAGAAATGGCGCAAGAATATGATTTGCCTGAAGACGTGGTGATTGGTAAAGTGATGCAAAAATATGTTTCAATGACTTATGTTCCGCGAATCACATTTTCATATTGCGAAGACCCAGAGATATTGGAACTATTAACGAATGATTACAGAGAAATATTTCATTATCGGTGCCACTCAGATGAACAGCATGTAAAGACCGTCGAATACATGGAATTAATATATAAGAAAATAATATATGAGTCTTCTTAAGTATTTGAATATTCCTGTCTTTATTATCAGTTTAGCAATGGGGCTATTTTTTGTGTATGTTTTTAGTGATGAAAAGCGCAAAATAATGGTATATCCAACACCTGATAATGTAAATACGGTGCAATACCGCGATGAATCTGGGACTTGCTATGAGTTCAAAGAGAAAGAAGTGAAATGTCCGGCCAATGAAGCCGATATTGCCAAACCTTTGTCCAAAACAGTATAAACAGTTTTGGTTATATGTATGCAGTAAATGTTTCGTTCTCTACTTAGAAATAAACAACTTATTAGTTTTCTTAGCGGACAGTCGGGCACCTTCGGTGCCCTTAGCGCCCAGTCGAGAACCTTCGGTTCCCTTATCAAAAGCACCCAGTCGGGCACCTTCGGTGCCCTTAGCAAAAGGTTTCAATCATCAAAACCTTTCAACCAATGTGCAAACACGTGTAAATGCCCTAATAGTGAAAATATAAATGAGATTAAAAGCATGGTTTTACCAACATATTTTTTAACTTGTGGCATTGGTGGCTATGTTATTGGCGATATGATATTTACTGCAATTCGATTATTAAAGTAATCCCGTAAAATTGATTTTTAACAATAACTATATACAAGTAGTATATAACTATTATACAATGAAGTTTTGTTCCCAATGCCAGAATATGTGCTATTTGTCCATTGATGACACGAATTCGAACGAATTGCTCTATTATTGCAGGGTTTGTGGACACAAGGATACGCATTTAACACAAGAAGGTGTGGTTGTTATGAAAACCCATGTGAAAAAGAGCGAGCAGAAGTTTAACCATATGGTAAATAAATACACCAAATATGATCCCACGTTGCCTCGCCGGTCAAATATGAAATGCCCAAATGTGGATTGCACTAACGACAGTGATATTATATATTTGCGCTATGATGACGACAATATGAAATACTTGTATATTTGCCCACAATGTGATACTACATGGAAGACTGACGATAACAAATAGGCGAGGGAACCTAGGTTTCCGCCGACGCAGTCGGCTTACGCCTCCGGCACCCTCCTACCCCTTCGGGGAATATTTATAATTTTTTACTATAATAGGAAGGGGGTCATAGGGGGGAACCTAGGTTCCCCCTATAAAATTGAAACAAACTTTTTTATTATTACAAACAATATAATAATAAATTAATATATATCTACAATGCCTGCTCCCAAAGAAGATTTTGAATATAGTGACAGCGGTTCTGATACTGGCTCTGAGTCCGGTTCTGAAAAAAGTGGTGGCGGTGGCGATGATTATAGCGATGGCGATGACCTTGAATCCATCATGTCTGATATGGATTATGTTGAAGCGAATGAAGGTGCAGAAGAGGCTGATGGTGACGGCGAAGCTTATGAAGATGTGGAGCAATTTAGCAACAATGGTTCTGATGATGACAGTGATAGTGACGACGACGAAGATAATGCCAATTATTTGCAAAAATTCAGCGACCAACTGAAGCACAATGTTATTACTGAACATCATCCAGAGCTGATTGTAAGCAACTTTCATGAAGTGGATGCGTTATGTCATGTGGTTCGCGACGCGGATGGCACAATTATTGACCCATTGCATACAACTGTGCCGTTTGTGACCAAGTATGAAAAAGCAAAGATTTTAGGTGAACGTGCGAAACAGTTGAATGCGGGGGCCGTGCCAATGGTGCCCGTAAACGAAGACATTATTGACGGCTACTTGATTGCATTGGCCGAGTTTGAGCAGAAAAAAATCCCGATGATTATTCGGCGACCTTTGCCTAATAATGCGTCGGAATACTGGCGACTGCAAGATCTGGAGATTTTGTAAGGGAAACGTAGTTTCCCCTTACCCCTTCCTTTTATTATATAAAATTAGTAGTTTCTGTAATAAGGAAGGATTTAAAGGCATAGGAGACAACTTTGTTGCCTCTGAATACCATGGGTTTCCTTTATTGGAGTGGCGCCACACATGCATATTCATGAACATCCATTTTTTTCGCACATATTGGACAGTTTAATTCATATAGTTTTATCATAATAGGGTCTTCAATGTGTCTGATAAAACAGCGTTTGCACGATAAATGAGATGCATTTGGATGAAGTGCCAACACATTTGAGCATTTTATTTCAGCCGTTAGAATTGGCTTATCACATAGAACACAATTGGCGCCGTGTTTTGACATTTTGTTTTCATAACACATAAATAATAATATTGCAATATTATCAATTTTACGAATAAAGCTTAAAGAAACAATACGAATAGAATATGTACAGGGAAATTAATTCCCTTACTGCTGTGATGGCCGAATGGTTAAGGCGACAGGCTTAAGATCTGTTAGTGTATTCACTGCGTGGGTTCGAGCCCCACTCACAGTAATTTATTTTGAGGGCCTGTGGTGTAGTGGTCGCATACCTGCTTTGCAAGCAGTTGGAAAGATTTCGATTATCTTCTGGTCCATTTAAGGGAACTCGTCGTTCCCTTATAATCCCATACTAATCAAGGGATTTTCTAATAACCGTTTTTTCGAAAACGATTATTGGTTTGTTTTTTACGCATATACTCTTGTTTTTGCTGTTGTTCTCTTTTTTGTTGTTCTTGCTTTTTATTATCAATGCAACTTTTAATTAAATGCGAATTTGCTCCATTGCGAGTGCTATATTGTTGAATAATTTGATTGACTTTGCCATTGATAATATCACTTCTTCCGCGCAACAACATATGTTTGTCCACAGTAGTTGCCGTGTTAATGCCACAAAATCCGTGTGTCACGGTAATAAAATGAAATACGATTATAGCAATTTCTAATAACATTTTTAGTTTGTATGTTGTATGTAAGTAATATACTTAATCAATTTTATAATAATATATTTATTAAAGGAGGGTGTCGGAGGGAACCTTGGTTCCCTTGTAAAAACGAAATTAATGAATGTATATTTATTAAATATTAATAATTATGAATCCAACAGTCTCTATTTTAACTATCTCTCAGCGTTCTCGCATAAAATGCTTGCAAAACCTGGTACATATGGTTAATGACCAAGATTACACCAATATTATTGAATGGATAATCGTGGAAGGGTCACAAACAGAGGCTGATGCGCATGTAAACCAGCAT
>JACCEA011846965.1_pt1 | contig 14656 bp, 13 predicted proteins | sample 7449851 | NCBI WGS metagenome assembly JACCEA01 (sample SAMN15323453, study PRJNA562643) | freshwater metagenome | isolation source: river surface water | place: USA:Blue River Watershed | collected 2017-08-18 | reverse complement strand
TGGTCTGTGACTTCATGGAATGAACTTCGTCGTGATGGTCTTGCTGTTGATCGCCACAACATGCTCAATCCAAAAGATAAGAAGACGGCGTACGTTTACGACAAACTTAAGGGCACAGAAGGTCCAGTCATCGCTGTCTCTGACTTTATGCGCGCTGTCCAAGATCAAATCTCTCCATGGGTTCCAAATCAATTCCACTCACTGGGCACAGATGGATTTGGACTTTCGGATACTCGTGGCGCACTTCGTCGCCACTTCAAGGTTGATGCTGAATCAATCGTTGTCGCAACCTTGGCAGAGCTAGCAAAGGCTGGCGAAGTGAAGGAAGCAGTAGTTCAAGAAGCTATTGATAAGTACCGTATTTTCGATGTACGTTCAGCAGATGCTGGAAATACCGAAGGTTCAGGTTGATTAATCGAATTCCTGTCACCGACATCTCCCCTGTAGTTCTCTTCGGGGGAGATTTCGTTCCTGTAAAGGCAATCGCTGGCGAAGTAATTCCAGTCAGTGCAACCATATTCCGTGAAGGCCACGACGCTCTTGGCGCCGATGTAGTTCTCTATGACAGCGCTCAGAAAGAGATTGCCCGTGCAGTTATGCACGAGAAATGGCACGGCGGAGATGTCTATGAAGGTGCGGTAACTATTCCGGCACGAGGGGATTTCACCTTCACAATCGATTCTTACGATCACCCCTTTGCTACCTGGTTGCATGATGCTGAAATCAAGATTCCAGCCGATATCGATGCTGAGCTCATGTGTGCAATCGGTAAAAAGATTTTTGAAGAGAAGTTAGAGCAAGATCCATCGGCTAAGTCACTGCTTTCCCCTGCTATCAAGGCGCTCGGTGATTCAACGCTATCTGCCATGAATCGTTTCTCGCAGACTTCAACTGAAGTCATTCGCTCTTACTTCGCGGCCAACCCGCTACGCAGACTTGTTAGCTCAACAGAGCACTTTCCTATCCGCGCAGATCACGAACGGGCGCTAGTTGGCTCTTGGTATGAATTCTTCCCCCGTAGCGAAGGCGCAAAAGTTGGCGCAGATGGCGCAGTAATTTCCGGCACCTTTAAGACCGCAGAACTTCGTCTTCCTGCAGTTGCAGCGATGGGCTTCGATATCTTGTATCTACCTCCCGTGCACCCCATCGGTACAAATTTTCGCAAAGGTAAAAACAACACCTTGACGCCATCGGCCACAGATCCTGGAGTTCCTTGGGCGATTGGAAATAAAGAAGGTGGCCACGATGCCATCAACCCAGAACTCGGAACTCTTGCTGACTTCGAAAGCTTTGTGAAAAGTGCCAAGAAGAACGGCCTAGAAGTAGCGATGGACTTCGCGCTACAGGCATCCCCTGATCACCCGTGGGTGAAAGAGCACCCTGAGTTCTTCACCACTCGCCCAGATGGCTCAATTGCATACGCAGAGAACCCACCCAAGAAGTATCAAGATATCTATCCCATTAATTTTGATAACGACTACGAAGCAATCCTAAAAGAGTCACTTCGCATCTTGCGCTTCTGGATCTCTAAAGGAATCTCGGTGTTCCGTGTAGATAATCCACATACCAAGCCAGTGCATTTCTGGGCCGATGTCATGAAGACCATTCGCCTTGAAAATCCAGATGTCATCTTCTTAGCTGAAGCTTTTACCAAGCCTGCAATGATGCATGCGCTCGGCAAAGCTGGTTTTCATCAGTCATATACATATTTCACCTGGCGCACTAGCAAGCAAGAGCTAATTGAGTATGGCAACGAAGTGTCACAACAGACCAGCGCCTTCTTCAGACCTAACTTCTGGGTCAATACTCCAGATATCTTGCCTTTCCATCTGCAATCAGGAAATCCTGCAATCTTCGCTATTCGCGCAGCACTTGCCGCAACGTTAAGCCCTTCATGGGGAATGTATGCAGGCTATGAACTCTATGAACACCGCCGCTTTAAAGAGGGTGGAGAGGAGTACATGGACTCTGAAAAGTATGAAATCAAGGTGCGTGATTGGGAAGGCGCAACCAAGAAAAAGCTGACCTTGGCTCCCTTTATCACTCAACTCAATGCCATTCGCAAGAAAAATGTGGCGCTGCAGCGTCTTCGTAACTTACGTTTTCATCCCACCGATAACGATGCCATTCTCGCTTATTCCAAGCGCGAAGGAGATAACTTAATTTTGGTTGTTGTAAATCTTGACCCAACTTTTGCACAAGAGACTACTGTTCATTGGAATATGGCAGAGCTTGGACTGCAAATAGATAACTTTGCGGTAACGGATTTGATTGATGGCGCTAAATATGACTGGTCTGCACACACCTATGTGCGCCTTGATCCGACAAGGTTGTCCGGAAAAGTTGTTCACATTGCGCAGGTAAAGCTTTAAGATTGCACATGTCTTTCTTCTCTCGCCTCTTTAGCGGCGCAAAGCCCGGTGGAGAAAACACTTTTCTTGGCCATGGCAGTTATCTCAATCCCTATTCAACTTTAGGCGAACTCGATTTCCATCTCATCTCTGAAGGTCGCCATGAAAGACTCTGGGAAGTTCTAGGTGCGCATGTAAAGCGCGAAAACGATGGCGCTCTTATTGGAACTGCGTTCTCTGTCTGGGCACCCAATGCGCAAGCAGTCAGTCTGGTCGGAGACCATAATTTCTGGGATCGCAATACCCATCCGATGGTGCGCGCTGGATCTACCGGAATCTGGGAAATCTTCATTCCTGATGTTGGGCCAAATACTTGTTACAAGTTCGCTATCTGCACCAGCAGCGGCGCCTGGATAGATCACGCAGATCCCATGGCACGTGCAACCGAACATCCACCACGTACTGCATCTGTAGTTACTGAAAGCAGTTACGCCTGGGGCGATACTGATTGGATGAACAAGCGCACGCACTATCAACCATGGCGCTCTCCTGTCTCTGTCTATGAAGTACACGCTGGTTCTTGGCGTCCTGGGCTTTCATATGTTCAGATGGCGCAAGAGTTAGTCGCATATGTACAAGAGCAGAACTTCACACACGTAGAGTTTCTACCGATTACCGAACATCCTTATTCACCATCTTGGGGATATCAAGTCACCTCTTTCTTTGCACCTACCTCACGCTTTGGTTCCCCTGATGAATTTAGATTTCTCGTAGATGCGCTTCATCAAGCAGGCATTGGCGTCATCCTTGATTGGGTTCCAGCTCACTTTCCTAAGGATGAATGGGCGCTAGCAAAATTCGATGGCACAGCTCTATACGAACATGCCGATCCTCGCTTAGGCGAACATCCCGACTGGGGAACGCTCATCTTCAACTTTGGTCGCAATGAAGTACGTAACTTCCTTGTGGCAAGTGCGCTCTATTGGTTAGAAGAGTTTCATATCGATGGCCTGCGCGTAGATGCTGTGGCATCAATGCTCTACCTCGATTATTCGCGTAAAGAGGGCGAATGGCTGCCCAATAAGTTTGGTGGACGTGAAAATCTCGAGGCAGTTCAGCTGCTGCAAGAAGCTACATCTACTGCATACAAGCACTATCCCGGCATCATGATGATCGCTGAAGAATCAACTGCATGGGGTGGAGTCACAAAAGATACTTCTGGTGGTGGTCTCGGCTTTGGCTTTAAGTGGAATATGGGATGGATGCACGACACCCTTGAATATCTGGCTCACGAGCCAATTCACCGCGTCTATCACCATAACGAAATTACTTTCTCGATTCTCTATGCCTGGTCTGAAAACTTCATGTTGCCACTTTCGCATGATGAAGTTGTGCACGGTAAAGGTTCTCTGGTCAATAAGTTCCCAGGTGATCGCTGGCAAAAACTTGCAACGCTTCGCGCGCTCTATGGATTTATGTGGGCCCATCCTGGAAAGAAGCTGCTCTTTATGGGGCAAGAGTTTGCACAAAACGATGAGTGGAACCAGGAAGCTGGGTTGCAGTGGCATCTGACAGAGTTTGCAGAACACCAAGGTGTGCAGAAAGTTGTCAGCGATATCAACGCTAACTACAAACGCATTCCAGCTTTGTGGGAGAAAGATATCGTCGCAGATGGCTTCCAATGGATTGTCGGAGATGATGGCGCTGGAAACACTCTGGCATTTACACGTTGGTCAGATAAGGGAATTCCACTGGTCGCAGTAACAAATTTTTCACCTGTCCCCCACGAGCAATATCAACTCAGGCTTCCAGTTTCAGGAATCTGGCACGAAGTGCTCAATACCGATGACCTTAAGTACGGTGGCAGTGGCGTGACAAATAAAGACTTTACTGTGGATGTAGATACCAACCTCTATGCCGCAGTGCGAATTCCACCACTTGCTACGGTCTGGTTTGAACGAATCTAACGCTTAGCCTGCGAATCTTCCTTGAGTACATTTGCAAAGTAGATAGAGGCAAGCAACATCGCTGTCGGAATCATCATGGCGAGTGCAATTGAGCCTGTTAATTGAATAGTCCAGGCCACAATCCATTTGATGATGAATGTCAGTACGTTATTTACTACGCCAAACTGCCCCACCACAATTGCGTTAGGTAAGTTTGAGCGACGAGTAGCTGCTCTAAAGAAGCTTGGGCCAATAAATGATGAGCCTAGGCCGCCCAAGAAGAAGCCAAGAACGAAGAGCCAATAGGACCACCACTTCATATCTGCTGGCAGATTCGTTGCAATGATGATGCTGCCACCAAAGCCAAGACCGCCAAGTAGCGCTGCACGTTTGACCCAGTATTCAAGGGGTGTATGTGGCAAGAGTTTATGAATAAGCAGTCGACCAAAGATCATCATCGCCGTAAATACAATATAAGGAACTGTACTTAAACCTGCAGATACTTCTAAACGATCTTTGGTAAAGATCGCACCCCAGTCACCAACTGCAAACTCTAGATAAATAGCACATGCCATTCCCAGGCTGACGGGCCAGTCAATCTGAAAAGAGGTAAATATCTGCTTGATTGAATACTCGGTCTCAGTATCTGTATTTGCTGCAAGAAGAACTGGGTGCAGCGAAAGAACTATGGCAATCATGGCAATTGCCATCAGTAAAGAAAGCAGGGTGATATGAACTACCAGGCTAATTCGATCAACCAAAAACCCTGAAGCGATAGCAGTAGATAAGGCTCCTGCGCTCCAATACCCAGCGCTACTGGTAACAATGTTTTTTCCACTGCGGTCATTGAAGTGAAAGGCTTGGCTATTGAGGCTGACGTGAATTGCCGTGATTCCAAAACCAAAACCGATGCTAAAAACAAGAAAGGGAATTGTTGAGCGTATGTGCACCAAGCTAATGAGTGATGCATAAAGAATGACTATCGAAACTACAGTTACCTTTTTCACCCCTATGCGGTGAATGATGTGGCCCGCAGTCAAAAGTCCAAAGAAGGCGCCAATTGAACCCGTACTCATGAGCGAGCCAAAAGCGCCATTATCCAGCCCTAAATTTTCACGTACTTCAGGAAAGCGAGGTACCCAGGCCATGATGCCAAAGCCGAAGAGAAAGAAGAGTACGTGAATCAGCCTCTGTTCGCGGCCGTGACCGATATCTACTTGAGTCATGGATTAGAAAAGAGCATTAGCTAGTTGAGCGCGCGCTTTGATGACAAGAGGGTCGGCAGGATCTACCAAGGTGAAGAGTTCGAGGAGATGATCCTTGACTCGTTTCTGTTCATCTCCAACAAGAACTACAAGCAAGCGAAGTAATCTGTCAAAGGCAGAATCTAGGTAGCCGCTCATTACTTCAATATCTGCACACTGTAATTGGAGATTGATATCTTCAGGTCGCTCGATTGCTTCTTCCATAATCTTTGCGCCATCAAGATCGATAGTACGGATTAACAACTGCACTTGTGCAAGACCCAACTTGGCATATTGATCATTTGGCTTACGTGCAAGCAAACGCTTATAGGCAGCCTCTGCCGCTGGATAGTCACCTTGATCAAGTGCTGCCAACGCCTCTTCTTCTTCCGGCTCTGCTTGCTCAATTGGCTCTTCACCAATTCCTTGTTGTGCAGCTAGCGATAAAATCTTGGCGATAACTTCTCGTAGCTGTGCTTCGGTCAGAGGTTGTTCCAGGAATGGAATTGCCTTTCCACCGATAAAGACGATTCCAAAAGGAATAGTTCGCACTTGCAACGCTTGCGCCACTGGCGCTTGTACTTCAACATTGACGTGAGCTAATACCCACTTGCCTTTATCTTCGCTCTCAATCGTTCCGAGGGCGCGAAGCATCGTGACTGAATCTGCAGAACGAGGGCTCCAGCAGAGTATAACTACAGGCTTGCCTTCAGATAATGGAAGAACTTCCGTCTGCAAATTCTGTGGCGTGATTTCAAGGCCTGGCATTGGGGTTGATGTATCAACCGGTGGCTTTCCCAACGAACTTAAATCGAAAGCTTGTGAGAAGTTTGGCGGTAGCGTCATTTTGAATTCCTCACTGCTGAATCATGCCATCTCTACGGACATCTACACCAGAATCACGGCGATAGGGCAAAACTTCGGCAACATAGGATTTAGCAGCAAATTCAAGTCCCACATCATGCCCGGCCTTCTCACTTAAGTACCAGCGATGTTCGAGAACTTCGTGGAAAAATTGAGCAAGTTCAATTCTGCCCTCTAGCTCGGGTGGGATTTGATTCACAGTTGGTCGAAAAACTTCATCGAGCCAACGTTTTGCAGATTCTGCAATTGGTGGTTTCGGAGCTTTCTCACGACCACGATAACGATCAAAGGATGCCAATAAACGTTTAGCTTGTAGCTCTTCTGTATCTAACCCCATTAACTCGCGAAGTCGGTTCTTGTGATAACCCGCTGCCACAAGTTTTGGCTGAAAGATGAGTTTTTCTGAGCCATCACTTTCTTGTACAACAACAGAAACTTCCTCAACGGCGAATCCAAGGTCGTGCAACTGGCGCATAGCGCGCTCGACAGCATGGCGGTCTTTAGGGTCAAGAACTTGCCTATCTTTGAGCGCTCCCCACAAACGGTGATACCTCTTAATCAACGCTGAGCTCGCGCGAATTGGATCGAGGCCAGGATATAGAACGCCAGATAGCTGTAGATCTTCTAGTTCTGCTGCAACGTTGAAGTGTGCAATCTCTAAATCATGCTCGCGCTGGCCATCACTTAATGACTTCTGAAACTCACCTGTTTCAGCATCTACAAGATATGCGGCATAACCTTCGGCATCACGACGAAAGAGAGTGTTAGAAAGTGAGCAGTCGCCCCACCAAAATCCAAGCAGATGAAGGCGCACCAACAGCAAGGCAAGGGCGTTAGCCATCAACGTCACATCTTCAGCTGTGACTGTCTTATCGCTTAAGACGACGCGATAAGGAAGTGAGTAAGGAAGGAAACGTGTAACAAGTGCGCAGGGAAGTTCTTCCCCACTGTTATTCGTGCGGCCCTCAATAACAGCGATTGATTGCACATTTGGGGCATCTAAATGGGTCAGCTCTCGCAGAATCTTGTATTCGCGATTGGCAAATTCGGAAACTGTTTCTTTGACGGCATAGACCTCTGAATCGGGATCATCCGTAGAGCGCACCAGACGCACGATGTGGCGAGAGATACCGCGCTTCTCCGCCAAGAGCGGATCTTCAGGCCATTCCTCGAGTGAGACGTTCCAGGGTAGGCCGGTCACAGCTGCGATTTCTTCGCCGAGTCCTGTAATCCGTAGCGCCATAGGTCATATTCTCTCGTACGCTTTACAATAAATCATGGCTATTTCAGACCGCATGAAGAAAAAAACAAAGGAATCCGTCACAGTCTCTAATTTTGGGGCTGCGGGCGCTCCAATCGACCGTGGGCATCCATTTTATTTTGGATTTGTTGCGACAATCGGTGCTCTCACAGCCTTTGTTTTGATGCGCGCACTCGCAAGCGCAAGTCAGGTCTTTGTCTTAATTTTGGTCGCACTCTTCTTGGCTACTGGTCTTAATCCAGCAGTTGAAGCTATTCGTCGTCGCGGTCTTTCGCGAGCTGGTGCAGTCTCCATTATTTTTTCTGCTGTCCTTGTAATGGTAATTCTCTTTGGTGCACTCGTTGTTCCAAGTCTTGTTGCTCAAGGAACACATTTGATTGAGAGTGCTCCTGCTCTGCTTGACAATCTCAAGAACAACGCCACTTTTGCATCAATAAATGATCAATACGGAATTATTGATTCGCTGCAGAAAAAGTTAGATTCTGTTACATCTGATGGAACTCTTCTGATTTCAGCATTTGGTGGCGTCATTGGTGTGGGCAAGAGCGTCTTATCTGGAACATTTACCGCACTCACCATCTTGGTCTTAACGCTCTATTTCATTACATCTTTGCCACAGGCGACAGAACTTGGCTTGAAGTTGGTTCCAGCAAGCCGCAGACCACGGGTTGCCTCTCTCACCGAAGCCATCATTGCCCGCGTTGGCGCCTTCGTCGGCAGCCAGATCCTTATCTCATTCCTTGCTGCGCTCTTTATGACCCTCTTTGGGGTAATTCTTGGATTGCCATCACCGATAGCCATCGGCATCATCATCTTCGTCTGTGGCCTAGTTCCTCTGATTGGCCACTTCATTGGATCGGCAATCTTTACCTTAATTGCATTTACGGAATCAATTTCAATTGGAATTATCGCTTTCGTTGGCTATGTCCTATATGTTCAGATTGAAAACTATCTTCTTACTCCAAAGGTAATGAAGCGAAATCTCAATGTTCCTGGTGCGGTAACAATTATTTCTGCGCTTATTGGAACATCGCTTCTTGGTCTTGTCGGAGGCTTGCTTGCAGTACCTGTCGCTGCTTCAATTATTCTGATTCTTGAAGAAGTTGTCTTTCCGCGCTCAGAACGTTCCTAAATTTCAGTAGGAAGCGGCAGTCTATCTGGAGCAACAATTTGAGTAATCTCAGATAGGACTCGATGCACCATGGGTTCTCCAACCCATAAGTGCTTGGCACCTGCCACAGGAATCAGATTAATCTGCGGAATAACTGCAAATCGCTCTGCTGCTTGATCTGGCTTGAGGTAATCATCATGTTCAGGAATTAACGCAGTGATTGGTCTTCCATCTTGCGCCCAAAATTCCAGATCGCCATCAACGATATCGAGCAGCGTTGGGCTTAAGAGAATCAGGCCCTTAATCCGTGGATCGCGTGCATGGCTGATTGCAATACTTGTTCCAAATGACCAGCCAACTACCCATAACTCCTTTAGTTGTAAAACATCAAAGCAGTAGCGCAACATTGCTTCAACATCATATTTTTCAGCGCGGCCATGGTCGTAGCTGCCGGTACTAGTTCCTGCTTCGCTCGTTGTTCCACGAGTGTTAAAGCGAACGACGGTGATTCCAGCCATTGCGGGAAGTCGATTAGCAGCCTTCTTATAGATATGGCTATCCATCATTCCTCCACCAGTGGGATTGGGATGGCAGCAGAGAATGGCTGCAGTTGGATTAGCTAGCGGGGCACTGACTTCAGCGATAAGGGTCTGTCCATCTTGGGTAGTGACCGTGAATGGAGTACGCGTCGCAGGAAGAATTGTGCTTGGGCGGATTGGTTCCGACATAGTTGCAGTCTAGTCTTTGCCTATGAGCCTCTCCAAAGCGCAGACATTTGATTCGCTCAACCCTGTGACTGATGAAGTTATCGCATCACACCCGATCACAGATGAAGCTGGTGTGCGTGCAGCAGTGGCCACAGCGCGTGCTGCATCCGTTCAATGGCGAGAAATTGGATTTAGTGGTCGCAAGAAGCTGCTTCTTAAATGGAGCACCTACCTCATGGCTAACGTTGACGAACTTGCTGAACTCGTCTCACTTGAAACTGGAAAGCCAACGAGTGATGCCAAGTTAGAAGCAGCACTTGCCGCAGGCCACATTGCATGGGCTGCTCGCCATGCAGAGTCTGTAATGCGTACTTCTTATCGCTCTCCAGGTCTTTTGATGGCAAATATGTCAGCTACTGTTGAACGGTCTCCTGTCGGAGTTGTAGGCGTTATTGGCCCTTGGAACTATCCGGTCTTTACTCCCCTTGGATCAATCGCATATGCACTTGCCGCTGGAAATACCGTCGTCTTCAAGCCAAGTGAATACACCCCGGGAGTAGGCCAATACCTGGCTCGTACATTTCTTGATGCGACATTACTTGCAGATGTCTTCACCTGCATTACTGGTCTTGGTGAAACCGGAAGATTTCTCTGCGAAAGTGGTGTAGATAAGTTGGCTTTCACAGGATCAACTCGAACTGCAAAGATTGTTGCGGCTACCTGTGCTGCGCAGATGACTCCGGTAGTACTTGAATGTGGTGGAAAAGATCCAGTACTTGTGGCTCACGATGCCGATATCGCGCGTGCTGCAGATGCCACCGTCTGGTCTGCCTTCTCCAATGCTGGTCAGACTTGTATTGGCGCTGAACGTGTTTACGTCGATGAACGAGTTGCCGATAAGTTCATTGCAAAGGTTGTTGAGATAGCACAATCGATTAAGCCAGGCGCTCCTGGGGTTGGAAAGTATGGTCCGACCACAATGCCGAAGCAGATTCCAATTATCCAGAGCCATATTGATGATGCCATAGCCCGTGGTGCAACAGTATTAATGGGTGGGTCAGATTCAGTGAAAGCTCCCTTTGTTGAGCCAGTGATTTTCTGCGATGTTCCGGAAGATTCGATTGCAATGACTGAAGAGACCTTTGGCCCAACAATCGCCATCAACCGCGTGCCATCAATGGCTGAGGCAATCAAGTTAGCCAATAACACTCGTTATGGGCTTGGTGCATCAGTCTGGTCCAAGCGACGCGGTAAGCAGATTGCATCGCAGCTACATACTGGAATGGTTGCAATCAATTCCACAATCTCTTTTGCAGCTGTTGACTCAGTACCTTTTGGCGGTGTGAAAGATAGCGGTTACGGAAGAATTCATGGTCCAGAAGGTTTGCTTGAATTTACTTATCCACGCACTGTTGTTCGTGCTCGCTTTCAGCTACCAATTGCATTCACAAGCTTTAGCAGAACTGCAGGAAGCGATAAGTTAATTGTCGCAGTGACAAAGCTTCTTAAGGGACGCTTTAGTTAATTTCTACTGTTAGCTTTTAATAACGAGGCGCGTTGCGAGTACGTTCAGTACGAGGGCCTCGGTTATTGCGCTTAGTCCAACATGCGTTATGCCAATGCCGACGGTTATCTTCGTCACCATCGAGCCATGCAACAGTGTGAGGTGTTGCCATAGGAATCAATTGGTCACATCCAGGGCAGCGATAAGGTTTATTTGCAGCTGATCCTGTTAACTTTCTTACAATCCATAAGCCATTCTCATCTTCTTCGAAACTTTGATTGGAAGGATTGAGCGGGCGATCTTCTTCGCTATTTTTTGGCCTGCGATTTTTGGGATAATTCTTACGCGGGCTCATAGGACCATTTTCTCGCACTTTTACCCAGTCAATGACAAGATAGCCATATGAGCACAGTCATCAGCGTTGCCGGCTTGAAGAAGAGCTATGGTCAGACGCAGGCGGTCAGCGGGGTTGACCTGCAGATATCGCAAGGTGAAATCTTTGCGCTCCTCGGGCCCAATGGGGCCGGCAAAACAACCACAGTAGAGATCCTCGAAGGCTTTCGAAGTCGCGACTCTGGAGAGGTAAAAGTTTTGGGCTTTGACCCTGCAACTAAGGGGGCTGCGGCGCAATCATGGCGCGATCGAATCGGCATTGTTCTGCAATCCACTGAAGATGCCGGTGACCTGACAGTTTACGAGTCAGTCTCTCACTTTGCTAAGTACTACAAATCCCCTAAAGATCCTCGTGAAGTAATTGACCTGGTTGGACTTACTGAAAAAGCAGATGCGTTAGGTCGTACTTTGTCAGGTGGACAACGTCGCAGACTCGATGTTGCTCTCGGCATTATCGGTAGCCCAGAGTTAATTTTCCTCGATGAACCAACAACTGGTTTTGACCCCGAAGCACGTCGCGCCTTCTGGTCTCTGATCCGTAGTTTGCGTGATGAAGGCGCCACAATCTTGCTCACTACTCACTACCTCGATGAAGCCGAAGCTCTTGCAGATCGAGTCGCTGTCATTAACCATGGAAAGATTATTGAAGTCTCCACACCAGAACACCTCGGAGGGCGAGCCACATCTCTGGCCACTGTTTCATGGCGCGAAGATGGAGCCACAAAATCTGAAAAGAGCGAAAATCCGACTGCCTTTGTTGCACAACTATCTTCTCGATTCAATGGAGAAGTTCCAGAACTTAGCGTGAAGCGAGCATCGTTAGAAGATATCTATCTTGAGATGATTGGAGGCGCTCATGAGTAAACCAACTGCGCTCTCAATCGGAATTCAACGAGGCGGCCTTGAGATTAGACAATTTATGCGCCAACGCGAATCTGTTGTGTTCACAATGCTCTTTCCACTTATTCTCTTGGCAATCTTTGGATCTGTCTTTTCAAATCAGATTGCCGAAGGCGTAACTTTTAGCCAGTACTTTGTGGCCGGAATGATTGCCTCGGGGTTGGTTAATACCGGCTTTCAACAGCTAGCCATCATGATTCCGATGGAACGTGACTTCGGAACGCTAAAACGCTTACGTGGTACTCCTATGCCAGCAAGCAGCTATTTCATCGGTAAATCCATATTGGTAACTCTTAGCATGCTGGTGCAGGTCTTCTTGCTCCTCGCCGCTGGCGTTGCCTTCTTTGGAGTTAATCTGCCAACAACTGCGGATAAGTGGCTGATTCTCTTGGCGCTACTTATCCTCGGTAGCGCATGTTCAACAATTCTTGGCATCGCATTTTCTAATGTCCCAAAGACTGGTCGAGGCGCTTCTGCTGTTGTCTCCCCCGTTGTGATTGTGCTGCAGTTCTTTAGCGGAGTCTTCTTTATCTTTACCGATCTACCGCAGTGGATGCAGCAAGTAGCCGCAATCTTTCCTTTGAAATGGATGACCCAGGGTGCGCGTTCAGTCTTCTTGCCGGATTCATTTGCAGCGCGTGAAGTTGCTGGTTCTTGGGAAACTGGACGCACCTTTGCAATTATCGGCGCCTGGTTGGTTGTAGGGCTTATCTGGGCAATACGTAGCTTTAAGTGGGAGCGCCAGTGAAGAAACTAGCCCTTCTAATCGCCATAGCTTTGATAGCTTCATCTAGTAGCGCACTTGCGCAAACGAAGAAACCTACGCCAACCGCCAAGGTCACGGTAAAGGCAACGGCAAAACCAACCGCGAAGGCAACGGCCAAAGCGACCGCAAAGCCAACAGTTAAACCAACAGCTAAGGCGACCGCGAAACCCACTGTGAGTGCCTCTCCAACAGCAACAACTACTGCGAAAGCGACCGTCAAACCCAAGCCAAAGCCAAAACCAAAGCCGAAGAAAACTGCGCGCAAGAGTCCCTCACCAAAACCAAAGTGGCCACCTGCTGGCTTTGCTATTGAATCAGGTGTCTATGCAAAAGTACCTAGTAGCAAAGAGTTGATTGGCATTCTCTCTGCTCGAAGTACTTTGGCATCGCAGGTAGAAGCGTGCACAAAGTTTGTTTGTGGCGCAGTCTTGGTTGCATCTGAACCGGGGTGCCGTTGGTGGGAAGTTAACTCACGGGTTTATGCGCCGGATAAGAGCGTTATAGGCTCACTTCAAACAATTTCTGGAGCATCAAAGCCTAAGGAGATTAAGACCATACTCTTGATCTCACCTGAACCCCTAGAGTCACTGGAATACATCACTGGTATTGAAGTGGTCTGCCACCAAGAAGAAAAGCCTTCTGGCTATCCTTCTGTCACATTTACTAAGGTGGAAAGTTAATGCTTGGCGGCACAAATAATTACCTCTTCTTTATGAGCTTGGCCGGTTTTCCTGTCGTCTTCTTTCTTATTCTGATTCTTAAATGGGCAACAAAACCTGGCAAGTCACTGATTGCTCGTCAGGTTATCCCTGGCGGAGAAGGTGATTACGGCTCACTTGTGGCGGTAGCTAGCCCAACTAATCACATAGAGGGCGAAATGCTGCGACAGAAATTACTTGCAGTGAAGATTAGAGCAACGCTTACGCAGACCAATGACGGGCCCCGCATCTTCGTCTTTCCAGAAGAAGAGAGCGCAGCTCGTGCGCATCTCAAGAGTTTCTCTTAGCGGTTAGCTCCAGGAACCCACAACTGATCGCCGATGCTCTTATTGGCATGGCGAGCAAGAACAAAGAGTAGATCTGAACAACGATTGAGATACTTAGCTGTAAGTGGATTTACACCAGTTCCAAATGCGTGAATAGCAGCCCAGGTACAACGCTCGGCGCGACGCACAACAGTACGGGCAACATGTAAATGCGCTGCTGCAGCAGTACCTGATGGAAGTACAAATGAACGAAGCGCTTCTAGATCTGCGTTGTATTTATCAATCTGCTCTTCTAAATAAACAATCTGAGATTCAAGAACACGAAGTGGTTCAAATGCTGGTGCATCTACAACAGGCGTGCATAGATCTGCTCCCACATCGAACAAGTCATTTTGAATACGCACCAAAAGTGCGCGTACATCATCGGTTAGCTCATCAGTTGCGAGGACAACTCCAATAGTGGAGTTTGCTTCATCAACTGTTGCATACGCTTCAAGACGAGGATCGTTCTTTGAGGTGCGGCTCATATCCCCGAGAGAGGTAGTGCCGTCATCGCCTGTCTTTGTGTAAATACGCGTTAAATTAACCATGTCCGTAGCCTATAAGTAGTATTCGGATATGGCA
>JACCEA010740817.1_pt1 | contig 14657 bp, 14 predicted proteins | sample 7449851 | NCBI WGS metagenome assembly JACCEA01 (sample SAMN15323453, study PRJNA562643) | freshwater metagenome | isolation source: river surface water | place: USA:Blue River Watershed | collected 2017-08-18 | reverse complement strand
ACCGCTATTTTAGGACAAAAGCAAGGCTATGAAGTATTTGTTTCTGATTTTGGAAAAATAAAGCAAAGCTATAAAGACGTTCTTGATAAGTATGGAATTCCTTGGGAAGAAGAGCAGCATACAGAAGAGTTAATTCTAAACGCTACAGTGGTTATGAAAAGCCCTGGTATTCCTGACAAAGCTCCAATAGTTAAGAAATTGGTTGAGAAAGGAATATCCGTTATTTCAGAAATTGAGTTTACGGCTCCTTTTACAAATGCAATAACTATAGGGATTACAGGTAGTAACGGAAAAACTACTACTACAATGCTTACCTATCATTTGTTAAAGAATGCTGGCTTGAATGTGGCTCTGGGAGGAAATATTGGAAAAAGTTTTGCATGGCAAGTAGCAGAGTATAATTATGATGTTTATGTTTTGGAGTTAAGTAGTTTTCAATTGGATGGAATCATTAATTACAAGCCACATATCGCCATTTTAACCAATATTAGCCCAGATCATTTGGATCGATATGAATACAAATACGAAAATTATATAGCTTCAAAATTTAGGATTACAATGAACCAAACAGCATCAGATTATTTGATTTATGATGTTGATGACGAAGCAACTCAAGAATGGTTAAAACACAATACAACAAAAGCACAATTAATACCTTTTTCTATTTCTCAAACACTGGATTTAGGAGCATTTTTAAAAGACAACAATATGGAAGTTAAAATGAATCAAGAAGAATTTTCAATGGAGACCGAGTACATTGCATTAGAAGGGAAACATAATATGAAGAACGCAATGGCAGCAACATCTGTAGCAAAATTAATGCAAATAAGAAATGCTACTATCCGTGAAAGTTTATCGAATTTTCAAGGCGTTGAGCACCGTTTAGAAAAAGTGCTAAAAATTCAAAATGTGCAATACATAAATGATTCTAAAGCTACCAATGTTAATGCAACCTATTTTGCTTTGGATAGTATGAATGTTCCAACTGTTTGGATAGTTGGGGGTGTTGATAAAGGAAATGATTATAATGAATTAATGCCTTTGGTACGCGAAAAAGTAAAAGCGATTATTTGCTTGGGAATTGATAATTCAAAAATAATTGCGGCCTTCGGTAATGTAGTAGACGATTTAATAGAAGTAAACACTATGAATGATGCCGTAAGAATGGCACAACGTTATACTGAAAAAGGGGATGCTGTTTTATTATCTCCAGCTTGCGCAAGTTTTGATTTATTCGAAAACTATGAAGATCGTGGGCGTCAATTCAAACAAGCAGTTTATAATCTGTAAATAATATAAATCAGTTTAAAATAGTTAAGTAATGAAGGAGCTAGTAAACAAGCTAAAAGGAGATAGAGTAATTTGGTCATTCGTGGCCTTATTGGCTTTGTTTTCGTTTATGCCTGTTTTTAGTGCTAGTAGTAACTTAGCCTATATAGGTTTAGGTAAAGGGAATACTCTTGGGTATTTGTTGAAACATCTTGCTCATATTGGCATAGGCTTTTTGATTATTTATTGGATTCATAATGTTCCCTATTTATATTTCAGAGCAATTTCAAAGGCAGCTTTGCCCGTTGTTTGGATAATGTTGGCTTATGCATTAATCAAAGGAACGGTTATCGCTGGAGCCAATGCAAGTCGTTGGATACAGATTCCATTTATAAAAATTACATTTCAGCCTTCAACTATGGCGGCTATTGTGTTGTTTGTGTTTGTTGCTCGTTATTTATCCAAAAAAAGAGAAACACCAATAGATTTTAAATCTTCTTTAATCGAATTGTGGTTGCCTGTTTTTATAACATTAATTTTTATTTTGCCCTCTAACTTTTCTACCACTGCTTTGATTTTTTCAATGGTTTTAATGTTGGTTTTTATTGGCAAATATCCAATGAAGTATATTGGCTTTGTTATTGGCTCGGGTGTTGTGATGTTGTTGTTTTTTGTATTGATTGCAAAAGCTTTTCCTGATTCAAGGTTTTTTAGTAGGGTATCAACATGGGAAAGTCGTATTGAACGTTTTACTTCTGATAAAGCCGATGAAGATAATTATCAAATTGAAAAAGCAAAAACGGCTATAGCCTCTGGTGGACTCTATGGTTTAGGCCCAGGCAAAAGTGTTCAGAAAAATTTTCTACCTCAATCCTCCTCTGATTTTATCTTTGCCATTATAGTAGAAGAGTGGGGATTGATTGGTGGTCTTTCTGTACTTGGATTGTATTTGTTATTGATGTTTCGTTTTGTGATTGCATCTCATAAGGCCAATACTTTATTTGGAAAATTAATTGTAATTGCTCTTGGTTTTCCAATGATTTTTCAGGCCATGATTAATATGGCTGTAGCAGTTGAGTTATTGCCAGTTACAGGTCAAACATTGCCATTAATTAGTAGTGGAGGTAGTTCTATTTGGATGACTTGTTTCGCACTTGGTGTCATTTTGAGTGTCACCAAAAAAGAAGAAGAAATTGCTCAAGAAGTAAAAGAAAAACAAATTCGAGAGGAAGCATTGCAAAAGTTGATTGATGCGCAACTCGAATCTGATGCTCAAGAAAAAGAAGAAGAATATTCTATAGAAGATCATGCTAATCCAATGAATGCGGTACTTAACCGATAGTGTCTGATAGTAGTAAATTGTTTATTTGTTCTAAATTTTTTAAGATGTCAAAATTAAAATTCATATTGAGTGGTGGTGGTACTGGTGGTCATATCTATCCAGCAATTGCTATTGCAAATGAGCTAAAGAAGCGATTTCCAGAAGCAGAGTTTCTTTTTGTGGGCGCCAAAGACAAAATGGAAATGCAAAAAGTACCTCAAGCCGGTTACGCTATTAAAGGGCTTTGGATAGCTGGTTTACAAAGAAAACTGACACTGCAAAATGCATTATTTCCCATTAAACTGTTAAGTAGTTTGTGGGAATCCAGAAAAATACTAAAAAGCTTCAAGCCTGACGTAGTTATTGGTACGGGAGGTTTTGCAAGCGGTCCTTTGTTGAATGTAGCCAATAGTTTAAATATTCCGACATTAATACAAGAACAAAATTCATATCCAGGTATTACAAATAAGTTATTGAGTAAAAAGGCCGCAAAAATTTGTGTTGCTTATGAAAACTTAGAACGATTTTTTCCTAAAGAAAAAATGATTTTGACAGGAAATCCTGTTCGTCAAGATTTAATTGATGTTTCTAGTAAAAGGGAAGAGGCAATTGCTTTTTTTAAACTAGATCCAAAGAAAAAAACACTATTGGTTTTAGGAGGAAGTTTAGGTGCTAGAAGAATCAACCAATTGATTGAAAAAGAATTGCAAGGTCTTTTGTCGCAAAAAGTTCAAATTATTTGGCAATGCGGTAAACTGTATTTAGACGACTATTCTAAATACAATTCAGCTCAAGTGCAAGTAGTTGCTTTTATCGAGCGTATGGATCTTGTTTATGCTGCTGCTGATGTAGTTATTTCTAGAGCTGGAGCTTCGTCGGTTTCTGAATTATGTATAGTTGGGAAACCAGTGATTTTTATCCCTTCTCCAAATGTTGCAGAAGATCATCAGACGAAGAATGCACAAGCAATAGTAGATAAGAAAGGAGCAATAATGATTAAAGAATCTGCTTTAGAGGATGAATTTAGTATTGTTCTAGAAGCTTTGTTGAAAGATGAAGGAAAACAACAACTCTTGGGCGATAACATAAAAAAGTTGGCTTTACCACAAGCAACGATCCAAATCGTTGATGAAATTGAAAAGTTATTGAAAAAATAGAGATACTATTTTGTTAATTTTTAAAATTGAAAAATGAACTTAAATCAAATACATAACGTCTATTTTATTGGCATTGGAGGCATCGGAATGAGTGCTTTGGCTCGTTATTTCAAAAATATTGGAAAACAAGTTTGTGGTTATGATAAAACGCCGTCGATGTTGACAAACGAACTTATCGAGAGCGGAATTGATATTCATTTTGAAGATAATGTAGCTTTAATTCCAGCTAGTTTTAAACCAGAGAACACTTTGGTAATTATCACGCCAGCAGTTCCAAAATCGCATTTGGAGTGGAATTATTTCTTAGCCCAAAACTATGAAGTAAAAAAACGTGCCGAAGTACTAGGGATAATAACCAAAGACACTTTTAGCTTTGCTGTAGCAGGTACACACGGAAAAACTACTACTTCAAGTATTCTTGGGCATATTCTTTATGAAAGTGGTGCAGATGTTACTGCTTTTATTGGCGGTATCGTTGAAAATTATAATTCCAATTTAATTGGTTTAGGCAAAACAGTTACCGTTGTTGAGGCAGATGAATTCGATCGCTCTTTCTTGCATTTACATCCAAATATTGCTTGCGTGACATCAATGGATGCGGATCATTTAGATATCTATGGGACAAGTGAGGCTATAGAAGCTTCTTTTGTTGAATTTGCAAATAAAGTTGAAGATAAATCAAAATTGTTTGTCGCCCAAGGCTTGCCTCTAGAAGGAATGGTTTGTGCAATAAATGATGATGCTCAATTTAAAGCATTCAATGTTAGAGTCAACGATTCTAGTTATGTTTTTGATGTGCAAACACCAACAGAGCTTATTACGAATTTACGTTTTGGTTTACCCGGAAGACATAATTTAATGAATGCGTTGATGGCATTGGCAATGGCTAAAACTTACGGCACCTCAACTGAGGCAATTGCTAGTGCTTTATCAACATTTAGAGGGATAAGAAGACGTTTTTCTTATCAAATTAAACGTTCGGATTTGATTTACATAGACGACTATGCACATCATCCAACCGAAATTAATGCGGTGCATCAAGCGGTAAGAGAGTTGTATCCTGGTCAAAAAGTATTGGCAGTTTTTCAACCGCATTTGTTTAGTAGAACCAAAGATTTTGCTGATGACTTTGCTGCTAGCTTATCTAATTTTGACGAAATTTTATTACTGGATATTTATCCTGCACGTGAACTCCCAATGGAAGGTATTACCTCCCAATGGTTAATGGATAAAATGACAAATGACAACAAGAAATTGGTTCAAAAAGAACAATTAATTGCGTCTATTCAGTCTTCAGAGGCTAAGGTTATTGTAACTATAGGCGCAGGAGATTTAGGAGAAATGGTTCCATCAATAAAAAAGGCATTAGATGAAACGTTTTAATTGGCCAACAATCCGATTGCTTTTAATGTTAGCCTTGGTGATTTTTTTGTATTCTTTCACCGGAAAACGGAATTTGAATCGAAAAGTAACGAAAGCAGAGGTTGTTTTTGTAGGAGAAAATCAGCTTTTTGTTAAACAACAAGCGGTTAATAAATTGTTAATAGAAAATAGACAGGACCCTAAAACTATTGCTATAGATGCCTTAGATTTGAATAAACTCGAGAAAACCATCGATTCACACCCTTTGATTGATAAGTCTGAAGTGTCTGTGAGTGTAGATGGTGTTCTAAAAGCTGTAGTAAAACAAAAGACTCCAATAGCAAGAATTAATGGAAAGGGAGCATCTTTTTATATTGATTACAAGGGAGATAAAATGCCTTTGTCGGAAAATTATACAGCACGAGTTCTTCTTGTTTCGGGGGAAATAAACGATAAAAATAAGGAAGATTTAGCTAAGCTATTTCGTGTAATTTACGACGATGTTTTTTTGAAAAAAAACATCATTGGAATGCAAGTTATGCCAAATGGTAGCGTTTTAATGCTGAATAGAAACTATAATTTTAAAATTGATTTTGGTCAATTGATAAACGTTGAACAAAAATTTAAAAATTATAAAGCTTTTTTTCAAAAAGTAGTTTTAGACAGTTCAATTGCTGAATATAAAAAAATTGATCTTCGATTTGCGGAACAAGTAGTGTGTACTAAATAATAGAAAATGGAAAAAGAGAATATTGCGGTAGGTCTAGATATTGGAACAACCAAGATAGTTGCCATGATTGGCAAAAAAAATGAATACGGGAAGTTAGAAATTTTAGGAGTTGGAAAATCCAAAAGTTTGGGTGTGGCTAGAGGTGTTGTAAATAACATTACTCAAACCATTCAATCCATTCAACAAGCTATTTTTGAAGCAGAAAATAATTCAGGTTATAAAATTAAAGATGTAGTTGTTGGTATTGCGGGTCAACACATTCGAAGCATTCAACACAGCGATTATATTAGCAGAAATAATCCAGAAGAAGTAATAGGTGATTGTGATATTGATTTATTGATTAGTCAAGTTCACAAATTAGCGATGTTACCTGGAGAAGAGATTATACATGTACTACCGCAGGAATTTAAAATTGATGGGCAATCCGATATCAAAGAGCCTGTTGGGATGTATGGAGGACGATTAGAAAGTAGTTTTCATATAGTTGTAGGACAAGCTTCATCGATAAGAAACGTAGGGAGATGTATTCAGAGTTCAGGAATTGAGTTGTCAGGTTTGACTTTAGAGCCTTTAGCTTCATCTGATGCAGTATTGAGTCAAGAAGAAAAAGAAGCAGGAGTTGCTTTGATTGACATTGGTGGGGGAACTACAGATTTGGCAATTTTTAAAGATGGAATTATTAGACATACAGCTGTAATTCCTTTTGGTGGTAATGTTATCACTGATGATATCAAAGAAGGATGTTCTATTGTTGAAAAGCAAGCTGAATTATTGAAAGTAAAATTTGGTTCTGCTTGGCCAGGGGAAAACAAAGACAATGAAATTGTTTCCATCCCAGGAATCAGAGGTAGAGAGCCTAAAGAGATTTCTTTGAAAAATTTATCTAAAATTATCCACGCAAGAGTTGTGGAAATTATCGAACAAGTTTTTGCAGAAATCAAATTATATGGTCACGAAGACCCACGTAAAAAACTAATCGCTGGAATTGTATTAACAGGTGGTGGTGCTCAATTGAAACATATTAAGCAATTAGTGGAATATATTACTGGAATCGATACCAGAATAGGTTATCCAAATGAGCATTTAGCGGGTAATTCGGATGAGGAAATTTCAAGTCCATTATATGCTACTGCAGTTGGATTAGTAATGAATAGCATTGAGAAAAAAACTCAAAGTGCTGTCAAAATTGATAAAAGTCCTGTTCTAGAAAGAACGCCATATTATAGAGAGCATCTGGTAGAAACTGTGCCAGTACCTGAAATCGAAAAGCCTTTAGTTGTCGATTTAGAGGTGAAAGAAGAAAGACATGTGCCAAGCCCAGAGTCTACAGAAACTAAAATTAGACGATCTTTTCTAGATAAATATGTAGATAAGATTAAAGAATTTTTAGATAACGCAGAATAAATAAAATAAGTAAAGCCCTTTTTGTCCCAAACAAAAGAGCAAAAAATATAAATAAGAATTTCAAAAACCCAATAAGATGACAAGCAACTCAGAATTTGGAAGCATTTCATTTGATTTACCAAAAAACCAATCAAATGTAATTAAAGTTATTGGAGTAGGAGGTGGAGGTAGTAATGCCATAAATCACATGTTTAAGCAAGGAATTAACGGTGTTGACTTTATAGTTTGTAACACAGATTCTCAAGCTTTGCAAAATAGTTCAGTACCCAACAAAATTCAATTGGGAGTGAATTTAACCGAAGGACTTGGAGCAGGTGCCAACCCAGATGTTGGACATCAATCTGCTATTGAGAGTATCGGTGAAATCGAAAAAATGTTAGACAGCAATACCAAAATGGTTTTCATCACTGCAGGAATGGGTGGTGGAACAGGTACAGGTGCTGCGCCAGTTATTGCTCAATTAGCTAAAGAAAGAGATATCTTAACAGTAGGTATTGTTACTTTACCATTTCTATTTGAAGGTAAAGTTCGACAAGAACAAGCTATTATAGGTATTGAAAAATTGCGCAAGCAAGTTGATTCCTTGATTGTAATCAATAATAATAAATTAAGAGAAGTATATGGTAATTTAGGTTTCAAAGCTGGTTTCTCTAAAGCCGATGAAGTTTTGGCAACCGCTTCTAGAGGAATTGCTGAAGTAATTACACATCACTATACACAAAATATCGATTTACGCGATGCTAAAACAGTTTTGTACAATAGTGGTACTGCTATTATGGGTTCTGCTACAGCTCTTGGTGAAAATAGAGCAAAAGAAGCTATTATTGCTGCACTAGATTCTCCTCTATTAAATGATAATAAAATTACCGGAGCTAAAAACGTATTGTTGCTTATCGTTTCTGGAACCAATGAAATTACTATTGATGAGATAGGTGAAATCAATGACCATATTCAAAACGAAGCAGGTAATAATGCTAACATAATTATGGGGGTAGGAGAAGATGAAACACTAGGTGATGCCATTTCTGTTACCATAATTGCTACAGGTTTTGATGTTGAACAACAAAATGAAATCGTAAATACTGAGCCAAAGAAAATCATACACACTTTAGAAGAAGAGCAAAGAAGTGTTCATAATTTGATTAATACTCCTGTAACTACTTTCAATTTGAATGACTCACCTTCTGATGTTACTGCTGAGCGAGTAGTGTTTGAACTAGAAGAGGAAATTGAAGAAGAAGCGCCTGTTGTTTTGGAAGTGAAAAAGCCTGTAATGAACAACGATGAATTGATTGTAATGTCTGAATTTATCAAAAATTTAGACGTGACTTTTGAAATCGTTTCTCCAATTGAAGATTTTGATTTTAATATTTCACTGCCTTCAAAAGAAGAAGTTCAACTTCCACAAGCCAATATCATTGAGGAGCAAAAACAAACCGCTTTCTCTTTTGATTTGCCTGTAACACCAAAACCAACTTTTGTAGCTCCTTCGGCTCCTGTAGTTGAGGAGAAAATAGTTTTTGATTTGTCAAATGAAGCGCATAATATTAATGTGGTTCAGCCAATTCAATTTGTTCCTGTTACTGAATTAACAGACAACGGGATTATTAAATACTCGCTAGAAGAGTATATGGAGGTTGAAAATGATTTTGTACAATCGAAACCACAAGTAAAACAAGAAGAGGTTCCTGCAGAGTTAAATATAACTATGAAGCAAGTTGCTCCAATCGAAGTTAATGAAGTAGCTGCAGAATCAGTTTCTCCAATGGATATGACTATTGAAGAGACGCTTCGTTTTAGAGCTGAAGAAAGAAGAAAAAAACTAAAAGAATTCAATTATAAGTTTCATAATAATGTGACTAGAATTGATGAATTAGAACGTGAACCAGCCTATAAACGTCTAGGTGTAGATTTGACTAATCAAGCTACTAGTCAAAACTCAAGAATATCAGTTAGTACAGATAGTAATAATGACTTACAATTTCGTTCTAACAATTCTTATTTGCACGATAACGTAGATTAAGTTTTGAAATAAATTAATGAATAGCCTGAAAATCTATTTCAGGCTATTTTTTTTGGATTTTTATTAAAAGAAGGAAACATTTACCGAGTTGTTAATGCGACTTAAATGTTCTAAATTTGCAGTGCTTTTATTTGTTTTCAAAGGCAAATAGGCAGATGTGATTTTCAAAAAATAAATTAAACATATAGTATAATGAGTTTATCAGTACGTATCATGGACGAAATAAAAAACGCCATGAGAGCAAAAGATACTTTGGCTCTAGAAGCCTTAAGAGCAGTTAAATCGGCTATACTTTTAGCACAAACAGAAAGTGGAGCAAAAGAAGAAATTGCGGCAGAAGAAGAAATCAAATTACTACAACGTTTGGTGAAACAAAGAAAAGATAGTGCGGCTATTTACACGCAACAAGGAAGAGCGGATTTGGCTGAACCTGAGTTGTTGCAAGCCGCTGTAATCGAGAAGTTTTTACCTGCTCAATTGAGTGAAGCTGAAGTAGAAGCTGTGGTGGCTAAAATTATTGCTGACAATGACGCTTCTGGAATGGCAGCAATGGGTAAAGTAATGGGATTGGCGTCTGCTGAGTTAGCTGGAAAAGCTGATGGTAAGACGATTTCAACCATAGTTAAAAAATTATTATCTTAATTTTTTTATTCCAAATTCCATTTTCTTGGAGTTTGGAATTTTAAAATTCAATGGATATTGACTGCGTAGTTCAACTGGATAGAATATCAGATTTCGACTCTGAGGGTTGCAGGTTCGAACCCTGCCGTGGTCACATAAAAGGATGAGGAATGTAGTGTTTCGCATCCTTTTTTTTATGAATTAATAGATGTAATTATTGAATAAATGGAGTTGTTTGTATTGCAATTTTTATTGGTAATCATAGGATTAGGCTTTGTTTTTTTTAATATAGTCGAGCCCATTTATGTGTTTTTCTATAACAAACCGTTAGTAGTACATTCGCATTTGTTGCCAAGGCGTATTTCTGATGAGCAAAGAAATATTTTGGCTCAAAATTTTCCTTTTTATAATAAATTGTCTCCTAGCAAGAAGCGTTATTTTGAACACAGGATAAATAAGTTTATCGATAAATATGAATTTATTGGTCATGAAATTGAGATTACGGACGAAATACTTGTGCTTATCTCTGGGACTTATGCTATGTTGACTTTTGGAATGAGAAACTATTTAAGTGACTTGTTTCAAAAAATTCTTATTTATCCAACAGTATATTATTCTACTATCAACGAAGTGTATCACAAAGGGGAGTTTAATCCAAGGATGAAGACTGTCGTTTTTTCATGGGAAGATTTCTTGTCTGGTCACGGTGTAGCCACAGATAATATTAACTTGGGGTTACATGAATTTACCCATGTTATGCATTTTCATTGTTTGAAAAGTAGAGATGTAAATGCAGCAATTTTTCAGGATGAATATGCAGAAATAGTAGCAATTTATACTTCCCCTGAATTGATTCAGCAAATTAACGACAAAGCTTATTTTCGTTTATATGCCTATGAGAATCAATTTGAATTTATTTCGGTCTTGTTAGAACATTTTTTTGAAAGCCCTAATGACTTTAAGACGATACATCCTCAATTGTATGCTCATGTGAAGCGAATGATAAACTTTAACGAGAACTATTTTACCTAATATCTAAAAAATCCGAAATTAACAAGTTGTTATAAAATAACAATAATAATTGTTTTTCTAACTGATAATCATCAGGTTTCTTGCTTTTTTTTTGTTCTAAATTTGGATATATTTAAAAGTTAGGGTTATGAAAAGTAATGTCCCCGTTTCAAAAATAATGTCCAGACATTTGGTAAAATTGCATTTGAATGACGATTTAACCAAAGCTGAAAGTTTGTTTAAACATCATAAAATTAGACATATTCCAGTTGTTAATGGAAATAAGATTTTAGGTATTTTGAGTTATACTGATTTGTTGCGTATCTCGTTTGCAGATGCAATAGATGACGACGAAGAAGTAATTGATACTACAGTGTATAATATGTTTTCTGTAGAGCAAGTAATGGTTAAAAAAGTAACTACGGTTTCACCAGAGACAAGCATAAAGGCGGCAGCTGAGATTTTAACACACAATGATTTTCATGCTTTGCCAGTTTGCGAAGGAGATTTGCTTGTAGGTATTGTTACTACAACCGATTTGATTCAGTATTTAATAGACCAGTATTAAAACAAGAGGCTGTATAAAATGATACAGCCTCTTGTTTGTTTTTTAGATAGTGGTGATTTTTTTCAAATCTTCGATAGTAGCTGTTGGGTTTTCAGCTTTGAAAACAAAACTTCCTGCCACTAGTACATCGGCTCCAGCTTCTACTAATGCTCTCGCATTTTTATTAGTAACCCCACCATCAATTTCAATTATGGTATTGGCTCCTTTTTGAATAATTAAATCTTTCAATTTGGTTACTTTATTGTACGTGTTCTCAATAAATGATTGTCCACCAAATCCAGGATTTACACTCATAATACAAACCAAATCTATATCATTGATTACATCTTCTAATAAGTCAATAGAAGTGTGAGGGTTGATAGCGACACCAGCAAGCATTCCTTCCGCTTTGATAGCTTGTAAAGTACGATGAAGGTGATTGCAAGCTTCGTAATGAACAGTTAGTACATTGGCACCCAAATCAGCAAACGTTTTGATGTAGCGATCAGGGTCTACAATCATTAAGTGTACATCAATTGTTTTGGTAGCATGTTTTGCAATAGCTTCAAGTACGGGCATACCAAACGAAATGTTAGGTACAAATACGCCATCCATAATGTCAATATGAAACCAATCAGCTTGGCTGTTATTAATCATCTCTACATCGCGCTGTAAATTAGCAAAATCGGCTGCAAGAACAGAAGGTGCTATAATTGTGTTTTTACTCATCGTTGTGTTGTGTTATTTTTTTTCGCAAAGATAATTTTTTTAATTGCAATGATTGCAAAGAATTTATAGGGATTCAAGCAAGTTTTAAAACACAAATTATTCTAGCAGAAGTCTTGGTTTTGTTTGCCCTGCAAAAAACAAAACTCCGGATACCCGAGCGAAGCGAACTGACCGGTGTTTTGTTTGCTCTGCAAAAAACAAAACTCCGGTAATCAGCCGGAGTTTTCAATCATCAATCAAAAAACGAACAGTTAATCAGACTGTTGTTTGTGGTAAAATTCCAAATATAAGATTTTTGGAATTTATATTTTATCCTAAATAGGTTTTTAAGATTTTACTTCTAGAAGTGTGTTTTAATCTACGGATAGCTTTTTCTTTAATTTGACGCACACGCTCACGAGTTAAGTCAAATGTTTCTCCAATTTCTTCTAAGGTCATTGGGTGTTGATCGCCTAAACCAAAATACAAACGAACGACATCCGCTTCTCTTGGAGTAAGTGTTTCTAAAGAACGCTCAATTTCTGTACGCAAGGATTCGTGAATTAATTCTCTATCTGGGTTTGGAGATTCTCCTGAACGTAAAACATCATAAAGGTTAGAATCTTCTCCTTCAACTAAAGGTGCATCCATCGATAAGTGACGACCAGAGTTTTTCATAGACTCTTTAACGTCATTTACAGTCATGTCTAACTCTTTTGCAATTTCTTCTGCAGAAGGTGGGCGCTCATTAGATTGCTCTAATAAGGCGTACATTTTGTTGATTTTATTGATAGAGCCAATTTTATTTAATGGCAAACGAACGATACGAGATTGTTCTGCTAAAGCTTGAAGAATAGATTGACGAATCCACCAAACGGCATACGAAATGAATTTGAAACCACGAGTTTCATCAAAACGTTGTGCTGCTTTAATCAATCCTAAGTTTCCTTCATTAATCAAATCGGGTAGAGTTAATCCTTGGTTTTGATATTGTTTAGCAACAGAGACTACGAAACGTAAATTAGCTTTAGTTAGTTTCTCTAAAGCTCTTTGATCACCGGCTTTGATTTTTTGTGCTAATTCTACTTCTTCATCGGCAGTAATTAAATCTACCTTTCCAATTTCTTGTAAGTACTTGTCTAATGATGCAGTTTCACGATTGGTTACCTGCTTGGTGATTTTAAGTTGTCTCATGGTATTTGTCTCCTTATTGTTTAAGTGTACAAATGTTTATACGAGGAGTGTTTCAAAAAAGTTACATAATTATCATTTTTTTTCGATAAAAAAATAAAATACCACAACTTTGCTATGAAAGAAGGGGTTAGTTGTAGATAAAATGAAAACTTTTTATGGTTTTAATTCTTTGATTTATAGGTCATCAGGAGTTTTTAGCATCTCGTCAAAAAGATTTTTCAAAGATTTGACATACAAAGGAAATCCTACAGCTAAAAAAAGATATTCTTTTCTTAAAACAGTTACATCATCTAGAATTTGATACAAACTTGGGACTATGATCAGTAACGAAACCAAAATCCCAATCCACGGATTTAGTTTGGCAGTTAAAAGTTGTTTCAAAAGTTTCATCTCAAATTGGTTTTTGGCTGCTATACTCATTTTAGTTGCTTTATTAATTATGTTATAAAAATACCTTTGTTGTAAAGATTTAGTAAAGGCATTGTTATGAGTCTCCTTTTTTTTGTTATAAAAGCATCTTTTTGTGCTGACATCAAAAAAAAAAATCTCCGCTTGGGAGACTTATTTATTTGTAGTGTATTTTTAGGAGAGAATATTCATTTTCTTAATGAAGTCTTTGTAGGTGTCGCTTAGGTTGACTTTGTGTCCGCCTTGTACGATGATTAAATTGTCGGCGAGGATGATTTCTTCGATTTTGTTTACATTGACCAAATAATTGCGATGGGTTTTTATGAATTCATTGGGGTTGAGTAAACCGCTAATTTTGGTGAGCGAAATCATAATCACAAATTTTTCTTTTTCGGTAATGATGTTGCAATACCGTTCCTCTACTTTGATGTAGAGAATGTCTTTTAGGGCTACTTTTTTTAAGGCATTTTTTTTCTTGATGAACAAATACTCATTGCTTACCACGGTATCTTGTTCTTCGCTTTGAAAGACTTGGCTTTGGGCATAAAATTTTTCTACCGCCATTTCAATAGCATATAAAATTTCTAATGGATTGAAAGGTTTCATTAAGAAACTAAACGGTTTGGTGAGTTTGGCTCTTTCGAAGATTTGACGGTCTTGCGAACTGGTCAAAAACACAAAAGGCTTAACCGCATTGGGCACTATGCTAATCGCTTCAGCAAAAGCAATACCATCGGGTTTTCCATCCAAAAAAAACATCTATAATGGCAATATCTATCTTTTCATTATAAAACAGGGTTAAGGCTTCTTTAAATGTTCTTGCTACCCCAACGATGTTGTAGTTGTTTTCTAAAAGTACTTTGCTTAAGGCGTTGCTTTCTTCTGGCGTATCTTCTATGATT
>JACCEA010356022.1_pt1 | contig 14657 bp, 9 predicted proteins | sample 7449851 | NCBI WGS metagenome assembly JACCEA01 (sample SAMN15323453, study PRJNA562643) | freshwater metagenome | isolation source: river surface water | place: USA:Blue River Watershed | collected 2017-08-18 | reverse complement strand
CATCCCGAGCGACTTGGACCGCATCCCTCGCCAAGGGGGCGTGATTTTTGCCGCCAACCATCCGCTCGGAGCGATGGACGGCCTTGCTCTGCTGCACACCATTGCCGCCGTTCGGCCCGACGTGCGCATTGTGGGGAACGCACTCCTTGAACGCATCGAGCCCCTCAGGCCCTACCTGATTGGGGTTGTGCCGTTTGACGGCGTGCACCGCAACCCGGTGGCTTCAGGGCGCGGACTCCTCGATGCCCAATCGTGGGTCGCTCAAGGCGGCGCCTTAATTGTTTTTCCTGCCGGCGAGGTTTCGCGCTGGTCCTTCAGTCCCTGGGGCGTGCACGACCGACCGTGGCCGCGGGCCAGCGAGCGGTTACTTCGCGAATCCGGTGTGCCGGTGATGCCCGTCGACGTTCGGGCGTCTCTGTCGTGGTATTTCTATGTCTTGGGCCTATGCGGAAGCTGGGTGCGCACCGTGCTCTTGCCCGTCGAAGCCGTGCGACCGCGTTGGTTTTTTAGTATTGACCTGCGTTGGGCGAAGCCCATGCGCCCCGAAACCAGTCAGTCGGCGACGGAATTTGCCCGCGACGTGCGCGTGCGGCGGCGCCAGCTGCGCTACGTGAAACCAAAAAAGGCTCGGCGCTGGAAGCTGCGCATGTTTACCCTCCGGCGCCTTGAACCCGTCGCGCCGCCGGTGCCGCCCAGCGAACTGGCTGCTGAACTCCGCGCGCTCTCGGCCGATGCCTTGCTGACCCGGCACCGCGATCTCGAGGTCTACTTGGCTAAGGGTGCGGAACTCCCAACGTGCATTCAGGAACTCGGACGCCTTCGCGAAATCACCTTCCGTGGCGTAGGGGAGGGCAGCGGCAAATCGCGCGACCTAGATCGTTTTGACGCCGACTACCGCCACCTCATCTTGTGGAATTCGGCCGAGCAGGCCATTTGGGGTGCCTACCGGCTGGGTTTTGGCCCTGAACTCTATGCACAGGGCGGAATCTCGTCGTTTTACCTCAGCGGCTTCTTTCGCATTCGCCGCGAAGCCCATGCGTTTTTTGCGCAGTCGCTCGAGATGGGACGGGCCTTTGTGGTCCCCGAGGCCCAGCTCAAGCCCATGCCCCTTTACTTGCTTTGGAAGGGAATTGTACACGTCTTGCTTCGTCATCCGGGCCAACTTCGCTATGTTGTCGGTTCGGTGTCGGTTTCCAACAGCTACGCCCGGCACAGCCAAGCGGTAATGCTAGGGTTCCTTCAGCAGCACTTTAGAGATGCCCACTGGTCGCGGTACATCGTGCCGCGCAAGCGCTTTAGGTTACGGCTTCGCGCCCGAGATCGCGAGCTGATTTCGCTAAGTGAGCCGGCTGATCTTAAGCGCTTCGACCGACTTATTGCCGACATTGAGCCCCAGAACCTTAGGTTTCCGGTCCTTATAAAAAAGTACGTTGGGCAAAATGCCAAGGTCATCGCGTTTAACCGCGACCCTGAATTCAATACGGTAGACGCCTTAATGTATATGGATGTCAGTGACTTACCTCAAGACACCCTCAAGCCGGTACTCGACGAGCTCGAAGCCGCTCAGTCCCAAGTGTAGATCGAGTACTGCACGCCGAGGCGAAGCTGGAGCAGCACGTCGCCGCCCTCCTGACCGGGGCGTGTGAATCCTTCAAGTCGGTCGCCGGGCAGCGCTTGAATAATGCCCTCGGTGAACCACGACCAGTGCTCGCCCATGCGGTGGGTTACTCCGATTCCGCCCCCGTAGGCCGCACTGTAGTTGCTGCCCTCGTGGAATTCGGTGTCGCCGGGGTAGGGAACGTTAGTGGCGTACTTCGACTGGCTAACCACACTTGAAAGCTGCGCGAACCAGTAGGGCGAAGTGGCGTTGCGCTTCCAGTAGCGCCCATACGGCAACGCGTAGTTGGTGATGCGCAGGCTCGGCTGAAGGTAGGTGGAGCGCACGTCGATGCCGGTGAAGCCGTTCACGCCTTCGGTGGACTTCGCATAAATGCTTCCGTACGTCAATCCCGCACTCACATCCAAGCGGGAATTCAGCTGAAATCCGAGGCTCAGGGCCCCGTGGCCGCGGGCTTCGCTGGCGGCGGCGGCCAAAGATCCGCCGTTGAAGTCGCCGGCATACGTGGAACTTCCGAATCCGCCCCGAAGGGTGACCGCGTGAAACGAACGTTGGGCAAACGCCGCGACGCTAAGCGTCAGGGCCAAAGCTAGGTAGGTGGTGCGCATGAGGGCGAAGATAATCACTGCGGTGGCAGCGACGAGGGGCCGCTTCACGAAAGTGCGGCATAAAAAAACCGGCCACAGGGGGCCGGTTCGCGAATGGATTAGACAGCTAATTACTTAACTGCGAGAAATTTAGTGGTCACTTGACCGTTGTTGCCATACAAAATCATGTACTGCTGGCTCTGGTCAGCGGCAGTGGTCATCCACATACCAACTTTCTTGCCGTGGAAGTACTGGCCTTGAACTACGGCAACGCCGTCTTCAGTGTAAAGGGCATATGAACCGTGGCGTTCTCCGCCGCGGTAGTAACCGTGTTCTTTGATTTGCCCGTTACTGTAGTACTTGGTGTACTCCGTGCGGTCGCCTTGTTCGGCGATCGTTACGCGTTCATTCGCGTTGGCGGTGGGTTCGGGGCGCAGGTCCTGAGCTTGAGCGATCAAGCCGGATGTCAACAGCGCCAGTGCGAGAAAAGTCTTGGTCATGGCGTCCGTATTTAGAGTTACCGTTTACGTGGGTTACGTTAACGTTACTCAAAGTTAACAAAAAATTAACATTACGCAATACCTGCGACGCGATCCACTAAAATTTGGGCCATTCGGGCAAAAGCTTGGGTGCTCCACCCTGCTATGTGAGGCGTAATCAGCACGTTAGGATGCTGAAGCATCGCGTCCCAAAATGCCGGACGCGCCGTCAATCCCTCGAGGTTGGCCGCTTCCAGGTCGACCACGTCGAGGCCAAGTCCGCGAATTTGGCCCGATTGAAGGGCGTTCCACGCGTCAGCAAGCGGCAGAATATTCCCTCGGCTCGTGTTGATTACCCAAGGCTGGCGGGCGCACTCGGCCCAGAAGCGGGCGTCGGCGTAGCCTTTTGTCTCGGGCGACAGCGGCAGGTGAAAGCTGATCACGTCGCACTCCGCTTGGATTTGGGCCAGACTGGCCTCGCCCTCAAATCCGCTTCGGTACGCGTCGTGGGCCAGTACGCGGAGTCCGAGTCCGCGCAGCAGCCGGGCAAAAGCGGGCCCGGTGTGGCCGTATCCAATGATGCCGACGGTGGCCCCGCCCAATTCCCAGCCGGTGTTGCTGCCGCGGTTCCATTGGCCAGCCTCGACTTCGCGGGCGGACCAGGCCACGCGCTTGGTCAGCCCCAAAAGCAGCCCCAGGGCGTGCTCGGCCACCGACGGGGCGTTGCCCTCGGGGGCGCTCAGGCAGGCCACCCCGCGGGCGGCTGCGGCGGCGCAGTCGATGTGTTCCATGCCGCTGCCAAAGCGGGCGATCCATTTTAGTTGGGGCGCACGGTCCAAAAGGGCGGTGTCGACCGAAATGCGTCCGCGCAGCACCAGGCCGGTAGCGTCGGCCAACGGGAGGTCGGCCAGCGGCACCCCGTAGCAGCGGTCCAGCGTGTAGCCCAGCGCGGCCAGGCCGTCTTCAAGAAAAGGGTGGGTGGTGTCGACCAGCAGGGCCCTCATCCGAGCAGTGCGTTGGCGATGGCAAAGTAGATGCTCAGCCCCAAAATGTCGTTGGTGGTCGTGATGAACGGCCCGGTGGCCAAGGCCGGGTCAACCCCGTAGTGGTTCAGGGCCCAGGGAACGGCCGTGCCAAAAAGGCTGGCAAAAATGATCACGCTGAGCAGCGACGTGCCGACCGCGACGGCAAACATGAGGCCGTGGCCGACCGCCCAGGAATAAGCGAGAATGGCCAGCGCACACAGCAGGCCGTTGAGCAGTCCGACGCCGAGCTCGCGCGACAGCCGCTGCATCAGGGTTCCGGGCATGTTGGCGTTGGCCAGACCTTGCACGACGATGGCCGAGGACTGTACGCCGACGTTGCCGCCCATGGCGCCGATTAGGGGCATAAAAAAGGCCAGCTGGGGCAAGAGCGACAGCTCTCCCTCGTTGCGTCCGACCACGGTGGATGTTAAAATTCCGCCCACCAGCCCAACAAGCAGCCAGGGCAGGCGGGCCCGCGTCATCTCAAACAGGCCGTCGCCGGCCTCCACCTCGTCAGACAGACCCGACATGAGTTGGTAGTTGCTGTCGGCCTCCTCTTGAATCACGTCGACCACGTCGTCGATGGTGATGCGGCCAAGCAGGCGCCCCATGTCGTCGACCACGGGCACGACGAAGAGGTCGTACTTTTTCATGATGCGCGCGACTTCCACCTCGTCGGTGGTCGAGGTAACGGAGCGCACGCTTCGGTCGTATACCTCGGCAATTGGGGTGCGCGCCCCGGTCGTCAGCAGCTTTTTGAGCGAAAGCGATCCGAGTAAAATGTCGTGATCGTCGACGACGTAAACAGCGTGGACCACCTCAACTTCTTCGGCCTGGCGGCGCATTTCGCGCACACAGCGGCTCACCGTCCAGTTTTCGTTGACCTGCACAAGCTCTGTCGCCATCAGGGCGCCGGCGGTGCCCTCGGCGTGGGTCAGCAGGTCGGCCAGGTCTTTGGCGTACTCTACGTCTTCAATGTTCTGAAGAACCTCGCGCTTCTTTTCTTCAGACAGGTCGGCCATGAGGTCGGCCGCGTCGTCTGAATCAATGTTTTCGAGAACGACCTCGGCGATCTCCTTGCCGGTGAAGTTCTCGAGAATCTCTGACTGCACCTCGTCGTCGAAGTACACGAGAATGTCGGTCCAGCGCTCGGCAGGCAGCAGCTGCAGCATCGCCAGCACCTCGGGAATCTCAAGCTCTTGGGCGATTTCGGCCACGTCGGCCGAGTGCAGCCCTTCGAGAAGGTCTACGACGGCGGAATCCTGCCGCTCAGCGAGCAGGCGGCGCAGTTCAGCGCGCAGTTCGTGGGTCGTAGTCGGTGTCATGGCGCAAGGCATGGGCCAGCGCGACGAATTGGTCGACCCTCAGCTGTTCGGCCCTCAGGGCGGCTACCGATTCCAGCGCGCTTGGCGCGCTAAAGGTAAGGCTTTTCAGCGCGTTGCGCAGGGTCTTGCGCCGCTGGCCAAACGCAGTCTTCACGACCAACGCCAGGTCGCGGTAGGCCACCGCGGGCGGCTCGGCCAAGCGCTCGAGCCGAATGACGGCTGACTTGACCTTGGGCGGCGGATCAAACGCCCCCTCGGGCAAGGTGAACAGGTAGTCGCAGCGGTAGTAGGCCTGCGCCAGCACGCTGGTGATGCCGTACTCCTTGCTGCCTGGTCCGCTGCAGATGCGCACCGCCACCTCGCGCTGAAACATGCCCACCATCTCGGGAATCCGCTCGCGGCGGTCCAGCATCCAAAAAAGGATCTGCGTCGAAATGTTGTAGGGAAAGTTCCCGACCAGCGCAAAGGGCGCGTCGACCAGGTCTGCGGGTTCCTGCCAGCGCAGCAGGTCGGCGTGGTGCAGCCGGGCGCTGAGTTGCGGAAACTTGCTCTGCAGCACCGGAATACTTTCGCGGTCCAGCTCCACTGCGTGCAGGGTGAGCGGGCGCTGCAGCAGGTACTGCGTCAGCACGCCGGTTCCGGGTCCGACCTCGAGGGCCTGGCTGCATTCGGCGAGCGTCAGGGCCTCGGCGGTGCGCTGGGCGGCGCTGAGGTCCCTCAAAAAGTGCTGCCCTAGCTGTTTTTTAGCGCGGATTTCGGCCATTACGCGGTGGGGGTGAGCAGTCCGGCGCGGCGCAGCAGCGCCTCGGGCTGGGGTTGGCGGCCGCGGAAGGCCGTGTACAAATCCATGGGGTCCACGGTTCCGCCCGCTTCGAGCAGGGCGCGGAACTTGGGCGCAGCCTGAGCCGGCGCCTCGCGAAAAAGCTCGTAGGCGTCGGCGTCGAGCACCTCAGCCCACTTGTAGCTGTAGTAGCCCGCGCTGTAGCCTCCGGCAAAAATGTGGCTGAAGCTGGGCGAAATATAACTGCCGTCCACGCTGGGCCACACGTCGACCGGCGCAAAGGCTGCGCGTTCGAGCGCCTCGAGGTCGGTGGGCGCCGTGCGGGCGTCGTGCCAGGCCATGTCCAGCAGGCCAAAACCGAGCTGGCGCACGGTCGCGAGGCCCTCCAAAAACGTTTGGCTTTGGGCAATCCGCGCCACAAGGTCGGCGGGCATTGCCTCGCCGGTGGCGTAGTGCCGCGCCCACTGCGCGAGTTCGGCCGGTTCGTAGCACCAGTTTTCCATGATTTGCGACGGGAGCTCGACAAAATCCCAGCGCACCGACGTGCCGGTGAGGCTAGCGTAGGCGCCGCGACCGAGCATTCCGTGAAGTCCGTGCCCAAATTCGTGGAACAGCGTCAGGACCTCGTTGAACGTCAGCAGGGCCGGAGCGTCGGCCGTCGGCTTGCTGAAGTTGCCCACGAGGCTCACCACCGGGCGCACCTCGCGGCCCGCGGCGTCGCGGTAGGCCGAGCGGTACGAAGTCATCCAGGCCCCGGCGCGCTTGCCCTTGCGCGGGTGCCAGTCGGTCGTGAGGTGGGCGATGAACTGCCCCTTGGCGTCCCAAACCTCCCAGGCCGCCGCGTCGGGGTGGTAGGTCGGGTTGTGGGGCGCCGGCCTGACCTCGAGGCCATAAAGCCGTTTGGCCACGTCAAACGCCCACTGCTCCACGCGCTCCAGCCCAAAAAACGGCTTGGTCAGCGCGTCGTCAAAGTCGAGCACCGCCAGCTTGTAGCGCTCGGTGGCAAAGGCCACATCCCAGCGCTGCAGGTCGTTCAATCCCAGTTCGTTGGCGGCGTAGGCGCGGAGCGCCGCCGCTTCGCGGTCGGCCGCCGGCTTGGCCTTGGACTGCAGGTCTGCCAAAAACTGCGTCACCACCCCGGGCGAACTGGCCATGCGTTCGGCCAAGACGTAGTCGGCGTGGCTCGCGTAACCCAGCAGCTGCGCGCGTTCCAGGCGCTTGGCGGCCAGGTCGAGCACCCGTTGGCGGTTATCGCGGTCGTCGCCGCGGGCCCCGCGCTGGGCGTAGGCGCGCCAAAGCTGCTCGCGCAGGCTTCGGTCCTCGGCATAGGTCATGAAGGCCAGGTAGTTGGGCGCGTCGAGCGTCGCGGCGTAGCCTTTCTTAAACCCATGCTGGGCTGCGGCCTCGGCAGCCTGGTCCAAGGCCCAGTCGGGCAATCCGGCGGGCGCCTCGCTCAGGTGCAGGTGCCAGGTTTCGGTGTCTTTCAGCAGGTTGTCACTGAACGTGAGCGCTTCGGTGCCCAAAAACTGGTCGAGCTCGAGCAGCTTGGCTTTTCCGGCGGAATCGAGCCGGGCGCCGTGGCGCTCAAACGCTTTAAGCGTTTTATCGTGCAGCATGCGGTCCTCGGCCGGTGCGTCGCTGGGCAAAACCACAGCGGCCACCCGGCGAAACAGCGCCTCGTTCGTCAGCGTAGCGTTGCCCAGTGCCGCCAACTTGGGCTGCACGTCGCGGGCCAGGGCCTGAAGCTCGGGCGTTGACGCGGCACTCAGGGCGTTAAACAGCAGCGTGGTCTGGGCGTCGAGCCCATAGGTCATGCGCTCCAGGGCCACGGTGACGCCTTCAAACGTCGCTGGGGCGGAGTCCGCCGCGAGCCGATCCAGTTCGGCGTAGGCCGCGGCGAGTTCGGTTTCGATGCGCGCGCCCAGCACCGACGCTTCGGGGGCCGCGGTGTCGAGGGCCGAAACATAGCCCGCCAGGTAGCCAAACGGCGCGGTGAGCACCCCCTCGGCGCACTCGGTGGCACCGGCCACAATGCCGTGGGGGTCGCCCGCCAGCCATTCGGGCCAAACGTGGTCGAGAAAGGCACGACCGAAACCTGCGGACGCGTCGGCCGGAACCTGGCTCGGCAGGTTGTCGACGGCCAATACGCCGAGGCTCCCGGGCGTGCCCAGGGCCACTTCGGTTCCGGTTCGCGGATCCCAGCCATAAAACGGGTCGTCGCCTTTGCTGGCGCGGACCGTGCACGGTACGGGCCCCGCCACGTCACACGAAATGTCGCCCACAAACTCCAAGCGGTTGGTCGCGCGCAGCACGTCGGCCGCGGTAAAAAAGGCCGGACCACCTTCGGCGTAAAAATGGCAGGGAAGGTAAACGGTTGCCACCTCGAGGTAGGGGGCCAGGGCAGAGCGGTAGCGCTCTGGGTGGGCGTGAAACTCACCGCGGTCAAACCCGCCGTCGGCGGCCCGAACGGCGTAGTGCTGCGCCTCGAGCACGGTGAAGCAAGGCCCTTCAGCACCCGCCAAAAACGCATCGGGAGCGACTTCGGCAAAACCGCCGGCTTGCAGCATTTCACGCGCTCCGTGGCCCACTCGGCCCGTGCCGGTCAGCACCACCCGGGCATCGCTGGGCCAGGCATGCTGGGCCAGTTCAGCCTTGAGTGCGGCCACACGACCCAGTGCGGCGGCGGGGGTGAAGCTCCAGGCTCCGCGCTGCAGGCCCCATCCGCGCAGGGCTTCGTACACGCCCACGAGCCCGGCGTACTCGCCAAACCCAATGAGTCGCTTGCCGTCGCGCCGCAGCAGCTCCCAGTCGACCAGGCGCACTCCGGCCTCGAGGCAGGCGCGCAGCAGGCCGCGGTTGTAGGGCTGGCCCTTGTAGGTGTGGCTGAAGAAAAAATGGGTTCCGCCCGGGACCAAGTTGGCGACGGGCACCTCTTTCACGCTCAAAATCAGCTCGGCGGTGCGAAGGTCCTCGACCAACTCACATCCGGCTTCGGCATAGGCGGCGTCGGGAATCGCGCGAACGCTACTCGGCTGTACCCAAATTCGCCAGTCGGGGTGGCGGTCTAAGAGCTCGCGGCACTGCGCCGGATTCAGCACGGCACGCTGGTCAGAAGGGGATTTTCCCTCGCGGAGTAAGCCAAGAATTCGCATGCTTCAAAGGTAACCCCGCGCAGACCTTGGTCGCCCGAGGCCCGTGAGAAAACCGAGGGGCTTAAAGGCTTGAGGTAGCGCTCGCTTCGGGAGCGGCATCGCTCGAAGGCTCGGCCGGCGCGGCGTCAAAGCGAAACGGAATTCCGCGGCGTGCGCCCACAAAACGACGCTCGTAGTAAGGCTGGCCGACCCAGTTCTCAATAAGCACCCCGCTGTGGGTGGCCGAGTGCAGCATCATGATTTTGCCGTCCTGAATGCCGACACACAAGCCGACGTGGCCGATGCTGCCGCTTCCGCGGCCTTCAAACAGCAAGAAGTCGCCCACCCGAATGCTGTCGCGGGTGATCGGAGTGCCCCAGTTGGCATACGACGAACTGCTCGCCGGCATCGTGTAGCCGTAGGCGCGAAAAAGGTGTTTTTGTAGCCCGGAACAGTCAAAACCGCCCGGATTTTGCCCGCCAGCGCGGTAGGTGTGGCCGAGCACGTCTTCGTAGCGGTCCACCAGCGCAGTCCACGACACCGTATCGCGCGGCATGCCGTCGGCGCGGCCCCACAGCAGGGTCGGCAAGGCACAGAGGGCGATGAGCAGTACGCGGTTTTTCATAAAGGGGCATGAATTTACGGCCGGGCCACGTACTACGCAAAGCCTGTGCCGTAAATTCGCCGGACTATGAAAAAAGTGCTATTGATCCTCGCTGTGGCTGCTGCTGCGTTCGGCGCGGCTGCCCAAGATTTGTTTCGCGTCGGAACCAAGACCGTAACGCGCCCCGAATTCAACTACGTCTATGGCAAGAACAAAGAAGTTGGGGCCAACATTGATCCGAAAACCGAGGCAGAATACCTTCAGCTTTATGTGCAGTTCAAGCGCAAGGTGGCCTTCGCCGAGTCGCTCGGACGCGACACGATGCCGTCGTTTTTGGCCGAATACAACGGCTACTACAAGCAGCTGCTCAAGCCCTACTTGACCGACAAAAGCGTCGACGCGCGCTTGATCGACGAGGCCTATGAGCGCATGCAGTTCGACGTGCGCGCCAGCCACATCATGGTGGACTGCGCCGAAGACGCGCTTCCCGGCGACACGCTGAAGGCCTACAAGCAAATCATGGCGATCAAGGACCGCCTCAACCGCGGCGAAACGTTTGAAAACCTTGCTGCGCTGAGCACCGACACCTATTCGGCTTCGCGGGGCGGAGACCTCGGCTGGTTCACCGTGTTCGGCATGGTGTACCCGTTTGAAACGGCGGCCTACACCGCGCCGGAGGGCCAAGTGGTCGGACCCATTCGCACCCAGTTCGGCTACCACCTCATCAAGAAGACGGCCCAGCGTCCGGCGCGCAACACGATGACCGCGGCCCACATTCTGGTGCTCGATACCGAGTCTGACCCGAACCCCAACGCCGAGAAGCAGATTCGCGACGTGTATGCCAAGCTGCAGGCGGGCGAGCCGTTTGCCGCCGCCGCGCTCAAGTACAGCGAAGACCCTACGACGTCCAAGCAGGCGGGCCGTTTGGCACCGTTTGGCATCAACCAAATGCTTCCCGAGTTTGAAGACGCGGCCTTTGGCCTGACCGACGACGGCGCCTACAGCGAGCCGGTGAAGACCAAGTTGGGCTGGCACATTGTGCAGCGGGTGAACCGCAGTCCGTTGCCGTCGCGTGCCGAGGCGGAGCGCCAGCTCAGCCAAAAGATTCGCCGCGACGAGCGTTCCAACGCGTCGGAGCGGGCCTACATCGAGCGCCTCAAGCGCGACTACCAGTTTGTGACTGAAGCGCGCAACTGGGACCGCCTGCAGTCCGCGCTCGAGAAGGGCAAGGGCGTTGAAAAAGCCGCTAAGGCGACGCTCTTCACCTACCGCACCGCGGTGCACCCCGAAGGTCGTGTGCTGCGTGGAACCGACGCGCTGGCCCTGCTCCGCAAGCCCCAAGAGGATAAGGTAGACCGCGCCACGTCGGCCAAGCGCCTCAACGAGTGGATCAAGGGCATCGTGCTCGAGGAGGCCGAGCGCCTGCTCCCCGTCGAGAACAGCGAGTTCCGCTACCTCGCCCAGGAGTACCGCGAAGGCATTTTGGTTTTTGAACTCACCCGCGAGTACGTGTGGGACAAGGCTGCGACCGATACTGTGGGCCTCAAGGCCTTCTATGAGGCGAACCTGGCCAACTACCAGTGGCCCGAGCGCGTGACCGGTAGCGTGCTGAGCAGCAGCAACGTAGCGGCCCTCAAGAAGGCCGCCGACCTGGGCCGCCAAAACGTACCCATTTCAAAGATTGACAAGGTGATCAACGCCAAAGACGAGGTGGTCAATTTCACCGAAATAGACAAGATTGTGCTCGGCAGCGAGGGCAAAAACGCTCTGCAGCGCATGATGGCTCAGTTCACGGGCAAGGACCGCGTGAAGGGGCCGTTTGAGTCGGGCGGAACCCACTACGTGCTGATTGCGGCCGAACGCCTTCCGGCCGGGCCCAAGGCCTTGAACGAGTGCCGCGGTCAGGTGATTGCCGACTACCAAAAGCACCTCGAGGCCCTGTGGATGAAGGAGCTCGAGGCCAAGTTCCCGCTGCAGATGCTGGGCGCCAACTAAGAAATTGCCGCGTTGGCGCACGAAAGGGGGCTGAATGGCCCCTTTTTTTATTGGAATATGCGCTGAATGCGGTAATTTTAGCCAAACCTTAACCCGCACGTCATGCGCTTAACCCTACCCTCTCTAGCCCTCGTGGCTTTGGTATTGGCCGCAGCCCCGCTCTCGGCCCAGTACTACTACCTTCCCAGCACCGTGAACGGAAACCCCGGCGGAATCAACACCGACTCAGAGTACCCTGTGGGCGGTGGCCTCGCCACGAGCTGGACGACGATTTCAACGGCTCCGGCCGCCACGCCGGCGTGGTCGTCGACCCAAACCTTGCCGTTTAGCTTCAACTTCAACGGCAGCGCGGTTACCCAGTACAAGGTGTCGACCTCGGGCGTTTTGACCTTCGACGTCACCGCGACCACGCCTCCGGGCTACACCAAGGCGGCCTTGCCCGATGCGAGCATTCCCAACAATTCGGTGTGCATTTGGGGCTTGGCTTCGGTCGGAACCAACGACCTCATCGTCAACAAGACCTTTGGTACGGCGCCCAACCGCCAGCACTGGGTGATGTTTTCGTCGTACGGCCAAGTGGGCAGCACCTGCTGGACCTACTGGTCGATCGTGCTCGAGGAGTCGACCAACAAAATCTACCTTGTTGACCAGCGCAATTCCTGCACCGGCGCCACACTTTCGCTGGGCATTCAGGTCAACAGCACCACGGCGTACTCGGTTGCGGGTTCGCCCAGTGTAGCCATTCAGGCTGGCACCGACGCGACGGCCGCCGACAACAAGTACTACGAGTTCATTCCGGGCGTGCAGCTTCAGAACAACCTCATCGCCAACTCGGTAGAGGTAGACGACTTCTTGGTGCTGGGCCAGGCTCCGTTCACCGTGAAGGCCGAGTTCCTGAATGGTGGCAGCAACGCCGTCACCAGCGCGGGCCTCAACTATAGCGTCAACGGCGGAGCTGCCGTGAGCGCCACGGTTTCAACGCTCAACGTGGCTTCTGCGGCCACGGCAACGCTCACCCATCCCCAGGCCTGGACGCCCACCGCGGTTGGTACCTACACCCTTAAGTTCTGGACCTCAAACCCCAACGGTCAGGCCGACAGCGATCCGAGCAACGACACCGCTACCAAGCAAGTGGTGGTGGTCAACAGCATCGCGGTGCGCCGCCCGCTGATCGAAGTGTTCAGTTCGTCGACTTGTGCGCCCTGTGCCCCGGCCAATACGTCGTTCAAGACGTTGATGGACCAGCAGACTGCCGGCGACTACAACTACCTGAAGTACCAAATGAGCTGGCCCGGTACCGGCGACCCCTACTACACGACCGAGGGCGGAGCCAAGCGCCAACTTTACGGCGTGAATTCGGTGCCCAACGCCCAGATTGACGGCGGCTGGAACGGCCACGCGGGCCAAATCACTCAGCCCATTTTGAACCAGTTCAAGGCGGTTCCGTCGTTCATGGACCTCGCCGGCTACTTCACGGTCGACGCCACCGCGAAAAAGGTCGACATGGTCATCAACACGACTCCGCTCGTGAGCACCAGCAAGGCGCTGTCGCTTCAGGTTGCGATTTATGAGAAGTCGACGAGCCAAAACGTGAAGTCCAACGGCGAGACCGTGTTCTACCACGTGATGAAGAAGATGGTTCCCGACCAAAACGGAACGGCGCTCACCAACCTTACCGACGGCGTAATGCAGACCCAGAATTTGTCGTACACCTTCAACGGATCCTATACGCTTCCGATCAACGCGACCGCCCCGGTGAACCACGCTTCAGCCCACACGGTCGAAGACTTCAACGACCTCGGCGTGATGGTGTGGATTCAAGACATGGCGACCAAAGAGATCTACCAGTCGGTGGACTTGACCGCCAGCGGTGTCGGCATGGGCGAGAACGGACTCCGTTCGGTTCGCCTCTACCCGAACCCGGCTAGCGACTTGGTGCGCGTAGACCTTCGCTCGGTTTCGGGCAACTGCACCTACCGCTTGGTGAATACCTTGGGTCAGGTGGTGGCTGCCGGAACCGCTGAGGGCGGATCAGAGCTCGTGCTCCACGTCGGTCAGTGGACCAGCGGACTCTACTTGGTTCAGGTAGAAGCCGAAGGCTCGCTGCAGACGGTGCCGCTCCAGATCGTTCGCTAAGCGATTTAAACCAGTTTAAACGGAACCGGCCCCGCGAGGGGCCGGTTTTTTTATTCCCGTTTGTCTGAATGTAGTCCCTAACTTGAAGCCATGAAAACAGCTACGACTGAAACGATTGCTGGTCACGAAATCGTGGAGGTTTTGGGCGTCGTACGCGGAAGCACCTTGCGCTTTTCCACGTCCATGATTATGCAGGGCGCTTCAGAAATGCTCGCCTTCGCTTGCGGAACACAGAGAAGTTGAACATCGAGACAACTACATCATGATTTGGATAGCAAAGGCTGTCGTTCAAAAGGGAATTTCTTTTTTGCCCTTTAAAACGCACATTAACCAGTTCTTTCAGCGCCGAGGCACCGGTGCCCTCGCCCTCGACGACCAGCACTTTGGTTGGAAGATCGGCCATGCGCAAGATCATTTAGCTTTATGGGATAAGCACCTGTCGGGTATAAATCGGTCTTCGGCGAATGTACTTGAACTCGGAACGGGGTGGTATCCCATCGTCCCGGTGTACTTCTGGCTTCATGGTGTAAATTCTATGGATTCACTCGATTTGTATCCTTGGATCAATGCCGAGCACTGCCATACCACGGCGCTAAAGTTTGTGGAATGGCATTCGACTGGCCAGCTGCAACCATTTCTTGGTAATGTTGATTCCGCTCGTTGGGCACAGCTCGAATTAGCGGCTCAAGACCCAATGGCTCTGGAATCGTTTTTATCGATGATCGGTCTTCGCACCTTGGTCGGTGATGCCACATCAGCAATTGCCGGGATGCGTACATCCTATGAGTTCATTTGTTCGAACAATACCCTAGAACACATTCTTGAGGCGCCCTTAGTGGCCATTTTGGAGCGTTTTAAGGGGCTACTTTCCGCGGGGGGGGGGGGGGTTCCCCCTTCACCCTTTTTTCTGCCCCTTTTGGCCTTTTTGCCCGGGGAATTACGGCGCACAATTTTCAAAAGTTTCCACCCCTTCTGT